>Ga0182015_10002306_pt1 | contig 23429 bp, 7 predicted proteins | sample 712P3MmetaG_FD_120478 | JGI IMG/M metagenome (GOLD analysis project Ga0182015, IMG submission 120478) | Permafrost microbial communities from Stordalen Mire, Sweden - 712P3M metaG | ecosystem: Environmental > Terrestrial > Soil > Wetlands > Permafrost | place: Sweden: Stordalen | collected...
CCGCGTTGGATGGCGGTAACGACGGCTTGCGTCCGGTCGCTCACGTTGAGGCGCATGAGAATGACGCTCACGTGGCATTTTACCGTGGACTCGGTGATCCCCAGTTCGGTGGCGATCTCCTTGTTGCTTTTGCCGCCTGCAATGAGTGTGAGGACTTCGCGCTCGCGCGCGCTGAGCTCGGAATTGGGGAGGCGGGAAGAAAGCGCCTGCGTAACCGGGGGAGGAAGAAACCGCCCTCCGGCCTGAACACGGCGCAGGGCGCTCACCAGCGCTTCGTGCGGCATTCCCTTGATAATGTAGCTTCGGGCCCCGGCCTCCAGTGCCTGGTGAATGTCTTCATCGCCCTCATAGGTTGTCAGCACGACGAATTTGGCGCCACGATGACGGGAGACAAGTGTCCTGATCGCCTCCACACCGCTGATCCCCGGCAGGCGCAGGTCCATCAACGTGATGTCGGGGAGATGCTTCTCAAAGAGCTCGATGGCTTCTTCGCCGCTGCCGGCCTGGGCAACCGCGGTCATATCGGGTGTGGCCTCGATGATGGCGGAGATACCGATGCGCATGATCGGATGATCGTCAACCACAAGGACGCGGATTTTGGTGGCCGGTTTCATTCCCTCTTGCTTGTCCATTTCTGCTCTCCGTTATTTGCTTTTGACTCTTGCTCCTCACGCCAGAAGCGCTATGGCGGGGAATGGTCAAAGACGGAGATTACCGGGAGGACGTTGCCCTCGTTGTCAAAAAAGCTGCGCTTACGCAAACCGCCTTCCGCGGCCGGCTCCCACCAGAATACGCCTTGACCAAGGCCGTTCGGGATGGCGCGGACCGCGGCATCAACCGCAGCAAGGAAGTCTCTCTGCCCTTCGGGGCTCTCGGGAAAGTCCGATTTGCGTCCGGCCATTTCGCCGGGCATCCAATTGTATGCGGCTTCAACAACGATGATCGGGCGGTTATAGCGAAGCGCGAGATTACGGAGATTCAAGCGCAGGGTGGAAATGGATCCATGCCACATCGGATAGTAAGAGAGTCCAATCACATCGAATGCTATGTGCCTTGAGTTCAACTCATCGAAGAAGGAGACTGCTGCGGCATAGTCGCCGCTGCGATCGATGTGAATCATGATGCGAGGCCTGGGCTCGTGGCCGCTCCCTGCACGCACTCCGCTTATACCTGCCTTGAGCAGATCGGCGAAGTTGTCCCAGTTCGCCGGGAGCTTGCCATCGGGCCAGAGCATCCCGTTGGTGATCTCGTTTCCAACCTGGACCATCTCCGGCGGGACGCCTGCGCGACGAAAAGCGGCGAGGACGCTGCGCGAATAGTAGAAGACTTGATGGGTGAGCTGGCGGTGATTGAGGCCGCTCCAAGCTTTTGGAATGGGCTGCTTGCCTGGATCTGCCCAACTGTCGGAGTAGTGGAGATCGAGCAACAGGTGGAATCCCATTTTCCTGGCGTGGGTGGCGAGAGCGAGGGTGTAGTTGAGGTCGTTCGGCAGGCGATCCGTGGCTGCCGAGGGGTCGTGGAAGAGGCGCAGGCGAATCCAGTTGTAATGGTGCTCGCGCAGAATGGCCAACGGATCTCTGGGGCTGCCATTCTCTTTGAAGACGACGCCATCGTGTTCGCATTGCGCAAGAAATGAGACGTCGGCGCCAATGGCGTAGGACTGCGCTGAAGCGGCTATTGAGCTGCTTGCGGCGAGACAAGCGATTAAGAGAGTGTTGAGAATCGAACGCATAATGGTCAAGATGAGTTGACGGCTGACCGGACCTTCTTGCCGCACATTTGAAGCTTGCGCCTCAATGCGCGCATGAGGGAGGGCGGGGCAGCTACTGGCGACAGTCATCGACTTCCGGTGTCGATCACGAGTTCATATTCAGGCACGAGCCGGATGGAATCCAGCGTATCAATCTGGTTCTTGCCCAAAAAGTCTGTAGGACTGGGAAGCTCCAGATTGACCGGCGCATCCTTGCGAAGCGGAAGGATGTGCAATTCAAATTTGCCCGCGTTTTCCGAATCCAGGAATCGGCGCAGCCCGATGGACCAGGTTTGTCCGTTGTAGAAGTCGTCTGTGAGGAGGCGATGATTTGCGTAGAGTCTTGCGACATCGCCCTGGTATTTAACCTCAAGAAACAAGTCACTCAGATGAGCCATGTTTGTTGGAGGCACGGTGATCGCCCATTTGGCGGCCTGGGGCAACTCGGACTCGGGAGGAGCTTGTGCCACTCCATGCTTGCGCCAGGGAAAGACTGGCCCGAGCTTCACAGGAGAAACATCTGCGGCTGGTTGAAGCAGGCGATGCTCGAGATTGGTTCGGCTCTCTTCCGCAGTTGCGGAGAACGAAGCGAGCTGGGCCGAGCCGGCCTGTTGAGACAGAGGCAGAGTGGCCTGCAAAGGAGCGGCTGGTGGAGGTTCGATGTCAAACGCGAAGAGCGGCATGCCGCGAGAGCGAAGAAAAATGCGGTCCGATTGCGGCTCTGCGTCGCTGAAAAAATCTTGCGAGGTAAACAGCAAGTGGTCCGTGCCGGCAATGCGAACCTTCCATGCATTTTCTGCCTCATCCTGTTTCAGCAGGACAATACGCAGCCGTTTGCCGTCGTTCGAGACGAGGTCGATCCAGGAATTCGGGCCAGGAATCAATCCGCGCACAAATACCGTGCCCGCAGACGTAACTGTATCTCCACTGGAGGCCTGCGCTGTTCGGATATTGGCGGCATCGAAGGCGAATTCCGTGGGGATTCCGACAACCTGAACGAAATAGACGGTACTTTCAGAAGCGGTTTCGAGCCGGGTGAACAGTTGAGCGCTTGCATAGCGCAGGTTGATTCCGTTGAGGTTCAGGTTAAAGGGCCAAATGAAGTACGCGCCCGATGGCAGGTCTACTGGGTGCGAAGGTACGCGCAGGACGCCACCGGGAATGCAAATCTCAAACTGGACGGACGTGCGCGCAGGCATTGGGTAATCGCGCACATAGTTGTTGACGAAGAGGAAGCCCGAGTCACCTTTTGTGCGGACGGACGCACGGGTCACAGTCAAATCCGATGGACCCTTCGGTGACAACTCCGGGGCATGCACCTGCATTGGCGCAAGATACGATCCGTAGTCGTTTAGGAAATACTGAAAGACCTTGAGCTTGCGGAAAGACTGGCGCTCCTGACCGAATTCACCGAGAGGGGCCTGAAAGTCGTAGGACTTGACCGGCACATCATTTGGATAGCCGGTTGCCTGCGATTCCTGAAGTGTGGAAAGACGACCGTCTGGGTTTTCGCCTCCCTGAAACATGTAGGTTCCGTAGAGGTTCACGCCAGAACCAACGAGCACCGGGAACATGGCCGCGATGTCATCGGCCTGAAGCACCGGGCGGCGGTGGTAGGTGTCCTGGTTGCCGCCGCCGATCTCGGCGGTTAGAAAGGGCAGCGTGTCGCCCACTGTGTGCCGCAGGTGGACCGCTCCTGGGTGGCCGACTGCACCAAGATTTGCGGTCACGCGGTCATTGAAGCGAAAAGCGTAGACCTCTTGCGGCGGGAGCTTGCCCAGCGAGCCATCCCAGGGCGCGGAGGGATATCCACCGAAGACAGGAAGTACCGCGCCATGGGGCACGACGGCATTATCCCATCCAGTGACAAGATAGAGCGGGACATCGAGGCCATTTTTCAGCGCGAGTTCTTTGAGTTTGAGGATATGTTCCTCGCCCGCGCCTGGTCCGCGGAGAGAATACTCATTCTCGAGTTGAATACCGATGACCGGACCACCATCTTTCCAAAGCAGGCCATTGAGTTGCTTGCTCACTTCCTGATACCAGTGGTCAACGGAGAGAAGGTATGCCGGATCGTTCACGCGGGTTGGACCCTGTGCGAGTACCCAGTCTGGTAAGCCGCCATTGCGCACCTCGGCATGGTCCCATGGGCCGATCCGGGCAACGAGTAGCATCCCATGTTTAGAGCACAACTCAGCAAACGCATGCAGATCGCGCTGTCCTGTCCAGTCGGTTTGGCCCTTAACCTCCTCGTGATGTATCCAGATTATGTATGCCGCGACGACATCTACGCCCGCGGCTTTCATCTTTAGAAGTTCCTCTTCCCATTGAGCGCGAGGATAGCGCGAGAAATGAAACTCTCCCATAACTGGCAGCCAGGGAGCTCCATTCAGCGTGAGATAGCGGCTGTTGAGGCCAATCACGGAGCCGCTTGGGGACTTTGCGGAGCCTGGTACATACGACGCCGGCGCAGGTTCGCTGAAAGGGGCGCTGGCGTCGATGCGGACTGAGTTGACATCCTGTGCAATGCCTTGCATCCCGAGAACGAGGAAGCTGAGAGCGATCAAGAGCGGGCCGATTTTTTGAAAGATGCCGTGGCAGGCAGAGTGCCGATTGGAAGATGGAAGAAGGAATAACATCGAAAATGACTCCGAAGCTGCGGATCGTTCAACGGATCGAATGCTTGCTCCAACACGAGCGAGAAAGACAACTCTAGTCCTTTGCTTCAGCACTCGAATCCCCCTAAAGTCGGAATGGCACAAGAATCCCGAGGGGCGCCGCGAAACCGGAGCGCGATGCGCGGTATACTGAGCGCCGCCATGAAAATATGCCGTCGAATTGCCGTTTGCGTGCTGGCTTGGCTGGCCGCATTCACGTGCGCATCAGCGGACGGGTTTTCAGGCTATACAGAGCGTTTTTGGCAAGCTCCCGACGGATTGCCGGAACAGACGGTTCAGGCCTTCGCCCAAACTGGAGATGGTTTCCTCTGGATCGGCACAACTGGCGGGCTGCTGCGGTTCGATGGCGCACACTTTACGGTGTTCGATCGGCAGAATACGCCCGCCTTGCGTGAGAACAGTGTGTTTTGCCTGACGGTGGCGAAGGATGGGACCCTGTGGGCCGGAACTGAAGGGGGCGGTGTGGTGAGCTACGCCCAGGGCCAGTTTCGCTCATGGCCTGGAATCGAAGGGCAAACATCCGACTTTGTGCGCGTGATCAAGCAGGATAACGACGGCACCATTTGGGCGGGCACCGATGGAGGTTTGCTTCGTCTGACGGGTGATCATTTTTCTCGCGTAGACGGTACAGCGGCGATTCCCGCTTTGAACGTTCATTCCATCTACCGAGACACATCCGGTCGTCTCTGGGTGGGTGGTTCGCGGCTGATCGTGACCGATGGCAAGACTTCCAGGGTTTACTCGCTTGGCGCCGAATCGAGCGAGAACCAGGTGAAGTCGATTCTGCAGACCAGTGATGGAACGTTGTGGGTGGGAACTGTTTCCGGCCTAAACCGGATGGCCCAAGGAGAAGATCGATTCGAGCATGTTGAGGGCATCAGCAGTACCGTGCGGGTGCTGCGCCAAACGCCGGATGGAGTGCTCTGGGTGGGCACCATTGGGCAAGGAGTGTTTACGTTAACCGCGGGGAAGCTGGCGCAGATTACCGCACCCTCGGCGCTGCCGAGCAATACCGTGTTGAATCTCTTTGAAGACAAAGAGGGGAACTTCTGGATTGGCACGCAGACCGGAATGGCCCGCTTGACTCGATCGAAAGTGAACATCGTTCCTCTCCCTCAGGCGAACGACTCCGATTTTGAAACTATCTATCGAGATAGCGATGGAAGCTTCTGGATTGGCTCGACGCTCCTGTTTCAAATGCGAAGCGGCATTCTGGCCGAGCGAGTGCTGCCGGGCATGCGCGGCATCCACGTCCGCAATATCTATCGCGATCGCTCCGGGGCGCTATGGGCGGGCACGGATGGGGATGGTGTCTTCCGGTTTGTGGGCTCGAAGGCCACCCGATGGACCACCAAGGAAGGATTGTCAAACAACTTCATACGCGCGATGACACAGGATCGAGACAAAAGCATGTGGGTGGCCACTGATAATGGCCTGAACCACCTGATTGACGATCACGCGCGTGTGCGGATTGTGAGCTATGAAATGGAGCAAGGACTCGCATACAACAGTACCCGATCACTGTTTGAGGACACACGAGGTGATCTCTGGATTGGCACGGATAGAGGTGTAAGTCACATGCACGAAGGGGTCTTCGTTCGGGACGCCGCGACCACAGCGATGGCACAGATGAAGGTCTGGGCCATTCACGAGGACTCCGACGGAGGTCTCTGGTTCGGAACGCGCAACAATGGCCTTTTCAGGTTCCGATCGGGTGTTCTTGCACATTTCACCACGGCCGACGGTTTGGCAAGCGACGCAATCTACGACGTTCTTGAGGACAGCAACGGCCATCTGTGGATGAGCGGACCAAATGGCATCTCGATGGTGAGCCGGACCGAGCTCGAAGCGCAGGCTGGGGCCACCACACGCCAGATTGCGCCGACGTTCTATTCCATCGCGGAGATGGCCGCAAACACAGAAATCTACGGTGGGACCGAATCGTCCGGTTGCATCACCGCGGCGGGCGATGTTTGGTTTCCCAGCAACCGGGGGCCGATCCACATTCTGCCCTTTCAGCGCTCGTTGTTTCCGGCGCCTCCGCTGCGAATCGAACGCGTTCTGGCAGATGGACAACCGGTCGCCATGACCGGACCGATCGTGCTGCAGCCGGCCAATAGCCGTTTACAGTTCACATTCGAGCCGATTCAATTGCGATCCCAGGACGGGCTCCGCTTCCGCTATATGCTGGCGGGCTTCGATAAAGAATTTGGTCCGGCCACGGCCTCGCGCACGGCCGACTACACAAATCTGCCACCGGGGACCTATACGTTTCGCGTGCGGACATTTGAGGTAAGCAATCCCGACGCGGTCACGGAAGCTTCCGTAGAGTTCGTGCAACGCCCTTTCTTTTACCGGACATGGTGGTTCAGTTCGGCTTGTCTTGCTTTGGTTCTGCTGCTGATTCTTGTTGTGTATCAGTACCGCGTGCGGCATGTGCGGGCACGCTTCGAGGCGGTGCTCGAAGAGCGCAGCAGGCTGGCTCGTGAGATGCACGACACAGTCATTCAAGGCTGCACTGGGGTTTCCGCGTTGCTTGAGGCAGTGGCGATGGAAGAGGAAAGCCAGCGCGTTGAGATCGGCCTGATGGACGTTGCGCGGCACCAGTTGCGGAGCACAATAGCAGAGGCCCGCGAAGCCGTTTGGAATCTTCGCCGCGAAGACGAGGGCGCCGATATACTTTCAGAGAAGATTGAAGCAATGGCATCGCAAGTGGGCGCGGAATTCCACCTTCCTGTGACTTGCGCGACAAGCGGCACGCCGTTTGGGATCAGCCCTCCGATGGCGCACGATCTGCTCATGATTGCCCGCGAGGCAGTGTGCAATGCTGCACTTCATGGGCATCCCTCGCACATCGACATCGGTATGGAATTCACCGGCCGCGAACTTGTTCTAACTGTGTCCGATGACGGCTGCGGATTCGATCCCCGTCCGGTGGAATCGCAAAGAGGCCATCATTTTGGACTCAAAGGCATGCGCGAGAGGGCGAACCGCTGGGGTGGGAAGTTCCGGCTTACAAGTGCACCCGGGAGTGGCGCTCGTGTTGAGGCGCGTCTGGCGCGCCGGGCTTGACTTGGCCGACGTTTACCAGGAGCTCATTGGATTTCAAAGCGAATTCAGATTCGTCGTTCCATTCTGATCACGGATCCCAGAATTGATTACGGAAGAATCGGCGAGGCATGACCGCTTTTGCGCGCCTGGAGCGCCGCGTCACTCTTTGTCTCACGATAGGGCTTGTTTGCCGCGTATGAAGCCAGGTGGGAACGAATTGCGGAGGCAAGTGCCTTGGCGTTGCGCTGACTGGCGAGTTCAAGGGCGCGCGAGGCAAATTCTGAAGCACGCGTAAAATCGCCTTCCTCGGCGCATGCGGCGGCGAGGACATCCAGTGCGCTCGGATCCTCCGCGGAACCCTGGACGCTAGCCTCTTGGGCAAGTAGCTCCGCTTCCGCACCGTTTCGCACGACAGCATCGGGTGCCGTGGCAAGCAGCCATGCACTACCCAACTGCGCGCTGGTTCGGCCAGGTTCAATTTCCAATGCTTTCCGCCAGTGCTCCAGGGCGCCGGGCCAATTGCCCAGGGCTTCGAGTGCACTTGCAAGTTCATCTTCGGCAGAGGCGAAGCGTGGCCGGATGGCGAGGGCAGTCTGGAGTTCCGGAATCGCCTCTTGCGCACGCCCTTGTTCCAACAGGAATTCGCCCAACACGGCATGGCTCTCGACCCACCGCGGATTGATGCGTATGGAATGGCGCAAATGCTCGAAGGCCTCAGCGGTTTGACCCTCGACATAGAGCGAGATGCCCAGCCCGTTTTGCACCTTGGCGTTTTCGGGATCGATGACTGCAGCCTTCTTCCACACGAGAAGGGCCTCGCGATTCCGACCTTCCTCCTCAAGATGCATGGCCTGGTCAATGAGCTTGTACATCTCAACCGCGGGAACCTGAATCTCCTCAATTCCGTTCCCGGCGGTGTTGACGAACTCGGGAAGGTTGACCGCGCGATTCGCCGCGGTGGAATTGTCGATCAGGATTGCGGGACTGGAGTTGCCTTCTTCGTCGAGGTGGGTGAGATACATCTGGGTGTAGGGCGAACGGGCCTTTGACGAGAAGACAAGCCAGCGCCCGTTTGGAGAAAAGCTGTGCCATGAGTTCATCAGCGATGTGTTCGCTCGGAGACGCCGCGCCTCACCACCGGCAAGCGGAACGATGTAGAGCCGGCTATCGGGCCGCATAAGCTGTCCGTTGCGGCATTGGACATAGACGATCCATTTGCCATCGGGCGAAACCTTGGGGAAGTTGTTGCTCATGCCGTTGTTTGAGGCGCCTTCAATCGGTTCCGGCGTTCCCCCGCGGCCGTTGTTGAACGGAATGCGGTAAAGGTCGTACTGGATCTGCGTCTCATTTGGATCGTTCGCATGAACGGCGGCCTTTTGTCCGGGCCGATAGGGATCGCGCGCTTCGGCTCGCGCAAAGACAATCGTCTTACCGTCAGGGGACCATACGCCGTCGGTCTGGACGTAGCGGGGATCGTTCGCTCCCGGAAGCGGTTCACGCTTTCCGGTGGTCCGGTCGTACCACTCCAGAATCCCGCGGGTAGGAAAAAAGACCTGCAAGAACCGATAATCCTTGAAATTGGTGATGTAGTAAGTGCTTGGTACATCTAGGGACGGCGGGGCAAAGGTACTGAGCACGTAGCGTCCGTCGGGGGCGACCTGGGACATGAATCCGACCCGAGTTGTGCCGGGTTCGCCGTTCTTGTTCCACTGAATGACGTTCTTGTTTTGGATCGAGATGCGGCGCTGCACCGGAACCACTGCGTATAGGCCCTTGTCATTTGCCGGACCGTCGAGGTCGATGCCCATCGTTTTTCCGTCACGAGAAAACGAGTGGCAGTTGGCGCACGTAGGCATGCCAGTGAGCACGGTTCGGCTTTCCGGTTGCCCGATATCGCGGAGCCGCCAGCGAATGAGATGGATGGCCGCCGGCGAAAGGGGCTGTACTGTGCCGTTCGCACCTGCGCTGGGCATGAGCGGAACATCCCGGTAGAAGATAGGCGCATCGACCGGATCGGTGGAGGTTGTGAACGAAATTCTTCCGATGGAAACCGGGGATTGGTTGCGATAGCCGGTGATTGTCACTGTGGCCGGCTTCGCCGTTGAGTGGGACTGAATCGTCTTCCATGTTGTCGCATCTGGGGTCCAGATCCAGGAGGCGGCCTGTTGCGGAGTCAGTTGCGGCGGTTCGTTGGTGTTGCTGACCGCTTCGGGATCGATTGCTCCAATGCGCATCCTCTCGCCGTTTGCGTGGACGTGGACCAAGGGTGCCTGGTCTGCGAATGCAATATCGATGGTCCAGGTTGAAGCAGGGCCATCCCGCCAAAGGAAGGTTGGCGGGGTGATGCCGGGGGGGAAGATGGAGCCGTCCTCAGGGTAGTCGATGGAGATGGGCCAGAGCGTGGATTTGGATTGCGAGGGAGAGTTGGGGGATGAGCAGGTCTGGGACTGTCCGCGAACGTTGCGGACGGGAAAGAAGGAAGCGGAGACCAGAATTGCGGTAAGGAAGAAGAAGGCAACGGGGCCAAGGCGCCACGATCCTCGCGAAGATCGGGAACCATGATCGAGCATTCATCCCTCCCGAAGAGCCACGCTCGAGCTGTGACCAATCTTCAATTTACTTGTTGCGGCAGACTTGCTGCGCGGCGCAGCGAACGGATCGTTCGCAGTACCGCTCAAAATGAAGAAGGCCCAGACAGCGATGAGATCGCTGCCCGGGCCAGTCTGAAGCGTCGGTTAGAAGGTCAGTTTCAGTGAAGCCTGGCCGACACGAGTGGTGTTGGAGGTGCCACCCAAGCCGCCGTTCCCGCCGTTGATTTGTGAAGGGCCACCGCCCGCATCACCCGGCTGGGCGCTTGGATTGGACATGATTGGGTGGTTGGTAGCGTTGAAGAAGTCGAAACGGAACGTCAGCTTGTACCGTTCCAGGATCGCAAAGTTCTTCATCAGCCCCGCGTCCACGTTGAATCCGGGAGGACCTTGCATCACGTTGCGGGCGCTGTTGCCGAAGGTTCCGTCATGACGTGTGGTGAACGCAGCCGGGTTGAAGTATTCCTCCGTCCAGTGCGACCGCCCGCCTTGACGTACATCGAGAGGGATCCCTGGGACCCGGTCGGCGCGATCGGCGGCGCAGTCCTCGATGCAGCCGCTGCCTTTCCCCAGTTCGCCATAGGCGGCATTATCGTTGCCCGGACCAACGCTGAACGGCGTGCCCGACTGCCAGGAGATGATGGGGCTTACCTCCCAGCCTCCGAGCGCTTCCCGTACCAGCAGACTCTGCCCTTTCAGCGCTGGAGTGTTGTAGATTAAATTGCTTTTCCAGATGAAGGGGATATTCGTGTTCGAGATGCCACGACTCCAGGCCAGGTTGCGGGGGTTGTTCATCTCGTCGCCATTGGAGAGGTTGGCGACGCTGGCCACGTCAATCGACTTTTCCCAGGTAAAGCTGGTCTGCGCCTGGAGACCGTGAGAGAGATGCCTCTGGACGAAGGCCTGCAGTGAGTGGTAGCTGGCCGTCGCCCCGCTGTCATACTCCAGAATGCTGGTGAAGTTGGAGTACGGAGCAACAGGCCCTTGAAGAGTGCCATTCTTCAGGTTTGCCGCCGTCGGGAGCGCGCAGGTCGGGTTGTTGTAGTAGGTGCAGTAGCTGTAGCTGGCAATGTTGTCATCCTGCACATAGCTCTGGTGATACGACTCGGTGCCAACATAGGCCAGGCGAACGGCGGTCACCGAATCAATCTGTTGCTCCACCGAGACATTCCAGCCCTCGGTTATCGGCGCCCTGAAACTCCGGCCGAAGGAGGCTCCCAAACTGACTGGAAGCGCAACAGGAGAGTTGAGCGGGGCCTTGTAGTTGGGGGTGGCCCATGGAATCTTGCCTGCGCCGGTGCCGAACGGGGAGCCGTTGGGGGTATTGAACGACGACGTTGCCCATGGATTGTGGAAGTTCTCGTATCCGGTTATCGTTTGTCCGGTGTTGGGCGTGCAGGTTTCTTCTTCGCCGCAGATCGGCGTATTGGACGGCGCATTCGGTGAGAATGTCGGAGCAAACGGCGCCAGATCGACGGTGTGGTTGTAGTTGGCGTATGCCACCGGAGCGCTGAACAATCCGAAAGCGGCGTGGAACGAGGTGCGGGGCAAATTCTTTGGCTGATAAGCCACACCTACGCGGGGCTCAAAGATCTTGAAGTCGGTGGGGCGAAGTCCGGCCGTCATATCGGTGTCGCCGGGGTAAATGAGTCCTTGAGGCGCTCCGGGGAAGATGAAGCTCTGCTGGCCTGGCACGAAAGCCGCGCCACGGCCTCCGACTTCAGCTGGCGGCAGGTCTGGATCCCAGCGCAAGCCAAGGGTAAGGGTCAGGCCGGGCTTCACGCGATACTCGTCGTTGACGTAAGGATCGATCAGATATCCCTGGACATCCGATAGTTCGCCGGCTCCCTGCTCGAATCCTGACATATAACCAAGCAGCCAGTCTGCCTCATTGTTGCCTGTGTAACCGCCGCCGAAGCTGATGATGGCGTCTTGCGGATACTGGGTTGATTCGACCGCCCGCTGATGGATGAGATCGATTCCCGCCGAGATGGTGTGTCGGTGCACGGTCTTGATTAGCGTGTCGGAGAGGCCGAGTGTGCCACGGACTTCGGCCGAAGGCTCGGTCCAGCCACCGTTGGCGCCACCGAAGCCGGCACCTTCCATATAGCAGGCAGGTTCGACGATATTGATGAAGCGCGACCAGCACAACTTCTTGTCATTACTGTCAAGAACAGCAGTCGCATTATGCAAGCTCTGCTGGGTCCAGAAAGCTGAGACCGTGTTCACCGTGCTGGGGTTTAACGTCCAGGTGTGTTGTGCTAACTCATTGAAATACCACCCCTGTATGCCGAAGGTCTGGTTCCACGTGTTCAGATTCAACACGGAGAGAACATTGCCCGGCGTGTCGCCGGCGGGCTGCACATATTTATCCACGAACGAACGAAGAGTGACGCGTTGGGTCTTAGTCACATCGTAGTCAACCCTGGCCGTGTACTCGTCGGTATCGGTATTCGCCAGGGGAGCCGATGCGTAGAGCATTCCGCCGGCGAGGTTTTGGGCCGAAGATGTCGGAGCCGCGGTCCCTGAAGCTGGTGCAGAGTGCCCCGGCAACCCGAGGGTGGTAAACTGCACGGCCAGCGGATCGAGGCCGGATGCGCCGCCGATCAGTTGGTTCGGAATCCCGTTGATGGTCGTGAACGGCCCGTTCAGCCAGCCGCAGTTTGTTGACTGGACTGCAGTTGCGCCAAAACCCGAGCCGCAGCTGGAGTTGTGGGCCTGGGCATACGTAATCAACCCGCTGAAGTCGCCGTTCAACATCTGCTCGGTGGGTGTTGTGGTCGAATTCGACGTTTGCCCCGGACCGCCGACAAGGACGGTTCCCTGGTAGTTGAAGAAGAAGAACAGCTTGTCTTTGATGGCCGGTCCGCCGACAAAGCCGCCGAACTGGTTGCGGCGGAAAGTATCCTGAACGTGGTTGCTCCAGTTCCCTGCGTCAAAATCTCCGTTGCGCATGAACTCGAACAGGCCGCCGTGCCACTGGTTGGAACCGCTCTTGGTTGCCATGGAAACCACGCCGCCCGATGAGAAGCCATAAACTGCGCTGAAGTTGCTGGAGATGAGGCGAAACTCCGCAATGGCGTCGGAGTTGGGCGTGGGCCCGTTAGAGGCCAGGTAGGTGTCCATATTGGTGACGCCATCGAGCATGTAGAATGTGCTGCCCAGGCGGCCGCCATTCGAAGAGGACACGGACTCATTGGGGAATGAGAACCCACTCTGCTGCCAGGCAATGCCAGCCGCGTTGCCATCGACTATACCGGGCGAAAGCAGCGCTAGAGTGGAGGGGTCGCGGCCGTTCAACGGCAAATCGCTCACCGCATCCTGATCGATCGTCATCCCCAGTTCGGGCGTTGTGGTGTCGATCAGTTCAGCATCGGCCGTAACGCTTACCGTCGCACCCGCACTCGCCAACTTCAACTGCACGTTCTGCGTCGCATACAGGTTGGCATTGATCACGATGCCCTTTTGAACATACTCGGCAAAGCCCTGCCCCGCGATGGTCAGTGAGTAGTGGCCGGGAGGCACCAGCTTGAACCCATACACACCGGTGCTATCCGTTTTTATGACGTCGGTGTAATTGGTGTCGACGTTGGTGAGGGTAACGGTTGCCACCGTGACAGCGGCACCGGAGGGATCAGTAACCTGGCCGGTCAAGCTCCCGGTTGTGCCTTGTCCGTGGACAAGGACAACCGAAGTAACGAAGCCGACGACGAGGACGAGCAGTAAAGCTCGTAGGCGCTTTGCGTTGGTCAACTGCATACTACCTCCTGAAGTGATCGCCCGGGGGCGCGAGAATTGAATTGACACTCAGCCGAAATCCGAGGAAGAGTGCTTTGAAATCGTTTTCAATTTCGCCTACCATAAGGGCTCAAAGAGACGGGAATCTCGATTGCCGCTCTCGCCTGTCTTTTCAATACCGTTGGAAAACGACTGTTTTTTCACGGCGAGTCGAACATTACTCTTGCCATGCAACGGCATGTATCCGCCAAAAGTCGGATTGGGTTGCCTTTTTTAATTGTTCGTAGCCGCATGGCAAATGGGATTGAGCCGGCTCCTTTCGTAAATCGAATTAGCCAGGTGCTCCCGTCCGTCAGGCTCTCGAAAAACGTTGATGTTATTGGGGATGCCTACCCACAAACCGATCAAGGAGATGGTTTCCCCGAGCCAATTTCCCGTAAGTCCGCGGAACCCTCCTTCCATCGAAGCAGCGGTCAACCGGGAGCTGCCGCGCGAATCCGACTTTGGGCGGATGGTCTAACAATAAGGAGAACTGTAGACTCGCGAGTGGGTTCTGAGCGTTTTTGAGCAGAGAGGTATTCTTGGGGGTGCAAGGGTTTTGTCGGCTATGGATTCTCCTCGGGTCATGACCTTGAGAATGGTAAGGCGAGCCGTGGGCCGAGCTGTGCGCGGTCATATCCTGGCATGCATTGGCCTTTGCACGGCAGCCTGCACTCGTGGCGGAGCCCAATGCAGCGGGCCGGCTGCGCTTGAAGAAGGTCTCAAAGCCAATCCGGTTGCCGAAAACCATGCCAGCCTCGGAAGCTGGTTTGCCGACCAAAAGCGGTTTGACTGCGCGGCCACTGCCTTTGCGTCGGCCGACCTGCTGCAGCCTCAGTCCGCTTCCCTGGCGTACCTGTGGGGGCTCAGTCTTTATTCAGCAGGGCAAGACGCCGCGGCATTGGAACCGCTCGACAAGGCACGGCAACTCGATCCAAGCGACATCCGCCCGCACCTGGTGCTTGGTGCGGTACTGGATCGGCTGAAGAGAACCGCCGATGCGGAATCCGAGTGGCGCGCGGCCCTGGCCATCGATCCGGACTCCGCGATCGCGCTGGATAGCCTCTCACAGGATCTGATTGACAAGAAGGACTACGGATCTGTGATTGCCCTGCTTGACAAGCCGGGCAACGAGCGGGTGCGGACGGGTGTGCAGAGCCTGAACCTGGGAGTTGCCTACGCTGGAAGGGTGGAACTCGACAAGGCAATCAACGTGCTCCGCAGAGGACTGAACAACAACCCGGACTCTTTGCCGATTGCCAATGAGCTAGCGGTTTTGCTGATGCTGATGGGCCGCGACGATCAAGCGAATGGTGTCTTCGATCTTGCTTTGGCAAGGCATCCGGACGACTTGGCGACGCAGCTTCTTTATCTGCACACGCTGGTCACAAGTCACTCGGAAAAGGCGTCTGAGCTTGCGCACAAGCTGATGGCCATTCATCCGGATCATTGGGAGGTGTTGTATCTGAATGCTGTTCTGGAGGCACGCGAAGGGGAGTTTGTGGCCGCGCGCAGCCTTCTGGAGCACTCCGTTGCCCTGAATCCAACTTCGATTGAGGCCCACCATGAGTTGGGGAGTGTGCTTGCGGGTCTTGGCGAATTGCCCGCCGCGAGAGTGCACCTAGAGAAGGCGATTGCACTGGGGGATGATCAGCCCGAGGTGGAGTACGACCTGGCCCAGGTTCTGAAGCGCCTTGGAGAAACTGCCCAGGCACAGGAGAAGCTGGACGTCTATCAGAAACTGAAAAAGACCCAATCGGACAGGACTCAGGCCGCAGGGAAGGCGGAGGTTGGCGACGAAGCACTGAAGACCGGCGATTCGGCGCAGGCCGTTGCGCTCTATAAGGAGGCCCTCGAGTCCAACCCCAATGAGCCGCTCCTCTATTACAAGCTGAGCAGAGCGCTCGATAAGGCCAATGACATCGACGGAGAAAAAGCAGCACTCCAACGTGCCATTCAACTCAATCCGAATCTCGCCGAAGCGCAGATCCAGATGGGCTTTCTTGCCGCTCGAGCTGGAGATACCGGCGAGGCAGAGGGATACTTTCGTGCCGCGGTCAAGGCTACTCCATCTCAGGTTGTCGCATGGATCAACCTGGCCGCTACGCTCGCCAGCGAAGCGAAATGGGATGATGCAAAACAGGCGTTGGGCCGCGCGCTGGAAATTGACCCCGACAATGAACAAGTTCGAAAGCTTGGCCAAGCAATCTCCGAGGCTCATCCGGGACCATGAGCAAGCGAATTCCGCAATCTACAGATTCGAACGCAGGGAACCGATGGTCGCGCCGGCGGGTTCTACAAGCGACGCCAGGAGTTCTGGCGGCCGCGGCGCTCCCGGCGTCTCTGTTGGCGATGCAGACCGCGCCTACCGCCGGGGCTGGGTTCTCCAAGTTTGTCGACGTCGCGCAGGCCGCCGGTCTCAACAAGGTGATGTTTTACGGGGAAGGTACAAAGGCCACCTATCTCACCGAGATCATGGGAGGTGGATGCGCGTTTTTCGACTTCGACAACGATGGATGGATGGACATCTTCATCCTCGGCGGCCGGCGGCTTGAGAGCGTGCCCGCCGGAGCCAGCAACCGACTCTATCGAAACAACCGCGACGGGACCTTCAAGGATGTTACTGCGCAAGCCGGTCTAATTGACGCGGGTTGGGCAGTGGGTGTTTGTGTCGGCGACTACAACAACGACGGATTCGAAGATCTCTTTCTCACGTACTTTGGGCAGAACCGGCTCTACCGAAACAACGGCAATGGCACATTTACCGATGTGACGAAGCAGGCGGCCCTAGGCGCCGCCTCGGTTCGCTTCGGCTCCGGGTGCACCTTTGTGGATTACAACCGCGACGGATGGCTCGACCTGTTTGTTTCGAATTACGCCGACGTGGGTCTCGCCAAGATGCCAACGCCCTCGCTGGAGCGGCCCAATTGCAACTTCCTGGGTGTACCGGTCAACTGCGGCCCAAGCGGCCTGCCATTGCCCACCCATCTTCTTTATCGCAACAACGGAGACGGCACGTTCACCGATGTCTCAAAAGAGTCTGGGGTGGCGGCCATGCGCGGTTCCTACGGCCTGACCGCGGCAGCCTATGACGTGGACGACGACGGGTGGCCTGACATTCTGGTGGCGTGCGACTCCACGCCGAGCATGGTGTTGATGAACAATCATGATGGGACCTTTCGAGAGGAGGCTCTGCTGCGTGGCCTGGCGCTGAGTGACGACGGTAGAGAGATGGCCGGAATGGGTGTCGGTGTTGCCGACTACGATTGCGACGGACGGCTGGATGTGGTCCGCACTCACTATATGAACCAGGCTACAGGCCTCTATCGCAACACCGGAAGGGGCGAATACGAAGATGTCACGAACCGAGCGGGTCTGATCCACGAACGCCGCTTTGTCAGCTGGGGAGTGGGCATGCTCGATCTCGACAATGACGGCAATCCCGACATCTTTCTTGTCACCGGCCAGGTCTATCCCGAGCTCGAAGCGGTAAACCCGAAATACCCGCGCAAAGGTCCGCGCATTCTGTTCAGGAATCTTGGAAACGGAACCTTCAGCGAGGTCCCGGAAGAAGATCAGCCTGATCTCGCTGCGCGCCACGTGAGCCGCGGCTGCGCTTTTGGGGACTTCGATAACGATGGCGATCTGGACATTCTGATCATGAATCAGAACGAGCCGCCAACCCTGCTGCGCAACGACGCACCGCGGGAAAACCACTGGATAAAAATACGGCTGCATGGCACGCGGAGCAACCGCAGTGCACTCGGCGCGCGGGTCACCGTTCGCAGCGGCTCCAAAGTGCAGGTGCAGGAACTAATGAGCCAGACCAGCTATGTATCGAGCAATGACCCGCGACTTCACTTCGGGCTGGGCGCCGCCGTTGTAGCCGACGTTGAGGTTCGCTGGCCGATGGGAAGCGTCGAACAGCACAAAGATGTCCCTGTGGACAGACTCATCACGATGGTTGAGGGATCGTCAAACCTCAATGTAGAGAAGTTGACGCCCGCGGGGAAGTTCGCATCCGAGCCAACAACGGCCCACCGGTCTTGAATCATAGGAACAACAAAGAATCACGTCTGGTTCGGATCGGATGCGAAGTGGAGTACGCGCTGCCGGGTAGAAAGCGCGGAAGAAGAGAAATTGAGTTTGTCTGGGGGTTCCGTATTGCAGGCACTACTCGACCTCTATCCATAACAATGACAATGGCCTCACGATGCGGATGGTCAGCGCAAAGTGAGGCCATCGGTATTTCGGCCAAAGTCAGTCGACGAGCCTCAATGAACGTTCGAGGCAGTGATTCCTTCGGCCGGGTGATGACCGTGAAGTCACGGCCGTCAAGGCTTGAGCGCAATCGTTACGATCTCCGATGGCGCGCCCGGTTCGGTGCATTGTCCGAAATAAGCGCCGGAGTTTGTGGTCACACCATCTTCCACCAGGACCGGCATGCCGGATCCAATCGGCGATATCCGCTTTGACCAGACGATCGGCGCGCTTCCGGGATTTATGGTGGTTCCACCGGGCGTGCCGCAGTAAGACCAAAGCAGATCAGAGGCAGTTGTTGTGGTGAATTTTGGCGTTGAGATGGTTGTGCCATTCCCCTTGCTGACGAAGCTCGCGACTTTGTCGACAGGGGAGGCTGCCGTGTTTGCATACTCTGCAACACTCATATGAATCCTTGTGCTGCCACTCGCGGTAAAGGTAATCGTGATGTTTCCGGCCTGAATATTGGCGAGCACATAAGCCGACAGAAAACTGCCGTCCTGGACTGCGAGCACCGGAGTTCCGGCGTCTGTGGTCACGTTGCCCTGTATGGTCCCGGCACCGGCAATGCCAATCACGAGCGCGTGGCCGGCACCGACTCCGGTCAATGTGCAGCTCGCGGTGGTGCCGTATTGGTTGTATTGATTGCACTGCTGAACAAATGCAGGTGGAACGCCTGACGAAACCACCGCCAGCGTAACTGAGGCAGTTGCGGTGGAGTAATCCGCCGCATCGGTTGGCGTGAAGGTTGCAGTGAGATTCTGGGATCCAAGAGCCAGAAGCGTTCCCAGGGAGGGCGAATAGCTGAAGCTTCCCGCGACCGTAGATGTGGCGTCGAGCTGAATCGAGCCGAGAAGGACGCCAAGGTTGATTGCGGCAGGTGTTGGCCACGAGATTGCCGGGGTAGCCTTGTTGACCGTCAGGGTCACTGAAGCTGCTGTTGAGGTGTAGTCCGTTGTGTCGGTTGGCGTGAAGGTGACGGTCAGCGTGTGGCTTCCTGCGGTCAGGAGGGCTCCGGGTGCGGGGGAATAGCTGAACGTTCCCTCTACTGGGGATGTGGCATTGAGCTGAGCGGAGCTAAGAGTTGCGCCGTAGGTGATCGCGGACGGTGTTGGCCAGCTAATAGCCGGCGTCGTTCCGGAAGGGTTGATGGTATAAACCGCCGAAGCTATGGAGCTTTGCGTTGCTGTGCTGGAAGCAGCGATTGCTTCTACGGTTTCGGATGAAGAGACAGTGATTGGTCCACTATAGACATTCGAGCCGGTCGTTGGAGCTGTACCGCTGGTGGTGTAGTAGATCGTTACTCCGGGTGTCGCGTCGGCGATGGTCACCGATTGAGCTGAGGTGTAGGTACCACTCGCCAAACTGAAGGTTGGAGACGCAGCCTGGGCAAGCGCCGATCCAGGCTTGAGGGCCAATGCGACGATCTCGCCTTCGTTACTGGAGCATTGTCCGTTGTAGACGCCCGCCGAGGCCGCGTCGCCGGTCTCGACCAGCAGGCTACCGCTGGCCGGGGTTGGGAGTCCGGTCCACGCAACTGGGGCGGTCCCCACAGTTGGCGCGCCGCTATCTCCTGAACAGAACGCCCAGAGCGCGTCGCTGGCCGACGAAGTTGTGAAGTTTGGAGTATTGAGAAGCCCGTTGTTCTGCCATGATGTCGAAAGGTTTGCTTGAGCTTCGCCGTCCAGGGGTGAAGCGGCTGTGTTCCCATATTCGACCACGCTCAACCAGAGTCTGGCGTTGGTGCTGACCGAATACGTGATCGTGCTGCTGCCCGCACTGGTGTTGGGCAGAACCCAGGCCGAGAGAGATTTGCCATCTGTAACTGCCTGGACGGGCGTACCGGACGACGCGGTTACTGCCCCCTTCTGAGTCAATATGGGGCCGGCGATTCCGATGACCAATGTGTGTCCGGCGCCGATTCCGGTCAGGGTGCAGGAGACTTTCGTGCCGAACTGCTGGAAGTTGTTGCATTGCTGCGCAACGGCCGGTCCCGTGAACTCAAGTGGAATGCTGTAAGCCGCCTTGCCCACCGCGCTTGGCGAATTCCCCGCGGCGAGGGCGATGGCTTGTACTGTTTCAGAGGCGGAGATTGTAATCGGCCCCGAGTACAAATTCGATGCTGCGGTTGGGGCGGTTCCGTTGGTGGTGTAGTAGATCAAGGCGCCGGCGGTTGCGTCGGAGATCGTTACGGTCTGTGTCGCAGAATACGTTCCTCCAGCGGGTGTAAACGTTGGCAAGGCGGTCTGCCCGATGTTGATAGTGAATGCGGCAGAACCCACGCTGCTGTTCGAGTCACCGGAAGCAGCGGCGATGGCTTGCACGGTCTCAGAAGCAGAGACAGTAATTGGCCCCGTGTACAAATTCGATGCTGCGGTTGGGGTGCTTCCGTTGGTGGTGTAGTAGATCAAGGCGCCAGGGGTCGCGTCGGAAATGGTTACGGTTTGGGTTGTAGCATATGTTCCCCCAGCGGGTGTAAATACGGGTAGCGCGGTCTGTGGGACGTTGATGGTGTAAGCGGCGGTTCCCACGCTGCTCTCCGAGTAACCGGGAGCTGCGGCGATAGCTTGAATGGTTTCGTTCGAAGAGACCCTAATGGGGCCGCTGTAGACGATTGAGCCGGTGCCTGGGGTGGTACCGTCCGTGGTGTAGTAGATTGTCGCGCCCTGGGTTGAGTCGGAGATTGCCACGGTTTGCGCTGCGGCAAAGGTTCCGCCCGCCGGACTGAATGCCGGAGTAGCTGCCAGGGGCCCGACACCAAATGTTGCCGAAGCATCGCCGCTTTGCACATAGCCAGTGGCTATGGCGATTGCCTGCACTGTTTCAGTCGCGGCAACCGTGAAAGGGCCTCCATAAAGCTGTGTAGTGCCGGTCGCTGGATAAGTCGGCACCGAGCCGTCGATGGTGTAGTAGATGTTTGCCGCGGGAGTCGTCGTTTCAATGCTCACGGTGGGCGCAGTCGTGTAATCGCCGGCGGAGGGACTAAAGGATGGCGAAGCTGCCTCCGGAGCGAAATCGACCGCTCCGATGGTTTGTGGATTCAAGCGCGGGATCAGTGAATTGGTGGCAACGGAATACTGCCAGCGCACGGGCATGGTTTGCAGGATGCCGGTCAGGGCTGTGCCCGCATTGATGGCCTCCGATCCCGCGGGAGGAATCATGGTGATTGGGCTATAGGGCTGCGTCGCCGTAGTCTGGTAGTTCTCGTTGCTTAGTCCGTAGAGGTGCGGGTTGAGCGGAATCGACAGCGGCCATTGGCATGGTCCGTCACATCCATTGGACCAGCCTTCTTCTGTGTTGTTCTGCCACGGCGCGCCCATGATGGGCGGCTGGATCGTAAACGTGCCCGCATTCATCAGGTTGGTGGTGGCGCTCATGACGATGGTGGAAGTTGAGGCAAACGCCATCTCAATCTCCGACCCTTTGTAAGTACCCTGATCGGCCCACAGGATATTGTTTCGCGCGTCGACCCTTACCGGGAAGTAGCCGTAATAGCCGTCCCCATCGCTGGCATTATCGAACACGATCTGCGCCGCATCGAGCGTGTTGGAGAAGAAATAGAGCGTGCCGTTTCGATCCTGCATGCCGCTGCCGCCGTCCGCCAGATAATGAACCTGTTGCAGCGACGACGACCCCCACATTTCGTTTCCATAGATGAAATCCTTTTGGAAAGACTCCTGATAAGCCGCGAGAATATTGGGTCCCGCCTTATCTCCCTGGCAATACATGGAGTCATTGCAATTGGTGTCGCCGGGCAAGCCCAGGTACCCGTCAAAGGTGAGGTAAAATGACGCATCCTGAACTTCCACCAGGTCGAAGAGCCGCTGCGCACCGTTGGCGACATTGTTATAGCGGAAGATGCCCTCGACACCTCTCCATTTGATAGCCGAACCAAGCGCCTGCCGATTGTAGTTATCCCACAGATTGCCCTGCAAAAGGGCATACCATGTTTGGATGTAAGCCTCGTGCTCGCCAAACTGCCCGGTGATACCCGCGTTCTGAACATGATTCCCGGTCACCGTGACTAGTTGAGTGATGTCTACCCATCCACTGTTACCGTTGTCATCGGTGAACACACCCAGGCCGCAGGTATCCAGGTTATTGCCGCCGAGGTCGACATACGAACCCGAACGGATATTGAGACAGCTCGTGAAGATCTCATATGGCGTAAGGGCGCCGCCGCCGGGCGGCGTATAGCTGTAGTCCGGAGTTCCATGGGCGATATGCAGACCAGTTACGGTCACATACGAAGGGCCCGCCGATCCGCTCTGCCAATAGCCAAAAGGCGTGCCGCGGTTATAACCACCACCCCATACTGAGATGATTCCCGCTCCAGCTGCCGCACCGCCCACAGCCACACCTGGTTGTCCGGTAGCATTCGAACCATCGATGACCGGCAAGTTGCCCACGGCATCAGCCACACCACACAGGATCATCGGCTGCGTCGGAGTTCCACTGGCAGCAACCTGGTAGTACTCGTGATATGTCGATGGGTTCGACCCAGTCGTGTCGGTATTCCAGACCCGGATGATCGAGCCAGGTTTAAGCGTGTTTGCCGCGGGTGTTGACTCCAGGCTGGGATACTGTTTGCCTGCACCTACTTCATAGTCGCCGCCGGTAAACGCCGGGTCGAAATAGCACTCACGCGGTTCGGTCTTGTTGGGTGTTGATGCGTAGGAGGGAAGAGGATTCGGAGACACATATACGATCGCCGTGGCGCTCTTTGAGGGGTTGCTGTTGCTGGTGTATTGCAAGGTATAGCGGCCAGTCACGGTAGCCACAAAGTCGGTGTCGCGATTGGTGGTGTCCGCCAGCATTCCATTGCCGCCTCCCGGCTGCGAAACGATGCTCCAGGTTCCCGTCTCGTCCGTGTCGCCCGAGACCCAGGATTGAAGCGTCCTGTGCTGCCCCATAAAGGCCTGTTGATAGGCCGGAGCAACCATCACCGTGGTGGTCTTGGCGCAAACGTTGAACAGGAATGTGCCGCTCTTGGTCGGATCGTCGACCGACTGCGCCTGCACCGTCACCGTAGCGGTCGAGGTAACGGTATATGTCCCCATCGCTTTTACGGGTTGAGGGATCGAGCAGCTTCCAGTTCCCGGGCCAATGTTGACCAGAACCGTAGGTAATCCGGCTGTCACTGTTGAGACATTGGAGGCCGCAGGCGTCGTGAATGTCGCGCTGGCCCCGCCCGTGGTCGTCAGAACGCTCCAGTTGACCGTGTTCAACGATCCGCCCTTAATGTTGACGTTGATCTGCCGGGTGGAACCAGGCAAAACCTGAATGTTATATGGTGGAGTGCTCGGTATCACGACTACCTGCGCC
>Ga0182015_10002309_pt1 | contig 23420 bp, 17 predicted proteins | sample 712P3MmetaG_FD_120478 | JGI IMG/M metagenome (GOLD analysis project Ga0182015, IMG submission 120478) | Permafrost microbial communities from Stordalen Mire, Sweden - 712P3M metaG | ecosystem: Environmental > Terrestrial > Soil > Wetlands > Permafrost | place: Sweden: Stordalen | collected...
CATCTGCTGCATTTTGTGCACGAGTGCGATCGTGCCGCCCTTCTGCATCTTTCCACGTGTTACGCCATCGGACGGCGCGACGGACGCATCCTCGAGGATTTCTCCAATAACTACTGTCCCGCCGGCATCGCGAATTTCGACGCGCGGAAGGAGTGCGCATCGCTCGAAGTCTTGATCCGCGAAACGGAAGCGCACGCGGAGTCCGCGGAGGTGACGGAGGAGCTTCGCCGTCAAGCGCTCGACAAAAGGCAGGCGTCCAAAAGCTTGCAGGGCGTCGCGCTGGATAACCAGATTCGAAAGAACCGCACGCGGTGGCTGCGGCAGGCCCTGATGGACGCCGGAACAAAACGAGCGAACGAGCTTGGCTGGCCCAATACCTACACGTTCACAAAGAGCCTGTCGGAATCGCTGATTGGCAGCTACGTGGACTCTACGCCCGGCGCTGCGGTCGCGATCGTGAGGCCGTCCATCGTCGAATCATCCATTGAGAAGCCGTTCGTCGGTTGGAACGAGGGAGTGAACACATCGGCATCGCTCTCGTATCTGCTGGGCACATTTTTTCGCCAGCTCCCGACGAATGAGAGCAAGTGCCTGGACCTGATTCCCGTGGACATCGTCTCGCGGGGGATGACTTTGATCGCGGCTGCGCTGGTCGCCCGAAGGCACGAGCGCGTCTACCACCTGGCAACGTCGGTGGCGAATCCCTGCGACATGCGGCGATCCATCGAGCTAACAGGCCTGGGCCACAGGAAATTCTACCGGTCGCAGGACCGTTTTCAGCAGCGCGTGCGCCTGAAGTTCGACGCCATCCCCGTCTCCAAATCGCGCTACAAAAGGCTTTCCGCGCCCGCTCAAAAAATGGTCGTGCAGGCGATCAACCGAAGCGTCGAGCCGCTGGGCTTCGCTCGGGCGCCGCTGGCGCGGCAGGAGCGCGAACTGGAAAAAGTGATCAAACTGGTGACGCTTTTCGAACCGTTCATCCTGGATAACGATCACGTGTTTGAAGCGGCAAACATCGAAAGACTGAGCGCCGCCTTGCCGGCCGAGGAGTGCGCTGCATTCGGCTACGACGCCCGCTCGCTCGATTGGTGGGACTACTGGATCAACGTGCACATTCCTGCGCTGCGCAAGTGGTGCTATCCTCTGATCGAGGGCCGTCCACAGGAAGCTCGCCCGAGGCGTAGCGTGCCTCTCGCGGCTCGCACCGAAGCGAGCGCCGCCGGAGCGGCAGGTTCAAATCCGGCAACGACGCCCTGACACCCGAAAATCGTGGCCATCCTTCTGACCGGGTGCACCGGATACATCGGCGCCCACGTTGCATCGAACCTGCTCGCGGATCATTCCGAGCCGCTGAACGTGCTGGTGCGCGCACACGATTCCGAAGAAGCGCGGCGCCGTCTCTGGCGCTCGCTGCAACTCCACATGGATTTTCAGCACCTCGAATCCTTTCTGAATGGCCGCATCCGGATTTTCCTGGGTGACTTGACGGAGGCGCGGTTCGGATTGTCCGAGGACGACTACAGCCAGCTCGTGCGGACCACGGATTCCGTGATCCACTGCGCCGCCTCGCTGAATCGCAAGTCCGAGAAAAGCTGTCTCAACGTGAATCTGCGCGGGACGCTCGCAGTGATTCAACTGGCGATGCGCGCCCGAGACGAACACGGCCTGCGCCGGTTCAGCCACGTCAGCACCGTGGCCGTTGCAGGGCACAGGGCGAACGAAATGGTTGAGGAAGATTCGGCCATCGACTGGAACCGTTCGGACTACGATCCCTACGCGCGCACGAAGAAATTCTGCGAGCACATGGTTCGCCAATTACTCCCGGATGTGCCGCGGACGATTTTCCGGCCAAGCATCGTCCTGGGCGACAGCCGGCGCCCGGAAACAAACCAGTTCGAAATGGTTCGCGCGTTTGTGTTTCTCGCCGGGCTGCCCGCGCTTCCCTTCCGCTCCACGGACAAAGTGGACATCGTGCCCGTGGATTACGTCGCCGATGCGATCTCGACGCTGCACCAGAAAGAGCAGCCGGCTCACGAGATCTATCATCTTTCGTCGGGCACCGGTTCCGAAACGTTCGCGGAATTGACAGGCGCGCTAGCCAAGGCGCAGGGGAAGCGCGGGCCGATGTATGTGCCGAGCCTGGAAGGACCATCGTCGAAAATGGTCAACGCGCTGGCGGGTGGCGCGGGAAAAGTGGGCGGGCTGGCGAAGCTGATGAAGGTGTTCCTGCCGTACCTGGTGTGGAACACGGTGTTCGACAACCAGCGCGTGGTGGCGGAAATGGGCCGGAGCCCTGTGCCTTTTTCGCAATACTGCTATCCGCTGCTGCATTTCAGCCGCGAGAACCATTTCATGTACAAGTATCGCGATTGGCCTTCGGACGGCGCTGGCAAATCGCAGGCGGTGGCGGCGTCGCCCGGGTCGAGCGGCGCGCGGGACTTACGGCGATGATGGATATGGACGTCGCGATCGAGGCCTGGGTCAGCAGCCTGATCGAGCTGAATAAACTCAAGTTCGTGCTTGGCACGGGTAAGCCTTGGAAGCCAGGCCAGAAACTGAAGCTGCTTTTCGCCGGGTACAACGGCACGCGCAACACGGGTTCCGACATCCGTGTGGAAGAAATCGTGCGGCAGATGCAGCGGATCCTGGGCGCCGAGAATCTGGCCGGGACGGTAATGACGCAGGATTTCGAACTCACGCGCGGATATTTCGGCGGTTCGCAGCAAGTGTATCTCCCGGATGTTTTCCCGCCGTTCCTGCACTCCGAAGTCCCCAAGCACGATGGCGTGGTGGCTTGCGAAGGTTCGATGTTCAAGAGCAAATTCGCCAACGCGCTTACGGCCATGATCGTGGGTTCGCTCGGCATCGCATCCGCGCACAACAAGCTGAGCGTGGCCTATGGCGGCGAGGCAGGCGCGATGGATCCGCTATTGCAAAAGATGGTCAAGCGCTATTGCCACGATTCTCTGGTGATCACGCGCAACGCCGAATCGCAGGAGATCCTCGGAAAGCTCGGCATTGCCACCGAACTCGGAACCGACACGGCCTGGACATTCCAGCCGCTCGGTCCGGAATATGGCCGACAGGCTCTGCGCGATGCCGGATGGGACGGCGCAACGCCCGTCCTCGCGATTTGCCCGATCAATCCGTTCTGGTGGCCCGTGAAGCCATCCCTCGGGAAATGGGTGGCGCACTCGGCGGGAGGAGCATATGAGAAGAGCTACTACCGCACGATCTACTTTCATCGCTCGGGTCGCGACGTTGATGCTGCGTACGCAAAGTATCTCTCGGCGATAGCCGATGGCGTCCAGCGATACCGGAAAACTCGATCGGTATTTCCCATTCTGGTCGCTATGGAGATGCTCGACCGCGATGCGTGCGAGCGCGTGGCGCAGCAGATTGGCGGGGCGCCGATATTCGCGTCCGACGAGCGCAATATGTACGAGCTTGTGAGCATCCTGCGATCCTGCGACCGGCTGCTATCGTCGCGCTTCCATGCGATCGTGACCTCCATGCCCGCTGGCGTGCCCTCCGCGGGCGTCACGATGGACGAGCGCATCCGCAACTTGATGCACCAGCGCGGCCACGAGCACCTGATGATGGAAGTGGACGAGCCCGACTTGGCGGACAAAATTGTTGCGGCGCTCGGCGCACTCGATTCTGAGGTTGAGGAAATTCGCGAGGCGATGGGCCGCACGGTCGCACGCAATCTGCGATTGATGGCGCGCATGGGGGTCTATTTCGAAGAGCGCGTCGCGAGGCAATATCCGGACTTTCCGATCCGCACGGGCGTGCGCGGCTGGGAGGAGTATCTCCCGTCGCTCGGCCCTGTGCTCTGCCGGCTGCTTGAGGAACACAGCGGAGTGATGGCCGCATGACGTTTCTCGAATCCATTTTCGCGCGGCTCGGGCGGGTAGCGGATGAACCGGTGCTTGGAGAAGTGCGCGACGGACAAATCGTTTCGGTGACCGGCGCGGACCTTCTGGCGATGATCGCCGAGGCACGCGGATTCGCGGTGGCACGGGGATTGAAGCCTGGCGACCGCTGTGCGCTGCTGGCTCCGAACAGCATTCGGTGGGTCGCGCTCGACCTGGCGCTGATGGCCGAGGGCGTGATCGTGGTGCCGCTCGACCCGCGCCAGGTGGCGAAGGATTGGATGGCGGTGATCAGCGACTCCACGCCCTCGCTCGTCTGCAGCGCTGACCCGGCGCTGGGAGCCAAAATTCAGGGAGGCGCGCCGGCAATCGTGCCCTTCGATGAGATTTTTGGCGGGGCGCAAAGACCGCTGATAACTTCGCCGCCGCGGCATCACGGCGATCACGACGCGGCGACCATCGTCTACACTTCGGGTACGTCCGGCGAGCCGAAAGGCGTCGTGCTGAATGCCGGCAACATCACGTTCATGCTCGGCTGCACGAATGCGCGCCTGAATCAGTTAATGGGCGCACAGGTGGAGCAGGAGAGCGTTTTTCAATACGCGCCGTTCTGCTTTGCCGCAGCGCGAATCCTGCTGCTTACTTCCCTGTCGCGCCACACTATGCTGACGCTTTCCACGGATTTGGCGAAGCTGGCCGACGAACTCAAGCTCGCCTCCCCGCATTATTTCGTGAACGTGCCGATGTTTTTGGAGCGCGTGAGGCGCCGCGTCGAAGAATCGATTCAGAAGCGCGGCGGCTTCGCAGCGAAGCTATTCGAAATGGCGCGCGCCGGATACGATCGCCAGCGCGATGGCCAGGCGCGCCTGGGCGGGTTGCTGTGCCTGGCCTTGGCGCGGAAAATCATGTTCCCCGCTATTCGCGCGAATATCGGCCCGAATCTGAAGGCCCTGATTTGCGGATCGGCGCCGCTCGCGGCCGACACGCAGCTTTTTTTCATGATGATCGGTATTCCCGTGTTGCAAGTCTACGGGCTGACGGAAACAACCGCGATCTGCACGATGGACGAGCCCGGAAAGGTCGAGCCGGGATACGTCGGCCGCGCCGTGCCCGGGATTGAAATGATGGTGGCCGACGGCACCGCCGAAATTCTGGTACGCGGGCCGAATGTTTTTCCCGGATACTGGCAGCGACCCGCGGAAACCGCCAAAGCGCTCGAAGGCGGATGGTTTCACACCGGCGATCAGGGCGAAGCAGACGCGAGCGGCAATTGGCGAATTACCGGACGGCTGAAGAATCTGATCATCTTGAATTCGGGGCACAATGTCGCGCCCGAGCCTCTCGAACAGGCGCTTGCGGCGAGCCTTCCGGAGGCGCAGCAAGTCGTGTTGCTCGGCAACCAGCGAAGCTTTCTCGCGGCGCTTGTGACCCCATCGGGCGCGAATGGTTCCTCCAACGGAACGAGCGCCGCGAAAATTCAGTCCACTCTGGACGCGCTGAACGCGGGGCTACCGCACTACAAACAGATTCGCGCCTTTCACGTGCTGCCTGAACCGTTCAGCGTGGAAAATGGCTTGTTGACGACGATGGGCAAGCTCAAGCGCGACGCTATCTCCGCGCGATACGCAGCCGAAATCGAAAAGCTCTACCAGAAAAAACCCGCATGAGGACATTTTCAGGCAAGACGCTTTCGTGGACGGCCGCAGAGGGCACTATCGAGCTGGTGCTCGACCGCGCACCGTGCAACGAAATCGGCTCGGCCACGCTCGGCGAGCTCGAGCAGTTTGCCTCGGCTCTCGGTTCGCTTGAAAAAGGCGCGCACGCACTGATTATTTCGAGCGCGCGAACAGAGGGCTTCTGCGCGGGCGCTGATTTGCGCGAGCTGTATCGCCGCTCGCAGGCGATGCCTGCCGGCGAGCGGCTGGCGGGCGTGCGCGAATTCCTCGAAAGAATCCATCGGGTGATGAACGCCATTGACGCGGCGCCGTTGACAACCATCGCGGCCGTCCACGGCGTCACTTTTGGCGGCGGGTTTGAACTGGCGCTCACGTGCGACCTGATCGTCGCGGACAAAATGGCGCGGTTCTGTTTTCCAGAGCTGCGGCTGGGGCTGATTCCCGGGTTCGGTGGCATCCCGCGGCTTAAGCGCGACCTCGGCAACGCCGTCGTGCGCGATCTGCTCCTCACCGGACGCAGCATTAACGCATCGAAGGCGCAATCTGTAGGACTGGTGAGCCAGGTGACGGCGGAAGGAGATGCGCTGCGGGTAGCGCGCGCCACTGCCGCGCAATTGAACAAATTCGATCGCGACACGGCGGCCGCCGCCAAGCGATTCGTCAAGCCGGTGCCACACGAAGATCTAAGCCGCGAGATCGACATCTTCTGCGATCTGTTCACGCGACCCGCGGTGGAAGCGGGCCTGCGCAAATTCGTCGAGAGTACTGACACGCTACCTTATTTGCCATAGGTTCAGCACGCCGCGAGCGCGTCGCGCACAGGCAAGAATCAAAATGTGGCAAGATACGAAGCGATGACGACAATCGAGAAAACAACAGATGAAGTCCTGCAGCTAGCGTCGGCGCATTTCAAAGTGCCGCGCCAACAGCTTCGCGCTGACGACGACTTCTTCAAGACGCTCGGCATCAACAGCCTGCAGGCGCTCGATCTGCTGACGCGCCTCGAACAGCATTTTCACATCGAGCTGCCCGATTACGAACTTCAGGGCGTCAGTGATTTCCGGACGCTCGCCGAACGTATACAATCCCGCCTTTGATGCTAGACCTCAAAGAATACAAGTGCCTTGGCGAGGCGCTGCGCGCGGCGCTCGACCGCTGGCCCGATGAGGTCTGCCTGATCGAAGCGGACCGCGACCGCGAGAAGGCGAGGCTCGCCTATCGCCAATTCAAGGAAGCGGCGCTGCCGCTGGCGCGCGCGCTCCAGGACGCGGGCTTTCAGAGCGGCACGCGCGCGGCAATCATCATGACCAACCAGTCGAAGTGGCTGATTTCCGCGTACGCGATTTTCTTCCGCGGCGGCGTCCTTGTTCCGGTCGATTACAAGCTGACTCCCGCCGAGCAAATTGAGCTGCTGGCGCACTCGAAGGCGGAATTCCTTGTCGTCGAATACCACGCGTGGAAAGGGATCATCCAGGCGCCGAATTTCGCAACACTGGGCGCGCGCGCAGTTCTGGTCACCGAAGCACCAGCGGGCGCCGATCTCGCGGGGGCAAAGTGCTGGGAAGATTTCCGGGGCACGGGCGAGCCGGTCTTTGTGGCGCGTGAACGCAAAGACCCTGCGTGCATCGTCTATTCTTCCGGCACGGCGGGGCGGCCGAAGGGATGCGTCCTCACGCACGAGAACTATCTGGAGCAGTGCATGGCCGTGACACCGATTTTTCCTTTCTCGCCGGGCGCGCGCTACCTGAGCATCATTCCTACCAATCACGCGATTGATTTCATGGGCGGGTTCATCATGCCGTTCACCGGAGGGGGCGCCGTGGTGCATCTGCGCACGCTGCGGCCCGAATTCATCCGCGATGCCTTCACGCGCTACAAGATCACCTACATGGCGGTCGTCCCGCTGATTTTGACCAATCTGCAGCGCGGCCTGCGCGAGCGATTTGCAGAGCTGTCCCCGATGAAGCGCCGCGCGCTGAACGCCGTGATTTCAATCAATCGCGCGCTCACGCATGGCCGGCCTCGCCTCGGACTCAGCCGCGCACTTCTCAAGGACGTTCATCAGGCCTTCGGCGGCAGCCTTCGCGCGCTGCTGGTGGGCGGCGCATTCACCGAACCTGCGACCATCGCGTTCTTTCACGACCTGGGGATTCCGATTTACAACGGCTACGGATGCACGGAAGCGTGCACCGCGATCACGCTGAACGATCAGAAGCCATTCCGCCCCGACACCGTCGGCCGGCCCGTTCGAGGAATGGAAATTCGCACACGCGATCAGGACGCCGAGGGCATCGGCGAAGTAATCGTGCGCAGCAAAACGGTGATGTCCCAGTACCTGGACGATCCCGAAATGACGGCGGAAACAATCGTGGACGGATGGCTCTTAACCGGAGACCTGGGACGCATTGACGCGAGCGGCCACTTGCAGCTTTTCGGCCGCAGGAAAAACATGATCGTCACCGAGGAAGGGAAAAATATTTATCCCGAGGATGTGGAATCGGTGTTCGAGGGAATTGCGGCAAAGGAATATTGCGTGTTCGCGGCCAATTTTCTGTGGCCTGCGCGCACGATGGTCGGCGAGCAGCTGGTGCTGGTTCTCCATCCCGAGTCAGGCGAGCCGGTCGGGGAGCAAACCGCTGCAAGCCTCGCCGAACGCAACCGGCGGCTGCTGAATTACAAGCGCGTCAGCGGATTCCTTATCTGGGACTTTGATTTCCCGCGCACCGCGTCGCTGAAGATCAAACGCGCCGAGCTGGCTGAGCAGATTCGGCAGGCCGTTAGCCGAGAGGCGGTCGTGCCGCTGTGACTTGCCCACGGATTGTCTTGATCGAGGTTCGTCGGACGTGAACTCGCGCTTCTTCGCCATCGTCAATCCGGCGGCCGGAGGCGGACGCTGCGGCAAGCTCGCACCCGCGTCGCTCGAGCGTGTTCGTCAGGCGGGGGTCGAACTTGAAGTCACTCAGACGAGCCGGGCGGGTGAAGCCACCGACCTTGCGCGCGCTGCCTATGCAAAAGGCTATCGGAATTTCCTCGCCGTCGGGGGCGACGGAACCTCGTACGAAATCGTCAACGGACTCTTTCCGGAGGCCGAGACTCAGGGCCGGCCCGCGCTCGGATTCCTGCCGCTCGGCACAGGCAATTCGTTCCTGCGCGACTTCACATCCCGCGGCGTTGAACACACCATCGAGGCGCTTCGGCGGAAGAGCCGGCGTTCGTGCGACGTAATCCGCCTGCGCCATGAGGCCGGCGAAATCTATTTCATCAACATGCTGAACCTGGGCTTTGCCGCCGACGCGGGCGAAGTGGCCAATCGGAGATTCAAGCGTTGGGGCGCCGCAAGTTATATTTTGGGCGTGCTCGCGACACTCGCGCGGCTCGAGCACCTGGAGTTTCCCCACCGGGTGCCGGGCGCGGATGATTGGGACCGCCGGCCTTGCTTGTTTTTGGCGTTCGCCAACACCAAATTCACCGGCGGCAAAATGATGATGGCGCCTCATGCCGATCCCGCCGACGGAAAGATCGAGTACGTACGATGGTCTCCCGTGGGCCGCCTTCGTCTGCTTTGGAATTTTCCGCGGCTCTTCAGCGGCACGCACATCACGCATACGCTGGCCTCGCGGGCCGCCGTCGAGCGGGTTGATCTCGATCTCGGCGGCCCTGTGAACGTCATTGTGGATGGCGAGGTTCTGCGTCTGGACTGCCACTCGGTGGAAGTTTTGCCGGCTGCGCTGGACGTCATCGTATGAAGAAGGCATGGCTCACGATTCGCGCGCTGGTTTTATGGACAGTGAGCGGCATTCATTTTGCCGTGTTCGGTATCGCAATCGTGGTTATTGGCCTTTGCGTGGACCGGCGCAAGCACGACTGGATGAATCGCGGCTTCTTCCGGAACATCGTGCGTCTCGCGGGCGTGCAATTCGAAGTGCAGCGGGCGCCCGGTTTCGACCCGAACCCTACAAGCATCTTCATCTGCAACCACGTGAACATCTTCGATCCATTCGTAATTTACTCGGCGATTCCACAGTTCGTTCGCGGCTTCGAGCTCGAGTCGCACTTCAAACTTCCAATTTATGGCTGGATGATGGGCTGGTTCGGCAACGTCGCCGTGCCCGACGCTCCCACGCGCGAGAGCCTTGAAATCATGACTCAGCGCGCCAAAGCGACGCTGGATTCCGGCGTCAGCTTGATCGCTTTCGCTGAGGGATCGCGCACGCGCGATGGCCACGTCCACGAATTCAAGAAAGGTATCTTCAATCTCGCGCAGAAATTTGGATTGCCGATCGTGCCCATGAGCATTGTCGGCTCGTATCAATTTTTCAGGACCGGCCACTGGATGTTGTATCCCGGAAAGATCACGGTGTATTTGCACGACACGATTGACACTTCGAAAATCCCGCGCGGAGAATTGGACGCGCTGCGCCAGCGGGTGCAGGATATTGTTGCGACGCCGGTGGAAGATTCGCTGAAGGCGGCCGCGAAAACTTAGAACGCCTGCGTGGCGCTGGCCTCGGGCAGAGACCTGCCGGCGCGCAATTCCTGCCAAGTGTAGGCGACGCGATGAATCACCGTGATCGTCGAGATCACGGCGATAACCCAAAGCGCGGGCGCCATGCGATTAAACGCGCCGCCGAGAATCAGCAGCACCAGGCGCTCGGGACGCTCCATGAACCCAACTTTGCACGATGGAATCAACGATTCGGCGCGAGCGCGCGAGTAGCTGACCATAAAGGAGCTGGCCATCGCCACCGCCGCCAGTACCATGTAGAAGACCTGCCCGATCAGCGTGTAGTACACGACCAGTCCCATATAAAGCGCGAGGTCGGAATAGCGATCGAGCGTCGAATCCAGGAATGCGCCGAATGCGGTCACTCGGCCGACGCGGCGGGCCACCTGTCCATCCGCCATATCGAGGAAAGCGGCCAGAAACAGGGCCGCTGCCGCCGCGCGAAACCTGCCCATCGCAAAAAGCGCCGCAGCACAGGAGTTCACGCCCAGGGCGAAGAATGTAAACATGTTGGGCGTGATGCCCGTTGCGGCCAGCCCGGTGACGACGTGCTGAAGCAGCCAGCCCGCTCCTTCACCAATCCAGTACGTGATCGGGCGATTCAGATCCTTGCGGTTATTTTGCATTTGAGGGAAATCATACACCGGAAAGTGGCAAGCAGATACACAGGGCCGTACAGATCTGCTTCAGGGAGCTATGACCAGCTCACCTTTCAATCCGGCATCGATCAATCGCTGGTAGAGCGCCTTAGCTTGGGTCGAGTGTTCAAACGCCAAGTAGGCGTTGCCCGTGCGGTCGTACTGAATGCCGTGTTTTATCAGAAACATGCATAGTTTGGCTTTGTATACGTCATCTGGTTCGACAAAGATGACGACTCCCGACTTTCCCGATTTCTTGAATGCATCTTTGGTTTGGTCAAGGATTGACCAACGTATTTTCGGGGTCACCGGCGTGTTATTTAAGGTACGGGCGACGGGTCTGACTAGTTTGAGCATCGGCGTGAGTGGTAGCGAGTCTACTACGTCTTACGGTATACAACAAGGATGATAACTTTAAGCGCCACTTCCCTTCCGGTTAACACCCGCCAGGCGACGTCGCCGCATGAGAAGGAATCCGGCGCGCCGCCAAATTTCGCAGAAACTTGAGAGCTTGGTCGAAAACGGGAAGGAATGCTCTTTCGGTGGCCGCGACCGGCCGCGCATAGCGGTAATTCGGTGTGCCCGGGGTGGGGGTCGAACCCACACGACGCGTAAGCGTCAGGGGATTTTAAGTCCCCCGCGTATGCCATTCCGCCACCCGGGCACTTCACGCAAATCTATCTTATCAAGAGCTTTGCTTCAATGTGACGGCTCGAGGCCCGGAGTGTGCCGAAACCTGGTGTCGGACGCGCGAACTCAGCGCGCCCGTCAGGAAATCGCTTTGGCAATCTTCTTCAAGGCGGCGACGAAGCGCTTCAAGGCGGGCGTCGAAGGGATTTTCGCCTGCGCCGGAGCTTCTGGATTGCTGCGCGCGCGCCTTTGCATTTTTGTTTGGATGCTAAAGCCCAACGGCCTGGACAAGCGAACCGCTTTACCCAGTGGCGGGCCGCGTTGGGCTTGACGAGGCGCCGGCCATGCGCGAAAATCGCATGAGGCGAAGAAAAAGAGAAGCTGAACCTCGGATTTGCCGCGCCGCGGCCAAGTTCTATAATGGATGTCGCCGATGCAGACCGAGTTCCCCAAATCGCCTCCCGAATCCGCCGGCGCCGAATTGGCGTGGGCGCATCCGCTAGTCCGCGACTGGTTCGTTGCGCGTTTCGGCACTCCGACCGAACCGCAGCTGCAGGGCTGGCCGCACATTCTGTCGAGCGAGACGACATTGATTTCCGCGCCCACCGGCTCAGGCAAGACGCTGGCGGCTTTTCTGGCATGCATTGATCGGCTCGTTCGCAAGGCGACTTCCGGAGAATTGGACGACCGCACGGAAGTTCTCTACGTTTCGCCGCTCAAGGCGCTGGGAAACGACATACAGAAAAATCTGGAGATCCCGCTGGGCGAGATCCGGCTACTGGCGGGTGAGCGCGGAATTCTGATACCGGAAATCCGCACGGCCGTGCGCACGGGCGACACACCCGCATATGAACGCCAGAAGATGCTCGCGCGGCCGCCGCACATTCTGGTAACCACCCCCGAATCGCTTTACATCCTGCTGACGGCTGAAAAAAGCCGCGCGATTCTGAAGAGCGTACGAACGGTGATCGTGGATGAGATTCACGCGGTTGCCGACGATAAGCGCGGCGCGCATCTTACGCTCTCGCTCGAGCGGCTGGAGCATCTGGCCGAAAGCGCGCCCGTGCGAATCGGCCTATCGGCCACGCAGAAGCCGATCGAACTTGTCGCGCGGTTCCTTACCGGAAGCGACCGGCCCGAGCCGGCAATCGTACAGATTGGACAGCGCCGCGAGCTCGATCTGGCCGTGGAAGTTCCCGCAAGCGAACTCGGCGCGGTCGCGTCGAACGAAATGTGGGGCGAAATTTACGACCGCATCGCGGAACTCGCGAAGCAGCATCGCTCGACGCTGATTTTCGTGAACACCCGGCGCCTGGCCGAGCGCGTCGCGCATAATCTTGCCGAACGCCTTGGCAAAGAAGCGGTGGCGGCGCATCACGGGAGCTTGTCGCGCAAGCTGCGGCTTGCCGCCGAAGAGCAGCTTAAAACCGGCCAACTGCGTGCGCTCGTGGCGACCGCCTCGCTCGAACTGGGAATCGATATCGGCACGGTTGACCTGGTGTGCCAAATCGGCTCGCCGCGAGCGATCGCTGTCGGGTTGCAGCGCATCGGCAGAGCCGGCCACTGGCGCGGCGCAGTGCCGAAAGGGCGGATTTTCGCGACCACGCGCGATGATTTGGTCGAGTGCGCAGCACTGGTGCGAGCGATTCGCCAGGCGGATTTGGACACCCTGATATTGCCGGACACGCCGCTCGATATTCTGGCGCAGCAAATCGTGGCGATGTGCGCGGCGGAGGATTGGAACGAGGACGAGTTGTTTCAGGTCGTGCGGCGAGCGTTTCCATATCGCAATCTGGCGCGGGCGGATTTTGATGAGGTCGTCGAAATGCTTTCCGAAGGCATCGCCGCCCGGCGCGGACGCTACGGCGCTTACCTTCATCGCGATCGCGTGAACGGCTGGTTGCGCGGTCGGCGCGGCAGCCGCCTCGCCGCGATCACCAGCGGCGGCGCCATTCCCGAGAACTCGCTCTACAGCGTCGTCGCGATGCCGGAAGGCATCGCGGTGGGCACCGTTGACGAGGACTTCGCAGTGGAGAGCCTCGCGGGCGACATCATGCTCCTCGGCAACACCTCGTGGCGGATACGTCGCGTGGAATCCGGCCGCGTGCTCGTGGAAGACGCGCAAGGAGCGCCGCCGAACGTTCCTTTCTGGCGAGGCGAGGCTCCGGCGCGCAGTGATGAGCTTTCGCACCACGTTGCCCAATTGCGCGAGATTGTGAGCCCGATGACCCCGAACGTCGCGCCCGGCGGAGCGCAGGAGAAAAATCCCGAGCTAATTGCCGCAGTGGACTGGCTTAAGCAAGAATGCGGACTTGATACTGCGGGCGCGGAACAGCTCATTGATTACATCGTCGCCGGGCGCGCGGTGCTCGGCGCGGTGCCGACCCAGACCACCGTGATCGCCGAGCGCTTTTTCGACGAGAGCGGCGGGATGCAACTCGTGATCCATGCGCCGTTCGGCGGCCGCATCAACAAGGCTTGGGGGCTCGCGCTGCGCAAGAGATTTTGCCGCTCGTTCAACTTCGAGCTGCAGGCCGCCGCCACGGACAACGGGCTGAATATTTCTCTAGCGGAGCAACACAGCTTCCCTCTCGCGGACGTTTTCCACTTCCTGCATCCCACATCGGTAAAAGAGGTGCTTGAACAAGCGGCGCTGGCTTCGCCTCTGTTCACCGCGCGGTGGCGATGGGACGCCGGTCGGGCTCTTGCCCTCCTCCGCTTCCGTGGCGGCAAGCGCGTGGCGCCAAACATTCAGCGCATGCGCGCGGACGATCTGCTCGCCGGCGTCTTCCCTGAGGCGGCGGCCTGCCAGGAAAATATTGAGGGCGAAATTAAAATTCCCGACCATCCATTGATTCGCGAGGTGATGAAAGACGTCCTCACCGAGGCTATGGATATCGAAGGATTGCAGCGCGTGCTCGGCGACATTGGCTCGGGGCGCATTCGCTGCGTGGCCGTTGATACGCCGATTCCTTCGCAGTTCTCGCACGAGATCCTGAATGCGAATCCGTATGCATATCTGGACGACGCTCCGCTGGAAGAGCGCCGGGCTCGTGCGGTCGAGATGCGGCGCATGCTGCCGGAGAGTGTTTTGTCCGAGGTGGGGCGGCTCGATCCCGCGGCGATCGCGCAGGTGCGCGCCGATGCGTGGCCGGACGTCCGCGACGCGGAGGAGTTACACGACGCGCTGCTGACCCTCGTTGCGATTCCCGAGTTCGACGGACAATCGGACGAGCAGAATATGGCCGCTACAGCGGAGCAACGGCCTCTGCGCGCGATGTTGCAGGAATCAGCGACGGCATGGCGCGTATTTTTCGAGCAGCTTGCGTCCGAGCGTCGCGCGACGCGGGCTTTTGTCAGCGGCGCGACCGTGTGGGTGTCCGCGGAGCGCGCCCTGAGCTTCGCGCAGATATTCCCCTCAGCACAACTCGAGCAGCCGCTCCCGGAGATCGAAACGGCGTCGCCTTCCACGGACGATGCCGTTCTCGCGCTCGTCACCGGTTGGATGTTGCACGCCGGCCCGACAACGGCAAACGTCCTGGGCGACATTCTGCGATTGCCAACAGCCGCGATAGATCGCGCACTGCTGCGGCTCGAAGCAAGCGGCGCGATTCTGCGCGGCCGCTTCAGCGATTCACCAGGTGAAGAACGGGAATGGTGCGAGCGCCGCCTGCTTGCGCGCATTCACCGGTTGACTGTCGGCACTCTGAGAAAACAGATCGAGCCGATGACGCCGGCGCAGTTCATGCGCTGGTTGCTTCGCTGGCAGCACTTGGCGCCGAGCAGCCAGCTCCTTGGCGAGCGCGGAACGCTGGAGGCATTGCAACAACTGCAAGGATTCGAAGCCCCCGCCCGATCCTGGGAACGGCAAATTCTGGCGCGTCGCGTCGCAGCCTACGATCCGAAGATCCTCGATAACCTGTGTCTCACCGGTGCGGTGGGATGGGGACGCCTATCTCCGCACCCCGCAACCCTTGAGGCTGTGACCGTCGAAGGGCGCCGGGTGATTCCCACGAGCGTCGCCCCGATCACATTTTTTGTGCGCGAAGACGCCGACTGGATGATTCCTCGCCGGAAACCGGAGGACGAGACGCAGGGTCTGAGCGGTGCAGCGAGCGAAGCCCTGTCATACCTGCGCCAGCGCGGCGCGTCGTTTTTCGCGGATGTCGTCCGCGGTACGGGCCGACTCAAGGCGGAAGTTGAGACTGCGCTGTGGGAATTGGTCGCGGCGGGGATGATCACGGCGGACGGATTCGACAATCTGCGCGCGCTGATTGATCCGAAGCGGCGCTCCGGCCACGGCTCGGGACGCGCGACCCGGCCGCGGCACAGCGCCGGCAGGTGGTCGTTGCTCTATTCCGACGCGCCCGTGGATCGCGCGAACGCTCTCGACGCCACGTGCTGGATGCTCCTGCGGCGATACGGCGTGGTGTTCCGCGAAGTGCTGACGCGGGAGACGATCCTGCCGCGCTGGCGCGAACTGCTGATCGCACTGCGGCGACTGGAAGACCGCGGCGAAGTGCGCGGCGGGCGCTTCGTCAGCGGATTTTTGGGAGAGCAATTTGCCCTGCCGGTCGCCCTGGAATCGCTGCGTGCTATGCGCGGCCTGCCCCCTGACGGAGAAACCGTTACCTTATCTTCAGCGGATCCGCTTAATTTCGTGGGTATTCTTGTGCCCGGCGAGCGCGTATCGGCATCGTCCGGCAAGCTCGTTGCGTTCCGGGATGGGGTCGCGTTGCCGGATGGCGAGCACGCGGGCGTCACTCCGATCACGGCCGCGATTGGCTCGCGGGCGTATCTTCCTCGCGGCATTTGATCTTCTGTGGCTCAGGCTCCATTCGAACCATTCTGTCCCGCCTGGACGGCGGCTGGAGCGTTCAGCAATCGGGACTCCTTCGCCTGAAAACAATAGAGAACCAATTCCACGCGGGTTGACACGCCCAATTTATCGAAAATGCGAAAAAGATAATTTCTCACGATTCGGGTAGCACCGTGCTCGGCTTCGGGATCGCGTTTCTGGGTCTTGATCTCTACCGCCCGCATACCACAACTCGATCCATCTTGTTCTTTCCGCTGCTAAGCGCCGCCCTTCCGCTGCTCGACACCGTTCTTGCCACGGTCCGCCGCCTGCGAAACCGCTCGTCACCATTCAGCGGGGATCGCTTTCACTTTTGCGACTTGCTAAGCGCGCGCGGATGGCCTGCGCGCCGGATTGTGCTCACACTCTACGGCGTCACTGCAGCGCTCGCGGCAGTCGGATTGTGCGGCGTGAAAAGTGAATCGCCGCAGTTCTGGGCAGTCGCGGCAATCAGCGTGGGATTATTGCTGTACGCAGCAATTCGACTGGGCTCTTTACGCGGAAACTGTCGAGATGAAACCGCGCGGCGCCACAGCGCGCCCATGATGAAAGAAGAATACGGAGAGCCTTCGCAAACGGATTAGCTGTTGTTGCCGCCCGTGGGAATCGTACGTGTGCCGCGGCGGCTGCGTTCCTTCGCCGTAGTCTGCTTCTGCGCGCTTCCCAGCTGCACGAGCAGCCTGCGCAGCTTGGACCGCTCTTCCAGTTCCATATCCACAACCTCAAACGCGCGCGCCTGTGTGTTCGCGTCGCGGACGATGGTCTGGGCTTTTACAGGTTTGCCCCCTGCATTCAACCGGATGTCTACCACGCTGCCGGGGTGCAGGCTTTGCTCGCAAAGCGCGACGCCGCCTCCCAGCGCCATTTCGGGTATTTCCAGGCGGCAATTTTCGCGCAGGTTGGTTGTGGTGGCGGACATCGAATGTTCCAGCCGGAGCCGCGGATATCGCCGCTGACGGATGGCCGATGAATTTGGATCGGCATCGAGCAATTCGATCGAAAAGTCCGCGACGTTAAGCCCGCTTCGCGGAATAAAATCGCGCGCCCACTCGGAGTCTATTTTTTCCATCGCTTGCGCCGCGACCACTCGCAGCTCGGAAGGATTCGCCCAGCGCCAGGCTTTTCGCGCCTCGGCGACCCTGCGCAGGATTGATTCGGCACCCGAGGTGCGAAGCCGGCCGAGCGCTTCCATCGCTTTCAACCGCAGGAAATCAGTGGAGCCTTTCGGCAGGTCTCCCTCGGCGATTCGCAGCAGCCGCATGTCGGCCGATTTTTCACCGCTCATGCCGATCTCATCCACTGCCAGCGGCCGAATCAGCGCGTCGAGGATGTCAAAGAGTTGCAGCAACAATCGTCCGCGTTCCGGCGATCCGCTCGAAGCGAGTTGCCGCACCACGCGATCGTGCGCCGTCCGTTTCCATTCCCTCATTCGCTCCGGCAGAATTTTCTCGACGGTCTCGATGTCCATTCGCGCAAGAATTCCGACCGTGTCAATGGCGACGTTCTGGCTGCCTTCGCTAAGCTGTTTGCGCAGGTGATCGAGACCTTCAGGCCCGAGCACTTCCATCATTGAAACCAGAAGTTCGCAATCCTCGCGGAATCCCACGCGGCTGAAGCGCGTCGCCACCTGTTCGGCCGCCGGCTCCGGCATTCGCCGCATCAGGTCCTTTAAGCCGGACGGCACGTTCCCGCTTTTCAGCGATTCTTCGATGAATTCCGGCAGACGGTTTTCCACTCCGATGCGGGGCCGCAAACTCTTCCCGCTTCCGGGCCGCTCCGATTCAACATAATCAATTAATTCGACCGACCGCTGAATGGCTGGGTACGCGCGGTTCTTCGTCGCTTCCTGAGACAGCCGTACGAACGCCGCGCCCACCAGGCTTTGCAGCTGCGGATCCTTTTCCTCGGCCAGCTGCAATCCAATCTCGCGAATCGTGTCCATGAAGAGCTGCTCGCTCGACTTCGCGTACAGACCGGCTATTTCCGCGAGCCCCATCGCCGTCTGGCGCCGCGCTTCCGTGTTCTTGTTCTTGATGCCGTTCGCATAATTCTTCAGGATGCTTTCGGCCGAATCCTTTTCATCGCGCGCGATCAGCGCATCCACATGCTCGCGCACGCGGACCGCGGGAACGCACCATGCATCCGGCCCTTCAAGCACGGTTTTCTTTTTCTCCTCGGGAACCTGCGACCAGAATTCCTGGGCCAGCACTTCCATATGCGACTGTGTGTGAATTCCGGCGCGCGCCATTTTCTCTTCATAAACGCCGAGGATCTTCCGCAGTCCATCGAGCTCGCCGTTCATTTCATCCAGCATTTGGCGCACTGCGTTCACTTTCAGGTCGCCGCGTTCGTAGCTTTCCAGCGCAAACCGCACGGCGATGTGCTCCGCGAGCTTCAGCAGCGTTGGTTTGTCCGACGATTCCGAGGGCGCCTGCGCCGCTAGCGCCGATAGCGCCTGGCTCACCGTGAATCGAGCGCGCCGCGGCAGGGTCGAAAGCCGCGTTTGAAACGATCCGGGATCGAGTTTGTCTTTCGATGCGTCGTTCGTTCGCGCAATTTGCGCCAGAACTTGCAGAATGCCTTGCAGTTCGTCCTCATGCAGCGTCATCAATCCGGTCTCAACTGCCATCGAACCATCGCCTGCGCGTGCCGACCGCGTTGCGCGGATCCCCGTCGAAGCATTCGCCCATCGGTTTTCCGGGCCCGCGTTCGGGCCAACGCCCGGGATTTGCCAACCGCCCGTGCCTGAACCACCGCCAGAGCCGCTGCCGCCACCGCTACCCATGCCGTTGCCGGGACCACCGCCAGGACCGTTGCCGAGGCCGCCTGCTGCGTTACCGGCGCCGCCTGATCCGTTGCCAGGTCCACTTCCCGGCCCGTACCCGGGACCATATCCAGGTCCGATTTCGCCCGTCCGTGCTCCCGCTCCCACACTTGAAACAGGCCCGCTCAAGCCAGCCCCAGGCGCGCCCGTGCCCGGCGCAGCCGAACCACCAGCGTCGTCCTTCAGCCAGAAACCGCCTGCGTTTGGATCAAGGCGGGTTCCGCCACCACCGCCAGTGCCGCCGACGATGTTCCAGCCTGATCCACCGCCTCCGCCCGGGACCTCCGAGCCGTATACCGCGCCGACCGGTCCGGCTACTGTGGGTGCACTTCCATACCCGCCACCGACTGAGCCGCCACCGCCATGAAATCCCGATCCGGTCCCGCCCCCGCTACCAGTTCCATCTCCCGGTCCAAGGCCGCCGCCCGATCCAGGGCCACCGCCTGAGCCGGAGCCACCGCCTGAACCAGTTCCGCCTCCCGATCCAGTTCCACCGCCGCTTCCGGCAACACCTCCGGCGTAATCGCCTCCGCCGTAACCGCTTCTGCCGTACCCACCGCCGCCAGAACCGCCAGACCCGGAACCGCCTTCGCCAGAGCCGCCTCGGCCGTAACCACCTCGACCAGATCCGCCGGACCCGGAACCGCCTCCGCCAGGGCCACCGCCGCCTGGACCTCCGCCTTTCGTGCCTTCGGCAGCGACGATCAATTGCAGCAATTTTTCGGGATCGTTCAGAAGCTGGTCCGTCTGATTGGAATTCATCCCCAGCGTTCGCGCAGCAAGCTGGGCCGCCATGGTTGACTTCGCCACAGCCGAATCCGCTGGCACGAAGCATACTTCATTAACGTGAATATGCGGATCGCCCTGGAGGGCTTCCTTCATTTGTTCTGCGAGTTGTGCGGGCTTCGAGCCGGTGCTGGTTGGAAACGCGCGGACGAATTTTTGCAGGCTGGCGTGCGTCAGCTTCGGTGAAAAGTGAACGCTGGCGATGCCGGCCACCGAGAGCATGCGCGCGAAGCTTTTCTCCGCCGCGGCCGAATCCAGGGGCGTGCCATCGAGAAGAAGCTGGTCTCCGGACACTGCCAGCAACATGCCGGCTTCGTCGTCCGTGCCGAGGGCGATGCGCAGTTCAGCCCACGCGGTGTCGTACTGCTTCACTGTGCGCGGATGGCCGAAGTCGTACATCCGCGCGAACTTGAGCAGAATGTTCAGGCTGCGCACGAACGCGCGAGCTGCTGTCTGGCGTGTATTGTTGTCGGCCATGTTCCTCGGGGCGTAATCCCGCCGTGCTAGGAATTTTGGGGGTTGAGCCCAGCGTGGGCAATGGTACTGGTGTCGTTTTTAGTACTAGCTATTCGTCCTATACCGTTGCTAGGAAGGAAGTTCTGGCGCTGTCGGTGGTCAGGGACGTGCGAGCCATGCCTCGAGTTCGCCCACGTCTCCCAGGATCGCCATCGCCCCGTGTTTTGTTAGCAAAGCGCACCGGGCACGGCGCGCGGCGCTATTGCGCGGCAGGATGCCGAGGAATGATATTCGTGCCGCCTGGGAAGCGATCGCATCGTCAACATTGTCCCCCAGATAAAGCGCCTTGGCCGGATCGCGCCCCCTCAGAATTTTCAGCAACCCTTCCGGGTCCGGTTTCGGCCGCGTTACGTCCTCAACGGTGACAATGGAGTGAAAGAACTCGCGCACGCGGCAGCGGTCGAGCGTGTAATCGGCCTCGGCGTGAACGCGCCCGGTGAAGAGCGCGAGTTCGGCGCGGCTCGCCAGACGCCGCAGGGCCGCTCGCGGAAGAAGCCACTTCTCGCGCGCGACATTTCCCTTCCCATTCTTGCCCCAGTAAAGCTCGACGAACTTGCGCTTCACTTCGTCGAACTCGAACTTGCCGCCCAGCGATTGCACCCATGCCGTCGAGAGCTTCCAGTCGTCGTTGAAGCCGGAGCGGTTCTTCCAGCGGTGGAGTTCCGCGCGCGTCACGCGCTTCTTCGTGAAAAAGCGGACCGTTTCGAGCACGGTCGCATGGAACGATCCGCGGACGTCCACAAGGACGCCGTCAACGTCGAAGATAATTACCTCGGGCTGCGCTTTGTTTTTACGCGCTGGCGTTTTACTCGCTCGCATTTTCTTTGCTGATCCGCGCGCGCCGGCAGGAATGCGGGAGGATTTATCCGGAATGGGAATCTTCCGGTTCGTTTGAGGCTTCCGTGGATTCGTCGTCTGGCGTCTCCGCGGGCGTCTCCGCTGATTCCGATTCAGTTTCCAGCATGTCCGAGGACCAGGCTTCTCCCGGCGCCGCAGCGGGAACATCGGCCTCGCTCGATGATGGAGCCGGCGCTGCAGCCGCAACGGGAGCCGCAGGAGTCGCGGCCGCGGGCTCAACGGGCGGCGCAGCAGCTTTCAGTGTTTCCAATCGCTCACCCAAAACATCGGCGAGCAGATCGATGATGAGTTTCGCGCCGCTGCCGTCAGGATCCCTCGTGGGATTGTATGCCGTGATCTCAATCGCGGCGAGATGTTTCTGCTTCGCGAAGACCGCGAGCGCCTCGCGCACTTGTGCGAGTGTCAAACCGCCTTCGCCAGGATAATTCGTGGCCTGGAAGCCTTCGATGACGTCCACATCGAAATGCAAAATGAACTCGTTGCCATTGCCGTGGATGCGCTCGATGGCGACTTGCGCGGCAGCCGCGGGACCAAGGCGCTGCACGTCCGACGCGAGATAGCGGCGAAGCGGCGTGCGATCGAGCACTTCCTGCTCGGCCAGGTCGAGGCGGGCGACTCCAAACAGCGCCAGGTCCGGCTCGCGAATCAGCGGCGGCTCGCCCCAAAAACGCACCAGCTCGGCGGCGCCGCGCCCCACGATGTGCGACACCACCATTCCATCCACGCAGCCCGACGGCGACGTCGCTGGAATATTCAGATCGGCGTCGCGATCCATATAAATCATGCTGATGTGGCGGAAATAGCGGCGGGCTCCGGCAATTGTCGCGAGTGCTATCGAGCAATCGCCGCTCAGAATCACCGGCAGCGCGCAGGATTTCACGGCTTGCTCGACGCGCGGCTTCAGCGCTTCGAGCGCAGCGATCACGCGAGGAACATTGCGTGCGCGCGGGCTCTCTTCGTCTACTTGAAAAAGCTGGGAAGGATCATCGCCAAGATCGGTGACTTCGTAGCCAATCGAGCGGAGACGGTCAATTAATCCTGCGGAGCGTAGCGCCGCGGGCGCGCCTTCGTGGCCCAGGGACATTGCGGCCGCGCTGGTGGGCGATCCCAGGAGGGCAATCTTGTTCGGCTGGCGGGCGATTTTGACCGCCACTCAATGACTCCTTACCGTTGGTTTGGTGCCGCTGGACGAAGGCCGAGTCAGCTTCAATTCGCGGCCCGGCCCAACTTGGCGGCCAGCTCGGCCGGAAGCGTGAACCGCACATCTTCGCGAATCAGATCCAGGTCGCGGTGGTTCGTGAATCCGAATCCGGAAAGACGCTGGCTCACCTGCTCGACCAAAACCTCCGGAGCGGATGCGCCCGCGGTCAGGCCGATGGATTTCACGCCTTCGAGCGCCGCGGCGTCAATGTCGTTCGAATCCTCAATCAGCCGCGCTGCAACTCCCGCGCGCTGCGCCACTTCCACAAGCCGGTTCGAATTCGAGCTGTTCGCCGAGCCCACGACCAGAATCAATTCCACTTCGCGAGTGAGCGCCTCGACCGCTTCCTGGCGATTCTGCGTCGCGTAGCAGATATCGTCCGACGCCGGACCGACAATCGACGGAAATTTCTGTCGCAGGCGCGCAACGATTTCCTGCGTGTCGTAGAGCGAGAGAGTAGTCTGCGTCAGGAACGCCAGACGCGTCGGGTCGGGCACTTGCAGTCGGTCCACTTCCTCGACGGTTCCGACTACTATGGTCTGATCGGGCGCTTCACCCGATGTGCCGACGATTTCCTGATGGTCTCGGTGGCCGATCAGAATGAGCGTGCGGCCCTCGCGCGCGAATTTCAGCGCTTCCAGATGAACTTTGGTGACGAGCGGGCAGGTCGCGTCAATCACGCGCAGCTCTCGCTCCTTCGCTTCGGTCCGCACGCGCGGCGGAACGCCGTGCGCGCTGAAAACCAGCACCGCGCCGACCGGCACTTCGCCGATAGTCTCGACGAAGATCGCGCCGCGTCCGCGCAACTGATCCACAACGTAGCGGTTGTGCACGATTTCGTGGTGCACGTAGACGGGGCTGCCGTAGGCCTCGAGCGCTAGCTCGACGATATCCACCGCGCGCACAACCCCGGCGCAAAATCCTCGCGGCCGCACGCGGACCAGCGTCTTGGCCCCGTTCGTTCCCTGAATGCTAGTAAGCGTCAATGGCTTCTCCGCAAATCACAGTAATATTACCTGAAGCGTAGCTTCCCTGCCACTTTGTTCGAGATGAC
>Ga0182015_10002310_pt1 | contig 23419 bp, 24 predicted proteins | sample 712P3MmetaG_FD_120478 | JGI IMG/M metagenome (GOLD analysis project Ga0182015, IMG submission 120478) | Permafrost microbial communities from Stordalen Mire, Sweden - 712P3M metaG | ecosystem: Environmental > Terrestrial > Soil > Wetlands > Permafrost | place: Sweden: Stordalen | collected...
GCTCTTCGAGCTCACCGGGGTGGCCACCTTCGTGCGATCACCCTTTGCGTCCCTGGGCAGCCAGACGATCACCCCGGCGCAGGCGCAACAGCTCCTCAACTCGTATCTCGGTGTGCTCGCCGTCTCCATCGGGTTGCTGCTGATCAGCCTCCTGGTCGTCGTCCCGCTCGGAGAGGCGGCCACGACCCGGGCAGTGAGCGACCGATACCTCGACCGCCCGAGCTCGCTCCTGTCCGCGTACCGCGCCGCATGGGGCCGTCTTCGCTCGCTCATCGCGATGATTCTCATCCTCATCCTCGCCTATGGGGGCTCGTTCGCGGTGGTGATCGCGGTCGCGGCGCTGCTCGGTGCCGTCGGAGCAGGAGGTCTCGGCGCCCTCCTGGCGGTGCTCGCGTTCCTCGCGCTGATACCGGTCCTGATCATGGTCTACGTGCGAACCGTCGTCGCCGTCCCTGCGATCGTGCTCGAGCGCGTGTCCGGCTGGGGCGGGCTGAAGCGGAGCTGGCAATTGATCAGCGGACGTTTCTGGCCAACCTTGGGACGCATGGCCCTGCTCGCGATCATCACCGCGATCATCTCCTCGGTGATCGGCGCCATCTTCGAAATTCCCGGATCCGCGCTCGACCCCAACAACACCTTTGTCTTCGACCAGGTCGCAAGCGCGATCTCTGCGGTGTTCATCGCTCCCGTGACCTACATCGGGGTGACGTTGCTGTACTACGACATTCGGATCCGCAAAGAAGGCTTCGACATCGAGATGCTCGCCCGGTCGCTGTGAGGCGTCTGCTCGTCGGGGTCGTTGCCGGGGCTGCGCTGTTCACCGTCACGGGATCCACGGCGACGCCGGCGCGCGCCGCAAGCCCGTGCGTGACGCTCGAGTACCTGGCGTTGCTCGGTCGCGCGGACACCGCGCTGACTGCGGTTCCTCCGCAGCCTCCGGCTGCGCTCACGGCTGTCACCGAGGCCGAGGATCTCGTCCCCGCGTCGACACCGGATCTCGCCCCGATCATCGCGAACCTCACCGCCACGCCGCCCGGCCTTGATGGCGCCAGGCAGCGACTCGATCTCATCGTGACCACGCTGGCGTTACCCGCAGGATCGGCGTGTCACGTCGACTCGCAGTCGGCGGAGAACCTCCTGCACCAGGTGTACGCGTCGTCAGTTTTTGCCGATCTCGACCAGAATCAACCACAGTCGATCTTCGAGCGCATCGGCGCCGCGATCCAGTGGATCCTCTCGCACCTGTTCGGGTTGCTCGGCCAGGGCGGATCGATCCTGCTCGGCCTGCTCGTGCTCGCCGCCATCGCGGCGCTGGTGATCTACCGGCTGCGCGGCATCGCCGGCAGCCGGCGTGCGCTGACAGCGGATGAACCGGCGAGCGCCGGTGACGACCCGGAGCGTGAGTGGGCCCTCGCGCTCGCCGCCGCATACGGAGGCGACTATCGGGAGGCGATTCGCCGCGCGTTCCGTTCGGCGCTGCTCGATATCGCCGACCGGCGAGCGCCGGTCAATCGCGCCTGGACCACGCGCGAGATGCTCGCGACGCTGTCCACCGACGCTGATCTTCTCGCAGCGGTCGCGCCGGCCGCAGCCTCATTCGACAAGGCCTGGTATGGCGGGGAGCCCGTCGGCGCCGATGACTGGGAGGTGGCGCGCGCCCGGTGCGAAGCCGTCCGTCGCGTCGCCCGCCGAGCAGCCGGAGCGCAACACCAGTGAGTCGCCCGCCGCTCTCGGCGATGCTCACACTGATCGCGGCACTCGGCATCCTCGCGGTCATCGCGATCAGCAGCGCGATCCCTCCCAACGACCAGACGGATCCGTCATCGCGGTCGGCAGGGAGCCTGGGCACGCTGGCCCTTTACACGTGGTTCTCGGACCTCGGCCTCGACGTGGGCCGGATCACCGGGAGCTTTGACCTCAAAGGCAGCGACCTGGTCTTCTGCTACGACCCCACGGTCGCGTTGACCAGCTCCGACGTCAACGCCCTGATGTCATTTCTCCACGGCGGCGGCGACCTCGTCCTCGTGGTCACGCCGGACAGCCTTGCCGATGCCGCGCCGATGCTCGGACGCCTCGGGGTGAACCCGTCCGCGACTGCCGGGAGTGGGGTTGCGACCGTCGCGCAGCCGTTCGACAGCACGGATCGCGTGCAATCTGTCCCGGTCACGACGGGGCTCACCTTCTCCGACCAGGCACCGCTGGTTCCCATCCTGGAGGAGCACAACGAGGTGGTGGCGGGCGTCGTCCGCGTCGGCAGCGGTGGGCGCGCATATGTCCTCGGCGACACCGAACCGCTTTCCAATGACGGGCTGCGCCACCCCGACTCATCGTTCCTGGCACTCAGCCTGCTGCAGCGTGCTCGCGGTGGCCGGATCAGCTTTGACGAATATCACCATGGTGAGGGGACAGAGACGAGCGGAGCCGGTGCCATCTTCGAGGGTCCGGTCGGATTGGCGACGTTGCTGCTCGGATTCGTCGTGCTGCTGGCAATCGCGCTGAACGGCCGGCGCCTCGGCAAGCCCGCGCAGGACGGTGGCGACACGCAGGTGCCGAGCGCCGGCTCCTACGTGACGGCGATGGGACAGCTTTTCGCGCGCAGCCGCCAGCGCGGACCGATCGCCGCACGATACGCCGAGGAGCTCAAACGCAGGATCGGCGGCGCGACCGGCGTGGACTGGCATCTCGACGATGCCGTCTTCTGCGCAGCCATCTCGGTGGCCAACCCGCAAGCGGCAGGTGGACTCGAAGCGCTGCTCGCCCACGCCCGGTCGCTCGCCGCCGGGCGACCGGAGGAGAGTGAGCTGCTCCGCCTCGCTCGCGATGTGGATGCGTTCGAGAAGCAGTGGACCGGTGCACCGGTTGGCTGATTCTGCAAGCGGGGAGGGCACAATGCCACGAGTGGCACCTGCGAACGACGCCGTGGCATTGCGCGGCGCACTGCACGAGACCATGGGTCGAGCCGTGGTCGGCCAGCTCCAGATCATCGATGGCCTCTACATCGCCGTCCTCTGTGGCGGCCACGTGCTCCTCGAAGGCGTGCCCGGGACGGCGAAGACGTTGATGGCGCGCACCCTGGCCGCGGCGCTCGACGCACGCTTCACGCGGATCCAGTTCACCCCCGACCTGCTCCCCTCGGACATCATCGGGACCAGCGTCTATCGTCCGGACTCGGGAACCTTCGAGTTCCGTGAGGGACCGATCTTCACCGACACGCTGCTCGCCGACGAGATCAACCGTGCCCCCGCCAAGACGCAATCGGCGCTGCTCGAGGCCATGGAGGAGCGGCAGGTGACGTCCGACGGCGAGAGCCGGGCGCTCGGCGATCGGTTTCTCGTCGTGGCCACCCAGAACCCCGTGGAGTACGAGGGCACCTATCCACTTCCGGAGGCACAGCTCGATCGGTTCTTCTTCAAGCTCGAGGTGAACGTCCCGGAGCCGGCGACCGAGGTGGTGATGCTCCGACGCGTGGATGGCGGGTTCAACGCCCACGACCTCGTTGCTGCCGGCGTGAGCGCGATCATCGACGCGGCAGCGCTCAAGAGAGTGCGTGCCGAGGTGGCGGCGGTTCGCGTCTCGGACGAGGTGCTCGGCTACATCTCCGCCATCGTCACGGCCACCCGGACCAGTCCGGATCTCTCACTCGGGGCCAGCCCGCGTGGCTCGATCGCCCTGCTCGTCGCCGGCAAGGCGATGGCGGCGATCCAGGGGCGTGATTACGTGGTTCCCGATGACGTCAAGGATGTGTGCATCCCGGCGCTGCGGCACCGGATGATCCGCCGGCCCGAGGCGGAGATCCAGGGAGTGTCCGAGGTTGCCGCGGTACAGCGGGCGGTGGGCAGGGTCCCGGTCCCGAGGTGACCTGGCGAGGCGCCGGTCTCCTGCTGGTCGCGGTCGCGGTCATCGCAGGCGGAGCGCAGGCGACGGCGGTGTTCGTGGTGGGACTCGTCCTGTTTGTCGCCGTCCTGCTTGGGATCGCGGTCGACTCGCGGCGTGCGCCGGGCAAAGCCGTGCTCCAGGTTGAGCGTGAGTGCAATGACCTGCTCTCCGTGGGCGTCGCCAATCGGGTGACACTCGCGATCACGGCTCGCGCGGCGGGCGCTTCGGCGATCGTCCACGAGCGCATCCCGGCACGGCTGCATCCGTCGCAAACGCGATGGAACGTGCGTCTCCCCGCGCGCCTCGAGTACACGGTCACGCCGGTTGCGCGCGGCGACGTCGTCCTCGGACCCGCGGTCGTCCGCGTGATCGGCCCGTGGAGGATCGGCTGGCGGCAGACGACGGTCGCTACCACGCGTCCCGCCCGCGTCGACCCGAACCTGGCTGCCATCGATGTCTACGAAGCGCTGGCACGTCGCGGTCAGCTCGCCGAGCTCGGGCTGCGCACCATGCGCCTGCGCACCGAGGGCAGCGAGTTCGACCGGGTGCGCGAGGCGTTTCCCGACGATCCGTTGCGCGCCATCAACTGGCGTGCCACCGCGCGGACAGGCCGCCTGATGGCCACCGATCTCATCCCCGAGCGGGCCCAGCCCCTGGTGATTTGCCTGGACCACGGCCGTTTGATGGGCATCGGCGCCGGCGAGCTCACCAAGCTCGACCACGCGATCAACGCGGCGCTGCTCCTCGTGCACGTTGCGCTTCGTGCCGGGGACCGGGCGGGGATGCTCGCGTTCTCCGACACCGTCACCGGAACGCTCCCGCCGCGCGCCGGCACTGCGCAGTTGCGACGCTTTCTCGACGCGACGCGCCCCATCCAACCGGGTGAGACGGAGGCCGACTACGACGATGCGCTGGCGTATTTCAGCCGCTGGCAGACGCGTCGCTCACTCGTTGTCATCTTCACCGACGTGCTCGATCCAGACCAGGGGAAAGCGCTCATCCGGCAGTGCGTCCGCCTGCGTCGCCGTCATCTGCCGTTGGTGGTCACAGTCCGCGACCCGGCACTCGACGACGCCGCGACCGCCGTCCCGCGCAGCGGCGACGATGCCTACGCCCGCGCTGTCGCGGGCGGCCTCATCGCGGATCGCGACGACACGCTGCGCATGTTGCGCAGCTCGGGCGTCGAGACCATCGACGCCGACGCGCGCACGCTGTCACCCCGGCTCGTGAACCGTTATCTCGACCTCAAGCGGCGAGCGCGCCTGTAGTAGCGGCGCGCTCGCCGCTCGAGCTCAAACGGCCTTGCCCGCGAAGTTCCTTCGGGTGGCAGGGTCGAGCAGCATCGCGTACAGGACGATGAGCTGGAGGACGAGGTAGACGACCAGGACGATGTCTCCAGCGCCGCTGTGCACACGGCCGAAATCCGCGAGGGCGATGATGATGCTGATGATGTCGAGCACCACGATGATCCAGCGTGCGACCTGCGACGGGCGTCCCACGATGATGCCGAGGATGAGGTCGACGATGCCGATGATCAATGGCACCACGGCGATCGCGAAGAAGACCGCTCCGGCCGCATTCACGAACGAGTTGCCGAACTGATTCGCGTAGTTGTCGTAGCCGGGGATGTTGTGCAGGGCCGCATGGCCCGCGGTGAGGATGTACACGCCGATCGCAACCGAACCCGCGGCGATGAGGATGACGAGGATCGCCTTCACGATGATGATGATCTGCGCGATCGTCAGCCAGAAGGTTCGCTTGTGCACCGTGACGACGACCGGCTGCGGCAGCGCCTGGGGCGCATACGGCATCTGGCCTGCGTACGCGTTGCCAGGGGAATAGGGTCCCTGCGGCGGTCCGGCGGGGGGTGCGCTACCGGGAGGCGCAAATCCGGGCGGGTCCGGGGGTAGGCTGCCAGGCGGTTGGGGCGGCAGTGCTGCCACGTTGCTCTCTCCTCTTCAGTGGTGCCGTCTCATCCGGCGAGTCGGTGGCCGGATTCTAGACTTTGCGGACCACGAATGTGCTCGCGATCTTGTCGTGCCAGCCTTGCTTGCGCGGGTCGAAGGCAGCCCAGATGAGTCCGATGTAGAGCGCGATGGTGCTGATCAGATAGCCGAGGAAACGGCCGAGGGCGCGGCCGATGCCGATGTTCTGGCCCGTCGCGGCGTCAACGACGTGGAGGCCCAGCATCCGCTGGCCCAACGTCCCACCGAACTTGGACCAGAGGATCACGAAGTAGAGCAGTTGCACGCCGAGTCCGATCAGCTCCCAGTAGCCGACCGAGCCGATGTAGGTCGACGCACAGGTGGTTGCCAGGGATCCGGACTGGGCGGCGATGTTGACGCAGGTGGCGTACGAGCTGAGCGCGGAACCCTCGACCACGAAGAAGATGACCACGAAGGGCACTCCGACGATGATCCCGTCGATCAGCGCGGCGGCGAAGCGGATCCAGAATCCCGCATAGGCGATGCCGGGAGCGGGACCCGCCTGCGGTGCCGCGTAGTACGTCGCCACCGGGTATGCCGGAGGCGGCGGTGGGAGATAGTGTTGCCCTCCGTCCCATTGACCAGGCGCCTGAGGCGGGGGTGGCGGCAGCCCTCCTGTGGTCATCGTGCCAGGACACTATCAGGCTTGCCGGGTTTGTGACCGTTGCAGCCAAAACGTCACCCTACACGGTCTCCGGCATCGCCTCCACTGCGGCGATCACCGCACGCGTGATCTGTGTCGGCGTGGACGCACCCGAGGTGACGCCAACCCGCCGGACGCCTTGGAACCACGATGGGTCGAGGTCTGCGGCGGTGTCGACGAGATATGCGGGCCGGTGACCCTTTTCGCGAACCACCTGCACCAGGCGTTGACTGTTGCTGCTGCGTGCACTTCCCACCACGACCACGCAGTCGACGTCGTCAGCCGCGAGCACCGCGGCTTCCTGGCGCTCCTGGGTCGCGCGACAGATCTCCTTGTGGACTTCGATGGTGGGGAAACGCTCAACCAGGCGCTCGATGATCGACTGCGTGTCCCACATGCTCAACGTCGTCTGACACGTGACCGCGAGTGGACGTCCGTCCGGTAGCTCGAGCGTGTCGACTTCGTCGATGCTCTCGATCAGGGTGGTGTGCTCAGGCGCGATACCGAGCACGCCGGCGGGCTCAGGATGGCCCCGCTTGCCGATGTAGATGACGTGGTGCCCGCTCGCCACCAGCTCACGAACGAGATCGTGGGTACGGGTCACATCACTGCATGTCGCGTCCACGAGGTTGAGACCGCGCGCACGTGCCGCCTCCACCACTGCCGGCGATATGCCGTGGGCGGTGAAGATGACCGTCCCTTCTTTGACCTGTTCGAGCGCCTTCATGCGGTCGGGTTCGGCCACCAGCGCGACACCGGACTCCTCGAGCTCCCGCGTCACGTGCTCGTTGTGGACGAGATACCCGAGCATGGTGACCGGCTCGCTGTCCGAGCGGGCAGCGCCTTCGCGTTTTGCGATCCGTATCGCTTCCACCACACCGTGGCAGTAGCCACGCGGTGTGATGCGGACAACGTCCATCGAGTCCAGTCTACGCGGGGGTTTCCGCAGGACGGTCGAACCACGGGACCCGCCGCCGCCCCGGCTGCCGCCCGGCCAGGAGCAGCCACGAGTAAAGAAGAACACCCACGGTTCCCCCGATCGCGAGCTTCACACCGTCCGGGAGCGAGCTCGGAGAGACGAACGCCTCGAGGGTCCCCGCGATGATCAGCAGGCTGGCGGCGCCGAGGACGAGCATCACGGCTCGAACCGCCACGCGCGCCAGCGCCTCGCCGCGGCGAAGCTGGCCCGGGCGCAGGATGGCGTCGCCGAGCATCAGCCCGGTACCGCCGCTGATCACGATGACGCTCAGCTCCAGGATGCCGTGCGGCACGATCAGCGACCAGAACTGATAGTTGTAGCCACCCAGCTGGACCGCGGCGGCAACGGTCCCGAGCATCCATCCGTTGCTGAGCAGCACCAGGGCCGTCGGAATCCCGAGCAGGATGCCGCCTGCGAAGCAGATCAGGGCAACGCGAATGTTGTTCTGGATGATGAATGCGGCTGCGAACGGCGCGTCCTGCACGCCGGTGCCGATCTGTCCACGGGCCATCTCGTCAAAGAGCGATGGTGGGACCAGCGACGCGCGCAGGTCGGGCCGCAGATCCACCGCAAGCCACCCCGCGATGAAGCCGATCACCATGAGTCCCAGGCTCGCGACGATGTAGGGCCATGCGGCGCGGAACGATCGGGGCAGTGCCGTGGCGAAGAACGGGCCGATCGCGCCGATGCGCCACGCCCTGCCGCGATAGAGCAGAGGATGAGCCCTCGCGCAGAGCGTGTTGAGGTACTCGGTGATGGGTGCATCCGGGTGGTCGCGGCGTGCGATCGCAAGGTCGCTCGAGGTCTGACGGAGCAGCAGTCCGAACTGCTCGATCTCGCTCGCGGACTGATTGCGGAGACGACCACGCTTGGCCGTCTTGATCGCCGCTTCCAGCGCACCCCAGCGCCCCTGGCGCTCGGCGATGAATGCGTCGAGGCTCACGGGTAGAGCTGAACGAGTTGCAGGTAGACGCGCTCGATGAACAGCTCTGGCGGCCAGAGGCGCTCCGGTGCACCGGGCGGAAGGCCGAGCCGGTCGAGCAGGCGCTTCGCGATGTCGGCGGCGAGGTCGGCACGGAGCTTCGGGCTCAGACCGGGCCTCGAGAGAAAGACACGGAGCGCGTCGCGCTCGAAGCCACCGATGCGGTCGAGCCCATCGATCGGCGGACCCGCGTCGGGGGTGCGAAGGATGATCGGCGGCGGCGCGACAGCGGCGGCGAGTGAGACCACCGCGCGGTCGCGAACCACGATCGTTCCGGCGCCGAGATCCCCGAGACGGCGTGTCTGGGGTTGAAAGAACATGATCACGATGCCGACCAGAACGACTCCCACGTCGACGACGCGGATGACATTGCGCACAGCGAGGGCGCCGAAGTCGGCGGCGGAGCCGTCCACCCGGATCACGCGGAGACCCATGGCGCTCTTGCCGGGGGTCTTGCCACCGGTCACCGCCTCCGCCACGAAGAAATAGCCGAAGTAGACGAAGCCGGCGAAGAACCCCGCTCCCGCATCCGCGAAGCCGGCGCCCTCCGACCCGGTGACGAAGACGCTCGCGACCGCGCCGTAAAGAAGGAGCGCGACCAGCGTGAGCGGCACGGCCAGCAGGTTGTCGAGGATCTGCGCCACCAACCGGCTGCCGAGACCCGCGACGCTGTACCCAAGGGTGACGTTGTCCGAGGTCTTGACACTGATCGTGTCGAGCTGGCTCGAATTCACCGATTCATCGTCGCACGCGCGCCGCCGTGCGCCGTCATTGTCGCGAGACGGTGACTCCGGCCGCCTATTCGATGATGGCGACCGTCTGGCCTTCCTGGACCACGTCGCCCTCGGCCACCAGGATGTCCGTCACGGTGCCGGACGTGGGGCTCGTGATCGGAATCTCCATCTTCATCGACTCGAGGATCATCAGCGTGTCGTCCTCCTCGACGACCGAACCCAGCTCGACGACGATCTTCCAGAGATTGCCCACCAACTCGGCCTTGACCTCGGTCACGTTGCCCTCCTCATACCGGTGGCACGCCGTGCTTACGCCAGGCGCGCCGCTGCCTTTTTGTCGCAGCTCCTTCGAGTGCGTCAATGATCACTCGCCGCGTATCGGCGGGGTCGATGATGTCGTCGACCATCGCCCATGACGCGGCGATGAACGGGTCGATAGTCTGACGTACGGCCGCCGCATATTCCGCTCGCGCGGTGACCGGATCGCCGGCCGCGGCGATCTGCTTGGTGAAGATGATGTCGACGGCGCCCTCGGGACCCATCACCGAGATCTCGGCGGTGGGCCAGGCGACGAGCGTGTCCGGTTCGTACCCGCGACCGCACATCACGAAGTACCCGGCTCCATACGCCTTGCGCAGCACCACGGTCACCTTGGGGACGGTCGCCTCGCTCACCGCGTAGAGCATCTTCGCGCCGTGGCGGATGATGCCCTGCTTCTCCACCTCCGTGCCGACGATGAATCCGGGGACGTCCTGCAGAAAAACCAGCGGAATGTTGAACGCGTCGCACAGCCAGATGAACCGAGCGGCCTTGTCGGCGGCGTCGATGTCGAGAGCGCCACCCTTGATCATCGGCTGGCTGGCGACGATCCCAGCCGGCTGTCCGTTGAAACGCACCAGCGCCGTGATGATGTTGCGCGCGAATGTCGGCTTGACCTCGAAGACGTCACCGTCGTCTGCAAGGCGCTCGACCACCTTGCGCATGTCGTACGCGGCGCGCGGGTTTGTGGGCACGATCTTTCCGATGTCATCGATACGCCGGTCGCGGGCATCAGCGGTCTGCCGTCGCGGCGGTTCCTCGCGATTGTTGGACGGCATGAAAGCGAGGAACGCGCGGACGGCAGCGATGCACGCCGCGTCGTCGTCGACCTCGAGATCCCCCACACCGCTGATGTAGCAATGGACCTGGCTTCCGCCCATCGCATGGTCGGTCGTCTCCTCGCCAGTGGCGGCCTTGACGAGGCGCGCGCCCCCAAGCGACATGCTGCTCGTCTCCTTGACCATGGGGACGAAATCCGCGAGGCCGGGAATGTACGCGGTGCCTGCCGCGCATGGACCGAGCATCGCAGCCACCTGCGGAACGACGCCACTCATCTGCACCTGCTCGAAGAAGAGCGCGCCGCTCCCCGCGAAGGTGCTCCCCGCAGCTTCCTGGATACGCGCCCCCGCTGAGTCGAGCAACCAGATCATCGGAAGGCGGTTGAGCATCGACTTCCTGCGCAGGCGCGCCACCTTCTGCTCGCCGATCATTCCCATCGACCCGGCCATCACCGTGAAGTCGTACGCGGCGCAAAAGACGCGGCGTCCGTCGACAAGGCCCTCGCCCGTGACCACCCCGTCCGCCGGTGTGCGTTCCGGCTCGCTCACCGCCCCGGTCATCGAATGCTGGTGGGCGAGCAGGCCGAGCTCGACGAATGTGCCCGCGTCGAAGAGGAGGTCGATCCGCTCGCGAGCGGTGAGCTTGTTGCGCTCGTGCTGCTGGGCTATCCGCTGCTCGCCACCCATGGCGAGCGAACGCGCGCGGCGATCACCGAGCGCGGCCGTGAGCTCGTCGAGGCTCGGCGTGTCCGAGCCGGTGCTCATCGCGGTACGAAAGGTCAGGCAGCGACGCCGATGATCCGGCCGTCGATCCAGCCGGTCCACCCGTTCGAGCAGATCACTCGCGCCCAGGCACCGCGTACCTCGGCGACTTGGATCGGCAAGCCGGGCGCGAGATTGGCGACCACCGGCCCGGACGGATCCGGGGCGCCCCATGCGCGGAGGCCCTGCGGTGGCACGGAGTGGCTCGGCGCCCATCCGCCGGCAGCAGGCTGCGGCACCGGCTGAGCCTGCACCGGCTGGGCCTGGTAGGGCTGCTGCGCAGGTTGCGGCGTGTAGGCCGGCTGCACGGGTTGCGCCTGAACCGGCTGCGCCGGTTGCGGGGTGAAGCTCGGGGTGGGCAGTGGCTGGCCGACCGGGATCCCGGAGGGGATCGAGCTCGGCTGGGGCAGCGACGGGCTCGGGGATGGCTGGAACGTGGACTCGGCGGCGGCCGGCACCGGCGTGTCCACGACCGGCGTGGAGTCCGGCTCGGCGTCCGCATCCACGGCATCGGATGCGACCACCGCGGCTTCCTCATCGACCTCGGATGCGGTTTCAACACCGCCGATCGCGTCGAGCAGCGTGCTGGTGCGGGCGAGCTCGGCGACGGCTTGCACGAACGTGTGCTTGCTCAACCCGTCGAGGTAGACGTACGTCTGGGCGACGACTGTGGTGTCTGCGCCGGAGCGCTCCACCGAGGCGGTGACCGAGCCGGGACGCGAAGCGATCAGCTGGTTGGCGGCATCGACGTTGTCGCCGGTGAGCGTGACGCTCCGCCGGATGGTCACTCGATCGGCGCCGTCCGCCTTGAGCACCACCAGCTCGACGGGCGCCGTGCTCAGGGTTCCCGCCTTGAGCCCGAACGAGAAGTCCGTGCCCGGCTCGAAACGGTCGGAGGCAATCTCCAGGTCGTCATCGGAAGAGCACCAGGTGGTGATGCTCTGCTTGACCTCATCAGGTGTCATGCGTTTGATCTCCTCTCCGCGTCCAAGACTTCGGCGACTATACGGTGTTCACGATGCGTGGGCCGGGTGAGCGGCGGCCTCGCCCATCGCGAGCAGGCCATCCAGCACATCACCGATCTTATTGAGTGCGAGGGAGAGATGGCCCTCTTCCGGGAGCAGATGCACCTCCGCTCCGGGGATGTGCGCGGCGAGCCAGGCGCCGTGCGCCATCGGGACCATGCGATCCGCACCTCCTTGCCAGACGGCCACGGGCGTCTGGAGCAACCCCGGATCAAACCCCCATGGAGTGGCGAATGCAAGGTCGTCGTCCCGCCAGCCCGCGATGCCGGTCGATACGGCGCGACGCATGCTGCCGGCCATGTACTCGGCGTACCCGCCGCTGAGCGCTGCCTTGTCGACATCGCTGACGAGACCTCCCAACGCGGCCGCCACGTCGGCGGGCTGGACGTCGCGGAGGGTCGCGGCCTCGCGCTCGAGGTACGTCTCCAAGGCGTCCTGGCTCTGCATGGCCGCACCGAACTCCTCGAGGTTTTCCGGACCCATGCCGGCGAGCCAGTCAAGCCCGTCTGCCGGGTACGGCGCGACGCCCGCGAGTGACGCGGTGGCGATCACGCGATCGGAAAGCAGGCCCGCACACGCCAGCGCATGTGGACCACCGCCCGATTGACCGGCGCAGAAGAACGCGCCGATCTTCAACGAGTCAAGGATCGCCTGCGCGTCGGTGGCCACGTCACTGACCGCGCGTCCGGGCATGGCCGACGACGAGGAGTACCCGGGGCGAGAGAACGTCACCAGGCGCAGGCCGCGCTTGCCGAGCTCCGCGACCAGTGGCGGATAGGCGCCCGCCGCCGACGGCGTCCCGCTGTGAAACAGGAAGCAGCGGCCGTCTTCCGGTCCGGCGGACACGACTTCGAGCTGACGTCCGTCAGGCGCCTGGACCATGCGCGTGCGCGGTTCGGAACTCATCGCCTCATGGTACCGAGCCACCGACGAACGTGACGATGTCGACGCCTTCAGGGCTCGAGGTCGTGCGCGGTGGCGTGCGACGGTTGATACAGACCGATATCACCACCACCGGGAATACGCATGCGCGTCATGCGTCCGAATCGCTCCGTGGTGATGGGCGCGGAGAACGCAACGCCCCTGGCGGTGAGGTCGGTAACGGTGTTATCGATGTCGTCGCACATGAGAAAGAGCTCATGGTGACCGCTGGGCGACGCCTCGCCGGCCGGATGGACGCCCAGCTCCGCGGGCGGCAGCTTGAAGATGAGCCACCCGCCGTGGATATCGACGTTCGGCATCCCGAGCACATCGCGAAAGAAGGCCCGTGCCCGGTCGGGGTCGTCTGCGTACAGCACCGCGTGTGCGGCGGTGATCATTGCGGATCCCGTCCGGTGATACCGAGCAATCGGTCAAGCAGCGGAGCGTCGTCCGGCACGGCAACGGCCGCAGGAAACACGCCGAACTTCCTCCACTCGTCAGCATTCGGGCTCAGCTCATCCCAGAGGCCCTGCACCAGATCATCAGGCAGTGCCGGGTCGATGCCGATCACGTTGGCGATGTCCCACGCCCGCAAACCGCGGAAGCCGTTGATCTGCCAGAAGTACTCGCGAGCCGGGTATTCGCCGAAGGAGCAGTGCACGGTGCTCTCCAGGTCGTCAAGCTGTGCCGCCGCCGAGCACGCTCTATTGACGATCGATGCAAAGGCGGCTTTGGGATCGTCACCAAGCAGATCGCCGTCGAACTTGTCCTTGCCGGCTGCGTCCATCGTCCGGCCGGCAAGCATGTCCGGCACCCACGCGTCGTCGTACGCGTGATAGCCGATGACCTCGCGAAGGGTCCGCAGGTTACCGTCTCTGCCGGCGAAGCTCTCCGGCATCTGCATGTCCCAGTGGCCGTCGCCGATCTGCTGCACGACACCATCGAGCGCGCGATCGGCAAGGACGAAGACGTCTGTCTCATTCACGGCGGCTCCTCTATATGGACGGCTCAAGTGTCGCAGCAGGGGATCGCGGCGCGTCGAACGGATCTCGAAATCCAATCGAGCGGGCTGTCACGGGCTGATAACACGCCGGGCGTTCGCGTCGACAGCGGATAGGCTGCCGGAAGTGAGCCGATCTCTGAGGCCTGCCCGGCTGATCATCGCCATCGCCGCGGCGCTGCTGGTCGCGTACGCGGTCGTCTGGTCGCAGGTGAGCAGCATCGACGTCGGTCGGAGTGACTTCACCGCGTTCTACGTCGGTGGCACTCTCCTGCGCGAGGGGCACACCGGCGACCTCTACGACCAGTCGGTGCAGCAACCGCTGCACAGCCGCCTCATCGCACCAGACCGCGAGGGGAACCTTCCGTTTGTCAACACGCCGGTGGCGGCTGCTTTGGTGCTGCCGGTGACCTTCCTGCCGCTGGCCACTGCGTATCGCCTCTGGGGGATTCTCGAGCTTGCGGTGCTCGTGCTTGCTGTGGCGCTCGCCATCCGCTGGGTCGACTGGCCAACTGGGACACCACGCGTCTGGAAGGTGGCTGCAGGGGCCGCAGCGCTCGCGTCGATGGGGACGTGGACGACGGTGATCCAGGCCCAGTGGACTCCGATCCTGGCGCTCGGCATCGTGCTGGCCTATCGAGCGTGGAAGGGAGGCCACCACGCCACCGGGGCCGCGCTGCTGGTGGTCTCGGCGGGCATCGCGAAGCCTCACCTGGCGCTCGGGCTGCTCGCGTTCCTGATCGGCTGGCGCCGGCGCGGGATCATTCTCGGCGCCCTCGCCGGGGTCTGCGGACTCGCGCTTGCCTCGATTGCGCTTGTCGGTCCAGCGGGAGTGGTGGGCTTCGTCAAGATTCTCGCGTCGTCCACAACGCGGTGGGAGCTGGCGAACATGCTGAGCTTCATCGGTGTGGTGGGATCGCTGTTCGGCGACGGTTTCGCCGCTCACCTGATCGGCCTGGTGGTCACCGTGGCCGCATGCGCGGCCGCGGTGTGGCTCGGCACGCTGGTCCGTCGAGACCCGAAACGACTCGACACCGCGTTGGTGGGGGCCGCCGTGCTCTCGCTGCTGGCCTCGCCTCACGCATATTCAGATGACCTCGTGATGCTGGCTCCGGCGCTGGTCATCGGCGTGGCGGCGGCCGCCCGCCGCATGACCCGGGACACGCACTTGACGCCGACCTCGCCGGTGAGCGTCGCCTTTGCCGCATGGTCGCTGATCTCACTGGCCGCCTTTGCGGACTTTGCCGACGCCGCGAAATTCCCGCCCGGGCAACTCTCCGGCTGGGCGCTGGTGATCGCCGCGGCGATCGCGTGCGTCGCGTCGCGGCGATCAGATCACCCCGTGGCGGCCGCGACCCTGAGGATCCCGCCGCTCGCCGGTGCTCGGACCGGTACCTAGTCGGTAACGTCCCCGGCGGCTGAGCGCGGCGCGGGTTAGGGTGCTCCCGCAGATGCCTTTCTCCGGCCTTCGGACGCCCGGTAAGCCGGACGCCGCCGCTGCGCGCCCGAGACCCTGGGTCATCGCCGCAATCGCGAGCAGCGCCGGGTCGATGGCGATCGCGGTCGCGGCAGTCCGCAGCGCGGTCATGTTTCCTCAGGTCACCGACTACGCCGGCGTCGCGGCGACGCACCAGGCGCAGGCGGCGGGGCTGGGCTGCATCTACTCCAAAACGGTGCAACTGGCCGGGTTGCACCTGGTTCCGGGAGCGGTGGTTCCCCAGACGGCCGCGGGAATCGTCTGGCACTTCAACGAACCGCCAGTGCTGACGCTCCTGGCCGCGCCCTTCTCGGCACTGCGGCTTCCGATCGCCGTCGACGTCTGGGAGGTCGTCCTGTTTGCGGCGATCGCTGTCTGCGCCTCGCTCCTCTGGCGCAGACGTGCCGGGCTGCCGGTCTGGTTGATGGCCGCCGTAGTCGGGGCGCTGCTGCTCAACGAGATCGCGAATACCGACTTCAGCCTCGCTCAGAACGATCCGCTGCTGCTCGTGATCGCGCTGCTGGCCATCGAGTTGATGCGCCGGCACCTCGATGTGGCCGCCGGCGTCCTCATCGGTGTGGTTGCGCTCAAACCGCAACTCGTGTTCCTCGCGGTGATCGCGCTGGTCATCCACCAGCGGTGGCGGATCGTGGCCGCCTGCGCGGCCACCGTCGCCGGGATCGCTGCCTTCTGCGTCCTCATGGTCGGGCCATCGTGTAGCCTCCAGTGGCTTGGCAGCGCAACACAACTTGGGGAATTTCAGATCGGGATCGGACTTCCGGGCACCATCGCCCGATGGACCATGAGCACGACTGCAGCCGAACTCGCCTTTGTGGCGCTTGCCATCGTCGCAGTCGTCCTGCTCGTGCGGATTCGCTCGCGCGTCGATACCGGCGTGTTCTTTGCAATCGCGCTCGCTCTGGCGGTGGTGATCGGGCTCCACACCGTGGCGTATGAGGTGCTCTTCCTGGCGCCACTCGGAATGGCGGTCGCGGTCTCCAAACCCTGGATGGTGGTTGCCACCGGGTGGGCGTTCACGGTGGCCCAGGTCATCTATCCAAGGGGCGCGGGTCCGTTCCTGACGACAGAGGTCGTCCCATTGGTGGCAGTCACCGTTGCCGTTATCTTTGTCGTCCGCCGCGGTGCCAATCGCGGCCTTGATCAGGAGCCGGCGGCCACGACTCGGAAAACGCACGATCTCGCCGCCGCGATGTAGATGGAGCGGAAAGCACAGTTCGACCACGACATCGTCGTCGTCGGCGGATGCGGCCATGTGGGACTGCCGCTGGGCCTGGCCTTTGCCGATAGCGGTCTCGCCGTCCGGCTGTACGACACCGATGCGAATGCGGTCGACAAGGTCAACGGCGGATCGATGCCCTTCGCGGAGGCGGGCGCACCAGAGGTCCTCGGCCGGGTGCTCGCCGCGGGCCGGTTGCATGCAACCACCGACGCCGAGACCATCGATCGCGGCGAGCACATCGTGGTTGTCGTCGGCACTCCGGTCGACCGGTATCTGAGCCCTGATGTCGAGGCGGTTGCGCGCGTGCTCGCCCCGCTCACCGGCCACCTCGTCGACGGGCACCATGTGGTCCTGCGCAGCACCGTGTACCCCGGGGTCACCAAGCGCGTCGCGCGGCTCATCGCCAAGGAGGGGCGCGACGTCGATGTCAGCTTCTGTCCGGAACGCATCGCGGAGGGCCATGCGCTCGTTGAGCTCCGCTCGCTCCCGCAGATCATCTCCGGCACCACGCCACGCGCGGTGCAGCGCGCTGCCGACCTGTTCCGGCATCTGACGCCGGAAACCGTCGAGCTCGAACCCGAGGAGGCGGAGCTCGCCAAGCTGTTCACCAACAGCTGGCGCTATCTGAAATTCGCCGTCGCCAACCAGCTCTACATGATCGCGAACGACAACGGGCTCGACTACGAACGGATTCGGCAGGCGGTGATGTTCCACTACCCGCGTGCGGCGGATCTGCCCGGTGCCGGCCTCACGGCTGGTCCATGCCTCCTCAAGGACACGATGCAGATCACCGCGTTCGCTGAGAATCGATTCACGCTCGGCCACGCCGCGGTGATGGTGAATGAGGGAATCCCGCTGTACGTGCTAGGCAAGCTCGAGCAGCGCTTCGACCTCACGGCGATGACCGTCGGCGTTCTGGGAATGGCGTTCAAGGCCGAGTCGGACGATCCGCGTTCCAGCTTGAGCTACAAGCTGAAACGCATCCTCACCGGCAAGGCGGCGCGCGTCCTGTCCAGTGATCCCTACGTCACCGGGGACCCCGACATCCTTCCCTTCGAAACCGTCGTGGCGGAGTCCGATCTGCTCATTATCGCCGCGCCACATCGTGCGTACGGTGAGCTGCACACCGACAAGCCCGTGGTCGACATCACCAACCTGCTCGGCAGGGGCGTCACGGTTTGAAACCACGCGTCAGCGTTGTCATCCCCGCGTACAACGAGGGCGCCCCGGTGGTGCCCTTCCTCGATCGGATTTTCGAGGCGATCACACTGCCGGCGGAGGTGCTGGTGGTCTACGACACGGTCGAGGACACGACCGTGCCGTTTCTCGAAAGCTATGCGAAGCACCAACCGCAGCTGCGGCCCGTGCACAACACGCTCGGGCGCGGGCCGGCCAAGGCGCTCCGATTCGGTATCGGACAGGCGACCGCCGACGTGGTCGTGGTCACGATGGCAGACGGCAGTGACGATCCGATGCAGATCGATCAGCTCACCCGGTTGGTGGAGCGCGGTGTGGTCGTCGCATGCGCATCGCGGTACATGCGCGGCGGTCAACAGGTCGGCGGTCCCTGGATCAAAGGACACGTGTCACGTCTCGCAGGCGTGTCGCTGAACCTGATCGCGCGTGTCGGCACCCACGACGCGACCAACTCCTTCAAGGCATATTCGCGAGCGTTCGTGGAGCGAGTGGGCATCGACTCCGACGCCGGCTTCGAGCTCGGGATCGAGCTGGTTGCCAAGGCCCGGCGCCTTGGTCTGCCGGTCGCCGAGCTGCCGACGATCTGGCTCGACCGCGCCGACGGCACGTCCAATTTCAAGGTCAAAGCGTGGATACCCCGCTACCTGCACTGGTACCTCTATGCGCTCGGCCTCAGCGGCCGCGAGGGCGGCGGCGGTGGCCGCGGCGGCCGCTCGTGACCAGGGTCCTCGTCACCGGCGCTGCCGGCTTCATCGGCGGGTACGTGGTGGAGGAACTGCTCGAACGCGGCTACGAGGTCGTCGGCGTCGACAACGAGTCGAAGTACGGCCATGTCGTCCGATCCTTCGACAGCCATTCGGCATACCGGCTCATTCGAGGTGACGCGCGCGACGCCGATCTCATGAGCGACGCGCTGGAGGGATGCGACCACCTGATCGCCGGGGCCGCGATGATCGGCGGGATCTCGTACTTCCACGCATACGCATACGATCTGCTGGCCACCAACGAGCGAATCCTCGCAGCCACGTGCGACGCGGCGATTCAAGCGCACCGCGAAGGCTCGTTGAGCAGGGTCACCTACCTGAGCTCGTCGATGGTTTTTGAATCGGCGACGACATGGCCGTCCGCTGAGGGCCAGGAGCTCGAGGTCCCACCCCCGAAGTCGTCGTACGGCTTTCAGAAGCTCGCGGTCGAGTACTTTGCTCGAGCCGCTCACAGTCAACACGATCTGCCATACACGGTCGTCCGCCCATTCAACTGCGTCGGAGTTGGTGAAGGTCGAGCGCTCGGCGACGTGGAGATCATGAGCGGCAACGTCAAGCTGGCGATGAGCCACGTGGTGCCTGACCTGGTGCAGAAGGTCGTCAAGGGACAGGACCCGTTGCACATCCTGGGGAGCGGGACTCAGGTGCGGCACTACACGTACGCCGGCGACCTTGCCAGGGGGATCGTGGCGGCGATGGAGAGTCCCGCCGCCCTGAACGACGACTTCAACCTGTCAACGCGCGAGTCGACAACGGTGCTGACGCTCGCGGAAAAGATCTGGCACAGGATCAAGGGCGACGACGTGCCCTTCCGGTACGTCAGCGATGACCCTTTCGAGCACGACGTCCAGCGCAGGGTTCCCTCAGTCGAGAAAGCAAAACGCGTTCTCGGCTTCGAAGCCACGACGACGTTGGATCAGATGCTCGACATCGTCATCCCGTGGATCGAACAGGCGATCACCACAGGCGCGATCTGACCTCTCGGGCGCAGCGGAAACCGTCCGCGTGGCCCCAGACCTCACGCTGATGACCGGGATCGAGATCACCACGCTGCGCGCGTCGGAGGAGACGCGCGAGCAGCTGAGCCAGTTGCTCATCGAGGTTGTCGCCGATGGCGGCTCGGTGAGCTTCATGCACCCGCTCGACTCGGTGGTGGCAGATGCTTACTGGGAGGACGCTTTGACCGCGGCCGCCCAGGACAAGCGGGTCGTGCTCGGCGCATGGGACGGCGACGTCCTTGCCGCGACGGTCACGCTCCTCCTCGACTTTCCGCCCAACCAGCCGCACCGCGCCGAGATCGCCAAGCTGATGACGCGGCGCAGCTATCGCGGCCGCGGTATCGCCACGGCGCTGGCGCGAGCGGCGGAGACAGTTGCGGTGGAACTCGGCCGGACGTTGCTCGTGCTCGATACCGCGGTCGACGGCGGCGCAGCGCACCTCTATCACCGACTCGGATACACGCTGACCGGCGAGATCCCCGATTACGCGTTCAAGCCGCACGGAGGCCTGACCGGGACCCTGGTGTTCTGGAAGCGGATCGGTCCGCTGCGGCCTCCCGACCTGATGTGACCGGCTGTCTCATGTGACCGGCTGCGCCGCGGATTAGAGTCGTGCACGATGAATGCCGCGGTCATCGGTTTCGGACTTGGATTCTTCGTTGCTTTGCAATTGGGGCCGATGTCGCTGTTCCTGATCAGGTCGACACTTCGCAGCGGCTGGCGTGTTGGCGCTGCAATCGGAGCAGGCATTGCATCGATCGATGGTCTGTACGCTGCCGCCGGCGCCGGGGGTGCGACGCCGCTGCTCACCATCCATCCCGTGCGGATTGCTCTTGGGCTCATAGGCGCTCTCGTGCTCGTCGGCCTCGGCGCGCGAACGCTGTACAGCGCGGTCCGTGTGCGAGTCGGCGGTGAGACGCCCTCCGAGATAGCCAGTCCACGGCGGGCGTTCCTCACCGCCCTCGGTGGCACGGCTTCCAATCCCTCGACCATCGTGTCGTGGGGCGCCATCTTCGCCGCGGCGAGCACGGCCGGACTCGTGCATACGACTGCTTCCGCGATCCTCCTGGTGGCCGGCGTTGCCATTGGTAGCCTGACCTGGGTCACGATGCTCGCCACCGGTGTCGCATTGGCCGGTCGCTCGTTGAGTCCACGAGCGATTCGCGTCACCGATGGTGTTGCCGGCGCCGGCATGATTGGATTCGGTGGTGTGCTTGCGTTGACGACGTTGGTAGCCCCGGCAGGAATCGAACCTGCGCGCACGGTTTAGGAAACCGCCGCTCTATCCACTGAGCTACGGGGCCGCAATCCCGCAATGCTATCCGCTCAACGCCGTGTCCAACTGCGATTGGCCCGCGTGAGCGACAGTCGGGAAGGGGAGATTCGAACTCCCGACCTCACGGTCCCGAACCGTGCACTCTAACCTGGCTGAGCTACTTCCCGGCGCCCGGCCCGGATGATACCACCCGCCTCAGCAGCCTCTGAGACACCCTGCATCGCGCAGGCCGGAATCGCATACTGAGGCAATCGCGCGGTGCCACCGCGCCAGGAGTCCAGGTATATGGGTCGCATCACCATCGACATGACCATCAATGCTCCCGTGGCCACGGTGTTCGCGTACGTGGACGACTATCGCAACACTACCAAGTACATGAGGGATCTGGTGAAGTGGCAGCCCACCGGCAAGGTCACGCACGGCAAAGGTGCACAGTTCGACGTGGGCATGAGGGCGGGTCCGACGACGCTCACTTCGGTGGTCGACATCACGACATGGACCGAGAACACAGCGATTGGCTGGCACTCCAACGAAGGCTTCAAGCAGGTCGGTCTCTGGACATTCAAACCCAAGGGTGACAAGACGCAGGTGACCTTCGACATGGAGTACGAGTTTGGTGGCGGAATCGCCGGCAAACTTCTCGGCCGCGCCGCCGAGCCCATCGTGCGCGGCAACCTGCAGCGGTCCGTCGAAACCCTCAAGCTGAACACCGAGAAAGTCGCGGGTCCGAGGCCGGCGCCGAAACCAGCGCCGAAAGCCAGCACAAAATCTGCAACAAAGGCTTCCGCGCCGGCTCGGAAGAGCACCACAAAACCTGCAACAAAGCCAGCGGTACAAACGAGATCCAGGGCGAAGAACTCGTCAAGAAACCCTTAGAATGAATCCATTCCCGGCAGAACGAGCCGGGCGAGGAGCAAGAATCATGACGAGCGACAAGACAGGTTCCAACGGACACGAGCCCCACACCGGCGGCGTGCGTGTCAAACGCGGTCTGGCGGAGATGCTGAAGGGCGGCGTCATCATGGACGTGGTCACGGCGGAGCAGGCGAAGATCGCGGAGGACGCGGGTGCGGTCGCGGTCATGGCCCTTGAGCGCGTTCCATCGGACATCCGTCGCGACGGCGGCGTTGCTCGCATGAGCGACGTGAGCCTGATCAACCAAATCATCGCGGCGGTGACCATTCCGGTCATGGCCAAGGCCCGCATAGGGCATTTCGTCGAGGCACAGGTGTTGCAGTCACTCGGCGTCGACTACATCGACGAGTCCGAGGTGCTGACTCCGGCGGACGAGGAGCATCACATCGACAAGTGGCAGTTCGATGTACCGTTTGTGTGCGGAGCGCGTGACCTCGGCGAGGCGCTCCGGCGCATCGGTGAAGGCGCGGCAATGATCCGCACGAAGGGCGAGGCCGGTACTGGCAACGTCGTCGAGGCCGTACGCCACATGCGCGCCGTGCAGGGCGGCATCCGGCGGATCGCGTCGATGCGTCCGGAAGAGTTGATGGCTGAAGCGAAGCACCTCGGTGCACCCTTCGACCTCGTCCAGGAAATTCACAGCACGGGCAAGCTGCCGGTCGTCAACTTCTCCGCTGGCGGCATCGCGACTCCGGCCGACGCGGCGCTGATGATGCAACTCGGCTGCGACGGCAACTTCGTCGGCAGCGGCATCTTCAAGAGCACCAACCCGGAGGCGTACGCAAAGGCGATCGTCGCCGCCACAACGTATTACGACAGGCCCGACGTCATCGCTGACGTGAGCGCCGGCCTGGGCAAAGCCATGCCGGGCCTCGACGTCGCCTCGATGCCGGCTGGAGAGCTGCTCGCAACCCGCGGTTGGTAGTGCTGCCGCCGCGCGGTCTGGGGCGTACACTAGTGGTGTGCGAATGACGCGAAGTCTGCCCCGCCAGGGACGGAGCGACCGCGTCCGCTGAGAGGGAATTGACCATCCTTCGGGTAGGCGTTCTCGCCCTCCAGGGCGACGTCCGGGAGCACCTGATGGCACTCCGCGACTGCGGCGCAGAGGCATCAACGGTGCGCACCCCCGCGGAGCTCGACAATGTCGACGCGCTCGTCCTTCCCGGTGGAGAGTCCACGACGATGAGCCGCCTGCTCCAGGTCTTTGGTCTCGAGGCACCGCTCCGCGAGCGCCTGGCCGGCGGCATGCCCACACTCTCAACGTGTGCCGGCCTGATCCTCATGAGCCGCGAGGTGCTCGACGGCCGCCCCGATCAGATCGCTCTCGGGGTCCTCGATGTCAGCGTCCGCCGCAACGGCTACGGACGCCAGGTCGAGTCCTTCGAGGCCGACATCCCGATCGCGCCGCTCGGGGTCGCCCCGTTTCGCGCGGTGTTCATCCGGGCGCCGCTCATCGAGCAGGTGGGCGGTGACGCCGAGGTTATAGCCAGTTTCGGCAGCAACCCGGTGGCGATCGCCCAGGGACCGCACGTCGGTCTCTGCTTCCAC
>Ga0182015_10002311_pt1 | contig 23416 bp, 21 predicted proteins | sample 712P3MmetaG_FD_120478 | JGI IMG/M metagenome (GOLD analysis project Ga0182015, IMG submission 120478) | Permafrost microbial communities from Stordalen Mire, Sweden - 712P3M metaG | ecosystem: Environmental > Terrestrial > Soil > Wetlands > Permafrost | place: Sweden: Stordalen | collected...
CTCATCATCGCGGCGCAGACCGGGGTCCTCGACGGCCCCCGGGTGCTGGCAAACATGGCGCTGGACCGCTGGTTCCCGGCGCAGTTCGCCAACCTGAGCGAGCGGCTCGTGACCCGCAACGGCGTGCTGATCATGGGCATCGCGGGCTTCGCGATGATGGCGGTAACGCACGGCTCGGTGGACCTCCTCGTCATCTTCTACTCGATCAACGTGTTCATTACCTTCTCGCTCTCCCAGTTCGGGATGGTCCGCCACTGGTGGCAGGAGCGGGCCACGGAGCCCGGCTGGAGGCACAAGCTCGCGATCAACGGGTTCGGCTTCGTGCTGACATTCTCCATCCTCGTCTCGCTCACCGCCGTGAAGTTCGCGGAAGGGGGCTGGGCGACGTGGCTCGTGACCCTCGCCCTTGTCTTCACGGCGTTCGCCATCAAGCGCCACTACAACGGGGTCCGCTCGCAGCTCAAGCGCCTGGACTCGATCGTCGAGGCCGCGGAGATGGAGGCGAAGGTGGTCCCGGCCAACCCGCCCTTCGCGGACCCGAAGGCCCGCACCGCGGTGATCCTCGTCAACGGGTTCAACGGCCTCGGGCTGCACACGATCCTCAACGTCCCGCGCATGTTCGGAAACACGTTCAGGAACCTGGTCTTCGTCCAGGTGGGATCCGTCGACGCCGGCAACTTCAAGGGGGCCGCGGACATCGACGCCCTCCGCATGCACACGGAGGCCGAGGCCCAGCGCTACGTCCACTTCGCGCAGGCCAGGGGTTACGGCTCCAAGGCGTTCACAACCATCGGCTACGACATCACGAGCGAGGTGATGAAGCTTGCGAGGGAGGCTTCCACCGAGTTTCCGAACCAGGTCTTCTTCGCGGGCCAGCTGCTCTTCACCTACGAGACGAATCTGACGCGCTGGCTCCACAACCACACGGTCTTCACCCTGCAGCGAAGGTTCTTCCTCTCGAGCATGCCCTTCGTCGTCCTGCCGATACGGGTGGACGCCTGAGCGTCCCGGCCCGTCCGGCAGGTCGGCCCCTGCCGCCTTAGGCCAGAAGGACCTGCCACTGGTTCTCTCGGGCGGCGCGCGCCGCCTTGAGGGCGCCGATGGCGACGTACCTCTGGAAATCCTGGCCGGCCAGCCGGACCTTCGGGTTCTCGTAGCCGTCGTCGGTGAGGCGCTTCTGGAGCACGGTGTCGATCCCCCGGATCTGCGATCCGCCCCCGGTGATGATGATGTTCTGCAGGAGCGTCACGACCGAGTCCGAGGAGGCGGACGCGATGAGCGTCGTCAGGGCGGGGTAGATCCTGTCGATCAGGGTGTTGCAGGCGTTCCCCACGGAGTCCCCGAGTTCGAGCGTCCGGCTCTTGCCGCCGATCACGACCTTGATGTCGAGCGGCTTGCGGCTCGGGCCGACGTAGGCGTTCGCCTCCTTGATCTCGCGAACGGTGATCCGGGACAGCCCGTTGTTGGGATAGGTGCGGTTGAGCTCGTCAAAGAGGAGCTCGTCGATCGCGTCGCCGGCGAAAGGGATGCTGATCTGGTCGTCCCGGGTCGGGAAGTAGCCCTGGACGAGGCAGAGGTCGCTCGTGCCGCCCCCGATGTCGATGAAGAGCGAGTTGACGACCGGGTCGACGTAGCCCGACTGCTTGACCCTGGAGTCGTCCCGGAAACCGAGGGCGGCGAGGAAGGGCTCGGGAATCAGGAGGATGCGCGAGAAGATGCCCTGGGCGGAACGCCGGATGTTCTCGCGCGCCTGCTCGCCGGCGTTGGCGGGGACGCCGACGACGGCGCGGATCTCGGTGCGCCCCGTCGGGTCGGCCAGGAGCCGGATGTGCTGCATGAAGTCGCGGGCGGATTCCGGGTGCGAGATGACGCCCTCGGCGAGGGGCGCGACCAGCTCCACGTGCAGCATCTGGCGCAGCGCATCCTCACCGTAGAGGATCCGGGCATTGCCGGTGATGATGCCGTCGACGATGCCGTCCTTCACATAGCCGACGACGGACGGAACGACCTTGCTGACAGTGATATCGGTCGATCCCGGGGGGCCCGCGAGGATGCAGGACTTGTTGGTGCCGAGGTCGAGCCCCACGAGGAGGACGGTCCCCTTGGTCGGGGCTGCCTTTGCCTGGGGCGGGAAGGAGACGGCGGCCGGTTGAGCGGCGGCGGAGGATGGCTTTTCAGCGGTGGCTGTTGTCATAGATTGATCGGGTTGGCGGGTTGGATTGACGGGAGAGCGTTCAGCCGGTGCGTTCCTGCGCCAGCATGTCATCGATGAAATCGGCAATGCCGCGGTCGGGGTCGAAGGCCCGGGCCTTCTCCCTCCTCGGGGCGGGCTCGGCCAGCGCGGCCGCATCGCCCGGCAGTCCCGCAAGGCGCTTCGCCAGCAGGGGAACCAGCACCTCCGCGAAGGCGATCGCCTGCGACACGCGCTCCCGCTCCTCGGTCAGGACCGTCCTCAGGATCGACTCGGCCTCGGGACCCGAGCCGGACGCCCCCAACGCCCGGGCGGTCGCCTCTGCAAATTCATTCTCCTCGATGCTCTGCGCCTCGCCGGCGAGACCCTCGAACCTCAGAAAGCATATGCGCCGAAAGACCCTTCCGACCTCGATCCAAGGCGGCTCAAATCGGCGAAGGGCTTCAGCCAGTACAGTCAACGGTTCCAGCGTGGACAGGCACTCGTGGGATCGGTTCGGGGAAATCTCAGGAATGCGATTTCAAAGCGACGTACATCTCCTCGACCTTCGACCTGGCCCAGGGGTTCTTCCTGAGGAACGTGAGGCTCGACTTGATGCTCGGGTCGAAAAGGAAGCAGCGGATGGCGACATGGCGGCCCATCTCGCGCCAGCCGTAATGGGCAACGAGTTCGGTCAGCAGGCGCTCAAGGGTGATGCCGTGGAGGGGATCGCTTGATTTGGCCTCGGGCATGGCCGGACAATGAGGCCCCGCTGGGACGAGCTCAAGGAAACCGCGCGGATCCCGGACCGGAAAAAAATCTTTTTCTATTTTCTGGGCAGGGGACTCTGGTCCCGGATCCGGCAGGCAAGACCGGAAATTAAAATATTGCCATGCGGGGTCAGGCGCCGATCATGCAACCTAAAGGTTGCATTTATGAGCACAAATACCATCAGGAAGGCGATAGAACTGGCCGCCCCGGTCTCGCGGGTCTGGCGCGCACTGACGGACCCGGCCGAGTTCGGCCAGTGGTTCGGGGTCAAGCTCCGGGGTCGCTTTGTCCCGGGCAAGAAGACGAGGGGACGGATCACCCATCCCGGCTACGAGCACATCAAGTTTGAGGTGGCCGTGCTCAGGATGGAGCCGGAAAAGCTGTTTTCCTACAGCTGGCACCCCTATGCCACCGACAGCAGCGTCGACTATTCCAAGGAGACCCCCACCCTCGTGGTATTCCGGCTGAGGAAGTCCAAGCTCGGGACGCTTCTGACCGTGACCGAGTCCGGATTCGGAAAGATTCCCGCCGGGAGGCGCCCGGAGGCCTTCCGGATGAACAACTGGGGCTGGGCGTCACAGATGAAGAACATCAAGCGCCATGTCGCTAAGAAGTAACGCCGGCAGGGGCCGCGCGTCGGGCGCCACGGCGTGCCTTTTCGCAGCGCTTGGCGACGAGACGCGCCTCCTCCTCGTCGGGAGGCTCTGCCGCGGGGGGTCGCAGTCCATTGCCCAGCTGACCGAGGGCTCGAGGCTGACGCGCCAGGCGGTGACGAAGCATCTCGTGACCCTCAGGGACGCGAGCCTTGTCCACGGCGAGCGCCGTGGACGCGAGATGCTGTTCGAGTTCACCCCCAAGCCGATCGAGGAGGCCTGCAAGTTCCTGAGCCAGGTGTCCGCCCTGTGGGACGAAGCCCTGGGGCGGCTTAAGTCGTTCGTGGAGGCCCCCTAACTGCGGATACCGGCTCCCAAAGGATAGGGCAGTCGTCGACTTGGCCCCACTCCCCGCCCGCTCAGGCCTTTGTCTGGTTGGATCTCGGCCACCTGTGGTCCATGCCGTTCTGGTGGGAAACGACGCCGGTCACGTTTCCGGCTGCGTCCTTTTCGACCGTCAGGCGGGCGTCCCATTGCCTGAGGTACAGCTCCGTGCCCGACGTCGCGCCGAGCTCAAGCCTCGGCTGCCCACCGAGCCGGGTATAGAGAATGCCCGAGTCGAGGCTGATCGTCATCTTCACGGAGGGACCGACATCGTAGTCGCCGAGGAGGGCCTGGGTCTCGGCCGGACCAAGCGTATACTCGGCCACGTCCGGCAGGCGGGGGTTGGTCGAGACATGGCCGTTCTGGCTGTGGGTTGCGCTGACCACCTTGCCGCTCGAATCCTTCACGAAGGTGACCTTGGCATCCACCACCTTCCAGAAGAACTCGGTCGGCGAGAGCGGATAGATCTCGAATTTGGGCTGGACCCCAAGCTGCGCGAAGACGCGGTCGCCCTCGCGGGTGATGGTCATGACGGGACCCGTGTAGTCGTAGCGGCCGACGATGGCCGAGATGGCGTCGCCGGATACCTGGGCCTCGGCGGGCGCCTTCAGCTCGAGGACGCCGCCGGGCCTGCGCTCGAAGGACACGCCGGTGACCCGCCCGCCCCCGATCCTCATGCCGGTGACCTGCCCGTCCTTGTCGCGGAGGAAGGTGATGGTCGGGGCGAACCAGAGGGTGGTCGAAAATTCGTCCCTTATCGACGGGGTGAGGCCGAACTCGCCGTGGTGGGCCTGAAACCCGACCAGGATTCCGTCCCGGATGTATATCCTGTACTGCGTCTCAAGCTCCTCGCTCCAGTACTCCCCCGTGTATGGTCGGAGGTCATCCGCGATCCTTGCCTCCGACTCGGGGATGCGCTTGCTCGTGTTGACCGCGCCCGGCTGCGTGATCCTCGCCTCCATTCCCCCGTCCGCCCCCGGCGTGAATTCCACGTGGGCCTTGAGCTCCCTGACGTAGAAGTGCGAGGGACCCACCGGCCGTAGCTCCAGGGGCGGGCGGCCACCGCCGGTCGCCAGCAGCTTCCCATCCTTCATGGACAAGGTGAACGTCTGGTTGATCGCCGGTATCGGGTAGGTGCCCACGTACTTTCCCAGCTCCTTCGGGTCGGCCGTGACGTAGGCCGGCTCAACATCGGCCGGCTTGGCGGCCTCCGGCGCCATCTGGTCGCCGATGAAGACGGCGGCCACCTCCTGCGCCTTGCGCTCGGCGTTGACGCCCGCGAGGTTGCTGAGCACGGCGACCCCGAGTTCCGGCCCCGAGAACCACATGACCTCGCTGCGGTAGCCCGCGTCCGAGCCCCCGTGCGACACGGTCCGCAGGCCGCGGTAGCTCCCCAGCGCGACGCCGAGCCCGTAGTCGATCTTCTTGCCGTCCGACAGCACGCCGGGTTCCTGGAGTCGCAGGACGGCCTTCGCGCCGCCCACCTTGGGGTCGCGGAAGTTGTCGAGCCACTCCACGAGGTCCCCAGCGGTCGTGAAGAGGCTGGTTGCCCCGACGTTGGCGTAGTTGAGCGGGGAGGAGGCGAACCCGTCCCCCTCCTGGTGGTAGGAATAGGCCCGGCCGGGAACGAGCTGCGTCAGGTCCTGGTGGAAATGGGTGTGACCCATCCCGAGGGGCTTGAAGATGCGCTCGGCGCAGAACTGGGGAAAGGGCTCGCCCGAGACGCGCGTCACGATCTCGGCCAGAAGCGTGAAGCCGCTGTTCGAGTACAGGTGCCTCGTCCCCGGCGGGAAGTTGAGCTCCTTCTGCCGGAACAGCATCCGCAGTATCTGGTCCTGCGTGATCACGTCCGACAGGCTCCAGCCCGCGAGCCCAAGGATCTGCCACTGGTCGCGGATGCCGCTCGTATGCTGGAGCAGGTTGCGGATCGTGACCTTGGCGCCGTAGTCCTGGAGCTCCGGCAGGTACTTGTGGATGTCGTCGTCCAGCGACAGCTTCCCGTCCGACTCGAGCAGAACGATCGCCATGGCCGTGAACTGCTTGGAGACCGATGCGACGTGGAACACCGTGTCGGGCCCGATCGGGATGCCGTACTCTAGGTTGGCGATCCCGTATCCCTTCTCGAAAACGACCTTGCCCTTCTGGATGACCGCGACTGAGACGCCGGGCGTCGTCGCCGTGTCCCACTCCTTGAATATCCTGTCGATCTGCCTCTCGGCTGATTCAGGGGCAGCGTCCCCGCCGGGGGTCGCCGGGGCGTCGGCTGCAGGGTCGGCCGCAAGGGCCACGGCTGTCGCAAGGAGGCACGGGAAAAGCAGTCGCAAGGGTGTCATGGAAAGCGGCGGGCGGGCCCTGGGGTTTGAATGCGGGGCCAACAGATACCGCGCGGGCGGCCCATAGACTATATTAATCCGCGACGGTAGGCGGATTTTCCCACGGGGCCCGGTGAAACCCGGGCCTTCCTAGCGGACCTTGCCAGCGGAATCCTCGAGGACGACGTTCGACAGCACAGCCGTGTCGGACTTGTCGGGCAGGTGCGAGCAGAAGCCGATGCCGACGTAGAAGGGCCCGTCGAAATGAAGGTTCAAGGCAGGGCCGACCTGGTGCATGGGTCCGCCGTCCAGGCTCACGAAGAGCGCAAAGGAGTCCCCGTGCTTCTCGATGCCAATGCGCCTGGCCCCGGCTCCGCCGGAAACACCGGGATCGCCCGGAGCCTGCATGCGGTAGGCCTCCTTGATGTTGGCGTTCTTCTCCGGACGCTGCGCCAGGTGGATCAATCCGGCGCCGTGCAGGGCGGTCATGACCTCCCTGGAATCGTCATCAAGGTCCTGGCGGATGACGAAGACCGCCTTGCGGTCCCCGTAGCCGTTCGGGTTCGGGAACGAGACGTCGGCCGCGAGCGAGACGTCGCCGGACATCTTCCTCCAGAGATAGCGAAACTCGTCCCGGGAATACCAGATGTTGTAGCCCGCGGAGTTGATGGTGTACTGCCCCGTCCCGGCGTCGTAGCTGGCGCTGCCCGGCACCACCGCGCTGCCAATGTCGCTCTGGCCCTCAAACAGGCCGATCGGCGCGTCGAAATTCGTGCTGGCCCTGTGAAAGTCAGCCGGCGGTGCCACCTGGACGTGGGTCGCGGAGCCGGGCTGCGCCCATGCCGGCACGGCCCCCAGGGGCGTGAGGAGGCCGCTGTCTCCCAGCCAATCCGCCATCCGCTGGGGCCAGCCCCGGATCGCGGCGTATTGCGAGCGCTCGCCCATGTTGAAGCCGTGGCGTCCGCGGACGATGAAGTGGGCCTCGACCGGAACCTTGGCCGCGCGGAACTTCTCATAGAGGTCCAGCGCCACCTTGTCGCAGCCGAATTGGTCGTCCGTGGCGCAGACAAGGAATGCCGGCCCGGTGTCCGGCGGAACGACCTCGGGAGCTCCGCCGCCGGGATAGACAAACATCTCGAAGCTGGGGCGCCCGTTCTCGCGGTCGATGGGATCCGCGGCGGCTGGATCGCCGTCACCCTTCCCGTAGGCCACCATGTTGATCAGGAACCCGCCGGCCGAGAACCCGAGGATGCCGATGCGTTTCGGGTCGATCTGGAACTCGCTGGCGCGGCTTCGGACCAGCCGGATCGCCCGGTAGGCGTCCTGGCGCACGTCATCCATCGAGTAGGGCGAGTTGTCCGCCTTCGGCAGCCGGTACTTGAGGACGAACACAGTGATCCCGAGCGTGTTCAGGAACTCGGCCGCCTGCTTGCCCTCGGAATTGAAGACAAGCTCCTTGAAACCGCCGCCCGGGGCGACCACCACCGCGCAGCCGTTGGCCTTGTCCTTCGGGGGAAGGAAGACGGTGACCGAGGGGTTGTTGATGTCGCGCACCCAATAGTCCTTCGCGCGCTCGGGAATGTCCCTTCGGCTCTCAAAGCCCGGCGCGCCGTTGGTCCAAAGGGGGATCACTTGCGGCTGGGCCTGGGCCATGGCGGCGAGCGGCAGCAGGAGGGCGACGAGAAGCTGGGGGGTACGGGAGGATCTCATGGGGTTGGGGTCCTGAACGGTTGTGGCGTTCAGAACCCGGCGACGGTCCCCCATCTTCGGCGGAACGTCAAACGCGAGTGCGATCGAGGCCGCGGGGCCTGGAAAGCACGGTCATTTTCGACCCCGCGTCGTTCCCCGGAGGAGATTATGATGACGCCTCAGAGAGACGAGCCGCCGCTCGCCTCGATCCGCTGCCCGGTGATCCACCGGCTGTCCGGGCCCGCAAGGAACGCGATTGCGTCCGCGATGTCCTGCGGCACCCCGACCTGCTTGAGCGCCTGGCGCGACATCAGCATCGCACGGCCCTCCTCGGAATGGATCCAGCCCGCGTTCATATCCGTGTCGATCGCGCCAGGCGCAATCGCATTCACCGTGATTCCCCGGACACCCAGCTCCTGGGCGAGGATGCGGGTCATCACGTCGATCGCCCCCTTCGTGGCCGAGTAAGCGGTGAACATCGGGTTTGCAAATCGGCTGAGCCCCGAGCTCAAGGTCACGATGCGGCCGTTGTCCCGCAGCCGGGGGAGCGCATTCTGGATCAGGAAAAAGACGCCCTTCACATTGGTGTCGAAAAGGGAGTCAAAGTCGGCCTCCGTGGTCTCGGCAAAAGTCTTCGAGACCAATACGCCCGCATTTGCGACGAGGACATCGAAGGATGCCGGCAGGCCCTGGCCCTTGAGCGCGGCGTCGACCTCATCGAAAAAGGATCTGATCCCGCCCAGATTGCTGACGTCGCCTTGGACGAGCGCCCCCTTCCCGCCTGCCTGCTCGACCTCCCTCAGGACTGCTTCTCCGTCCTTCCTGGACTTCGCGTAGTTGACGACCACAAAGAAGCCGTCCCGCGCAAGGCGTTTGGCTGTCGCGGCGCCGAGGCCACGACTTGAACCGGTGATGACGGCGACTTTGCGGCTCCTGTTCGGCGAATCCGGCATGATCCCGGACCCTAATGCGCATTTCGTGGCTACGCAACCCGTGCAAGCTGGGTCCCTGGATTCCTATCTCCAGTGAAACTGCCCATTCAGGATGAAGCCGACGCCCATGAGCAGGATGGCGATGGGGACTGCCCCGAGGATCGTCATCACCATCCTGTAGCCAAGGCCGGCGCGCGAACTAAACGCCCTTTCCCTTATGATAATCATCCAGATTATTCCCAGGGCAAAGCTGACAAGGGAGGCATACAGGTACATCGGATCCTTGGGATCGCGGAAGGGATAGCGTTGCCCCGCGAACAGCGCGAGGATGGGCGCGCCAAAGATCAATCCTCCCCACACAAGATTGTCGGACGGGGACCCATAGACTTCCCTACGGCTGAGGTGGGAGCCCAAGACCCGGGTTTCGGGTGTGTTCTCATCTGCCTGAAGTTCCCGTTTCCGAGAGGCCGTGTGCCGGGGCAGATAGGACTCGGTCCCGGCAAAAACGGCGTCGGGTGCGCGCGCGCGAACTGCACTGAGAATGTAGGCGAGGTCGTCGCGTGAATAAATGGTGGCCGGCAACCGGCACATCTCGGCCTCTCCGCAGGAAAAGACGAAGCTCTCGCGAAATCCCGACGGAACCACAGAGACGTTGCTGACGCCCGTAAGCTGAAGCCGGAGTGCTGGGCGAAGCAGCCTCCTGTAAACCAGATCGTCGCCATCGATCTCGATGCTCTGCCGAAAAAGAAAGAGCGCGAGCGCCGGGAAGAGCAGAATCACCCCCAGCAGCCCCTCTGAGCCTGACGTTCCGCCCGTGAAGACATCGTACAGAAACAACGCAACCAGACCTCCCCAGGCCACTCCGGCCATGCTCAATAGTCCCCGAAACCCGGCACCCGACGGCTTCATGCTCCAGCGTGAGCCAGGCGTGTTGGGAATCGAGCTTATGGGAGTGCCCTCCATTGATCGTCTAGACTGCAACAGGCCGCTTGCATCTGGCAATGAAACAGGCTCCCGGTGAAAATCGCCCTGATGAGACACCCGGGCCGGCAGTGCCCTTCATAGAACTGTGCGTTTCTCAATCCTGTCGGGAGGCCCAAATACGACTCGAAGCTCTTCCTGGGTCATCGGGAGCCCAAAAAAAGCCGCAGTACCCGCGATGACTCCATGGCTCGATTCACTGCCAAAGGTCGCCTCATCTTTCAAACGGAAGGTGGGCGATGCAAATGCGTAAATCTCGGCCAACCTTTCGCCTACGAAAATAAAGTCCACTCCGAACCCCTCGACGTGATGCGAGACATCATATCTCTTGTCTCCGCCCAGGTCAAAATAGGTCTCCTTCTCCAAGGTAGACAAATCCTTAAATCCGGCCCCCTTGAGGCGATCGTAAGTGAAATCTTCCTGAGTGAGAATAGGCCCCCCAGGTAACTGAATGGAAAATGGACGGGCGGACGGATCCGTCGGCCATGTTATGGTGAGCTCGGCATAGGACGGCGGAGCGCCTGCGTCTATTTCAGAACGGGCCTTAACATTGCCCATCACGGAATCCCGGAAGTTCGCACACCCCGTAAGATCTAAACCCAGCATCAAAATGAGGGTGAGGCACGTAGGGCGCATACGAACCTTTATGACGATTTCTCACCTCCCGGCAATGTAGGTCTACAAACCCCAAGGACTTTTCGTGTGAATGATAATCTGACGTGCTAATTAGATGGAAGAGGTTGTACGGTGAGCGCCGCAATGAAGTACGCGCTTCGCCAGCTGGCCGCGAACCCGGGATTCACCCTCGTGGCCCTCGTGACGCTGGCGCTCGGGATTGGCGTGAACACGACGGCGTTCACCGTCCTGAACCGCCTGATGCTGCAGGCGCTTCCCTACCACGACCCGGCATCGCTTGTGCAGCTTTGGTCCACGGCGCCCCGCTGGGGCAACATCCCGAACGCCCCTGCGGATTACTTCGACGAGCGGGACCAGAACACTGTCTTCACGGATGTCGCGGCCTTTTCGCTGGCGTCTGTGAGCTACGTTGAGATCGGAAAACCCCCGATCCAGATAGGAGCCCTCTACATGACCGCCAATTTCTTCACGGTCCTTGGAGTGCAGCCGCAACTCGGGCGGGTTCCGACCGAGGATGAGTCAAAGCACATGGCGTTCGTCACGCTCATCAGCGACTCTTTCTGGCACTCGCATTTCAACGGCGACCCCAACGTCCTCGGGAAGCCAGTACGCATGAACAGCCGCGTCAGCACGGTCATCGGCGTCATGCCGCCGTCGTTGAATGACCCGGCGCTGTTCAACAGCCGTCCCGCATTCTTCTATCTCGACCCCGTGACGCACAGCCGAACCGTCCGGAAGGTCGGCTGGTATTCTGAAGTAGCCAGGCTGAAGCGTGGCGTTTCCATCAAGCAGGCACAGCTCCAGATGGACGTCGTCGCGAAAAGGCTGGCACACGACTACCCCGAGACCAACAAGGACCGGGGTTTCGCCGTCATCCGCTACCCGACGAACCAGCTCGGGAACGACGGAGCGCAGCTCACGTGGATGACATTCGCCCTGTCGGGCCTCGTGCTCCTGATCGCATGCATCAACCTTGCCAACCTGCAGCTGGTCAGGACGACGCGGCGCAGCCAGGAGATTGCCATCCGGATGGCGCTCGGATGCACGAGGTGGCGGCTGATCGGCATGCTGCTCCAGGAGAGCGTCATTGTCTCCACGACAGGGGGTGTGCTCGGGATCGCGATGGGCGTCTGGAGCAACAGCTTCGTCGTCCATTTCTTCGACATGGAGATGCCCCTCAATTTCCGGGTGATCGCCTTCACCTTCGGGATCGCCCTGGTCTCAGGCGCGTTCTTCGGGACGGTCCCGGCATGGATGGCCACACGGGTGGACTGCGCGATGTCGCTGAAATCGGGCGGCCGTGGGTCCACCTCGGACCGCTCGCGGCACTGGCTCCGCCAGAGCCTGGTGGTGATCGAGTTTGCAATGGCCGTGATCCTTCTCTCCGGGGCGGGCTTCTTTGTCAGCGGCATCTACCGCCTGACCCACCGGGACCTGGGCTGGAAGCCGGGCCAGCAGCTCTTCGGGGACATCTCCCTGGACCAGGACAACTTCGGCGGGGACAAGAACCATCCCAAGGTCCTCGCGTTCGGAGAGCACGTGCTGGAAGCCCTCAGGGCCCTTCCTGGGGTCGAGGCTGCATCGATTTCGAGCGGATCGCCGACCTGGGGCAACCGCATGGAGCCGTTCAAGATAGAGGGCCAGCCCGTCCCCGAGAAGGGCCACGAGCCCGAGGCCGGCTATTTCAACGTCAGCCCGGGCTGGTTTGAGGTGTATGGCATTCGCCTCCTCCAGGGACGGGAATTCTTGGGCTCGGACCGGTTTGAATCGGAGCAGGTCACGATCGTCAGCGAGTCGATGGCCCGAAAAAATTGGCCGGGTGAGTCACCTTTGGGGAAGCGCCTTCAGGAAACCGATCCGGGCGGCGACAGCAAATGGGCGACAGTGGTCGGCGTCATGCAGGATTTCAAAGGCGGCGGCGAGTTCTACAACCCGAGCATGACCAGCCTGAGGTTCATCCGCCCCTGGGCCCAGGACACCTGGGGTAGCGTCGTGTTCACCGTGCGGACCGCGGGAGACCCTGGGCTCCTGAAGGAACCTGTCCGGAAAGCGATCGCACAAATCGTGCCCGACCTGGCGATCGACTACATGGCAACGACCGCCGAGGACACGGCACAGACCTATTCCTACTTCAACTTCCTCCGGCGCATCCTGGTGCAGATCGCGGTCCTTGGGCTTCTCCTCTCGGCCGTGGGGATCTACGGCGTCGTGGCCAACCTCGCCTCAGAGAGGACCAAGGAAATCGGCATCCGCATGGCCCTCGGCGCCCAGCCCGGCGGCATCATTTGGCTGTTTGTCCGGAACGGGATTATTCTAGCCAGCATCGGCGCAGCGATTGGCCTCTGCGTCTCTTTCGTCCTTGTCACGACTTTGGCGCGTATTCTTCCCGCGCTGCCGGGCAAGGATCCCGGCGTTGTCATATGCGCGGCGTTGCTGCTGTTGGCGGTCGCTCTTTTCGCCTGCTGGTTGCCGGCGCGCAGGACGACGAGAATCAGCCCGACGGTGGCCCTGCGCGCGGAGTAGGCGGGGCAATCTCAAAACCCACTCGGCAAAGAATCGGTCTGGAGAAACTCTTGAGAAACCGGATCGGTCATCACCTCTCCCAGCCATCCGCCATAGGCGCCAATACTGCCTCCTACCGACCATGAATCCTAAGGTTGATGCCTATTTAGGTAATGCCCAAAAGTGGCGGGAAGAAACAGAGAAGTTGAGAATGGTCATTCTCGACTGTCGGCTGACCGAAGAATTGAAGTGGGGTAAACCTTGCTACACGTTTCAGAAAAATAACGTAGTCATAATACAAGGATTCAAAGAATACTGTGCGCTTATGTTTTTCAAAGGCGCCTTGTTAAGCGATCCCAGTGGCATCCTCAAGAAGCCCGGGGAGAACACGCAGGCGGCCCGCCAGATCCGGTTCACCAGTGTTCGAGAAATAGTTGAGATGAAACCCGTCTTGAAAGCCTATATTCTCGAAGCCATCGATGCGGAAAAAGGCGGTTTGAAGGTGGATTTTAAGAAGAACCCGGAACCCATTCCTGAGGAATTGCAAAATAGACTGGATGAAATGCCTGCCTTGAAAACTGCTTTTGATGGATTAACGCCAGGACGGCAAAGAGCATACATTCTCTATTTCTCCGCACCCAAACAATCCAAGACCCGGGATTCAAGGGTTGGAAAATGCATGCGGCAAATTCTCAATGGAAAGGGATTGAATGATTAGAAAATACCCAGACAAGCCCGGTATGGCGGACCACATCGATCTCTAACACAAACTGAAGGACGCAAGAGGTCTTCAACAAACTAATGAGCGGAGTGCGAAAGACAGCTCCGGACTGGAACCATTCGACTTGTGGAGAGGGTGATCCGTTTTATTGGCCCGCTGGCGTTCGACGCAGAAACTCGTCCATACTGTGAATCAGATTCGTTCGAATCCTAATCGGTGGACCAGGTAGATGTTTAGCACGAACCAAAGAGTGCTAAACATTTTCTACGAACCAAGAAATTGGGTGCTAAACACGCCCTTGATTTCACTGCTAAACAGCGGCCAGGACGAATATTCATCGTAAAAGAGACCTAAAGTCGCACCAATGTCCGCTTTGGCGGAATTGAACAATACCAGTCATCGAGAGCACCCTTAATGGTGCTTCTTTGTCAGTGTTAGCACCTTTTAGATTGCTTTTTGTTAGTTTTGAGCAACCTTTAAAATTCATGGCAAGCCGCATTCAAAATATCCAACTGCAAGCACTCGATGAGCCGATTCACGCAATGCGGGCAACGCGGCGCGCGATCAAACGCCCTACGGCTGGATGGCTCAAGGCAGTACGCCAAGCCTGCGGCGAAACCGTCGCATCCATTGCTTCCAAGATCGGCGTCAGCCGCCAAGCATACTCGCGATTTGAGGAGCGAGAAGCGAAGAGCACCATCACTCTTGAAAATCTAGAGCGCGCCGCAAACGCACTGAATTGCGACCTCGTTTACTTTCTCCTCCCGAGAACTGAGATCGCAGAGAATTTCGCTGCTCTAGCGGCGCGAAACGACCCGGACGTCGTCAACCTGCAAGCGTCAGAACACTCGATGCAAATCGAGGGTCAAGGAGTCCAGGATCCTGTTGATGCTAAAAACATTGGCCTCGCCAAGCAGCTTTACTGGCTCCGACAGAACCTTTCGCTCTATGAATTAATCTCTGTAAATGCGGGCAAAATCAAAATGGCCGGTTCTAGTGATGCCCTTTTCGGCCTCATGCAGCGTCTCTCGTTAGAGGCCATTGTCGTAACCCTGTGCAAGATCTACGAACGGGAACAATCGAAGGATCTGAACTCGATTGACGGAGTAATCAATGCGCTTGCCGAGAGTGGATACAACGACGCGCAAAGAAAGGCTGCAGAGCGATTCTCAGCCCGTCACGGAATTCCGCGCACGTGTGATAATCCGAAAGATTACCTGCGAGACGCCCTCACTACATTCGTTAGCGGAAAGAGCGACGTATTCAGCTCCCTCCGTCAGTTTCGAAGCAACTACGCCGTCCACAGCGTCCACGGATTCGAACTAGAGGCACTCCCATCATTTGATGAATTCGAAGCGTTGTACCAGTTCGGATACGATTTTTATTTCTTGATTTCAGATACCTTCCTTGGCGTCGGACCTGCGCTGATGTCGCTCCACGTGGCGACGGGATTTAACCGATTGCTTAAACAAATCGGAATCGAGCATCCAGCGCCGGGCTTTTCGGCTAAAGAGCCATGAGCGACAATCTGTTCGAACCAGATGACGGCCAAACGCCGATCGACGAAAGCGAACGACAAGATTTGATTCCCAGCATTTTTACGAAGAGAGAGTTGAACTTGCTCGAGCGGCAAAATATCAATTCCGCCCGAAAATGGGCGCTGGTTCCGCGGATGCTGAAGAAGCGAATTTTCTTGGACGACCAATTCGTTCGCGAGTTGCATCGACGGATGTTCCTAAAGGTATGGCGATGGGCCGGCGAATATCGGAAAACGCCTCGCACCCTGGGGGTCGATGCCTATCGAATTCCCGAAGGTGTCCGGAATGCCATCGACGATGCCAAGTGCTGGGTGGCAAACCGAACCTACCCGACTCGAGAGGTCGCGATCCGATTGCACTACCAACTCGTTTTCATCCATCCGTGGGTCAACGGAAACGGAAGGCACGCAAGGCTCATGGCAGACTGTTTGGTTGCGGCCGCAAAAGAGGCTCCGCTCTCCTGGGGAGGCACACCAGAGAGCCTTCTAAGCGCAGGAAACCTCCGGAGGACCTACATCCAGGCGATGCAAATCGCGGATGCGCAAAAAGATCTCGGTCCACTTATCACATTCTGCAGCTGAAGAGATTCTCCGTCGCAGTGCTTGCGCACTGGGATTGCCCCGAGAAACGAAGCATGGTTCGCCACCAAAATGGTGGAGCAGATCGGGATCAAACCGACGACCTCGTCGTTGCGAACGACGCGCTCTATCAACTGAGCTACTGCCCCATGGGGAAGGGAAGTTATCTAAAATCCAAAGGGGGCAAGTCCACACCAATCTTGGGGGATCCCCTCAATGCCCCCGGTCGGTGTCCGAATCGACGACCATGCGGGCAAATATCATCTTGCCGGCTCCCGTGGGGAGCAGGCTGATGATCTCGATGCCGACCTGCTGGCCGACATGCTGGCGGCCTCCCGTGACCACAACCATCGAGCCGTCGCCGAGATAGCCGATCGCCTGGCCCTCCTCCTTGCCCGGCTTCACGAGCTCGATCTCGAGGCGCTCCCCGATCATGAGCTCGGGCTGGAGCGACTTGGAGAGCTTGTTCAGGTTCAGCCAGGGAACGCCCTGGAACTCCGCCATCTTCGCCAGGTTGTAGTCCGTGGTGAGGAGCTTGGCCCGCATCGACTGGGCGAGGAAGACGAGCTTTGCGTCGACGTCCTCCTTCTTCGCCACCTCGCTCTCCGTGATGCGGATGTCGAGTGTCTTGATGGCCCGGAGGGCGTTCAGGACGTCCAGGCCCCTGCGGCCGCGCGCCTGCCTCAGTGGGTCGGTCGAGTCGGCGATCACCTGGAGCTCGTTCAGGATGAACCGCGGGATCACGAGGGCCGCGCTCAGGAAGCCGGTCTCGCACACCCGCGCGATCCTCCCGTCAATGAGGACGCTCGTGTCCACGACGACCAGGGGAACGTCCACCTCGTGCGGGACGAAGCGGACATAGGGAATCACAAGGTTGAACTCGTCCTTGCCGCGCAGGGCGATGACGGTCGCCAGGTAGGGGCAGATCATGAAGAGCGCCAGCCTCGCCAGGAAGATCATCTCCGGGTCGCCCTCCGAGAAGAGCGGCGACGTGGCGACCAGGCTCGCGATGATGGAGCCGACCGCGATTCCGAAGGTCAGGGCGGAGAGCCCCCTCAGGGAGAAGCCCTTCAGCATGACGTCCACCAGGACCACCAGGGCCCCGATGCAGAGCCCCACCGAGGCGGCCGTCGTCCTGTAGTTGTCCCATTCGCGGACCGTGTAGCAGACAAGCCATCCTGCCGCCGTGCAGAGCAGAATGAACATTATCCTGATGGGCAACAGCGTCTTGTTCATTGCCTTGGCAGGGAGGATCTTCCGGAAAGTAGGTACACGACGATCGGGGCGAGGATGAACACAGCCGCCACTATGACGATGAGGGCGCGCACGCGGCGGGCGTGGTCGTCTGCCAGGGCCGGCTTGGGGGATTTGGCGTCCATCTCAGAAGGGTCCAGCCAACCCGACTATGGGTCAAAACGCAATCCCACGAACGGCTCGACAGCAGGGTTGGATTTTGCGTCTTTGCGGAGACAATGCTTGAGCAGCTCACCATCCTTGCCCCCGGCCTGATAGGGGGTTCCGTGGCCCGGGCCGCGCGGGCCCGGGGGACCGCGCGCAGGATCGTGATATGGTCGCGCCGGCCGGAGACGAGGCTCGCCCTGGGCGAGCAAGCCTGGTGCAGCGCCGTCGCCGCGACCCCGGAGGAGGCCGTCGGGGGCGCGGACCTCGTGGTCATCGCGGCACCCGTCGACCGGATCGTGCCACTGGTGCGCCAGATAGCCCCATTCGTGAAGGAGGGGGCCGTGGTCTGCGACGTCGGAAGCGTCAAGGGCGAGATCTCGCGGCTCGGCCACGACGCCCTGAACGGAAAGGCCCACTTCGTGGGCGCCCATCCCATGGCGGGTTCCGAGAAGACGGGCTGGGAGCACGGGACGGCGGATCTCTTCGAGGGGCGCACCTGCTTCGTGACGCCGGTCGACCAGGGCAACCCGGAGGCCGCCGCGAGGGTGGTCGGCTTCTGGCGGGAGCTCGGCGCCGAGGTTGTCACGATGGATCCCGACCGGCACGACGAGATAGTCGCGCACATCAGCCACCTGCCCCAGGTCCTCGCCTCGTCGCTCTGCGCCTTCCTGGCCGCCCGGGACCCGGCCTGGAGGAACTTCGCGGGCAACGGGCTCCGGGACACGACCCGGATAGCGTCGTCGGACCCCAAGCTCTGGAGGACGATCCTTGAGGGGAACCGGGACGAGGTGCTGAGGGCGCTGCGCGATTTCCAGGACGACCTCCAGGGGCTTCAGGCCGCGCTCGCCAACCGCGACTTCGTCGAGGTGACGGCGCGGCTGGAGCGCGGCCGCGCCTACCGCGACAAATTCCGACCGGCGCCGTGAGAGCGTCACTCCCCGACATCCTGGCGGTGAGGCCCTTTGTCCGGCCGGCCCGCGGCTCCGCGGCCGTCCCCGGATCAAAGAGCATCACCAACCGGGGCATGCTGCTCGCCGCGCTCTGCGACGGCCCCGTCACCCTGGAGGGCGCGCTCCTGAGCGAGGACACCGAGATCATGGCCGAGGCCCTTCGGCGCCTGGGATTCAACGTGGACGAGGACGAGGAGGGGTGCCGGATCCGGGTGGAGGGCCAGGGAGGCAGCATACCCGCGACCGACGCGGACCTCTTTGTCGGGCTCGCGGGGACGGCCGCCCGGTTCCTGACGGCGCTTTGCGCCTCCGCGAGGCGCGGGACATTCAGGATCGACGGCGTGCCGCAGATGCGCAGGCGGCCCATGAAGGGGCTGGTCGACGCGCTCCGTGCGCTGGGAGCCGACATACGCTGCCTGAAGGAGGAGGGATTCTTCCCGATAGAGATCCGCGCCTCGGGACTTCGGGGCGGCACTGTCTCAATCGACGCGACAGAGAGCAGCCAGATGCTCTCCGCGCTCCTCATGGTGAGCCCGCTCGCCGCGGAGCCGGTCACCGCGACGCCGGAGGGCGGCGTTCGCAGGCCCTTTGTCCGGATGACCGGGCTCCAGATGGCGCAATTCGGAGTGGGCAGCGCCGAACGCCTGGATGCGGGGGGCCCGGTCACGGTCCGGTCCGGCCGCTACAGCTTGCCGGGCGGGACCTACTCCGTCGAGCCCGACGCGACAACGGCCAGCTATTTTGCCGCCCTTCCCCTTGTGGTCGGAGGATCCCTCCTCCTGAAGGGGTTGAAGCCAGAGGGACCCAGCATCCAGGGAGACATCAGGTTCCTGGAAGTCCTTGCCGGCATCGGTCTCTCCGTCGCCGGCGGCCCGGATGGGATCACCGTGGCCGCTGGCGACGGCGGCAGGGGCCCCGGCGTCCGGCGGGACTTCTCCGGATTCTCGGACACGTTTTTGACGCTGGCCGCGATCGCGCCCCTCCTGGACGGGCCGACCCGGATCACGGGGATCGCCCACACGAGAAGGCAGGAGACCGACCGGGTGGCCGGGATGGCCGCGGAGCTGAGGAGGCTCGGGCAGGAAGTGGCCGAGACGGAGGACGCCCTCGAGATCACGCCAGCCCCGCTCCTGCGCGACGTGACCGTCGACACCCACGGCGACCACCGGTTCGCGATGAGCTTCGCCATCCTCGGCTGCCATGACCTCCGCGGCGACGGCAAGCCGTGGCTCTCGGTCTCCAACCCGGCCTGCAGCGCGAAGACCTTCCCGGGGTTTTTTGATTTGCTGGACGGCCTGCGGGCAAAATCCTCGGAGTCCTGATGAGCGCGACCCCAGGCAACCCCTTCATCATTGTCGCCATCGACGGCGGCGCCGCCTCCGGGAAATCCTCCACGGCCCGGGCGCTCAGTGAGCGCTTCAACCTCCTGCATTCCGACACGGGCTCCTACTACCGGGCCGTCACCGCGGAGATGCTCCGGCGCGGGGCGTCGGCAAGCGACCTGTCCTCGGTCACGGCCGCGCTGGCGGACATGAAGCTGGGGACGAGGATCGAGGGGCGTTCGGCCCGGATCGAGGTCTCGGGCCGCGCGCCCGGGGACGAGATCCGGAGCAAGGAGGTGAACGACGCCGTTTCCCACTTCGCCGCCATTCCGGAGCTCCGGTCGGCGCTCCTCGCCTACCAGCGCGGCCAGGCCGCGGCCGCGAGGGAGGGCGGCTTCGCCGGGCTCGTCATGGAGGGGCGCGACATCGGCTCCGTCATCTTTCCCGACGCCGACTTCCGGTTCTTCCTCCACGCGGATGCCGCCGTGCGCGAGCAGCGCCGGGTGAGCCAGGGCCAGGAGGACAAGGTGGCCGAGCGGGACCAGCTGGACTCCTCGCGCAAGACGGCCCCCCTCTCGCAGTCGCAGGGGGCGGCGTCGATCGACACGACCCTCATGACGGTCGCCCAGGTCGCCGACCAGATGGCCTCCGTCATTTCGCGGCGCCCCGCACCCGCATGAGCAGGCACGCCCAGCTCGAGATGGAGCCCGTCTACGGCTTCTTCTACGGCCTCTGCAGGCTGGCCCACCAGATGTTCTTCCGGGGCGACGTCGTCGGCCTCGAGAACCTCCCCCGGAGCGGCGGCTACATCGTGGCGGCAAACCACGTGAGCCACCTGGATCCCCCGATCGTCGGCCAGTTCCTCCCGACGCAGGTGAGCTTCTTCGCGCGCAAGAGCCTGTGGAGGCCGGGGATCGCCGCGTGGTGGCTCGACGCCGTCGGCACGATCCCCGTCGACCGCGACGGCGGCACGAGCCTCGACGCCGTCAGGAGGGTCCTCCAGGCGCTCGCCCGCGGGAAGGTCGTCATCGTCTTTCCCGAGGGGACGCGCTCGGCCAGCGGGGAGCTCCAGCCGCCGAAGGCGGGCGTCGGGCTCCTCGCCTGCAGGGCGCACGTGCCGGTGATCCCGGCCAGGGTGTTCGGATCCTTCGAGGCGTTCGGGCGCGGCGGGAAGCTGCGGCTGGGCTCGCCCGTCTCGGTCGCCTACGGCGCTCCCCTTTCCCCCGCGGACTTCGACCACCCCTCCGACGGCAAGGAGCGCTACGCAAGGACCGCCGCGCGCATCATGGAGGCCATAACGAGGATAGAGGCCCCCGCCGTCCGGGTCATATGAGGGGGGACTATCCCAGACCGGCGGCCTTGCGGGCGCGCCTCATGACGACCGAGGCCACGGAGCGGGCGCGCTCGGCGCCCTCCTTCAGGACCTGGTCGACGTAGCCCGTGTCGGCGAGGAGCGCGGCGCGCCTCTCCCGCGCGGGCGCGAAGTAGGCCCAGAAGCGCTCGAAGAGCTCCTTCTTCAGGTCGCCGTAGCCGAGGCCGCCCGCCCTGAGGCGCGCCTCGTAGTCCGCCGCCACGGCGGGCTCCGCCACGAGCTTGAGGAGCTGGATGCAGAGGTTGCGCTCGGCGTCGGGCTTGGGCTCGGCGGGGGTCCTGCTGTCCATGACGATCGACATGACCTTTTTCTTGAGCGCCTTCTCGTCCCCGAAGATCTCGAGGGTGTTCCCGTAGCTCTTGCTCATCTTCTGCCCGTCCAGCCCGGGGACGGTGGCCACGTCGGAGCGGATCACAGCCTCCGGGACGACGAAGGTATCGCCGTAGGTCTGGTTGTACTTGATCGCGATGTCGCGGGTCATCTCCAGGTGCTGGCGCTGGTCCTGGCCGACGGGGACGGCATGGGTGTCGTAGAGCAGGATGTCGGCGGCCATCAGGACCGGGTACGCGAAGAGCCCGAAGTTCGGGGAAAGGCCCTTTGACGTCTTGTCCTTGTAGCTGTGGGCGCGCTCGAGGAGGCCCATCGGGGTCACGCTCCCGATCAGCCAGGTGAGCTCGCAGACCTCGGGGACGTCGCTCTGGCGCCAGAAAACGCTCTTCAGTGGGTCAAGCCCGCAGGCGAGCCAGTCGACTGCGATGCCGCGCGTGTTGGCCACGCGCTCCCTGGCGTCCGTGACCGAGGTCATCGAGTGGTAGTCGGCGATGAAGTAATAGCAGTCGCCCCCAGCCTGCGCCTCGATGGCCGGTTTCATGGCCCCGAAGTAGTTGCCGATGTGGAGGGTCCCTGAGGGGGTTATGCCTGTCAGCGTGCGCATCCTAGAATTTCCGGGGGACCCAGGTGACCTGCTGGCGGACCCGGGCGATCATCGCCGGGGGAAGGACGCCGCCGAAGGATATGGCCGGCATCACGAGCGAGCGGGGGCCGAGGAGCGTCCCGGGGTTCAGGACCGCGTTGCAGCCGACCTCTGCCGCGTCGCCCAGTATCGCCCCGAACTTCTTCAGGCCGGTGTCCACGGGGCCGCCCTCCAGCTGGATGAACACGTGCTTCTGGTCCAGGCGCAGGTTCGAGCAGATCGCGCCCGCCCCCAGGTGCGCCCGGTTCCCGAGGACCGAGTCCCCGACGTAGTTGAAATGGGGCGCCTGCACGCCGTCCATGAGGAGGCAGTTCTTGAACTCCGACGAATTCCCGAGGATGCAGCCCTCGCCCGTGATCACGTTGCCCCGGATGAACGCCCCCGGCCGGATCTGGGTGCCCGCGCCGATCCACACGGGGCCGATCAGGGTCGCCTGGGCCGGGAGGGACACGCCCTCGCCCAGGTGGACAAGTCCCTCCAGCTGGACGCCGGCCGGGACCTTCGGCGGCTTGGATTCGAACCTGCAGGCGGCCAGCGCGGGGCCGATCTGGGCCAGCCAGTCCCAAGGGGCCGCGTCCGCCGCGAAGAACGGGCGGAACGCGGAGAGGGACTCGGGCAGCGCGAAGAAATCAGAGGCCTTCAAGGGACCCCGAGCGTGCACAAAAAATCAGCCGGTTGACAGCGGCTTTTTGCGGCAGGCCCGGAAGGCCTACTGCGACGCCACCGGGGACCAGTCGCCGTCCGGGTTGAACTCGGTCATCGACCCGGCGATGTCCGCGCTCCCCTCGCCCAGGTTGCGCTCATAGACCTTGCCCCTCTGGCTCACGATGAAGGTCATGACGCCCGACTCGCCCCAGTGCGCCGGGAAGGCCACGAGGGCGAAGCCGGCGACCATGTTGCCGTTGATGACGTAGCTGTAGGCGCCGCCGGGCGCCGCCGCGCCCTGCGCGGTGAGGACCTTGAAGCGGTAGCCGTGGAAGGGCTGCGGCTGGCCCTCGAGGCCCTTCATGCCGTAACCCTCGGCCCTGGCCTCGGCGACAAGCGGCCCGAAGGGGCTCTGCTCGTCGTCCTCGGACAGGGGCCAGAAGAGGCCGTCCCTCGTTCCCTTCGTGCTCCGGATCCTCTGGGCGTACTTGAGGACGTCGCTGCCGTCGCGGTCGTCGGATGCGTACTCGCGCTGGGCCTCCACATAGGTCCTGCAGACGCCGATCGCGGTCAACTCATCCTCGCCGACCCGGCGGTTGATGATCTCCTCCTTGCCGGCCGCCGTGTCGAAGGACCACATGCCGCCGCTGCGCACGAGGGGGATCGGCATCGGCCAGTCCTGGTCGCCGATGTTGACGACGAAACGGTCGTCGGACTTGCGGACGAGCCCCGAGTACTGCCCGATCGACCTGGCGAAGGCGGCGAATTCCAAAGTGTCCTGCCTGGCGTCGCCCGAGAGGAGATCCTTCACGTCCGGGCCGAATATCGCGTCCACGGCCTGCCTGTCGCCCGCCTTGGTCGCCGCCGCGAGCGCCTTCACGGCGTCCTCGGGCGTGCTGAACTGGCGCTGCGCCGGCGCCGAGGGACCCGTGTCGGCGCGCAGGCC
>Ga0182015_10002312_pt1 | contig 23414 bp, 16 predicted proteins | sample 712P3MmetaG_FD_120478 | JGI IMG/M metagenome (GOLD analysis project Ga0182015, IMG submission 120478) | Permafrost microbial communities from Stordalen Mire, Sweden - 712P3M metaG | ecosystem: Environmental > Terrestrial > Soil > Wetlands > Permafrost | place: Sweden: Stordalen | collected...
AATCGAAGCGCCGAAATCGGCGGCAAAGGCGGCCGCACCGGCCGGCGCTACACAATGGATCTACAAGCCGTGGCTTGATTGGCTGGTTGGCTGCGGCGGCTGGTCCGCGCCGCTGCTTTTGTTTGCGTGGATAGCGTCGTCGCATGCGCGCGGTTGGGCGCTCGGCTTCTATTTTTTCGCGCTGATCTTCAATTATCCGCACTTCATGGCCACGGTTTATCGCGCCTATCACACGCGCGCGGAATTCGAGAAATACCGGATTTTTACGCTGCATCTCACTGCGCTTCTTGCGCTAACGGCAATTCTCGCGCACGCGAATTTTCGCCTCGTGCCGTGGGTGTTTACACTCTACATTTTTTGGAGCCCGTGGCATTACTCCGGGCAGAATTACGGGCTGCTGATGATGTTTGTCCGGCGGGGCGGCGCCACGGTGACGAACATCGAGCGGCGAATGCTCCGCGTCGCATTCATTTCTTCGTACGTCATGCTGCTGGCGAGTTTCAATGCGGGGCCGTCAAATGATCCGCTGATTCTTTCGTTGGGGCTTCCGCCAGTGATCTCAGTGCCGCTGCGCGTGGCGTCCGGAGTGTTGTTCTTGTTTATTGCCGGCTGGGTTCTGGCGCAGTGGACGATGCGCACAGGCTGGCGGGCGATGACGGCGCCGCTAACGCTGCTCGTGACGCAATTTCTCTGGTTCGTGCTTCCGACGGCGCTGGAGCTTGGTTATCGCATGGCGGTGCCGCAGACGCGCTACAGCAGCGGTATTCTCGCGGTGTTGCATTCGGCGCAATATCTTTGGATCACAAGCTATTACGCGCGGCGCGAGGCTGTTGCGGCGGGAGGCGCGGCGTGGCGCATGGGCAAGTACTTCGCCACGCTGATCGCCGGAGGCATCGCGCTTTTCATCTGCGGACCGTGGATCGTGAGCTATACGTTTCATTACGACTTTACAGTCAGCTTCCTGATTTTCACCGCGCTGGTGAACATCCATCACTTCATGCTCGATGGCGCAATTTGGAAATTGCGCGATTCGCGCGTGGCGTCGGTGCTGGTTGATAAAGAGCGGAGTGACAAGCGAGCGCGCGGCAAAACCGAAGCCGGAAGTGCGACGACGAGCTGGCTTGGCGGTCAAAGTTTCGGAGCAAATACATTTCGCGTGACTGTCGCGCTGGCGCTGTTTCTCTGGGGCGGCGTGGACCTGGTCCGCTATTTCGCAGGAACCGACGAAGGAAACCTCCCGCATCTTCTCAATGCGGCCAGCATGAATCCTTACGACAGCGCGCTGGAAATGCGGATAGCGCGCGCGGATGCCAAAGCGGGCCGCGCGGACGATCAACTGAGTGCGCTCGCTCGCGCCGTGGAAGTGAATCCATCAAATCCGGCGGTGCAAGAGACGCGTGCGCGAGCGCTGATCGAGGCAGGGCGCTACGACGAAGCTTACGACCACTACAAGCAGATGCTCGCGCGGTTCCCGCAAAATACAGACGCGCTCGTGAATTTTGGTCTGCTGGCGGCACGATTGGGACACAGCGACGAAGCCATCGAAAGCTGGGAGCGCGCGATTGACGTGGATCCTTTGCAGCAGAATGCGCAGCTCTATCTGGCCGAAGCGCTTGATCGCTCGGGGCAATTCGCTTCCGCCGCGACGCACTTCGAAGCGTTTCTGAGAATCTCCGAAGCACAGAATGATGCGCGTCCGCCAGAAGCGAGAGTGACGCCTCGGCAGCGCGCGGCCGTCACAATCGAACTCGCCGATGCGCTGCGGCAAACGCGGCAAATTGACCAAGCATTGACCGAGTATCACTCAGCCGCCGCGCTCGCCGAGCAGGTTGGTGACATCCGCGACCAAAGCCTCGCGCAGTCGCATCTTGCTGATGCTTTGGATGGCGCCGGCAAAGCAAGCGACGCTGCGATGGCGTACCAGAAAGCTCTCACGCTCGACGAGCAGCCAAAAGATCCCCGCGCGGAAGCTGTGGATTGGTTTAACTACGGGCAATTTCTGGCGCGGCATAGTCTGCCCGGCCGATTAGCGTACGCGTCGTACCTGCGCGCAGAGCAATTGCTCGAGCCGACGCCGGGAGAAGAGTTGAATACCGTAGCGAGCGCGCGGCGAACGACAGAAACGCAACTCGGTTCCGATGCCCTTGCAGTGAAGAAAAATCTCGACGCGGTTCTCGCGCAGGCAAAATCTCTCCCGGCGTCAGCGTTCACCACCGCACGCTAATTCCGAACCGCACGCTAATCTCGAAAAATCCAGACGCGCAGGCCACCGGGAAATGCCTCGCGTGCCACCGCAACGCCTGTGATATAACCCCTGCGCGAACGAGCCGTGCCTCAGACACGTGCTGTCCAATCCCGGCTCCATCAGGCAAACGAGCTTCAGGCAAGAGAGTTCGGAATTCACTACTCGCGAGGAAATGCATGAAATACCGCAGGCTTGGGCGCACCGGGTTCGACGTCAGCGAAATCGGCCACGGACTTTGGGGAATGAGCGGCTGGAGCGGCTCCGAGGATCAGGAATCGCTCGAGGCCATGCAATTGTCCGTTGATATTGGCTGCAATTTTTTCGACACCGCGTGGGCCTATGGCAACGGGAAAAGCGACACGCTCCTTGGACAGATTCTTGCCAAGAATCGCGGCAAGCGCCTCTACGCCGCCTCGAAAATTCCGCCACTCAATGGAAAATGGCCCGCGACGGCTAAATATAAATACAACGAAGTATTTCCGGCCGCGCACGTCTTCGAGCACGCCGCGCTCATCCGCGAAAAACTTGGGATGGATGCGATCGATCTGCTGCAATTTCACGTTTGGGACGATAGTTGGGCCAACGAGCCGGAATTCCGCGATACGATCAAAAAACTAAAAAACGACGGCCTGATTAGATATTTCGGATTGAGCCTGAATCGATGGGAGCCAGACAACGGAATCAAAACGCTCCAGACGGGGCTCGTGGACGCTGTGCAGGTGATCTACAACATTTTCGATCAGGCGCCCGAAGACAATCTTTTTCCCGTATGCCGCGCGCTCAACGTCGGAGTGATCGCGCGAGTTCCGCTTGATGAAGGCAGTCTGGGCGGAAAGTTGACGGCCACGACGACGTTTCCTGTAAACGACTGGCGGTCGGGGTATTTTGGGCCCGAGAATCTTTCTAGGACTGTAGGCCGCGTGGAAATATTGAAGCGAATCCTGCCGGCATCGATGACGATGCCGGAACTCGCGCTGCGGTTTATTCTGTCGAATCCCGATGTGAGCACGACGATCGTCGGGATGCGCAGGCCGCAGCACGTTCGAGTCAATCTGGCGACGAGCGATGCCGGGCCGCTTGATGCGAGCCTCCTCGAAGCGCTCAAGCCTCAGCGCTGGGATCGAACGCCGCAGCGTTGGTCGGATTAGAGTCGCGGCCGCGCGCGATAACTAAACACACTTATCATCATGATGGCGAACAGCAACGCGAATAGCACCGGGAGCTACGTTGGCGCGATCGATCAAGGCACGACGAGCACGAGATTTATCGTGTTCGATCGCACCGGCCGAATCGTGGCCGTCGCGCAAAAAGAGCACGAGCAAATCTATCCGAAGCCCGGCTGGGTCGAACACGACCCCGAAGAAATCTGGCGAAACACGCAGGAAGTTATAGCCGGAGCTATGAAACAGTGCTCGCTGCAGGCGGGCGATTTGGCAGCCGTCGGAATCACAAACCAACGAGAGACGACGGTCGTTTGGAATCGCAAGACGGGCAAGCCGGTTGGGAACGCGATTGTCTGGCAGGACACGCGCGTCGGCGATGCCGTCGAGGAATTTTCGCGCGATGGAGGCCAGGATCGCTTTCGCGCGCAAACAGGCCTGCCGCTTTCCACGTATTTCAGCGCGCTGAAGATCCGCTGGATTCTGAATCACGCCTCGGGAGTTCGAAAGCTGGCCGAATCGGGCGAAATTCTCTTCGGAAACATTGACACGTATATGCTCTGGAATTTGACCGGCGGGATTCGCGGCGGGATTCACGCAACGGACGTCACCAACGCGAGCCGAACGCAATTGATGAACCTCGAAACGCTCGAGTGGGATCGCGAGATTTTGGAGGCGTTCGGCATTCCCGAGGCGATGCTGCCTGAAATTCATTCAAGCAGCGAAGTCTATGGACACGCGAGAGAAGGCGCGCTGGCTGGCGTTGCCATCGCTGGAATTCTCGGCGATCAGCAAGCGGCGCTCGTCGGGCAAACTTGCTTCGACGCCGGACAGGCGAAAAATACCTACGGCACGGGCTGCTTCATGCTCATGAACACGGGCGAAAGAGCCGTGCAATCGCAGCATGGATTGCTGACAACCGTCGCCTACAAGTTAGGGAAACAGCCGGCGCGGTACGCGCTCGAAGGCAGCGTGGCCATCGCCGGTGCGCTGGTTCAATGGTTACGCGACAATCTTGGCCTCATCGCGACGAGCTCCGATGTTGAAGTGCTTGCGAGGACGGTGAAAGACAATGGCGGCGTTTATTTCGTCCCTGCATTCTCAGGGCTCTATGCGCCGCATTGGAAAAGCAACGCGCGGGGCGTGATTGCGGGATTGACCCGCTACGCGAATAAAGGACACCTGGCGCGAGCGGCGCTCGAAGCCACCGCGTTTCAAACTCTCGAAGTTCTCGAAGCAATGGAAAAGGATTCCCGCATCCAACTCGACGTGCTGCGGGTGGATGGCGGAATGGTTGAGAACGATTTGCTCATGCAATTTCAGTCGGACATTTTAGGCCGGCCGGTTGTGCGGCCCGCCGTGAAGGAAACAACCGCACTCGGAGCGGCCTACACTGCGGGACTCGCCGTAGGCTACTTCCGCGATCTTGACGAGCTGCGCGCGAACTGGGCTGTGGACCAGACGTGGACGCCGAACATGCCCGCTGAAAAACGGGCCGACCTTTACCGGATGTGGAAGCGCGCAGTGACGAAGTCTCACGACTGGCTTGATTGAGCAAATAACGGAACCTGTATCCCTCGTATAGCAACTCACTTCGTAAAGGAGTCCCGATGGCATCTCCGTGGCTGGGAGAATTCATGGGCACGTTCGTTTTGATTTTGCTCGGCAATGGAGTTGTGGCGGGCGTGCTCCTCAAACGCTCGTATGCGGAAGGCTCGGGTTGGATCGTCATCACCGCGGGCTGGGCGTTTGCCGTGATGGCGGGAGTGTTTACTGCGATCGCATGCGGTAGCCGCGACGCGCATTTGAATCCGGCCGTAACGCTTGGCTTTGCGTTTTCGTCCGGCAATTTCGAAAAGGTTCTGCCTTACGCCTCGGCCCAATTGCTGGGCGCGTTTGCCGGCGCCGCACTTGTATGGCTGCATTATTTTCCGCATTGGAAGGAGACGCCTGACGTGAATCTCAAGCGAGGATGCTTCTGCACGGCGCCGGCAATAAGAAATACGGCGACCAACGTTTTAAGTGAAATCGTCGGAACTTTTGTTCTCGTATTCGTGGTCGAAGCCATTTTCTCGAAAGCGAACGGCGGTAACGGCCTGGCCGCAGGACTGGGGCCATATTTAGTCGCCGCGCTCGTCTGGGGAATTGGTCTTTCGCTCGGAGGAACCACGGGATACGCGATTAATCCGGCTCGAGACTTGGGCCCGCGGTTGGCGCACGCGGCGCTGCCGATCGCCGGCAAAGGTGGGTCGGATTGGAACTACGCCATGATTCCCATCGTCGGGCCGCTGGCCGGTGGAGCGCTGGCTGGACTTCTGGCGCGGATCATTCATTTCTAGTGAAGGTCTAAAGCAGTTGGAGCAGTTTCCAGGGCAGTTTTGGGCATTTCTTGGCGTTTTTGTGGGTATCTCTGACGCGCTTCTGACCCTCGAGCCGTAACTTCCGAGATACCTATAACTACAAAACTACCTGTCCTTATTGACGTGCTCGTCTGGAAACAGGAGTTCCATGCTGTCTTGCTGATTTTCCCGCAGGCTGTAAATTCAACTTAGGGCCCTCGCAGAATTCCATTAATAGGTTTAGACGGTGCGCAGAGTTTGCAGCAATTCGGTTCGAGAACTCCGGGCGTGTGCCCCGGCGACTGCGCCAATTTCGCCAATGTTCATGACACGCGCTGCGCCCGCCTCTCCGGCGCGTGTCTCGAAGGCAAACACGAAACCATGACAAGGAAATTACGAATCGCGATTACGCTGGCGTTCGGCGCGCTCGTTTTATTCACAGCGGCCAGCGCTTTTGCTCAGGGCAGCCACATCGGAGATTTGACAGGCAACGCAAAGAAGGGCAAAGACTACTACCGTCGCTACTGCATCGGCTGTCATGGAGTGAATGGTGATGGGCAGGGAGAGAATGCGCCTTATCTCGACCCGAAACCGCGGGACTTTACTCTTGGCACGTTCAAGTGCCGCTCGACGCCGACGGGCAGCATTCCATTGGACGTCGATCTATTCCAGACTATCAAGCGCGGGATTGATACGACAGCAATGCCGGCGTGGAGTCCTCTCACGGATCAACAGCGCGCCGACTTCGTGGCTTACATCAAGACTTTCTCTTCGCGGTTCAAGGATGAGAAGCCCGACGCTCCCATCGCGATTTCTCCTGAAACTCCGAACACAGCCGATAGCGTGAAGCGCGGCGAAGTTTTGTACCAAGAGACGCTGAAATGCGTGCAATGCCACGGAGCGACAGGTGCGGGAGACGGACCAGCAGCATCGACGCTCCGAGACAATAAGGATTATCCGATCGTTCCGTACAATTTCGCCGAGAGAACGCGATTCAAATGCGGCAATACAAACGAGGACCTCTACCGGATTTTCATGACCGGGCTAGACGGCACGCCGATGCCGTCTTTCGCTGATTATTTGAAGCCCGATCAGGCATGGGACCTGGTGCATTACCTACGCACTCTTCAACTCAACTACAAGCCCAAGCACGGCACCAGCGACGAGCAAGCGGCAAAACGGAAGCCAGCGCTTCGGCCTCCTTATGACCTCGCGAATAGCCGGGATTGAAGCACGAAGAAACCGCAGAGATTCCGGAGATTGAGGAGAAGAAAGATGCGGTTGGGCGGACTGTTTATTGAAGCGGCGCTATTGGCCGGTTTCGTGATTGCCATTCCGGCATCCGCTCAGAATTCATATCAAGTTATCAGCGTACCGGACGGAGGAACAATTTCGGGCGTGGTCAAATGGTCCGGAGAACGCCCGAAGCCTATCACGATTCCGATCACCAAGGATGCAGCGACATGCGATCCGGAGCACCTGGGTACGCGCGACCTGGGACGCCTCGACATCGGCGGAGACGGTGGCGTCGAGAATACAGTTGTCTACCTGAAAGGAATCATTGCCGGAAAGGCTTGGGACCTACCCGATTCGCGCAGGCATCTTGACCAGAAGCAGTGCCGGTATATACCGCACATCGCTCTGGTCGCGGTAGGCGGGGACCTTGCGATCAAGAGCAGCGATCCGATTCTGCACACGGTTCATATGGTCGGTGCGGCTGACTACAACCTTCCATTTCCGATGACGGATGTAACGCTCACGCGGACAATGCACAAAGGCGGCACAGTTGATCTGAAATGCAATGCCGGACACATCTGGATGAACGGGGTTGTCATGGTTGTGCCGGATCCGTATTACGCGGTTACGGACGAGCACGGTGAATTCAAGTTCACGGGCGTGCCACCGGGTGATTACGAAATCGTAGCCTGGCACGAAGGTTGGAAAGTCGCGCGGGAAGAACAGGTGCTGGACGTCGGCACCCAAACGAAGACGAAGCGTTACTACTTTACTGACCCCATTACATGGCAGAAGAAGATAAGCGTGTCGGCAAATGGTCACGCGTCAGTTGATTTTCAAATCTCCGAACACTAAAACCAGCCCCCCGGCGATTGACCGCTGCGCGGAATGTAAACTCGCCCTAAATCAAACTGCGCGAATCGGTTGCCGCACCATGCCCGCTTCGGTATTATGGAAGTCCCTGGCCCACAGGACGTACGGCTCTGCGTCTGACGAGCGACGCAAAGCAGAAGTTATCTTCGTGCTCAACCGGGATTCGTGGTGCGGTACGCAGTTGTAAAACTTCGCGACTCCCCGGACACTTCGGAATTTCTTGCTTCGAGATGGCGGAAAACGACCACAAATCGCTAATTCGCGTCAGCCTCAGGCTGGTGACGCCGCTGATTGCCAGCGTTGCGGCGATATCCCTCATCTTTGCCGCGTATCAGGTCCGCACGCAGGACCGGTCGCTGCGTCGCGATCTGGAGCGCCGCGTCGAGGCGCTCGGCGACAGCATGGACGAAACGGTCGAGGGCGAGGTCGCCACTCACGCGAACGCCAGCCTTCGTCGCTCAATTGAGCGGGTGGTCCACCGGGATCATCTTGACGGAATCGCCGTTTTTGACACGACCGGAAACTTGCTCGCTGCGGGCTCGGGGCTGGACGCGTCGTTGCGCGAGCGGATGCGCGACGCCGCGACGCAGTGCACCAAGCCCACGGGCTGCCACCAATTCTTCGACTCTGGGGATGCCCTGTTTCATTCCTACGCGCTGCCGCTGCAAGCGAACGACGAGACAAACGGCACGCTCGTCTTCCTGACGAATGCGAGCTACATCCAGACGGCCACCCATCGGATGTGGCGCGACACCCTGGTTCACGCCGCCCTTCAAACCCTGCTTATCGCCTTGCTGGCATTACTGCTGGTTCGTTGGGTCTTCAAAGACACGATCACTCAAATTGCAGGATGGATGCGATCGCTCAGGCAGGGCAAAGCTTCCGCGCAGGCTCCTCCCGCGGGATCGAGCCTGCTCGAGCCCCTGACGCACGAGGCGAAGCAGATGGCCGAGAGCCTTGATGCGGCTCTCGCAGCTGCTGGTACGGAGGCACGTCTGCGCGAAGCGGGAGAATCCACTTGGACCGCGGAGCGTTTGCACGTAAGCGTTAAGAGCAAGCTGCAGGCCGCGCCGCTATTCGTGGTTTCGAACCGCGAACCGTACATGCACGTGTGGAAAGACAATTCGATTCAAGTAATTGTGCCCGCAAGCGGCGTGGTGACTGCGCTCGAACCTGTCGTTCTAGCCTGTGACGGCACTTGGATCGCGCATGGCTCAGGCAACGCTGACTTCGAGACGGTAGACAAATTTGACCGGCTGCGTGTTCCTCCGGAAAATCCGCGATACACGTTGCGCCGCGTCTGGCTTACGAAAGAAGAGGACGACGGCTACTATTCCGGCTTCGCCAACGAAGGCTTGTGGCCACTCTGCCATATCGCGCACACCCGGCCTCTCTTCCGCCCCGCTGATTGGGAGCAGTACCAGCGCGTGAACGAGAAGTTCGCGAAAGCTCTTTGCGAAGAAATGGCTGGCACGGAATCGCCGATCGTTCTCGTGCAGGACTATCACTTCGCACTTTTGCCGCGGCTCATCAAGGAACAGCGGCCGGACGCGCGCGTTGCCATCTTCTGGCACATTCCCTGGCCCAACTCGGAGGCGTTTCGAATTTGTCCCTGGCAGCGTGAACTCCTCGAGGGCCTGCTGGCCGCCGATTTGATCGGCTTTCACATTCAGGCGCACTGCAACAACTTTCTCGAGACGGTGGATCGCGCCCTCGAATCGATGACCGACTGGGACAGGTTTGTTGTTAGGCGCCAAGGGCACACAACGCTCGTCCGGCCGTTCCCCATCAGCGTAGCATTTACTGAAGCAAAGCCCGACGCGCCCTTGCGGCGCGAGCGCGCTGAACAGCGGTGGAAAGTGATGGACGAACTCGGCATCAACTCGCGTTTTGTCGGAATCGGCGTTGATCGCGTGGACTACACCAAAGGGATCCTCGAGCGCTTTTGGGCGATCGAGCGCTTCCTCGATGAAAATCCCACTTATCGCGGCGAGTTCAGCTTCGTCCAGGTCGGCGCGCCAAGCCGCACCAACATCCGCCGCTACAGCGAGTTTCTCGAGGAGGTCCGCGGCGAAGCGCAAAGAATCAACAATAAATTCAAGACCGAGAAATCCAAACCGATCGTCCTGCTCGAGCGCCACCACAGTCATGAAGAGATCGAGCGTTTCTATCGCGCCGCGGACGTTTGCTTGGTGACGTCGCTGCACGACGGCATGAATCTCGTGGCCAAGGAATATATCGCTGCGCGCGACGACGATCGCGGCGCGCTCATTCTCAGCGCATTCACGGGCGCGTCAAGGGAGCTTCCCGACGCGCTAATCGTCAATCCGTATGACGTCGCGCAAGTCGCGTCAGCTATTCTCACCGCTTTGAAGATGAGCACCGAAGAGCAGGAAACCCGCATGGTGCACATGAGGCGCGTGGTGCGAGAACACAACGTCTTTCGTTGGGCCGGCAATCTCCTTTCGGCGCTCGCGGAAATCCGACTGGAAAAACCGGCGGAGCAAATCGAGGCATGAATACGTCGAATTCAGGTACGGGCAAGGTCATCGAATTGAGGCGAAAAAAGGCCCGCGCGAGGACTTCCGCCCGGCGTGTGGTCCCGATCAACGCCCGGCGCAAGTTTGGAAGTCCGAGGCCGCTGTTTGCGGCATGGGACGAAATCGAAGCCGCGCTCTGCGAAGCCACGAGCTTGGTGGTGATGTCCGACTTCGACGGCACCCTGGCCGCGATTCGATCGCAACCTGAACAAGTGCGGCTCGGCGCGAACGTACGCGCCGCATTGGCTCAACTCGTCGCGAAAGACGTGCTGGTTGGAATCGTAAGCGGCCGTGGCCTTCCGGACGTGCGCAAGCGCGTCGGCCTCGACAGAATCTGTTACGTCGGATGCCACGGTTATTCCTTCCAGACAACCAACGGCCATCCGGTCACGCTGATGAATCGCGCGGAGGAAGCGTTGCTCCCGTCTGTCAGCCGGACGCTCAGACTGCGCCTGAAGGACTTGCGCGGTATCCGCGTGGAGACGAAAGAAGCAGGTATCGCTATTCACTACCGCAACGCGACGCGGCGCGATGCCAAGCGCGCGCGCGCGGTAATTCAAGAAACGGTGAAGCAAAACCGCCGGTTGCATTTGATCATCGGCAAAAAAGTTTGGGAAATACTCCCCGGGCCGGGCGTGGACAAATGGACTGCCATCCGGCATCTTCTGGCCCTCGAGGATCGCGCGAAATCCTTGCTGGTTTACATCGGTGACGACGTTCCCGACGAGCATGTATTCGCCCGCATGCGCGGGATTTCTGTCGCGGTCGGAAAACGCCGCCACACAGCCGCGAGGTTCTACGTCGAGACGACTGCGGACGTTCGCCGATTCCTCGAAGAACTGGCGAAAGCAAAAGTGTGATTAGGGAGTAAGCTTCCCCGTGATCAGATAGTTCTGCGGCGGAACACCAAAAGCATCTGCCACCCGATTAAAAAATGCAAAGAGCGCCGTGACGTAGACGGCTTCGGCAATCTGCTCATCTCTCCAACCTGCATCTCTTAGTTTTTGGACGTCCGCTGCAGTCGTGCGATAAGCCGCGCGGGTCACAAGCTCGACGTAATTCATCAAAACGCGTTCGGCCCGCGTCAAGCCCGCTTCATCGAGCTTGCCTTCCAGAATTGCTGTAACGCATTTGCCGGATGCTCCCTGGACACGCAGGAAGTGTGCGTGGCTGTCCAGTCAATATGGGCACTTATTCAAGAAGGAGACGTAACTTGCGATCATCTCCTTGTGCCGCCGGATGAGATGCCCTTCCGAGAAGTGAACAGTGTTCGAAAATTGGACGACTTGACGCAGGAAATCAGGCCGCGCGCCGAAGCATTTGATGATGCCGGGCACCTGGTGCCGGCCCGAAGAAGCGCGCCAGTCATCGTACGCAGCGGCGACGTCGCCCTTCGCTTCGGAATCCTGAATAATCAAGATTTTTGGCGGAGGATACTTCCGCTGAGCTGAATCCTTGGTCCGTTTGTTTCGCGCTATGTGCTGTTTCTTGGCCGGCATAAAAATTCCGGACGCGCTACTCGCGCGTGTTCGTCACCAATTATACGGGCGCCCCGTTATTTCGACGCGGTTTGCGGCTCGATGTGATCGATCACGATAGCCTTGGATCCGCCGCGCTCATAGACTTTGCCGCTCACGGTAACTTTTTGGGCCGCGAATGGCAGCAATTTGGAATTCTGGCCAGTTGCCGGCATCGAGTCGGCGATCGGCCAATAGATTGTCCCATCGTCTGCGAGAATGACGAGCATTGAGCCAGCGTTCGCGCAATTGGTCGCGCATTCCTTGCTGATCGGCTTCCCGAGATTCTTCGTAAAGGTGCAAGCGGAATCGATCACATAACCCTTCACCGTAACCGTCTTTTCCGCAGCGGGACTGAGCGCCGCGAAGAGCGCGATCGACATGACCACTGCGCCAAACATGATTTTCAATCGCATCGAATGATTCTCCCTCTTCGAGTCAGATGTGTTTCTATGGCCTGACAAAATACGCTAAAACTCTTTCACTCCAAATGCGGACTCCCGGAATTTGGGCGTCTTTCCGGGAGTCCTAACTCGGAATCGTTTCAACAGCTTTGCTAGGGTTATTGATTGTCGGCAATTTAGTTGCGAATATCCTACGGCGCAATACTGCAAAAATACTATCAGCCTCAGAGCGGCTTTATTCCTTGCGATTCGATGCACCGGTACGCGCGCCCAGCCACGATGTTTTTGAAGTCTTCCACGCTCCCGCTGGGCCATTGAATTACGATTCTGTCCACAGAATCGCGCTTTCCGACGCCGAAAGTGACCGGCAATTCCGATTGCGAGAGATAACTCGAGCCGCCCTTTACGACCCGCGATTGGCCAGCGCCGTTATATTCGATACGCACGTTTGCGCCGATGCCGTCACGATTCGATTTCGTGCCGGTGAGATGCAAGCGAATGCTGCGATTGCCGCCCAGTTGTTCGTTGCGAAATAGATAGGCCGGGCCGTTGTTCGTCGTCATCAGTAGATCGAGATTGCCATCGCGGTCAAAATCGCCGTACGCCAAACCTCGGCCGACTTTCGGCCGGTCAAATCCGCCGTCCACTTCGGCCGCCACGTCGTGAAACGCTCCCTTTCCATCGTTCAGGAAAAGATGCGGTGGTTGCGCGTAGCCGACGTTTCCGCGGATGTTGCGCACCGTTTCGTCAATGTGGCCATTCGCGACGATAAGGTCAAGGTAGCCGTCGAGATCCATATCGGCGAATGCGCAGCCAAAGCCGAGAGTGCTCTTCGATGCCAAGCCGATACCCGCTCGCGTGGCAGTGTCGTCGAACGTGCCTTTCCCGCTCGCGTGGTATAACCCCATCATTTCGTTGTCGAAATTTGTGATGGCGATTCCGGGGGCGCCGGAATTATCGAAGTCCGCCACGTCAACGCCCATTCCCGCGCGCGCCTTGCCCTCGCTGCTGAAGGCAATTCCGGCCTCGACAGCGACTTCTTTAAAGGTGCCGTCACGCTGGTTGCGATAGAGTTTGTTGGGCTGCGTGTCGTTCGCGACGACAATGTCTGGCCAACCGTCCTGGTCGTAATCGAACATGGCGACGCCGAGAGATTTCGAACTGCTGTCGAAAATGCCGCTCTTGGCCGTTACGTCTTCAAACGTACCGTCGCCGCGATTGTGGAAAAGCCAGCAGGTTTCGCCGCGATACGCTTCCGGCGTGCAATAGGATTTGTGCTTGCCGTCCAGACTGCAAAAAACGTCGTGCTCGGGCGACCATTTCACATAATTGCAAACGAACAGATCGAGGAGACCGTCGCGATCGTAATCGAACCACAATGCTGACGTGCTGAAACCTTCGCGACCAGCGAGCCCGCTCGCGTGCGTAACGTCCACGAATGTGCCCTTGCCCGTGTTCTTGAAGAGATGATTCTGGCCGACGCAAGTTATCAGGATGTCGGGGAATCCGTCGTTGTTGTAGTCGCCGGCGGCGACTCCCAGTCCGTACATTTCAACGTCGAGGCCGGCGCCGCGCGTCACATCTGAAAATGTGCCGTCACGATTGTTGCGATAGAGCTTCAGCGTAGTTCGCTCGCGTTTGTGGCCTGGCCAGTCCATGCCATTCACGAGCAAAATGTCCTGCCAGCCGTCGCCGTCGTAATCGAGAAACGCGCAACCCGAGCCCATGGTTTCCGGCAGCATCTTCCCGCCAAAGGCGCCGCTATTGTGATGAAACCCGATGCCGGCGCGCGCGGTCGCATCCGTCAGACGAAAACCGAGATTTGACCCAGGCGCGGCAAATACTTGCGATACGTATGGCCAAATTTCGATCGCCTGAATTGCGGAGGCAGAAGCCGCGCCAGCCATTCCGAGCAGGAAAGACCGTCGCTTCACGGAATGCTTACCAGACCGTGGCGAATCGCGTAAACCACAAGCTCGGCGGTTTTGTGAATCCCGAGAGTGTCCATGATATTCGCGCGATGAACCGCCACCGTATTGACGCTGAGCTTGAGCTGGCTCGCGATTTCCTTGTTTGATTTTCCGCTGACGATGTATTGAAGGACTTCCAATTCCCGTGCTGTCAGGCTTGCGCCCCGCTCGCCCTTCAGCCCGGGCTCGCGCGTCAATTGCGACGCGAGCACCTTTTCGCCCGCAGCCACCCGCCGGATCGCATCAACCAGTTCGAGGTCAATGGCATTCTTGAGGATATAGCCGCGAGCGCCAGCCGCCATCGCTTGCCGCACGAGCGTATCTTCCGAGTGCATGCTGAGCATTAATATCGCCGTTTCGGGAGCGGTCTCGAGAATTCGCTGCGTCGCCACCAATCCGCTCACTCCCGGCAGCGCGCAATCCATCACGATCACGCGCGGCCGAAGCCGGACGCCCAATCGAACGGCCTCGTCGCCATCCCCCGCCTCGCCAACTACCTCGAGATCGGCTTCGTCTTCGATGATCCGCCGGAATCCGCGCCGGACGAGACTATGATCGTCCACCAGCATCACGGAGATTTTTTTAGGCATTCGTTTCCGCCCTTCCTTGAGGAACAGTCAGCCGGACGAGCGTACCGCCCGTTTGCGGCGTGATGAATTCGATGCGACCTCGAAGCAATTCGGCACGCTCGCGCATCGCCACCATGCCGATCCCCCGGCTCACGGATTGAGAATTGAATCCTTTGCCGTGATCTTCCACCTCGAGCGTGAGCGAATCGGGCTGGAACTTCAGCCGCACCCAGGCCTCGCGCGCTTCAGAATGCCGCGCGACGTTGTTCAGCGCCTCTTGCAGAATTCGGTAAATGTGAATTCCCGCGCTCCCATCCACCGCGAATGGCTGCCCCGATTTTTCGTAGCTTATGACTAGACCGGTCTGCTTTTCTACAGTCGGAATGTACCAGCTTACTGTGCTCTCGAGGCCCGATTCTTCGAGCATCACCGGATGAAGTGCCTGAGAAAGCATGCGGACGTTTTCTAGCGTGGATTGCGCGATTTCCGAGACTTCACGCAGTTCGGTCCGCAGGGGCGAATCGGGCGGCGAATGCCGCTCGGCGCGTGAGAGCATGGCGCCAACTGCCGTAAGAATCTGGCCGAATTCGTCATGCAGTTCGCGCGATATGTGGCGCAAAGTCGATTCCTGCGTCGCGATCAGTTTCTGCGCCAGATCGCTGCGCTGTTCGGAAAGCGATGCGAGTTCGGCAAACAAGCGCCGGTTCGAGCGGATCATGTAAAGACCCGTCAGCGAAATCGCGATGAGCGTGGCAGTCAGAAAAAGATACACCTGCCGCTGGACGTGATTGTAAATTTCCGCGACGCGCTCGGCGGCTTGTTCTTCGCTTTCGTTGTTTGCAACGAGCAGACGCGCCACCGCCGTGCTCAACGCTTCCTGCCGCGCCTGAAGCGACAGTCGAATCTGCGCGCGCGCTTGGTCCGCCTTGCCATCTTTGGCGAGAGCAAAAGTTCTATTCACTGCGTCCCAGAATTGCTGAACGGAACTCCCGAGGTATTGCCGCTGGTCCGACGAGCGCGGCGCGACAGCCGCTTTTTCTTCGAGGCTTAACGCGTCGTCGAGATCGGTGTGGATGCGATCGAATTGTGCCGACCACGCCGTTAATGGATACGGTTCATCGTTATCGAGCATGTCGCGCATGGCGAGCGCTAGCGAATTCAAATCGTTCTGGATGCGAAGCAATTGGAGCGAATCTTTGCGGTTGCGGTCGGCGATGTCATGCTGTAATTCTCGCAGGCCCGCGATTTGGCGCTCAATGTAGATCGAATACGTCACTACCACGACGAGCGTGATGATCAGGCCGAGGAAGAGAACTGGCGTTGGAGAAGGACCAGGCGAGCGTTGCACCGTCCGAGAATATAACGCGGGCGCGTCAAATTCCAATCTCGTGAGTTTGTAGCTCACGTCCCCGGCGCGGCGCAGTGGCGACGAGACATGAGGCACTTACGTAACCGCATTCTCCTCCAAATCCCGCGATGATCGCCTCAACGCAGATAGCGCTGCCTAGCGTGGCCTGTTGCCGTCCTTGATTTCGAGGTCAATCATCCATGCGGCGGTTCGCCGAAAACGTTCGACTTCGAAAGGGTCGTCCGAATCAGTCATGAGTGCAGCTTTCACGCGAATCGCTCGCCGGTAAGCGAAGTACAACACGGAGAAACCGCCGCCAAACGTGAGGATTATGAATATGGTGCCGATTAGAGCCTGATCGTCTGCAAACAATAAATACACGATCGCGGCCAGCAGCCCGAGAACAACGATGCGAATGGTCCAGATAGCCAGCTTGAAATATTTCGGCTGCTCTGTTAAAGGCCGGTAGGAATACAGCATCGAGCAAACCATCTCGATTACTAAAGCGATAGCCCATCCAAGAATTGCCGCGCGAAAGATCAGTTGCACCTAATTTTCCTTCCAAAGCAAGCAACCGCAACTAGACGTATGGCGCAAGGCGACGCGACTCTTCGCCCAGGTCAGCCAGTTGAGGTCGCTCGGCCCCCCGCTCGCAACGCATTGCTCAAATTGTCCGCGAGAATCGATGTTTCCGATTTGCTGATATGCTTGAAACGTATTTCACCTCAGCCGGGTTTCATCGGCAGAGGTTCTCGTAAAGATAGCACCACAACGGTGGACGGCGTGCACCGAAGACGCACTCTCCAGATTCAAACGCGCGCAAGTCGACAAATGATGCAAACTTCTTTTCCCGCGATTCGCTCACGCGCCGCGCGCTCCGAGAGTCTCATTTGCGGCCTTGCGATATTGATCTTCGTTATTTACATTGCACCTCGGAAGTTGCAATCCCAATCTTCTGCTCAGCCAGGATCGGACGCAGGCCGCGTTCCTGACAGTTCAAGTGTCGCCCCCCATTCCGGCTCCGATACGTATATCGGCAGCGAGCCCTGCGCGAAATGCCACGCATCCATTTACGAAACCTACAGCCGCACGGCGATGGCGAACGCGAGTGGCCCCGCTTCGCAGGGCGTCATCGCGGGCGATTTCGAGCACAAAGCATCCGGAGTTCATTACCGCGTTTCCGCCGCCGACGGCCAAGTCTGGCTCAACTTCGAGCGTCCCGGCGATCCGATGCTTCAAGGAAGACGAGAGCTTCTCTATTTCATCGGTTCGGGTGGACGGGGTAGAAGTTATCTATTCTCCGTGGACGGATTTCTCTTCGAGTCGCCCATCAATTGGTATGGCCAGCGGCGAGTTTGGGATATGGCGCCCGCATACCAGCACGCGCGCGAGATGCCGATGAACTTGCCGGCGCTGCCCGGCTGCCTCTCCTGTCACACCAGCGGATTGCAACCGCCGCTTCCCGGCACGCAGAATAAATATCCGTCGCCCGTCTACGCGCACAGCGGAATCACGTGCGAGCGTTGCCACGGGGCCGGAAATCTTCACGCCGCGAATTCCGGCCCGATCATCAATCCCGCGAAGCTCGCGCCTGAGCGCCGCGACCAAATCTGCATGCAGTGCCACCTGGAAGGAAATGTCGCGATTGAGCAGCCGGGACGCCATCTCTATGAATTCGAGGCAGGCGAGAATCTCTCCGACTTCGTCCGGTATTTTGTTTACATAGGCGACGACCGCCGCGGGATGGGCGCGCTCAGTCAGGTGCAAGCGCTGGCGCAAAGCGTGTGCAAGAAAAAGACCGGCAACGCGATGTGGTGCATATCCTGCCACGATCCGCATTCAACGCCCGCGGCCGCGCAAAAGGTCGAATATTACCGTGCGAAATGTGTCGCCTGCCACGGCGATGCTTTCGCTGAAAAACACCACGCAAATCAGCGAGACTGCACCCAGTGCCACATGGCGCGCGCGGCGAGCTCCGACGTCGCTCACACCCAGGTGACCGATCACCGCATTTTGCGCGTCCCAGAAATGCAGCTCGAAGATTTGGGTGCGTCACGCGCGCGCGACCTCGTCCCGTTTCCGCCGGGTACCGCCGATGCCCGTGATCTTGCGCTTGCTTGGCAATCCGTGGCTGCAAACGGAACTGAGGAGGAACGATCGAAAGCAAGAAGTATGCTGGAGGCGGCAGTCGTGCGGACGCCGAACGACGCTGTTCTACTCGCGGCACTCGGGTACGCCGAGCAGCAAAGCGGAGCGCTCGATCGCGCGCGCGAAAATTACGAACGTGCTTTGGCGATCGATCCTTCCGCTCGCGATGCGGCAACGAATCTCGGAGTCATGGAGGCCAAGGCCGGCGATCTCACTTCCGCGGTCGTGCTCTGGAAACGCGCATTCGCAAATTCGCCCGGAACCAGCCAAATCGGAATGAATATTGCATTCGCGTATTGCGCGGCGGACAAACTCGATGAAGCCCGCACCTACGTCCGGCGCGTACTGGAATTCAATCCCGATCTTGGCGCGGCAAAAACGTTAGAGCAACGTCTCGCCGCGAACCCGCCGAGCTGCAATCCACCTAAATAATCGACGGTCATTGGCCGATGGCTCTGCCCAAGCGCCATCCGTATACCGCCGCGATCTAAGCTGCATCCGGACGTCGCATCACTTCGCGCCTTATTTCGAAAGTTCTGCGATATAAACCGACAGCGGTTCCATGTTGACGATTCCAAGCTTCCCCGCCTTCGGCGCCGAGTTCAAATCCGTGACAAGCGTCTTAGCATTCGGCGCAGCGAGGCCGAGAGGGGACAAATCGAAATTCGCAGATCGCGCATTCATTGACATATTGATGACCACCAGCACCGCGTGATCCTTATACCGCCGCAAGTACGAAATAATGTCCGGATCATCCACGTTGAGCGCCGTGTAGGTTCCCTCGAGCAGCGCCGGATTGGTGTGCCGCAGCGCCAGCAGCGCCTTGTAGAAATTCAAAATTGAATTTCGATCCTTCAGCTCGTCGGCGACGTTATGCGTCGTGTAGCTCGGCGGCACCGGCAGCCACGGCGTGCCCTTCGTGAATCCCGCGTTCGCGTCGTGATTCCACTGCATCGGCGTCCGCTCGCCGTCGCGCCCTTTCTCGACAGGCCAGCCTAGCCTCCCGATGGGGTCCTTGACGTCTTCGCGGTGCTTTGGATCGTTATTCTCCATCCCAATTTCTTCGCCGTAGTACATGATCGGCGTGCCGCGCAGAGTAAGATAGAGCGCCGCCATCACCTTGGCGATTTGATCGTTGTGAACACCGTCGCCCCAGCGATCGTATGAGCGAATGATGTCGTGATTGCTGATCACGAACACCGGCCAGCCTCCCGCGGAATCGACAGCGGCAATCTGCTTGCGAAATTGCGGCGGTGAAAGCGTCTTCACCTGTGTGAACATGAAATCCATCGGCATCTGCAGCTCGTTGCTGTGCTCGCCGTAATATTCTTTGAGCTCGTCAATATTGCTCGTCCAGGTTTCGCCGATCAAAACGGAATCATATTCATCCGCCACTTTTCGCAAGCCGCGAAGCGCGTCGTGAACTTCAGGCAGCTTGTGGTTGTAGGTGTCCTCCATATTCGGATCGCCGAATTTGTTCTTACCCGGCAAGATCGGGTTGTCTTTCAAATTCGGATCTTCAAATAGAGTGTCAACGGCATCGAGCCGGAAGCCCGCCACGCCGCGCTTGTACCACCAGCGCGTGACGTCAAACATCGCGTCCTTAACCGTCGGATTCCGCCAATTCAAATCCGGCTGCCCGGCGTAAAAATAATGGTAGTAATACTGCCCGGTCGCGGAATCGAACGTCCACGCCGATCCGCCGAACGTCGACAGCCAATTATTCGGCGGCACGCCGGGCGCTTTGCCGTCGCGCCAGATATACCAATCGCGATGCGCCGACGTGCGCGATGATCTCGAATCAATGAACCACGGATGCTTGTCCGACGTGTGATTCACCACGAAATCGAGAATGATCCGAATCCCGCGTTTCTTCCCCTCCGCGACGAGCCGGTCAAAATCCGCCAGGGTTCCGTATGTTAGATCAATGTTCTCGTAGTCGGAGACGTCGTAGCCGAAATCCACCTGCGGCGACGGAAAGCACGGCGAAATCCAGATCGCGTCGACGCCAAGCGCTTTCAAATAGTCCAATTTCGAGGTGATGCCATTTAGATCGCCGATGCCGTCATTATTGCTGTCAGCATAACTGCGCGGATAAATCTCGTAGAACACCGCGTGCTGCCACCATTGATGGCCCTCGTCATCTATGGCTTTCTGCGCCCACGCTCCCGGAACGATGATGGACAGGCAGATAAAGAGTCCGGTGATCAACGTGATGAGTTTGAGCATGAGCGATGCCTCCATGGCGACGCGAAGGATAACCCGCGCACGCCTCTAATCTCTAGTGCTTTTCGCGCTTGGCACCGTCGCGCTTCTCGATGAAATGAAAAATAATCTTCGCATGCGCGTAAGATTGATCGCCGGTTGACGGCAACGCGACTTTTACCGACGCGCTTCCGTCAGCCGCTTTCTCAAGCTCGCCGCCTTCCACCGACGCGACCTCGCTCGGATTCCAAACTCCGAGATGATATTGCGAGCCCGCCGCGCCCGAAATTTCGAGATCGAGACGCTCGCGTCCGACCGCCCACGTTTCGGATAGAATTCGCAATCCACGGCTCGTACTACCGAGAGGTGGCAATTCCGCCGAGTAGCTAATCCCGAAATCGTTGCGAAGATGAATTCGCATCGTATTCGGTCCGCCGTAAACCGAAAAACGAATATCGACGTGCTGATCCTCATCGCTCGCGCGAATGTGATAAGCCACCGGCCGGCCATTGATTTCCACGGCGGTAACTTCTGCGCGCAAACTGATCGCCGGGCTAAAATCTACCGCGCAATCACCATTTCCAGTCTTCTTCGTCTCGAGCGTGATTTCGTCAACAGTCTTGTGATAGCTGAAATCAAGCGCCACCGCGCCGACGCGAACATTCCGGATCGCAAAAGAAGTCCAATCCGCGGGAACATGCGGCGCAAATTCTAGCCGGTGATTTATCGCGTCGGCCTGCAAGCCAAACAAGCCACGGAGAATCGGGCTGATGACCATAGCAGCCGACCAAATCTGATGCGGTGAACTGGTCGAAAGCGGCTGGTAGTAATCTCCGGAGAGAACTTCCGTCACGTGCCCGAGCGACCCATCGAGAGCCAATAAAGCATTCGCGCGCAGATTGCTATAAGCAGGGAACTCGCGATGATAACGATACTCGCCCACAGACGCCCATCCGGTAAAAAGCGGCCACACCGATCCGTAGTGATACCCGCCGCCACTATATTTCTCCCAACGCGACGAAACGATGCGCATGCCCCAGTCCGATTCTTGATCTTCGTCCGCGAGCGTCTCCAACATTTTTCCAGTCTTGTCCGCATCCAATAGCTCGAACCACATCGGCACTGTCGCCAGAACGCTCGGCAAATCCACGCGCTTCCCGTCAAGCCCGAGCGCGTACGCAAACGTATTCTGATCAGCAGACCAGAACGCGTCATTCAGCAACGGCTTCTGCCGCTCAAAGTCCTGAGCGAGTTCCTTGCTTTCGTCCGCCTTACCAACAAGTTGCGCCAGATTCGCGAGTGCGTGAATCGCTTCGAGGCCAAGTCCGCTCTGATAAAGTTCCGTTTTCACACCGAATAGCGGGCCGCCCTCCACCCAGCCGTGTCCGAAGCCAACATTCTGCGCAAAACCCTGCGCGTCATATGTTGACCGGAGAAATTGATATGCCCTCGAGATGCTGTCCCATTTTTCCTTCGCAAATGCGACATCGCCGCTCTGCACCACATAATCATTCATCGCGGTGATGTAGAGCGGTGTCGCGTCAGCCGAGGCCCACGGATAAGGATAGTCCTTGAACCAGGATACAAACGTCGCGCCCTGCGCAACTTCATGCGAAATTTTTCCGTCGTCGCGCTGATATTTGCTCAGAAATTCGAGTGCCGTGCGCGTCGTCGCAAAGTCGCCCTCGGAATTGAGTGCGAGCGAAGTCCAAAGTGAATCGCGACCGAAATACCACGCGAATCCTGGCCGCTGACTTCGGCCCGACGTTCGATAACCCGCTACCAAACCCGTGCCAAGGAATGGACTCGTCACGATGCCTTGCGCCACACTCACACGCGCCCAATCGTAAGCCCTCTGCAATTGAGCGTCCGGCAATTCGAGGCTCACCGTATTCGCCAAATACTTCTCGTAATACTCCGTCGATTCGCCGAGCAAGTTGTTGCCACCGGCCGCGAGGCGCTTGTACGTGTCCTCGGCGTCTTCCGTACTTTGCACAGAAGCTCCGACGACGATCACTCGCGTCTCTCTGCCTTTTGAAATCGCGCCGAGCCGGAAGGAATTTTCGTAAGACGCGGAATAGTTGTTTTCGTACTCTTGATGCGGATCAATCGCGGTCGGAGAGCCCACTAACGCAGTGAATTTATGCGTTTCTTCCCCAAAATGAAACGCGTGAAGCGTAGGATCCCAGCGTAGAAACGTTCCGCCAAGGGCAGCGGGCCACTCCAATTGAAAATCGCGCTCGAAGCTGGCTTCGATGTTGAGCGGCTGCTCGGTCTCGACATCGAGAAAAATAATCGCGCCGGACTCGTGAACGGGAACGAAAAGCGTCTCGCGCACCGAAAAAGTGTCGCCGGTATAGACGATGGTGCTCGATTCCGGCCTGACGATGACGCGCCGCACGAGCGCTTCGGCCGGCACGGTAGCGCCGTCCGTCTGAAATCGCAAACGAAATTCGCGCAAAATCTTGAGCGGATAAACCCACGCTTCAAGGCGCCCGCTCTCGTTCCCGAATAGTCCCGCGCGAGTGCCGACTGCGGAGAAGAACTCCCACGGCCGCGCGGGCCGAGTGAGTTCAAGTGGCGCGGCCTGGTTCTGTGCGGCCAAAGAAAACTGAGAAAACAAGACAACAACTATCGCCGAAAGAACGAAGCAAATCACCGAAACCGAAAATCGATGGTGAGATTTCGACGGATGAGCGTTAAAAGTGCCGCGCGGCGCGCGCACTGAAAGCCTTTCGAAGGCTCGATGAACTTGCAAAGCCACGTTGACCTTACTGTAGAATGACGGCGCGGATTCTAGCACGGGCCAAACCCGGGAAGGTACCGCCCTTTTGTCGTCTTCACGCCGCAAGTTTCTCGA
>Ga0182015_10002313_pt1 | contig 23413 bp, 18 predicted proteins | sample 712P3MmetaG_FD_120478 | JGI IMG/M metagenome (GOLD analysis project Ga0182015, IMG submission 120478) | Permafrost microbial communities from Stordalen Mire, Sweden - 712P3M metaG | ecosystem: Environmental > Terrestrial > Soil > Wetlands > Permafrost | place: Sweden: Stordalen | collected...
CGGGCAGACCCAGGAAAGCCCCGATCACGGCATGCCAGCATCGCCAGGCGCGCTGGTGGTCGAACCCGTCCGGATCGAGAGCGCGTTGGATGGCGAGGCCCTCCACGACGGCGATGGCGACTGCGGCGAGCGCCTCCGCCTCCTCGTCGTCGAGCCCGGCGGGTGCCGATTTCAGGCAGTCGGCGTCGACGCCGCGGTAGAGCCGGTACTCCTCGGCGAACCGGCTCTGCGTCTGAGGGTGGCGCAGGGCGTAAGGGAGGAGCTCATAGAGCATCCGGTTCACGCTGTCGTTCCTGGAAACTCTTTCCTGCCACTCGAGGACGAGCTCGGTGCGGCGAGATCCTTCTGACCGGTCGCGGATCTCCTCGACGGTCTCGGAGTTCGGTTCCTGGAAGAGGCTGTCGACTAGAGCTGCAACGAGCCCGGCCTTTGCTCCGAAGTAGTAGGAGACAAGTGCCCGGTTCACCCCGGACTCGCGCTCCACCTCCGACATCGTGAGATCGGCAAGGCCCCGCTCGGCGACGATGGTCTTCGCGGAGTCCAGAATCAGTTGCGCTGTCGGCGGCAGGCTGGTGCGAACTTGGGGTGGCGGCAACATGTCGCGATCATTGCGCAGCTGGCTGAGCTGCTCACGCCTCCTCGCGGTCGCCACCCAATCGGCCTGCGCGGGCGTCGAGGCCGAAAAGGTCGCGCAAGCTCAGCTATGTGCCTTGTGGGGCCGAGTCCATGGCGATGCCGATGACTCCTGCGACGCGCTCGAGATCCGCATCGCGGGCAAGCCGGGTCGCGCTTCGCACAGCCGCGGACTGCTTCGAGCCCGGAGGATCCATCGGTGCGTTCGTGGTCGACCACAGCCGGCTGACCATCTACAGGCTCGCCCCAGCCTCGTCCAGCTGGCAAAGTGTCCAGGTTATGCAGGTGCCGATCGTATATGGCTCTTCCAGTTGAGCACGCCCCCGGGTCTTCCCCGGGGTTGGCAGGGTCGTTGTGGCGCGGCATCCGCCGCTTTTTCGGTGCGGGAAGGCGAACCTCATGAGCTACGTGCTCGACCACTGGTCGTTCGACCCGTTCCTCGTCATCGTCGGGGTCGTCGTGGTCTGGCACGAGATCGGCCTTGCCCACCTCAAGCGACGCTCGACGCCGGAACGGACGCGCCGGCGGAGGATGCGCTCGTTGCTCTTCTACGCCGGGCTCGGGATGCTCCTCATAGCGGTCGACTCGCCGATCGACTACTGGGCGGACGACTACTTCTTCGTCCACATGATCGAGCACATCTTGATCATGTTCTTCGCTCCCATCCTGATCGTCTCAGGAGCGCCGTGGCTGCCCCTCGTACACGGCCTGCCGGTCAAGGTCCGCCGCGCAGTCGGCCGCGCCGTCCTGCTCAGTTCCTGGGCCCGTCCGCTGCGGGCATTCGGGCGCTTCATGACGAGCGGGGCCGTGGCGATCGTCGCCTTCAACGTCATCATGGTCATCTGGCACATACCTGCGCTGTTCGACCTTGCCGAGAACAACCAGTACGTGCACATCTGGCTGATGCACTCGAGCTTTTTCGTGAGCGGTATGTTCTTCTGGCTGCAGATCATCCCCTCCTACCCGATCAAGCCCAAGCTCGGCACGGCCGGCCAGATCTGGGCGATCGTAAGCACGAACATCGTCATGTTCGTCCTCGCAATGTCACTCAGCATCTTCACGGCGACCTCTTGGTACAGCGTCTACAACCACATTCCCGGTGTGACGCTCTCGCCCTTCGCCGACCAGCAGATCGGCGCGGCGATCATCTGGGTCTGCGGCGACTTCTGGGCCGTCCCCGCCCTCATAGTCATCATCCGTCGCGCCATCGCCGCAGACGGCGATCTGGAAGTCGTGATCGACCGCATGCTCGGCCGGCGCGCCATCGAAAGCGCCCGGTAGCCGATGTCACGGCGTCGAGGCGAGAGCGCCGCGGCCTGCGGCCGGCTCCGGGATCACATATCTGCCGCCCTCGACGGAGAGGCCACGAGCGAGCTCTCCCCGAAAGAGATCAGGCACCTGGCTATCTGCCAGACTTGTGGGGAGTTCGAGCACCGGGCTCGAGTCCTCGCCCGTCAATTGCGCGTGCGACGCATCTCGTCTGAGATGCCGGTCGCGGGGCTCTCGCCAGCCCCGCGACGCCAGCGGCAGGCTCCGCAAATGGCGCGTTGGGCTGCCCGCGATCATCCCCCTCGGCCTCGCCGTGTCGGGTCTGACCTCGAATGGCTTCGCCAGTCCTGGCGTTCTGCCCACTCGCCCTGTCTCGTCTTGCACAGTGGCCTTTTGCCCGGCGCGCTAGAAGCGACTGCCTCCGGCTGACAGGAGCTGCCCTAGAGCCCAGATGCCGGCTACTCGAGCGGTTGGCGGGCCATGGCGGATTGCTCACGACCGGAGAGGAGCCAGCCCCCAATGGCGGCGACCACGGGCATGCCGACGAGGATTATGAGGAGGCTCTTTAAAGGGACGCTCCCGAGCGCAGAGATGCCGCCGTTGAGCGAATTGCCCCGTATGTAGCCGATGACGGCCACGTAGCCCGCCAACGTGCCGAGCACCGCGCCGATCAATCCGAGGGCGCCGGCTGTGGTGGCTGTGAGGGTGCGCCGTGTCGAGCTGCTCGCCCCTGTCGCAGCCAGGGTACGCAGCTCAGCCGCGGTCTCGCTTCTTATGAGGCCGACGCTCATGGCGAGGATGCCGAGGGCGAGGAGGATACCGACAAGGGTGGCTGAGTTGATGATCTCCGACGGCGAAGGGGAGCTGTTCTTAGTCTCGACATACATGCCCAAAGAGGCCGCGGCCTGCTGGGCGTTAGTGATCTGAGATGCGGTCGGCGCCTGCGGGGCTTGGATCAGCCATCCCGCCGTGCTCACCTGGAGGTGGAATTGGTGGACGGCATGCTCGGTGATGACTGTGTTCGGCGCCGAGGTGCCCGAGGGGAGGGCGTTGACTTGCTGAATCACGGGGTTGGGAAGGCAGCCGCCCTTCGGCCCGCAGGCGGCCCCGGTCGAGTTCGGGCCCGGTCCGCCCGGCGGACCTTGGCCTTGAGAGACACTGACCTGGCTTCCTTTGCCATTGCCGTAGCTGAATTGCATGTTGGAGATGCCGCCGAACCCGGGCCGCATACTGAGGATCTCGGCCTTCGGATTGATCGAGGAGGGTTCGATCCCAAAGGCACCGAGCAGCTGGGGGGTGGCCACGTACAAAGGCCCCGAGAAGTTCCGCCCCGGGCCGGCGTGCGAGAGCCCGGCATTTGTCTGGTCGAGCACGATTACCTTGCTCGCGCCGAGGCCGTTCGCGATCTCCTTCGCCTTTGCTTGCAGTTTGGCCCCCGTCGCCGCGCTGGTGAGTCCCCCGCAGGAGGGGCCGCCGCAGTTCGGGTTGTTATTGGGCGTATAGACGATGAGCTGGTTCGAGGCAAGGTTGGGTCCCGCATAGTCGAGGACGTTCCCGTAGCGTGCCGCGGCCACGACCGCGACGATGACGGCGATGAGGATGCCGAGACTGATCGCGGCGAGCGCCGAACCGGACCGCGCCCTGTAGCGCGACAGGTCGCGCAAGGCCAGGCGCACCGCGATCGGGGCGCGGCGGGCGAGCCGGGCGACTGTGGCGAGGCAGAAGGGCGACAGCAAGATCAGCGCCGGGATGAGAGCGGCGAGACCGAGGACGAGCTCAGGGGTTTTCGGCTTCGCGCTGCTGCTGGCTCCCGAATACGACATCAAGAAGAAGGCGACCAGCAGAAAGACGACACCGGGCACCGCCGAACGATGCACGCGCTTTGGGGGCGCAGGCCTTCCCGAAAGGGCGGTGACGATGGGGACCCTCGTGATCGCCCGCCCGGGCCGGGAGGCGGCGAAGTAGGTGGCTAGGACGGCAAGAACCATCCCTGCGACGATCGGGATCCACGGCAGCTGGAAGGCACCCATCAGGTGGTGGGCGTCGGTCTCGGCGGTCGGCCGGTAGGCCAGCCACGCCAATAAGCCCAGCACGGCCCCGAGAACCGCGCCGACGGCGCCCACGACGACGCCGTTGGCCCTTACGACAAGACGGATGTGCCTGTCGGTGGCACCGAGTGCCCCGACCATCCCGATCGAGCGCAGCCGGCGCTGGGCGAGCACGGTGAAGCCCCCGACCGCCACCAGGCCGATAAGGAGCATGGCGAGCGTCTCCAACGCGAGCGCGATCGTCTCGGGGTTGAGAGGATTGCTCGCAGCCACCGACGCCGGGGTCTCCACGTTCGGGCCGATAGAAGAAGGCCTCAGGCCAGGCGCATCGAACAGGACCGTCGTCGCGCTCGGTACTTTGACCTGGCCGGGCACGACGAGGGCGAACTCGTCGAGAAGGCTCTGAGGGTTCTGCACGATCCCGACCACCCGGCGTACGGTGCCCCCTTGGTGCCACAGGTCTCCGATCTTGAGAGCGAAGGAAGCCGCCACACCGCTTGTAACCGCCACCTCTCCCGGCCCGGCCGGGTACCTGCCCGCGACGAGCGAGAGCATCGGCTGGCCGAACCGACCGCGCGGGCTCTGGGCGCGCAGGTCGTAGATGCCGATCGAGCCCGGGATGGAGATGGTCTCGTTCTCAATGACCTCGACCCGGCCGAAGCGGTGCTCCAGCGTGGCCACCTTTGATGCCAGGCGGGGACCTTGTCCCTGGAAGGTGGCGAGGTCCTGGGCGGTGCCAAAGCCCGCGTTGGCCGGAGACGGCGTGTCGGTGGCGACTGTCGCCCCGACGACCGTCGCCCCCACCGCGACGGCCACGAGCGCCACTATCAACAGCTGCTGGCGCCACTCGCGCCGGAACAGGCGCCAGGCCCAGCGGACCATGGCGCGCCGCGCCGGGACGCCGCCGTCGGCCGGGAGCGCTCTCGCCGTTGACCGCTCGAGCGTCGAGCTCATGGGCGCGGGGCCGACTCGATGAGCTGCTCGGGGCTCGGTGGTGGCCCTGTCTGGTCGACGACGCACCCGTCGCGTAGAAACACCACCCGGTCGGCCCAGGAGGCGAGATTGGCGTCGTGGGTGACGACGATGGCGGCCGCGCCACGCTTGCAGGCGGCGAGGATCATGCGCATCACGGCCTCGCCGTTCAACGAGTCGAGGGCGCCGGACGGCTCGTCGGCAAGCAGCACGTGACGCTCGCCGACGACGGCGCGGGCGATCGAGACGCGCTGGCGCTCACCGCCGGAGAGCTGATCAGGGTAGTGCGAGGCCCGGTCGACGAGACCGAGCTCTTCGAGGACCGCCATCGCCGTCGCCTGGGCTCTTTTTGCCGGCAGGCCGTCGAGCTCGAGAGGCAGCGCGACGTTCTCGAGCGCAGTGAGCCCTGCCAAGAGGTTGAAGTCCTGAAATACGTAACCGATCGTGCGCCTACGAAGCCGCGCCTTGTCATTGCGCGACATCTTCGACAAGGCCGCGCCGTCGATCAGGACCTCGCCGCTCGTCGGCTCCTCGAGGCTCCCGGCGATGGTGAGGAGAGTGGACTTGCCCGATCCGCTCGGGCCCATGACGGCCACGAGCGCCCCGCGGTCGACCGACAGGCTGATGCCTTGGATGGCATGGACCTCGGTCTCTTTTTCGCCGTAGGACTTGGAGATACCGCGCAGCTCGATAAGGCTCATCTGCGCACCGCCAGCCTGCGCCTGATGACCGGGGCCGTCGAGGGCTCAAGAGGAGAGGCCGCGGCGCGTTGCAGCCTTCCGTCGGCCGAATCCAGCCACCGCACGACTGACTCGAGGCGGAACAGCTCCGCGTCGACGACGAGGGCGAGGGTGAGGTCAAACTCCGCCTCGTCCTCTTTGAGGCGCGTCCACTGCTGCATCAGCTCGACGACATAACGTCGGTGCACCTGGATCACGAAGTGGACATCGACCTCAGGCACATGCAACGCGGACAGGATCTTGATCACGAGCTCGTCCCGGGGCGGCGAGGTCATGTCGGGCGGGGTGTTCAGCCAGTGGTCGAGCTCGCTGCGCCCGGCGTCTGTGATCCGGAAGCTCTTCTGCGGGCTGTCCGCGGCCGAGTCTTCGGACTCGATGTCGCCCGCGTGCTCGAGGCGTTGCAGCGTCGAGTAGACCTGACCGACATTGAGCGGCCAAACGTCACCGGTGCCCGCCTCGAACTCCTGACGCAGCTGGAAGCCGTACTTGGGACCGGCGCTCAACAGCGCCAACAGGGCGTGCCGGACACTCATCGGGCCACCGGCTGACGGAGCCTACGATCTACCAGTCGCTTGAACATACTGCGTATGTTACGTCATATGCCCCGCCTGTCAAGGTCCGGCCGTGGCGAGGCGGCACGGCGGTGGGCAGGTCTCCTCACTCGTGCCACCAAGCCATCCTCCCGTCCCGACCGTAGCCTCGGGCCGGGTCCCCGCTAGAGGCGGCGGTCAGCACCCCGGCCCATGGGGGTGCTGGCTCGGTGGCGATCCGGCGCGTTCTCTGCGAGAACAGACGAAGTGGGAAGACGAGGGACTACCGCGCGTCCGGAATTCGGTCTGGCCTGGTACCGCTTCAGGGCCGCGCTCAGGTACCGGTGGGGCGGTTATTTCGCCATTGTCTTGTTGCTGGGCCTCGTCGGCGGCCTCGCCCTCGGCTCGATCGCCGCCGCCCGGCGGACGGCCTCGTCCTTCACCATCTTTTGGGACAGCACCAATCCCTCGGACCTCGTCGGAGCGACCGGAGTCTTGAACCCGACGATCGGGAGCAACTCGGGCTACAACGCCGCCGTGGTCAAGGCGATTGCCCACCTGCCCCATGTCGTCCAGGCCGAAAGCCAGTCGGGCATCGACTTCCTCCCCTTGCAGCCCGACGGCCGCCTGTTAAACGCGCCCAACTTCTACACACCAGCGGCCGGCAACGGTTACGGCTCGGTGGACGGACTCTATTTCGACCAGGACAAGGTCACTGTGATCAAGGGCCGCATGGCCAACCCGGACCGAGCCGACGAGCTCATGTTGAGCCCCGCGGGCGCGGCTGCGCTCGGGGTCCATGTGGGAAGCGTGCTCCCCGTGGGTATCTACTCCAACGCGGAGACTGAGCTGCCCGGCTTCGCCACCCCGAGCGTGAAGCCGATCCGAGTCATCGACGAGAAGGTCGTCGGGATCGTCCTTTTCAACTCCTCGGTCATCGAGGACCAAGTGGACGCGGGCAGTACGCCGAACAACCTGTTCACCCCCGCCCTCACGCGCCAGTTGTTGCACTGCTGCGTCAACTACACCGAGACGGGCATCCGGGTGAGCGGCGGGGCCCGCAACGTCGCTCTGGTCGCGGCCGAAGCGGCCAAGGTCCTTCCGGCAGGTTTCCCCTCCCTTTTGGGCTCGCAGTCGAGCGTCTTGGACAAGGCGCAGCGCGCCCTAAAGCCTGAGGCCATCGCCCTCGGCGTCTTCGGCGCCATCGTCGCCGTGGCCGCCCTGCTCATCACCGGACAGGTAGCCAGCCGCCTGTTGCGCGTCGGGGCCCAGGACCGAGAAGTGCTGCGCGCCATCGGCGCCGGCCCGGTGTCGACTAGCACCGACGGGATCATCGGCATCGGCGGGGCGATCGTGGTTGGGGCGCTCCTCGCAGGTGCAGTCGCGGTGGGGCTCTCACCGCTGGCTCCGCTAGGACCGGTACGCGCCGTCTACCCTGATCCTGGAGTCAACTTCGACTGGACGGTGCTCGGCTTCGGAGTGCTTGGCCTCGTCGTCCTCCTGGCGGCAATCTCCGGGGCAATCAGCTACAGGGCGGCGCCGCATCGAAGCGCCCGACGCGACCGGCTCGCACCGAAGCGACGCTCGAGCGTGGTCGCCGCGGCGGAGGCGGCAGGACTGCCGGCCCCGGCCCTCGCCGGAATACGCTTTGCCCTCGAACCTGGCCAGGGACGCAGCTCGGTGCCGGTCCGCTCCGCGATCCTCGGTGCCACGATGGCGGTCGTGGTGCTCGTCGCCACCGTCACCTTCGGTGCCAGTCTCGACTCGTTGGTCTCTCATCCCGCCCTTTATGGCTGGAACTGGGACTACATGCTCATCTCCGGTGGTGACATTCCCCGCCAGCAGGTGACGACGCTGCTCGAGCGCGACCACTACGTGACCCAGTGGTCCGGCATCTACACCGGTCTCTTGCAGATCGACGGCTTGAACGTGCCGGTGCTCGGGGAGAACCCGAACGCGGCGGTGGCTCCTCCGCTTTTGTCCGGCCACGGGCTCGAGAGCTCCGACCAGGTCGTTCTGGGAGCAGTCACCTTGGCGCAACTCCACAAGCAATTGGGTGCGACTGTAAAGGTGCAAAGCGCCGGCCATACGGCCCGGCTGCGCGTCGTCGGAACGTCCGCCATGCCGACCCTAGGATCCAGCGGCGGCCAGCACCTCGAGATGGGCACCGGGGCGATCCTCGCCTCCAGCCTCATACCGGCGCTAGACCGCAACCCCTTCGACGACCCGATCCCGGGCCCGAACGCCATCCTCTTGCGCCTACAGACGGGCGTGAGCTCCGCTTTGGAGCTGAGGTCCCTGAACGCGATCGCCGCGGCCACGACGAACAAGGCCAACTTCGGCGTGATCGTGCAAGGCGTGCTCCGCCCCGCTGAGATAGTCAACTACCGCTCTTTGGGCGCGACGCCGATATACCTCGGAGCCGGACTCGCCCTAGGGGCGGTCGCAGCTCTCGCACTCACGCTGGTTGCCTCGGTACGCAGGCGGCGGCGCGATCTCGCCCTTTTGAAGACCCTCGGTTTCACAGGGGCACAGTTGGCCGGGGCAGTGGCCTGGCAGTCGACGATCGCGGCACTGATCGGGGCGGTCGTAGGGGTACCAGTCGGCATTGGCATCGGCCGGTGGCTCTGGGACCTGTTCGCCCGCAGCATCCATGCCGTGCCCGTGGCGAGCGTCCCGGTCCTGACCGTTGTCCTCATCGGCGTCGGTGCCCTCGCTCTCGCCAATGTGGTGGCTGCAATTCCCGGCCGGCTCGCGGCCCGCACCCCGACGGCGCTGTTGTTGCGTTCCGAGTGAGGCAACCCGTCGGGCGCTTTTGTGCCAGATGGACCAAGACAAGGCCGCCTCGAGGGGCTTGGCCGAGACGGTCACGGACGCCGCCGCGAAGCTCGCGTGGAAAGCTGCGCTCGTGGAGTGGACCCAGCTCGTTACCCTTGGGGTCGTGGAGCCGGCCATCTAGTGACGGCCACGCCTGAGGAAGAAGCCGCTTCGCGATCGGCCTCTGACACCAGCTCGCATTCTCCAGCGCCGCCATCTGAGCTCGACCTCACCACGGCGGGCACGGGCAGAATCTGGCGTCAGTACCTGCGGGCCATGGGACCAGGGCTGGTCACCGGGGCGTCCGACGACGATCCCTCCGGGATCGCCACCTACTCCCAGGCCGGTGCCCAATACGGCCTTTCCTTCTTGTGGGCAGCTCTCCTCACCCTGCCGTTGATGGCGGCGGTGCAAGAGATCTGTGACCGCACGGCGCTTGCGACTGGCACTGGGCTCGGCGAGCTGGCCGTCAGGCGCTTCCATCGGACCGGTCGAGCCGTCCTCGCCGTGCTCCTGGTCGCCCTCATCGTGGCCAACGGCCTCAACATTGCCGCCGATCTCGTCGCCATCGGCTCTGGTATGCAACTCCTCCACGCCGGACCGACATGGATCTGGGCACTACTGGCGGGCGGCCTCATCACGACACTGCTGGTAATGGGCTCCTTTTCCCGTATCGCGCTCGTCTTCAAGGTTCTCTGTGCTGCACTTTTGACCTATCTAGTCGTTGCCGTCCTCGTCACCCATCAGTGGGGCAGCGTCCTCATCCACACCGTTGTTCCCCATGTAGAGCTGAGTAGGACCTATCTGGCGCTCCTCGTCGCCGTGTTGGGCACGACCATCTCGCCGTACCTCTTCTTCTGGCAGAGCGCCCACAGGCTCGAAGAGATGCGCGAGGCCCCGGAGGGCGGAGCACGAGCGTTACCTCTAACGCGCCAGAGGCCGGCACGAGCCCAGCGCAAGCAGCGCACCAGCAGGCTCGACGTCTTCGTCGGGATGACCTTCTCCAACGTCGTCATGTTCGCCATAATCGTGGCGACGGCCCAGACCCTGCATGTCCACCACGAGACCAATATCGAAAGCGCCGCCCAGGCCGCAGCGGCACTCAAGCCCCTCGCCGGGCACTTCGCCAGCGCCCTGTTCGCCCTTGGCTTCATCGGTAGCGGGCTACTTGCTGTCCCGGTCCTCGCTGGCTCAGGCTCGGTCGGCATGGCCGGCCTGCTCGGCCGCGAGTGGGGGTTCTCGCGCTCGGTACGCAAAGCCCCGGTCTTCTACGGCCTCGTCGCCTTGGGGACTCTTGGGGGCACGGTCTTGAGCCTGCTCGATGTCAACCCGATCCATCTGCTCGTGCTTGTGGCGGTGATCAACGGCGTCGCGGCGGCGCCCTTCCTCGTGGTCGTCATGTGGGTGTCGAGCAGCGAGCGACTAATGGGCGAGTACGTGAACGGCAAGGCAGCCAAGATTCTCGGCTGGCTCACAGCTGTGATCATGGCCGTCGCAGCCGTCGCAATGTTTGCCACTGGTGGCATCAGTTTGTGACCGTCGCCTCTTGGGAGCCTGGCCGGGCCTAAGCGGCGTCCTCCCACCTGACGTGATCCTCGCGCCAGGCATCTTCGGCCTTTTCGCGAAAGCTGCCGGTGTTCGCGCTGATAGGGCGTCACCTGTCCGGTTTGTTGGGCCACGCCGAGAAGATTCCCGGAGCCGGCGCCGAGATCCAGCGCGCGTGCATCAAGAGCCGTCCCGTCACAGACCGAGGCCTCGAGATCCGTCGGGTTCCCCCTCGGCCCTGCCTTCGGGTCATAACGCTCGCGGCAGTCGGCATCGAGGTGTCTACCTCGAGCATGGGCGAGCTGGGCGAGTTATGAGGCCGGAGAGGGCATTCGCCTTACCGTACCCATTGCCCTTCGGTGAAAATGGCAGACGGCATTAGTAGCTCACAACCCGGGCGCCGGCGATACCTACCTGTTGTCTGTTGGCGCAAATGACCCACTCGAGATGTCCGCGTAGCTCTGAGAGCGTCAACGGAAACGAGCAACCGATTCCCTTTTCTTTCGGCGCACGTCGCCCCCTCAGCTCACCAGCGATAGAAGCGGTGCCTTCCGGAACTCCCTCGTCCCAGTGCGAGCCCGACAATCCACACGCAAAGGAAGATCGCCGCCACGATCCACAAAAGATGCGCGGTGAAACCCAGTCCGAAAAACAGCAGAACAAATAGCAATACCAACAGGATTATCATTTCCTAGCTCTCTTCTCGCCTGCGGGAAAGACCCGATGGTCCCCCGAGTCTCGGCCTTCGCCTCGGCGCGTCGACACCTGGCGCCATGATCTCGATCTAGTGAGTCGTGTCACTTCCTGAACGCGTCCTTGAGCTTCTCACCGGCCTGCCTGACGTTGCCTTTCACCTGGTCAGCCTTACCTTCAATCCGCAATTTGTTGTTGCCGCTGACCTTGCCAACAGACTCCTTCAGCTTTCCCTTTGCCTGTTGGGCAATGTTCTTTGCTTTGTCGGTTGTAGCCATGGCTGGCTCCTTTACGTTGGGATGCAACAGGAGGTACGTACCCGCTATTGCCGGATTGCACACGGTTGCATCGTGTTCTGACGAGCTTGCCGTCACAGAGGTCCCAATGGTGGGTCACCTGCGCGTCGAGGTGCTTTCCCCAGGCCTGGCCGACGCCCTGGTGGGGGTGGCTTACCGGTCCAGCACGGCTCGCAGCAACCGGCCGACGAATCGCCTCGGCGGGACGGCGATCAAGCGTCCCGGGTCATCATCCTCCAGGCTCCAAGAGCGCTCCAGCCGACGAGCCAGGCGACGATCACCAGGACAGCCACCAAGGTGGACTCCGGCACGAGATTTGCGGCGTGACCACCCGGCCCGCCCCCGCCCCCGAAGGGCAAGGGAAGGGCGCTCGGTTCCAAGTGGGCCGTAGCGAGGCCGACCACCGCCCTTTGCAGATTGATCAGGTGGGGAATATGCGCCGTGGAGAGCAGTGGGGTCAAGATGATCTCGAGGACGAACATCAAGATCACCGACACTGTCCTTTGCCCCAACAATGAGGCGAGGCCGAGCCCGACGATGAATCCGATGACCGCCTCAAGCTCGAGCCACAAGCCGGTTTGGATCATGAGGGTGTTCGACGGGTACAAGAACTGGGTCTTGTAGTCCGCGTAATCCTGCACCGCGATCTGTTCGGCCAGGGCCTTCACCGCGGCGGCGGAGACGTGAGGCGGTGAGCTTGTGCCAGCCGGGGACTTGCCGCGGACGATGACCCCACTCCCATTTGGCCCGACACTGACAGGCCCGTTAGGCCCGCACTGGACCGCCACGGCGATATTGCCCTGATAGGGAAAGTCACAGATCACGTGATCGGGATGCTCCCCCGCCCAGGTTCTGAAGCCGGTAAGGCTCAAATTCGCCGGCACGTTGTCACCGTCGTAGTTGATCTTCGTCGGGGCCGCGAAGACACACACGAGACAGACAATGGTGAACCCGGCGGCCACGAGCGGCACGACGATCGCGAGCCCCGCAGGAATCCGGGCGAGATAGAGCGACAACCGGGAGCGGCCTGTGACAACGAGGTGGCGGAACATCCCCTCGGTGAGATCGACCGAGCCCGCCGTGCAGCCGAGCGTGGCGGCGATGATGAAGCCGAAGATGAACATGACGCCCGCGGCGAGGTTCGAGTAGATCTGATAACCCCCCGCCGGCCCGTAGGACTTGGGGGCAAAGGCGTGCGCCAGCAGGCGAACGATCAGGAAAAGGCTCGGGATCCCTATGTTCACTAACACGAGGGCAATCATGAGGCCACGGCGCCTGCGCAGCTCCATGAACCTCGTGGCGATCATGGCCGGCGTCGGGACCCACGATCCTCGGTGGTCGGCGCGCAGGGCGGGGGGGACGGGCGGCGGCAAAGAGACAGCCCCCGGGGCAAGAGTCGTCATTCTGGGGCTCCTAGTCGGCTCGTGACCTGCAAGAACCACTGTTCCAGGGAGGCCTGCATCTGCTGCAGCCGGTACACCGATATCCCACCTTCTACGAGAATGCGATTGATCTCCGCCACGACGTCGCGCCCGGTACCGGCCGCGAGGGCGATCCCGATCCCCGGGACGCCCACGGTGATGTGGCCCCCGAACGGTGTCGCCCGCAAGAGCGCTCCGGCCCGTTCCGGCTCCGAACACTCGATCTGTACCTCGACCGAGGTCCCCGCGAGGAGCTCGGAGATCGGGCCCTGGCGGATTATCTGGCCCCGGTCCACGATCGCCACCGCGTCACAGGTGCGTTCGACCTCGTCGAGCAGGTGGGAAGACAGCACGACGGTGCGACCTTCGCTGACAAGAGACAAGATCATGTCGCGCATCTCGTGCATGCCGGCCGGGTCGAGGCCGTTCATCGGCTCGTCGAGGATCAACAACTGTGGGTCCCCGATCAGACACGCCGCGACTCCGAGCCGCTGGCGCATGCCCATTGAGTACTTGCCCACCTTGTCATCAGCGCGCTGTTGCATGCCGACGCGCTCTAGCGAGGGCCCGATGCGGTCTTTGGCCTCGGGCTCGCGTGCCGCGGCGAGGATCTGCAGGTTCTGGCGACCTGTCAGGTGGCGATGAAAGCGCGGCTCGTCGACGATCGCCCCCACCCTGGCAAGAGCAAGGTCGCGGTGTCTCGGGACGGGGTATCCGAGGAGCGACATTGTGCCCGCATCGGCATGGGTGAGACCCAACAGCACCCGGATGAGCGTGGTCTTTCCCGCTCCGTTCGGCCCGAGGTACCCGAAGGCACATCCTTTAGGCACAAGCAACTCCACGTCGTTCACGGCCACGTTGGGCCCGAAGCGCTTTGTTAGCCCATGGGTCTCGACAGCCCACTGGCTCTCGGTCGGCCTGTCTGTGCCGACCGCGAGGGTCGCGGCGCTCATCGGTCCGTTTCGTGGTTCGGGCTGTGCACGTCGCTTCTCCTTGTCGGGACCCCCGTTCGGGCGCCCAGGTTCTGTGTCCTGTTCGTGACTAGCCCCAGAGTCCCCCCGGGGTGACTGCTTGTAATCATCTCGGTGTCCACGCTTGCAGGCAATCGGGGATGACCCTGATTTGTCCCTTAGCCGAGGAACCGGAGCACGGCGAGCACGCGGCGGTGATCTGACTGGGATTCGGCCAGGTCGAGCTTTGTGAAGATGCTGGCAACGTGTTTTTCTACGGTCCCCTCCGAGATGACGAGCTCGCTCGCGATGGCGGCGTTCGATCGGCCCTCAGCCATCAAGGAGAGCACATCTTTCTCACGAGCGCTGAGCACCGAGATCGACCCGGCGCGCCGCGACGCCCCGAGGAGCTGGGTGACGACCTCTGGGTCAAGAGCGGTCCCCCCCGAGGCGACACGCTTCAAGGCGTCGACGAACTCGCCCACATCGGCGACCCGGTCTTTCAGCAGGTACCCGATCCCTGCCGCCCCGTCGGCGAGCAGCTCGGCCGCATAGCGCGTCTCGACGTACTGGGAGAAGAGCAAAATAGCGAGGCCATCGTGGCGGCGCCGCAGATCGATGGCGGCCCGCAGGCCCTCGTCGGTGAAGCTCGGTGGCATACGAATGTCGACGATCGCCACGTCCGGGCGTTCCAGCTCGACCGAACGGCGCAATGCCTCGGGGTCGCTGACGGTGTCGATCACCTTGAAGCCACGGTCGACGAGCAGCTGGGCCAGGCCGTCTCGCAAGATGGCCGAGTCCTCGGCGATGACGACACTTACAGGGCCGGTCATCTACGCGTGGAGGGGAAGGTCGACGGTGATCACGGTCGGGCCTCTCGGGGGGCTCACGACCTCGAGCCGCCCGTCGACCGCACGCACCCGATCGGTGAGGCCGGCAAGCCCGCTCGAAGAAGGACCCGCTCTTGACTGGCGGGCGCCCCCGTGGCCGTCGTCGCGAACGACGAGGCGCAGCCACTGGCCGTGCTGGGCGCAGCTCACAGTCGCCCGCGAGGCCTCCGCGTGCTGGGCGACATTGGCCAACAGCTCGGCGACACAAAAATAGGCGATCGCCTCGATCGCAGGTGTCGGCCGGTCTTTCACGGTGAAGCTGAGATCGGTCCCGATCGTGCTGCGCGCCGTCAAGGTGGCAAGGGCCCCTTCGAGACCGACATCGAGGGCGGGCGGGTGGATGCCGCGGGCGATGTCGCGAAGCTCAATGATGGCCGCCTTGGCACCGCGGTGAGCCTCGTTCACGAGCTCGGTGACCTGCTCGAGGTCGACTTGTGCGGGATCGGCCAGCTTTTCTTTCAAAAGCCCGAGCCGCATGGCGATCGTGACGAGCTGGGCCTGAGTGCCGTCGTGCAGGTCCCGCTCGATACGCCGCAGCACCGCGGCCGACGCGTCGAGGGTCTGGGCGCGGGCACTTTCCAAAGAGCGCACCCGGACCGCGACCGCATCGGGACCGAGCAGGGCCCTCATCAGGTAACTGTCGAGCGAGATGATGCCCCGCACGGCCCAGGGGGCCGCGAACAACAAGATGGCGCCTGTCAAAAAGATGGCAAAGCCGTGCAACCACCCCGGAGAGCCGACTGACAGGTACCCGGGCGGGAAAAGCCAACGGGCCAGGCCGAACTCTTTCGGCTGGTAGCCGCCTCCAAGCGGGGTGAAAAGGCAGGTGAACGCGTCGAACCAGATACTGAAGGCGGTGAGGGCCGCGAAGATCGACAGCGGCACCTTCAAAGCGAGATAGGCCGCCGCGCGCCACGCGGTGCGGTCGCGCAAGGCGGACTGGATCCAGCCGAAGAACCCCGGCCGGGGAGCGAAGGCACTGGGCTCATCGATCTGTTCGTCGAGGAGGCTGCCGGCGAGGCTTCGTTGGAACCCGCCGATTCCTCGCGCCGCCCTGAGACCGATCCCGATCACGCCGAGGCCGAAAAAGGTGATGGCGAGGACCGCACCAAGTGCCATCGTCGCGGCCACAAAGACCAAGCCGGCCCCGGCGAGCAGACCAGAGACGATGAGGAACCCAAGCTCGGACCAGCTACGCAGCCTAAAGGGCGCCCGGAGCACCTTTCGCGAGATTGCCCGAAGGCGGGTCTCGAGCTCTTCGGAGATCACGATCATCGTCTTCTTCTGCCGAACACGAATACTCACCCCGGTCTCGACGGTCCCGTCCGGCCGCCTCTTCTCGCAAAGCACCCGGCACCGTCACGCTAAAGACTCTGATCGGTCCTGAAAAGCCGGCTAGCGGGGTTCGTAGCTCTGGGGGTCAGCCCCAATGCGCCCGGTGAAAAGGGGTCATCTAGCTGACCGGCTGTGCCCGTCTTACAAGCGCCTCAGGAGCCCGCGAGCAGGAGGCGGCCCTTGGCCTGCTCGTAGAGCTCAGCCGAGAGTGGCCCTTTCTCCGCGATGGCCACGTTCGCCCTGAGATGTCCGATGCTGGAGGTGCCGACGATCGTGCTCGACACCGCTGGGTGGCTGAGGGTGAACCTGAGGACGAATTCGTGCGGGGACATCGATCCGAGAAGCTCCTCGACCCCGGAGGCTTCCCAGCGGCGCTGACTATCGCCCTCGGGAACCCCGAGCGGCCCATGAGCCCAGTCCTTGTCCTCCGCCGAAGCTCCGCGGGCCACGCCACCTCTGATGAGGGTGCCCGCTCCGGACGCGGCTGCAATCGAGATGAGGTCCTCGTGCTCGCGCTGCAGGGCCGAGGAGGGAATCTGGAAGACGTCGAAGACCCCCATGGCGATGTGCTCGGCGAGGTTCGGGATCGTCCCGGACATGCCGAGGAAACGGACCTTGCCTTCGTCGCGCAACTCCACGAGCGTCTGTAAGGTCGCGTCGGCCTCGAGTTGGGCCCGGCCGGGGGACATGTGAACCTGCAAAAGGTCAAGGTTGTCTGTCTTCAGCCTGCGAAGGCTCTGGGTGAGGCCCGCCTTTATGTTCCTGGCACTCCAGTCGTGCGGGAACGGCGGGCGGGCGCCGGCGGGTTGGTCGAGCTGGCAACCGCACTTCGAGGCCAGGAAGTACTCGCCTCTGCGCTTGGAAAGGTGCTTCCCGATCAGCTCCTCACTTCGCCCGTAGTCGATCGAGGTGTCGATCAGGTTGATCCCCGCGTCGAGAACGGCGTTGAGCAGTTCTGCGGCCTCCTCGTCGCTGATCGCCGGTCCGAGTGGCTCGCCCCTCAGCTCCATGGCGCCGTAACCGAGGACGCTCACCTGTGCTCCGGTACGCCCGAGCGTGCGAGTTGCGATGGTCATCGCGCAGACCTTATCCAGCCTGCGCGGCGTTGCCCCGGGCGTAACCCTCTTGACATCGGGTGCCTGGCGACGTCCTGACCGAGCCGGGCGGAGAGGAGGGACCTGAGCACGGGAGGAGGTTCCTTGTGGCAGCTGGTCGAGGCTGAGCGCCAGGCCGTGCTGGCACGATCAGGCGCGACGGGCGTACCCAGCTCTCGAATGTCCCTTATGCCATCGAGGCCGGCACGCAAAGGCGCGGATCTCGACGACGAGCGGGCGGGCAAAGGCGCGCAATCTCAGCCGGGACCCGACCGCGGCTCTCCAGCTCACCGGCGACAACAACTTCTCGTCCTGTGCCGTCGCCGAGGGCGAAGCGACCTTCTCACCGGGCGCGGCCTACCGGTGACCAGGCGTGCCAGGAGCTATTGGCCGTTTTCTCGAGCTGGTAGGCAACCCTCGCGACCTCACCCCGGAGGTGGCGATCTTTCCCGTCGATCCGCGATGTGCCAAGCGACGCCCGGGCCTCAGAGCTCAAGCAGGGACCGGATCAGCCTGCCGGGACCGCAACGGTGAAGGACCGGGCGTTCCCCGCACCGAGCCCGTTCGGGCCACACTTGAGGCCATGCCAGCCCAATACATCTTCACGATGCGCGACCTCCGGCGCTTTTACCCTCCCGACCGCGAGGTTCTCCGGGGCATCAACCTGTCGTTCTTCCCCGGGGCGAAGATCGGTGTCATCGGGGCGAACGGTTCCGGCAAGTCCTCGCTTTTAAAGATCATGGCCGGCCTCGACGACGGGTTCACCGGCGAGGCGCGGCTCACCGCCGGCTTCACTGTGGGCTTTCTTCCCCAAGAGCCGCAGTTGGACCCCAAAAAGGACGTGCTCGGCAACGTCTCGGACGGGATCGCCGAGACCAAGGCCCTCGTCGACCGCTTCAACGAGGTCTGCGCCGCCTTTGCTTACCCGGATGCCGACTTCGACGCTCTTCTCGCCGAGCAGGCCGAGCTGCAGGACAAGATCGACGCCGCCGGAGCATGGGACCTCGAGCGGACTTTCGAGATCGCCATGGACGCGCTCAGGCTGCCCCCCGGCGACATGGACGTGACCCTGCTCTCTGGAGGAGAGCGCCGGCGCGTGGCGCTCTGCCGCCTGCTGTTGTCAAAGCCCGACCTGCTCTTGTTAGACGAGCCCACCAACCATCTCGACGCCGAGTCGGTGGCGTGGCTGGAGCGCACCTTGCAGGAGTACCCGGGCACGGTCGTCGCCGTCACCCATGACCGTTACTTCCTCGACAACGTGGCCGGATGGATCCTCGAGCTCGACCGGGGGGCCGGGATCCCCTGGCAGGGCAACTACACCTCCTGGCTCGAACAAAAACAGGCCCGCCTGAACGCCGAGGACAAGGCCGACCGGTCACGACGCGAGGCACTTGCCCGCGAGCTCGAGTGGATCCGGATGGCCCCCAAGGCCCGCCATGCCAAGGGAAAGGCACGGATCACCGCTTACAACGACCTCGTGGCCGAGGCCGAGGCGGCAGAGAAGCGGGCCGACAAGCTGGAGATCACCATCCCGCCCGGCCCGCGCCTGGGCGACCGCGTCGTCGACGCCGTGGGCCTCGTCAAAGGCTTCGGCGACCGCCTTTTGATCGACGACTTGTCCTTCCTCCTTCCCCCGGGCGGCATCGTCGGGGTGATCGGGCCCAACGGGGCCGGCAAGACGACGCTGTTCCGCATGATCGTCGGCGAGGACAAGCCGGACTCGGGGACCCTGGAAATCGGCGCGACCGTCGAGCTCGCCTGGGTCGACCAGTCCCGCGACGCCCTCGATTCCGAGGCGACCGTGTTCGACGAGATCACCGGCGGAGTGGAGCGCATAATCGTCGGCAACCGGGAGCTTCACGCCCGTGCCTACGTCTCGAGCTTCGGCTTCAAGGGGAGCGATCAACAGAAGAAGGTTGGCGAGCTCTCCGGCGGCGAGCGCAACCGCGTGCACCTCGCCAAGGTGCTGAAGGCCGGCGGCAACGTCCTTCTTCTCGACGAGCCCACGAACGACGTCGACGTCGACACGCTGCGGGCACTCGAGGAGGCCTTGTTGGGCTTCCCCGGCTGCGTCGTCGTGATCAGCCACGACCGCTGGTTCCTCGACCGGATCTCCACCCACGTGCTTGCCTTTGAGGGCGAGTCCGCCGTCGGCTGGTTCGAGGGGAACTTCAGCGAGTACGAGGCGGACCGGCACCGGCGGCTCGGACACGACGCCGACCAGCCGCACCGCATCCACTACAAGCCGCTCACCCGCGACTGAGCCAAACCGCGGCACAGCCCGCAGGTGCCTTGACACGCCCCCGGAACACCTCGCCGGGCTCGGTATCGTCGCACCCGTGACCGAGCAATTTCAGCCCCCAGAGACATCACGCCCGGTAAGGCTCCCGACACCAGATGAGCTGGACTCGGCCTGGCAGGCCGTGCGCGGGCTGCTCGAGCCGACACCGCTTCAGCCGAGCCCGATCTGGCGCGACGGTTTTTTGAAGCTCGAGACCTTTCAGCCGACGGGCTCGTTCAAGGTACGGGGCGCGCTGTCGGCCATCTCCGCCCTCGGGCCCGGGGCGAGGGTGGTGACGGCGAGCGCGGGCAACCACGGACTCGGCGTCGCCTGGGCCTCGGCCCGTTTGCGGCGCCAGGCGACCGTCGTCGTGCCCGAGCGCTCGGCACCGCCCAAGGTCGCTGCCCTTCGCAGCTTTTCCGTCGAGCTCGTCGAGCACGGCGCCGACTACGAAGAGGCCGAGCGCTACGCCCTTGAGCTCGCGGCAAGCGAGGGGGCGTCGTTCGTCTCTGCCTATAACGACCCGTTCGTCATAGCCGGCCAGGCGACGATCGGCCGCGAGCTCGACGCCCAGGGCGCCGGGGAGCTGACCGTGGTCGCACCCGTCGGCGGGGGCGGGCTGCTCGCGGGCCTGGCGCTGTGGTCCGGGTCGCGCGCGGGCGTGCACCTGGCCGGGGTCGAGTCGAGCGAGTCCCGGGCGGTCTCGTCCGCCGTGGCTGCCGGCCACATCGTCCGCGTGCGGGTGGGCGAGACGATCGCGGACGGCCTGGCGGGGAACCTCGAGCCTTCCTCCATCACACCGGGCCTCGTGAAAGCGGCTCAGCTCGTCGCCGTGAGCGACGACGAGCTCGCCTCCGCCATGCGATGGCTGTTCACCCATCATGGCCTCGTCGTCGAGGGCTCCGGCGCCGCCGGGATCGCGGCCGTCCTCGCCAACAAGCTGGAGATCACCGGACAGCTCGTGGTCGTCGTCACGGGCCGCAACATCGCCGCCGAGCGCTACGCGAGGATCCTAAAAGGCGCCTCTGGCTGAGCGGGGGCCTGCCGCGCCATGTAGCCGAGGCGCCCTGACCGGTCAGCTGATCTGGGCCGACCGGTCAGCTGATCTGGGGCAGCTCGGCTTCGGTCCAAAACCCCGCCAGGGCTCGCTCGTGGCCGCCGCCTTTGGCGTAACTGGCGAGCCGCGCGGCGCCTTGGTCAGAAAGCATCTCGATGGCGTCGAAGAAGGCCCCCGTCCCGGCCGCACGGAGGGCGGCGTCGCCTTCGCTTCGCCGCCGCGGCAGATGCGAGGTCAAAAGCACGAGTGGCGTCTTGCCCTTCTTTACGAGCACATGGGCGCGCCCGAGCGCCTTCCACACCGCGTCGGTCCGGTACAGGCCGCCCCGCGTTGTCGTGAAGGCCCCGGACACTTCGAAGTACCAGGGCATCTCCGCCGAATCGAGCGCCACCAGGTCCACCGTCAGCCCGACGCCGCCGAGACGGGCGTTGCGGCCCACGATCGTGAACCCGGCCCGGGCCAGCACGCCTTCGGCTATCGCCTGGGCGGCTTTGCCCTCGCGCGCCGCCCGGGCCTGGAAGTCGTCGTCGCCGCCGTCTTCTCGGAAAAGGGGCTCAGCGACTACCTCGCTCGCGGCCACACGGGCACGGGCGATGGCGACATAGGCGGGATCGAGGTCGTAGCCGACATAGCGCCGCCCGAGCCTCGCGGCCGCCAGGAGGGCCGAACCCGATCCCATGAAGGGGTCCAAGACGAGGTCGTCGGCGTATGTGTAAAGGCGGATGAGCCGCTCGGGCAGCTCGACGGGGAACGGGGCTGGATGGCCGACACGCCTCGCGCTCTCGGGCGGTATCTCCCAGACATCAAGGGTCGCCGCCATGAACTCGTCGCTCGAAAGCGAGTTCTCAAAAGGCAGGCCCTCCGCCTCGCGCTGGCTTGTAGACAAGGCACGGTCGAAGCGGCCCTTGGAGGCGATCACGACCCTTTCGGTGAGGTCCCGCAGCACCGGGTTGGCGGCGCTTTTGAACGATCCCCAGGCGCACGACCCGCTTGCCCCCTCGCTTTTTTGCCAGATGACCTCGCCACGCAACAGCAGGTGCAGGTCGTCCTGCAGGATCTTGATGACGTCGGCAGAAAGGCTCCGGTAGGGCTTGCGGCCGAGGTTGGCGACGTTGACGGCGATGCGCCCCCCGGGCTCGAGCTTACGCTTGCACTCGGCGAAGACCCCACGCAACATCTCGAGGTACTCGAGGTACGAGCTCGGGACGCCCTCGCGGTCGAGCTCCTCCTCGTATTTCTTGCCCGCGAAGTACGGAGGTGAGGTGACGACGAGGGCGACGGAACCGTCCTCGATCACGTCCATCTTCCGGGCGTCCCCGCACACGAACGGGTCGGCGAGCTGGCGCGGCTTTGCCACGGCGTTGTCAGAGATGATCTCGGGGGCCTCGAAGCGGGCATAGAAGGCGCCCGAGTCGTGCGCCTCCCTCCGGCTGACGCCGAAGTTCGACGTGGCTGTGCTCTTGCGCTCGGTCACCGCTCCACCCCCGCTGACAGTATCTCGCCCGGCCGCGGGCGGCGGAGCCAGACGGCTCAGTACCGCAAGATCAGTACCGGTAGGAGTCCGGCTTGAAGGGCCCCTCGACCGGGACGCCGATGTACTCGGCCTGCTCGGCACTGAGCATCGTCAGGTGCACGCCGAGCGCCTCGAGGTGGAGGCGGGCAACTTTCTCGTCGAGGTGCTTGGGGAGCACGTACACCTTCTGCTCGTAGTCGCCGGGCTTGGTGAACAGCTCGATCTGGGCCATGGTCTGGTTGGTGAACGAGTTCGACATGACAAAGCTCGGGTGCCCGGTCGCGCAGCCGAGGTTCAACAAACGCCCCTCGGCCAGGATGATGATGGCGTGGCCGTCGGGGAAGACCCACTTGTCGACCTGAGGCTTGATGTTCACGCGCTCGACGCCGGGTAGCTTCGTGAGCCCGGCCATGTCGATCTCGTTGTCGAAGTGCCCGATGTTGCCGACGATCGCCTGGTGCTTCATCCGGCTCATGTGCTCGGCGGTGATGACCGACTTGTTGCCGGTGGCGCTGACGAAGATGTCGGCCGTGGCGACGACGTCCTCGACGGTCGCGACCTGGTAGCCGTCCATGGCGGCCTGCAGGGCGCAGATCGGGTCGATCTCGGCGACCACGACGCGGGCGCCCTGGCCGCGAAGCGATTCGGCGCAGCCCTTGCCCACGTCCCCATAGCCGCAGACGAGGGCGACCTTGCCCCCGATGAGGACGTCGGTGGCCCGGTTGATCCCGTCGATAAGCGAGTGCCGGCAGCCGTACTTATTGTCGAACTTGGACTTTGTCACCGAGTCGTTGACGTTGATGGCCGGGAACAACAGCTCCTCGCGCTCTTGCATCTGGTAGAGCCGGTGGACCCCGGTCGTCGTCTCCTCCGTCACGCCCCTGATGGCATTCGCGATCTCGCTCCAGCGCCTCGGGTCCTCGGAAAGTGAGCGACCAAGCAGGCTCAAGATGACGGCCAGCTCCTCGCTCTCGGCGCCGGCCGGGTCGGGTACCGCCCCCGCCTTTTCGAACTCGACGCCCTTGTGCACGAGCAAGGTGGCGTCCCCGCCGTCGTCGAGGATCATGTTCGGGCCCGCTCCGTCAGGCCAGCGCAGCATCTTCTCGGTGCACTCCCAGTACTCCTCGAGGCTCTCGCCCTTCCAGGCGAACACGGGCACGCCCCGGAGATCGGTCGGCGAGCCGTCGGGTCCGACGACGACGGCGGCAGCGGCGTGGTCCTGGGTGGAGAAGATGTTGCAGGAGGCCCACCTGACCTCGGCCCCGAGGGCGACGAGGGTCTCGATGAGAACGGCGGTCTGCACCGTCATGTGCAACGAGCCCGAGATCC
>Ga0182015_10002314_pt1 | contig 23412 bp, 19 predicted proteins | sample 712P3MmetaG_FD_120478 | JGI IMG/M metagenome (GOLD analysis project Ga0182015, IMG submission 120478) | Permafrost microbial communities from Stordalen Mire, Sweden - 712P3M metaG | ecosystem: Environmental > Terrestrial > Soil > Wetlands > Permafrost | place: Sweden: Stordalen | collected...
AATGCCAGAAGGTGACGAACTCGTCCGCGCCACTGTCCTGCCGCCTGCAGGCGGCAGGACAGTCCCATCTTCCCAAGCCGCTACTTCCAGACAAGGGTAGATGGAAATTCAGATACAAGAAGGCGACCACCAACATTTCAAATTAAGGCACTCCCGATTCCACAGCCCAAAAATATGACGTTTCAAAAGAGGCCATTACCGCTTTCAGAGAGAATTTGCTGACAGGACCGGTTTCTGGTATAATATGACAAAATGTTCGGGATTATGCACTTGACAAACAATTGGGTTTAGCATAGATTTAGGGCATGAAAACGAAAGAGTCCAAAGACTTGACGCTGATAAAAATAATTGACCAGTTTCCGACTGACGAAACCGCCCGCGAACATCTTGAAAGCATCCGCTGGAAAGTCGGCATTTTTTGCCCGCATTGCAAATGCTCCGACCAGTCCAAGTTTTCGGCAATAGCGGCCAACCCCGACTCGAAAGTCCGTGCCGGACTGCGCTGGTGTTCCAACTGCGAAAAGCAGTTCACCGTCACCATAGGCACAATTTTTGAGGCCAGCAAAATCCCGCTCCGCAAATGGCTCATTGCTTGGTATCTGATTTGCAGTTCTAAAAAAGGAATTAGCTCGCTCCAATTGCAGCGCAACTTGGAACTTGGCAGTTACCGCACGGCACTTTTTATGGCGCACCGAATCCGTTTTGCGCTTAAAGACCCGACGTTCAGCGACAAACTTTCCGGCACGGTTGAGTGCGATGAAACGTATGTCGGCGGCAAGACACGCGGACAAGGCCGTCACTTCATGGGCAACAAAGTTCCCGTCGTTTCTTTGGTTGAACGCGACGGGCGCGTCCGCTCGCAAGTGATGAAGCACGTCACCGGCAAAAATCTCAAGGAAGTCTTGAAAGCCAACGTCGAGCAATCGGCAACGATTATGACGGATGATTTTTACGCCTATCGCGGCGCGGCGAAAGATTTTGCATCGCATCAGGCCGTGAAACATTCGGCGCGTGAATACGTTCGCGGGTTGGCGCACACAAACGGAGTCGAGGGATTTTTCTCGCTCCTCAAACGCGGAGTCGTGGGGACATTCCATCATATCAGCGAACAACACTTGCCGTTGTATCTGGCAGAGTTTGACCACCGCCATAATTGCCGCGAAATGACAGACGGCGAACGCACGGTGAATGGACTTCAAAAAATTGAAGGCAAGCGCTTGACCTATCGGCAAGTCAGTTGAGGGAACAAACTTTACAGCCACGCTGATTGTCTGATAAAACCAAGACAGTTCCACAGGCGTGGGGAAGAAAACGGATTCGGAAAAATAATTCTCATATTTCTATTTCAAATGGGAAATAATGATAGTGCCAATTGCGCCAATCCAAATACCAACGATCACAAATAAAAGAACGTGCCAAAGAGAAAAAATAACGCGAAATGGATCACGCCTATAATCTTTAGCGCGATCATTGGCTTGTGTGTTTTTCTTTCTGGAGTGGCTGGTCATTGGAATGAATGGTGGGTTAAAGATGTTCTTATTCCCGCTGCATTGATTGCTTGTGCATTTGCAATATACGAATTTTTAATAATTCAAATAAAAAAGTGCCGGAAACTTTTGGCGATTTTGATAGCCGTTTTAGCATTTATTTTAATGGGTTTTGTTGTTGTTGTTATATACAAAGTCACCGGCGAAAATCCAACTGTAACAGTTGAAACAAAATCTATGGGCTGGCAACCGCCAGAATTGCCGCCGGGGTGCAGTAATGTAACTGTTTTCTTTGGAAAATTGAGAGTGGACGAGCCGCGCTGGATGGCTGAAATTGAACATGATGAATCTGAACCCAGTGATAATGAGACGAATACTTTTACAGAACATATTTCGTCCAATTTGACTCTTACAGTTTATGATTCCAAAGGCGACACCAACGAATCCGGCACGACTTTTCTGGTAAAAGATTTGCCATCTAGTTTTGGAGTTGATATGGAAAAAATGTCGGATTATTCCCCACGCAAAAGGCATATCACAATGAGGGTATTCAGTGGGAAAAATCTCAATAATCCAGTTTTGCCATTTGTGTCTAGCAACCGTCTTTTTGTTGATGTTCTGATTCCGTTCATAAACGAAAGATACCGAATTTTTATGGATACAAATCTGGATTTCGCACTTACCAATCTGCCCGACAAATGGGATATAAATTATAATTCCAACAGGTTTGAGATTGTGAATGAAGACACGAATCCTGTTTTGCAGGTCATTTATAAATCGCCTAGCGAAGTTCACGTGAATGGGATCTATATTGTTGATGGGTATTCCATTTTTGAAGCATTTGATACGCTCCCAAATACGATTTCTCCTCAAATGGTGTTCGGGAATCTTCAATCCACCCAACAATTCATCACACCGCTTGAAAATTTTGCAAAGATATTTAAGAATGTGACTATCACCATGAATACGAATTCGATATTTAGAACGAAATATCTCAACCAAAAAGCATTCTTCCAATATCCATCTTGGGAATATCTTGGTGAGCTGGCCAAGTGATTTCTGTTTTGAAAGTATAAACATTGTGCTAAAATAAAACCGCCATGAGCAAATCGAGGAACGAAACGCTCTTGCAATGTCCGCTGCCGCCGCGTGAAGCGTTGCGACGGGCGATGCTGATAGAGCCGCCGATGGAATGGAAAAAGCCCGCGAAAGTGTCCAAACCGTCGAAGAAGAAAGCCGCTCGTTAAGCCGTTTGAAAAACGGTTTTGAGCCAAAAACCAACCCTAAAGCTGATTGTTTGGTAAGTGCATAATCCCGAAAATGTTTATGAAAACCCCCTTTTAAGGGGCTGGACACGTTGCCCATGGCCGTGCTGGCTATTGGTGGCTTTGGCACTTCAATTGGCGGCGCGTGCCGACCAGATCATTTACGATGGCGCGCTGGAAAATGGCTGGCAGAATTGGAGTTGGGCGACGGTCAACCTCGCCAATCCTTCGCCCGTGTACAGCGGCACTGATTCCATCAGTGTCACCGCGACCAACTGGTCGGCGCTGTATCTGGACAATGACGCAATGGATTCGAGCCAATTCACCTATCTGACTTTTTGGATCAATGGCGGCGCCAACGGCGGGCAGCAAGTGCAGGTTCAAGGCATTTTGGACGGCAGCGCCCCGCAAGCACCGGTTCAAATCGGGCCGCTGCCCGCAAATTCATGGCAACAGATCACCTTGTCCATGTCCGCTCTCGGTGTGGCGAATCAGCCAAATTTTACCGGTTTTTGGATTCAAATTGAGACGCCTTCAGCCGTGCCGGTGTTTTACGTGGACGACATTTCGCTGATCGCCAATGCCGTCACGGCCGGCACCAACGCGCCGGTTTCCATCGCGGTTAATGCGCAGGCAAACCGCAACCCGATCAGCCCTTTGATTTACGGCGTGGCGTTTGCATCGTCGAATCAACTGGCGGATTTGAATTTTACGATGAACCGTTCGGGTGGAAACAACGAGACCCGATATAACTGGCAGCTCAATGCGCACAACCTCGACGCGGATTATTACTTTGAAAGTTATCCCGACGCCGGCGGCGCAACCCCGGGGGCCACGGCCGATGCCTTTGTTGCCAACAGCGAGCAGGGCGGGGCGCAGCCGATGATCACCATTCCCATGATTGGCTGGTCGCCCAGGCTGGGTCCTGCTCGCAGCATACTTTACAGTTATTCGGTCACCAACTATGGCCCGCAGACTTCGACCGATCCCTATCTGCCCGACGCCGGCAACGGCATCAGCGTCACCAATAATACCCCGATTACCTGGAACAATCCCGATGACGCCAATTTCTCCACCAATACCACGTTTCAGCAAGGCTACGTGCAACACCTCATCAACAACTGGGGTTCGTCCACCAACGGCGGCGTGCGCTATTACATCATGGATAATGAGCACAGCCTCTGGTTTTCGACGCATCAGGATGTTCATCCGATTGGACCAACGATGGCGGAGATCTGGTCCAAAATGCTTGTCTCCGCGGGCATGGTAAAATCCAATGATCCCAACGCGCTGGTTTGCGGGCCGGAGGAATGGGGCTGGAACGGATATTTTTACAGCGGCTACGACCAGCAATGGTCTGGTCAAAACGATGATTATGATCCGGCGGATTATCCTGACCGCGCTGCCAACGGCGGCTGGGATTATATCCCGTGGCTGCTGAATCAGTTCCATCAATACTCCATCACCAACCACCAGCGATTGCTGGATTACCTCACCGTCCATTGTTATCCGCAGGAAGGCAGCGTCAGCGGAGCTGCGGTTGACTCCGCGACCGAGTTGTTGCGGAACGAATCAACCCGCGTGTTCTGGGACACCAATTACGTGGACCCCAGTTGGATTAATAACATCATCATGCTCATTCCGCGGATGAAGAACTGGGTGGCGACCTATTATCCGGGCACCAAAATCGGTGTCACCGAATACAACTGGGGCGCGGAAACCAGCATCAATGGCGCCACCGCCCAGGCTGATATTCTTGGCATCTTTGGAAGTCAGGGTCTTGACCTGGCTACGCGCTGGACCACGCCTGATCCAGGCACTCCCACCTATCTGGCCATGAAGCTGTATCGCAATTATGATAGCAACAAATCCACCTTCGGTGACACGGGCATTCTGACGACCGTGCCCGACCCCGACGACCTGTCCGCGTTTGCCGCTGTGCGAACCAGCGACGGGGCGATGACGCTCATGGTCATCAACAAGGACCTCAACAATGCGACGCCCATCACGGCAAACATCACCAACTTCAATGCCATTGGGACCGTCCAACGCTGGCAGTTGACCTCCGCCGCCGTCATCAGCCAGCTTGCGAACATCACCCTTACGAATGGGGTTCTCAGCGACCTGGTTCCGGCTCAAAGCATCACGCTTTATGTTTTGCCGGCCGTGTACGCTTTCAGTTTGCAGGCCGGCACCAACAATTCAGCCGGTCAACTGGCGCTTTGGCTCGATGGACAAGCGGGGCTGACTTATGCTCTTCAATCCTCCACGGACCTCGTTCACTGGGGGACTGTCAGCACCAACACGCTTTCCAGCAATTCCTTTCCATATCTGGTGACCGTGACCAACTCGACAAAAATGTTTTACCGCGGCCTGTTCAACCCGCCGTGACGGATATCAAATCCGGTTGCCGGTAGGGATGCGTTCCACCGCGTCCCACTAGAGCATTGACAGAAATGATGTAGCGATGCGGAGCGAGGTGTTTTGGCTTTTGGCAAGGCTGAGGGAGGGAGCATGCCGCCGTTCCCTTCTCCGCGCTGGGGAGATGGCCGCAGGCTGGATGAGGTGAACCGCGAACCACCCGAAAACTTTTTGACACGAATTTCACGGATTGACGCGAATTCAAATACGCTGAAGGTGTAACGGAAATTAGCCCGGTGTTGGCCGATGCAATCGGCCTACGCCGGGAAAATATCCCACAAGATAATTCACCCTCTCCTTGCCGAACGAGGAGAGGGCTGGGGTGAGGAGTCGAAAAATGTCCTACAAAATAATTCCCCCTCTCCTTATCGCACGAGTAGCAGCGCGCCGCGATTGTAGCCCTTCACCCCGGAAAGTGCCGCATTTTTCAACGACCACTTACAACGGGTGAAGGCTTACGGAATCACGATCCGGTAAAACCTGCGGCTAAAATTCGTCGCTGGAGGATCGTTGAAATAAAACGGCGAATTGGTGCTGACAAAGTTTGTGATGGGCAGCCAGGCGAGCAGGTTCGTGGAAACTTGCAGCACATAATTGCTGCCGGCGGGGCCGGAAAGCAGGAATGAAAAACCGGCTTTTGTGTTTTGACGGTTGTACTCACGGCGAAGCCCAAACCGCTGCGGTCAATTTTAGTTGTATGTCCATTGGCCGAGGTGTAAAGCCAGAAGTCCCGTGCAGGCCGGCACAGGGAATAGATTTTTAATGTGAGTCTTCACAGTCATAGTATGTGTTGGTTTGACCTTCTGATGAATATTTTGGAGCCTATGGCCCGGTTAAAATGCGGTAAAAGCGCTGATTATTAGTGGCGTTCGGGTCAACCACGTTGAACGAACTGGTCGTCGGGTTGTTGGTAACGTAAAGCGAAATCCAGTTGGTGGAGCTCAAGTTGGTGGACATCTGCACCGTGTAATTCAGATTGGCCGTGGCGGTGATCAGCATCTGGAAACTGTTCGTGCGCCAAATGGCCAAGCCGAGAACGGGCTGGGGATTGATGGGTTGCACGGTAAAATCCTGCTCTACAAAATCATCCGAAACACCCACCGTTTGACCGCTGACACATTCGTAGCCAAGCGTGTTCAATCCGGTGCAGTCCACACTCACATTCCAATTCTCGTCACCGACGCTGAAGGCATAATAGCCGCTGCCATCTGTCGCATTGGTATAATTGTCCTCAACGCCATCATTCGCATAAACATTTACGCCAACGACCGGATTGCCGCTGGTATCCATGACGTAGCCGAAAATTTGTCCTGAACCTGAACCGCTGGACGGCAATATTATAAAATCCACCCCGGTCGCATTGTTGTTATTAATGGTGATGTTTTGGCTGTTGGGACACTGATAATTGCCGCTGCCGAGAATGTTGTTCAAACTGTCATTGCCGCCCTGACAACTCACATTGACGCTCCAAGTGCCATTGGCGACCGTGAGCGAGTAATTGCCATTGGCATCAGTGTCCACATTGTTGAGGTTGTAACTCACACCATTGATCGTCGCGTAGGCGCTCACGCCGACGCCGATGACATTTGTGCCATTGAATTTGACGTTGCCGGTGATGGTATTCGTCGCCGGAATAGCGGTGAAATTCGCCAGAACCACCTTTCCGGCATTGATGTTCGTGCCGCCATTTTGATCGAACACGGGTTGTGAAAAAACATAATTGATGAGTTGATTGTTGCCGTTGGCCTGCACCTGCCAGGAATCACTGCTGCCAAAGCCCACCACGCCCAGGACATAATTCCCGTTTGTTTCCGTATAGGCGTCCGTTTGATACAAGTTGTTGTTGTCGAAACTATTAACGTCCAGTGCCACCATTGGATTTCCCAAGATGTCTTTGACGCTGCCATAAACCAGCGCCGTGGCCTTGGGACAGGCGAAAGTCAACCCCGTCTTGCCGGCGGAGACATTGGTTCCGTTTTGCAGCCCCAAATACCCAAGAACGGTCACCGATTGATCGCTCAAATTAACATCCCAGGTGTCGGCAGTGACCGGCATGGTGAAATTGCCATTGATGTCGCTAAAAGCCAGCGCAAACAAGCCGTCGGCGGATTGCGCAAAAAAGTTCGCCCCGGGCAGGCCAAGGCTGGAATTGTTGGCGTCAACCACCTTCCCCGAAATGGTGCTTGTGGCCTTGGTGAGTGTCAGATTGGTGGTGAGGGTCTGGCCGGCAGCCAGCGTGAGCACCGGCGCACCGGTATATTCACTAACGTAATTACTTCGATACACCAGCAATGAATACGTTCCTGGCGGCATCGCAATGGTGTAGCTTCCCGCATTGTTCGCCACCACGCCGGCCAGCGGGCTGCCTTGATTTGTAACTGGAGGGAGCAGTATAACAATGGCGTTGGACACCGTGACGCTGGTGCTGTTGCTGACCACGTTGCCGGTGAACTTTTGCGCGAAGGGAAAATTGGTGACCGTGAAGGAATTTGTCAGCGGCGTGAAATGACCGGCCGGACTCGACAGCTTATACAAGTATTTTCCTATGATGTTCTGGGCAATATCACCGTTTTGAAAATTCAACGTCGCGGTGATGGCTCCCGTCGCGGCGTTCAAATCGCCCGGCACATTGAAATTCGTCACCCCGCCGATGACCATGCCCGCCTGCCCGTCCGTCAGACTAAACTGCTGCACGAGCAGATCTCCGCTGTCAATGATGCCGTTGGTGTTGAGATCGAGATATTTCTGGATGACCACCGTCTCGGTGTTGGTCAACCCGCCGATTTGCAGGGTAATGGTGCCGGTGTAGGTGTTGCTGACGGCCGCAGGCGTGTTCGTAAAGGTGACCGTCGCGCGCGCGGTTTGAATGTAGCTGGCGAGCAACGCCAGCACGATGAACAGAAAGTGGAGTTTGGTTTTCATGAATGATTATGGATTTACCCGCCTTGTATGAACTGCGATTATCGCTCCTGTTGCTATTTTACGCTTCTTTCAATCGAATTACAACTGAAAATGAATGGGATTGCCGAATTTCCTGTCAGAATGATCCGGGATTATGTCTTTGACAAACTTTCAAGAGAAACACCGACAACTCCCTCTCCCCGCCCAAGCGGGAGAGGGCCGGGGTGAGGTGCTCGCCGCCCTTTTTAATTGGGTGCAGCGTCACGCTGCTGGCCGTGACGCAGTCACCCTGCCGGGCCCGCAGGCGCACGCTACCGGATTAATGGAATTGCTCTAAATTTTACTGCAAGTGAACCCGATAAAACTGGCGGTTGTTCATCAATCGTTGCGCGTCACGCCGGCGATGGAAGCGGGAATTTCAGACCATGTTTGGAGCTTGGAAGAAATTGTCGGTTTGTTGCCTTGATTTGGGGGCGTGGCGGGTTCAGGTTTGTGAGGCGTTATGAAATCAGAGGAAAAATCGCAGCTTGATCACCTCAAGTCGGAGATTGAGGTGCTCGAAAAGCGGGTAAAAGACTTGGAAGTTTATTGCTCCAAATATCGTCTAAGTGAAATTGCTGCCGAGCAAATAAAATCACACTTGGAAGAATTGGATAAGCGATTTAGCGACATTCGGAATGAGTGGAAAGATATGCGCTAATCTTTTCTTTTGATTTCAAACTGAGCCACCACCAAAAGCCCGCTGGATTTGCCACGCTGCCATGACTGCCGCTGAATTCATAAAGAAATGGTCCCGCTATCAGGGCAAGGAAACGTCCGCCTATTATCTTCCGCCTCTGCGAGGCTGCCATTGCGTCTCAAAATAAAATGTGCTTATCCGGTTGGTTGACAAATTTAAGGTAGGGTCATCGCGCTGCGATGACTGGACGGCGCAGCGCGCCGTCCCTGCCCGCTGGTTGATAGGAGAATATTCGGGCGGTATGTGGTTACCCCAATACAAAACAATGAAAATTTCGGTTTTGTCAACCAACCGGATAAGCAGGAAATAAAATCACTTGGACAGTATTTGTCCAACCGGCTGGATTATTGTTTTGGAAAAAGTTATGGGACTGACCGTTCATTTCAAATTGGCTGCGCCCGCCGGCTTCACCGGGACGCAGGCGAAACGGCTTGTTGAATCCATGCGCCGCGTGGCGCTGCGTTTCCACGGCGAAGGCTTGGTGGATCGTGTGCAGCCAATCACGTCGGACGCGAAAACGCTGCGGCATTTTGGCAGCGACTGGCTGATTCTGCCGGTGCCGGGCAAGGAAAACACCACGATCGGCGTGGAGATATTTCCGTCCGGCGGTTTTCTTTTTCAGGTGGAGGCCGGTGAAGATTGCGAGCCGCTCCAACTGGGGTTGTGCCAATATCCGTTGAAGGTGTGGTTTCAAGGGAATGAACTGTGCACGAAAAAAGGCGCGGGCTGGCGGTTGTCAGGTTTCAGCAAAACGCAATATGCCAGTTTGCACGGCTGGGAACATTTTGAACGCTGCCATTGCGCGGTGGTGGAATTGCTGGCGAGTTTCCGGACTGCGGATTTGCGCATGAAGATTTCAGATGAGGGCGATTATTGGCCGCGACGTTCGCTGACCAGGCTGCGCGAAAATCTGGATCACATGAACGGTTTGGTGGCCGCAGCGGCAGGCGCCCTGAAAGATATTGATGAAGCGGCCGCAGGAGAAAGCCGCGTGCAATCGCCCATTTTCGCGCACAGAAATTTTGAGCGGTTGGAAGTGGCAGGCGCAATGCGCGTTGCCCCGATGTTGAAAAAGTTCCGTGCAGTAATGGGGAAATTGTAAACCATGGCAATCACTGCCAGCGGGTGCAAAACAATTTTGAATTTTCTGTCAATTTCCTGGGATTATGTAGTTGACGGAAGCAACTGGTAGGGACAGCGCGCTGCGCTGTCCGGGGCATCCGTAGCAGCCGACGTGAGTCGGCTCTAACTTTTGGAAAGGGAAGGATGAGCGGACTCACGTCCGCTGCCACAATGATCCTTGATCGCCGCAGCGCGGCGTCCCTACCACGGTAAGGACGAGTTCCACCTCGTCCCTACCATTGAAAATTTTCCTCAACGAGCCGCCATCGGTTGTGCTTTGATGGCACCACAGGAGCGGGCGACCACGCCGCTCCTTTTTTATTCCCACCGCCATTTCGGATGTGCCGCACACAATACAGATTTCCTGCATCTGTGTTTTAATACTCGCATGATTCGAGCGACATCCCGATCAATTCAAACTCTCCGCCGTTTGGAGCTTTCCTCCGACAAGTGGTCGCTCGCTTGTTCATCTGCTCCGGGCGGCGGTTCTTTCATCGCCAAATAACATGACATTGAATCTCGTCAATTCATCCGCCATCCGCGCCGTTGGCTATGACGGTCATACACTGACCGTCGAATTTCATTCCGGGCGAATTTACAATGTCCACGGCGATTTCCGTCGTTTGTCCGCGCTGGTTCACATCTCCCCCGATTCAAAATGTGACAGCCCCGGTAAGGATGCGTTCCACCGCGTCCCCATAACTGATTCGCCCTCGATTCAAAATGTGACCGTTCGCGCTTCACGTTTTTGTTTTCACCAAATTCGATGAAAGCGGAAATTGACGCCGCCAATTTTCCCGCGCAAACTTCCCGCACATGGGCACGCTTTTATGAATCACCAGAACGCATATAAAGATTTCACTGCTCGCTTCAAGCTGCTCATCAGCAAAAATCCGCATTTGATTACCACGACGTTGAGCAACATCTTCACGATGCGGCTGATTGGGAATAAAACGCATGGCGACCTAGCGGAGATTGCGATTGCGGAATTCATCAATCAATTCATGTATGATTTCAAATCAATCCACACGGGAAAAGACCTCTACCGTGCCAAACAACACGAGGAGGACATAAAAATCATCAATGAAATCACGAAAGAAGAATTTCCGGTGAGCCTGAAAGCTTACGGCGACGGCCCCTTGCAACTTTCCACCGACAAAAATTTCCTGATGTTTCCCAAACTCAAAGGAATGGGGATGCAGATTGATAAAAAGGAACACATCGCGAAATTATGGCTCGACCCCGTTTTTGCCGAGTTCAGCAATATCAATGTGCTGCCGCTCATCTATGACGAGAAAAAACAACGCTGCAATATTCTTGTTTTTAATTATGAGCTGGCCAAAAGTCGTATCGCGCGCATTGCTTTTGAAGAAGAAGGCAAAGGACGCAAGCACCCCGTTTTCCGTTTTTATGACGATGAAGACGATTATGTGTGCGAGGTGCGCTACGGCGGCGGCACGGCAAACGCGCTGCAACGCGGACTGTGGACGAACACGAAAAATGGCATCAAGTATTTTGACAGCGTGACGAACGGCTGGATTGATTATTCGCACAATCACGTCCTGGTAAAATTATTTGCCCATGCCCTGATCGCAACCGGCAAAGGCCATGAAGCAGCTTTGGTGAAGTTGAAAGAAGATATTGACGAGCAGAAGCGGCAATCGAATCTTAAATAAAATGCAGACGTTAAGTTTATTTGACGACATGGTGGTTGATGCTCCGCAAACGGAAGGCATCAAATACGCCGGGTCAAAACTCAAGCTGCTGCCGCAAATTCTTCAACTCGTCAACAAAGTCAGTCCCAAAACAGTGTTGGATGGTTTTGCCGGAACGACACGGGTTTCTCAAATACTGGCGCAAACCGGCCATCGCGTGATTGCCAATGATATTTCCGTTTGGTCGAAAATTTTCGGAACGTGCTATCTCCTCAATCCACATTCGGAAAATCATTACCAGCCGATGATTGATCATCTCAATTCGCTGCCGAGGAAAGATGGCTGGTTCACGGAACATTACGGCGGCGAACCAAATGGCGGCTCGTCCGTCGGCGAAGACAATCTCAAAAAACCGTGGCAAAAACATAACACGCGACGGCTGGATGCGATTCGGGATGAAATTGAACGCCTTTCACTTTCAGAAATTGAAAAAGCCGTGCTGCTGACCAGTCTGATTTTTGCGTTGGATGAAGTGGACAGCACGCTTGGCCATTTTGTTTCCTATCTCAACGACTGGTCGCCGCGTTCTTACAATGAATTGCATCTTAAAGTTCCTCGACTGATTCCGCAGACAGAGCTTCATACGGTTCATCAGGGCGATATTTTTGATTTAGTGCCGAAGGTGGAAGTTGACCTCGCCTACTTCGACCCGCCGTATGGCTCATGCAACGAAAAAATGCCGCCGTCGCGTGTGCGTTACGCTGCATATTATCATCTTTGGACTTCCATCTGCCTTTACGACAAGCCAGCCTTGTTCGGCAAAGCCAAACGGCGCACCGACACTTCGGATACCGTCACAAATTCCGTCTTTGAAGATTTTCGGAAAAATGATTCGGGACGATTTGTCGTTGTGGAAGCCATTGCACGGTTGCTGAAAATCACGCGTGCCGGACATATCATCCTGTCTTACAGTTCCGGCGGACGCGCCACGGCGGAGGAGTTAAACGATGTCATCACGTCAGCCGGACGGCTGGTTGAAGTGCTGGAAATTGACTACCGGAAAAATGTAATGGCCGGAATGCGGTGGACAAATGAATGGGTCAGCGATGCCGAATTGCCGAATAAAGAGTTTTTATTTTTAATTGAGAAGTAATGGCAGCTACTTAAACCAGCGCCGCCGCCTCGGACGAAACCTTCAAAAAAGCCCCGGAATCAAAGAAAAAGCACGGCGAACAAAAATCACTGGCATTGTGAAGCATGAGACGGCGCAGACCAAGGTTGCCATGGAAACCCGACCATGCTGTTTTTGCATTTGCCCGCTCCGACGAATATTTTATTGGCGTGTTTCACTCAAGATTTCACGAAGTTTGGTCATTGAATGATATGAATTTCCACAACGCACAGACGCCGTCCGCGCAGGACTAAAAAAACGTCAAACCATTGGCAGACCGGCAAAAATTAAACATCCCATCGGACTGGATGTGGCCTTGCGTTTTTATTTGCCCAAAAAAAGGCCGGAACACCGCCGAAAATTTTTTCGCGCATGGCGGCTGGTGATTTTAAGGGCAAACCACAAACGGGAGCCGACCGATCTGGAAATAGAGGCGGATCTAGCCTTGTTTCGAGAACCGAATTTCGACGCGGCCAATTATCAGTTCGGTTTTTGGGATTCGTTGAAAGATTTTGTTCCGGTTTATCAAAAGGAAAACCGCCGGAAAAAAGCCCAAATTGCCGCCGCAAAAAGGTGGTCAAAGAAAAGTGAAAAAAAGCCTTTGCCGTGATTTTTGCCGGTCTAATTTGTGCCGGGCATTTGAAAACCTGCCACAAGCATAAAGTTATCTGCTCCAGGCATTCGATTACTTGTTCCAAGCATCCAAGAATCTGCCGCAAGCATCCAATCCGCCTAAAATAGTCCGATTCTCGTTTTCATATTCTGACTGCGGCTTGAAAAGCCATGAGCAGAACGGTCAACTTTATACCGCCAAATAACATGACATTGATTCTCGTCAATTCCTCCGCCATCCGCGCCGTTGGCTATGGTGGTCATACACTGACCGTCGAATTCCACACCGGGCGCGTTTACGATCATCCCCGCGTGCCGTATTCGGTCTATCGGGAATTTATGAACGCGTCGTCCATGGGCGCATATTACAACCGTTACATTCGCGGGAGGTATAAGTAAGCGCGTCCGGTTCCAATCTGGCCGATGCGCAAAAAATGCTCCGCGAGATGGTGGCGGAGGCGCAGGAATTGAAATCGGCGGCCGGCGGTTCCGTGACCGATGCCGTGGCTGCGTGGCTGGCCCCGCAATATCTGCTGGCCGCGCGCGAAAAGCTCTCGGCCACGCACGGGGCCGGGCGGTTTGAAGTGTTGCGGACGTTTGTGCACGACTGGGCGATGCTGCGGCGCGGCGACCATTCCGCCGCCCGGCTGCAATTGGACCGGGAAGAACTTGAATGGCAGCGGGCCAACGGCAAATTGCAAAAGGAAAAGGAATTTTGCGAATGGATCCAACGGCCTGAAGTCCGCGATGAATTTTTGCCGAAAATCAAACCGGGTTTAAGCAAGGAAACTCTGGAAAAAATTGAAAGGGAATTGCACCTGTTATGAAACACCACCAACAACCAACTCTGCATCGGCCTCAAAGCCGCGCTTATCGTTCGGCCTTTGAACGGCTGGACGCAGCCTTGGAGGAAAATATTCCGTCCAATAATTATGAAAAAATCCGGCTGCTGCGCGTGGCCATGTTTGGCGACGTGGATGAGCTGCAAAAATCCGACCCGGTGGAAATCCCAAAATAAATTTATGGCCAGCAACGGAAAAATCGCCCGGCTGCCGCGTGAAATCCGCGATGATCTGAACCGCCGCTTGCAAAACGGGGAGCAGGGTGGCCCGCTGCTCGCGTGGCTCAACGCGCTGCCCGCAGTGTCGGCGGTGCTGGCGCGGGAATTCGCTGGCGTTCCGGTCAGCAAACAAAATCTCTGCGAATGGCGGGCCGGCGGTTTTGCGGAATGGCAGGCGCGGCAGGAGACTTTGGATCAGGCCCGCGAGCTGGCGGCGGATGCCGGTGAGATCACGGCGGCCACGGACGGGCGGTTGACCGATCATCTGGCCACTGTGCTCGCGGTGCGTTACGCCTCCGCCCTCGCGGGTTTGAACGGCGAGGTGACCGAGGAACTCCGCCGCCGGCTGCGCGCCCTGCGCGGACTGTGCCAGGACATCGTGGAATTGCGGCGCGGCGACCACGGCGGCGCGCGTCTGAAAATGGAGCAGGAACGGCTGGAGCGCGAGCGCGAAAAAACCGAGAAGGAAGTGGTGGAACAGTTCCTGCGCTGGATGGAAAACCAGCAGGTGCGCGACCTGGTTTGCCAGAATTGGGTCAACCCGGAGGAGCGCGAACGCCGCCTCCGGGAAATTTTGCGCTAGCCACCCAGGCCGCCGGAACCGCCGGATGCGGCTTCCGACGGCGGCGAGTCAAACCCAGTCAAACCCAGTCAAACCAATTTTGCCCAAGTCCAGCCGGACCAAACCCGGTCAAACGATGGATGACCCCATGAATGCCAGTTCCCTCCCAACGGAAAAATTCGGGATTATGTCTTTGACAAACATTCAAGAGAAACACCGACAACTCCCTCTCCCCGCCCAAGTGGGGGGAAAATTTGTCAAAGGCATAATCCCGGAAAAATTGATGAATTTTTCGCTTTGGCATTGCTTTACCGTGCCTCGCGGCAAAGACTCTGCTAATCTTTAACCGTTATGTTGCTCTCCAAAGATGAACGGCGCAGCCTCGTCGAACTCACCCATCAATCCCCGCATACGCTGCTCGGCATGCACCCGCTGGGTGATAAATCCGGCCTCGTCGTCCGCGCACTGCTGCCGGATGCCAAAAAAGTCGAGGTCCAGCCCGTTCACGAAAAAGACAAGCCGAAGTTCGAACTGAAACGGATTCCCAACACCGACATTTTTGAAGGTGTCACTAATCTGGCGGATTCTGTCTATGCCTACGACTTCGTCATCACGGATAAAGCCGGTCAGGCGCACCGCACGCGCGATGCGTATTCGTTTCTGCCGACGCTGGGCGAATCGGATTTGTTTTTGTTCGGCAAGGGCGACGAGCGGAAAATTTACGACAAGCTCGGCGCGCAGCTTCGCACGATTGACGGCGTTCACGGCGCGAGTTTCGCGGTCTGGGCGCCGAACGCCCAGCGCATCAGCGTCGTCGGTGATTTCAACCTTTGGGACGGACGTTTTCATCCGATGCGTCTGCTGGGCGCGTCGGGTGTTTGGGAAATATTTATTCCCGGCCTGGGGCACGGTGCGCATTACAAATTTGAGATCCGCGACGCGCACGGGAACATCAAATTGAACACCGACCCGTTCGGATTTTTCTTCGAGGTCGCGCCCAAAAACGCCGCGATTGTCTGGGACACGAAAAAGTTCAAATGGACCGATGCCGCGTGGTTGAAGCAGCGCCGCGAACGCGACGCGCTGCGTTTGCCGGTGAGCATTTACGAAGTCCACGTCGGTTCGTGGCGGAAAAAATCCGCAAACGAATCGTGGAGCTACCGCGAACTCGCCGGGCCGCTCATGCTTTATTTGAAGCGCCTGGGCTTCACCCACGTGGAATTTCTGCCCGTGGCCGAGCACGCCTTTTATCCGTCGTGGGGTTATCAGGTCACCGGCTTTTTCGCGCCGACAAGCCGCTTCGGCACGCCGGAAGATTTTCAATTCCTCGTCAACGCGCTGCACGAAGCCGGCCTCGGCGTCATCGTGGACTGGGTGCCGGCGCATTTTCCGCGCGACGAATGGGCGCTGGCGAAATTTGACGGCACGGCGCTTTACGAACACGAAGACCCGCGCAAGGGTGCGCATCAGGATTGGGGCACGCTCATTTTTAATTTTGGCCGGAACGAAGTTTCCAATTTTCTTGTCGCCAACGCGCTGTTCTGGTGCGAGCGCTTTCACATTGACGGCCTGCGCGTGGACGCCGTCGCCTCGATGCTCTATCTCGATTACTCGCGTCAGGCAGGCCAGTGGATTCCGAACCAGTTCGGCGGGCGCGAAAATCTTGAGGCGATTGAATTCCTGAAAAAATTCAATCATCTCACGCACACGGAATTTCCCGGCGTGATGACGATTGCGGAGGAATCCACCGCCTGGCCGCTGGTCTCGCGCCCGCCTTACCTCGGCGGTCTTGGTTTTTCCTTCAAGTGGAACATGGGCTGGATGCACGACACCCTCGGTTATTTCCAACACGAGCCGGTCCATCGCAAATATCATCAGAACGACCTCACGTTCGCGATGCTGTATCATCACAACGAGAATTTTATTTTGCCGCTGTCGCACGATGAAGTCGTTCACGGCAAGGGCTCGCTGATCGGCCGGATGCCCGGCGACGACTGGCAGAAATTCGCAAATCTCCGCGCGCTGCTCGCGTATCAATGGCTTTTCCCCGGAAAAAAACTGCTGTTCATGGGCGGCGAAATCGGCCAGCGCGCCGAGTGGAACGAAAATGGCCAGTTGGATTGGTGGCTGCTGGATGCCGGGCCTTATCATCGCGGTCTGCAAAAATTCGTCGGGGACTTGAACAAACTTTACGTCGGCGCGCCCGGGTTGTGGCAGGCCGACTACGACCACGCGGGTTTTTGCTGGATTGATTGCAACGACCGCGACCACAGCGTGCTTTCATTTTTGCGCCAGACGGCGGACGGTAAAAATCAAACCGTCGTCATTTTGAATCTCACGCCCGTGCCGCGTCCGGACTATCGCACCGGCCTCCCGCGCGCGGGCCGGTGGAAGGAAGTATTGAACAGCGATGCGGAGATTTACGGCGGCGGTAACCAGGGAAATTTCGGCGGCGTCACGGCGGAAAATCATCCGTGCCACAGTCAGCCGCAGTCCGCCGGATTTTTTCTGCCGCCGATGAGCGCGCTGGTGTTTCAGAACGAAAGCTGAACGCTGCGCTCCTGAATCTGGCCGTTCCAGCGGTTGAAGTAGCCGAACCGCCGGTAAAGTTCCTCCAGCTTCGGTAATATGTCCCGGCGCGAAGCCGCATCCGCTGAAACCCATTGCGCGTCGAGCGATTTCAATTCGCCAGTCAGTTGCTCGCGCAGCCCGTTCAGTTTCTTGTGCAGAACCTTCAACTTCTCAACCCATTCCTGTCCGCGTTCAAACAACTGAACCTGCAACAACGGCGACGTGACGCTGCTTTTCTCGGCAAGAAAACTATCGGCTTGGTGGCAAACCGCCGCGATTTCGGCGAACAAATCTGCGAGCGCAGTTGGGATGGTTTGGATGTCCTTCGGTTTCGCGCCGAGTTCAAATTCGAGCAGATGGAGCAGGCGCGACTTCGGTTCGAGCAGGCAATGGTAGGCCGCATTCAATTCCGTGAATTTTTTTGTGGCGGCGGTTTTGTCGGATTCACTCGCGGAATGAATGCGGTCAGGATGGGCGTTGGCCGATAGCGCGCGAAATTTTTGTTTGAGCAGATCCGCATCCAGCCATGGTCGGCGCGGTTCGTTAAGCAGGGCAAAATTATCCGTCATGGCAGAACCATCAACCCGCTATGCGCTGAAACTTTCGCCGCAGGAACAGCTCGTCGCGGCGTTGGGATTTTTCACCTTGAACCCGCCGTCCTGCAATGCCTCGATGTAATCCAGTTCGCTGCCGGTGACGTAAAGCGCGCTTTTGGGATCAACCACCACGCGCACGCCGCCGCTTTCGACCAGGATGTCGCGATTGGCCGGCGCGTCCTGCAAATCCATCTTGTATTGCAGACCGGAGCAGCCGCCGCCGACCACCGCCACGCGCAACACGCCGTTGGCGCGGCCTTGCTTCGTCAGCAACGTGGAAACTTTTTGCGCCGCGCTCGGTGTCAGTTTGACAAGGCGTTCATCGCCGGTGCGGAAATGTGGCGCGGCGGCTGGTTTGCTGGCAAGGTTGGCAATCATTTTTGACTGCCAATACCTTAGCCGCGTTTGCCATCAACGTCAACGCGCCGGTATTGTATCATTTTCAATGGTAGGGACGCCGCGCTGCGGCGTCCGGACAGCGCGGCGCGCTGTCTCTTACCTTCAAATTGATACACTACCCGAAGTCATGTTCATTTGTGTCCCTTCGTGGTTTTCCGTATTCTTGCCGCTGTGAAATTGATTTCATGGAATGTCAATGGTCTGCGCGCCGTGCTGAAGAAAAATTTCCTGGAATTTCTCGACGCCGAGCAGCCGGACGTTTTGTGTTTGCAGGAAATCAAATGCACACCCGATCAGGTCGAACAACTTTGGCCCCGCCATTACACGACCTTTTGGAACAGCGCGCAGAAGAAAGGCTATTCCGGAACCGCGATTTTTGTGAAAGATCGTCCGCTAAACGTCGCGCCGCATATTGGAATTGTCGAACACGACCAGGAAGGCCGCGTGCTGACGGCGGAACTGGACGATTTTTTTCTCGTCAACGTCTATGTGCCGAATTCCAAGCGTGATTTGTCGCGGCTGACGTATCGGCAGAAATGGGACCGCGATTTTCTGTGCTACCTGGAAAAGCTGGAGAAGAAAAAACCCGTGATCTTTTGCGGCGACCTCAACGTGGCGCACACGGAGATTGACCTCGCGAATCCCAAGGCCAACGTCCGCAACCACGGTTTCACCATCGAGGAACGCGCCGGCTTCACCGCATTTGTGAACGCCGGCTTTGTGGACACCTTCCGCGAATTTGAGCCGGGCGGGGGACATTACACGTGGTGGAGTCCGATGTCCGGCGCGCGCGCGCGGAACGTCGGCTGGCGCATTGATTATTTTCTCATCTCAAAATCGCTGCGCCCGCGCCTCAAACGCGCCTTCATCCGCCCGCACGTGATGGACAGCGACCATTGCCCGGTGGGGATTGAGATCGAATAACTTTTTTAGCCACGGATGAAACACGGATTGAACACAGATACGGTAAAATATTTTTATGGCAGCTTTTTAATCAAATCTGCTCGTGCATCTTTGTCCAACTTTACATTCGCCCAAGGATTAACAAACTCTAATGGGATTTCTCCGCCAACAATTTTGTGAACGCAAGTTTTCAAACCATTTTCATCAACCTGAATAGGTTTTTTGGAATACCTAAAGGCATAATAAAGATTTGCGCCCTGACCAGTGTCTCGTGTAATCCGCATTTCCAAATCATCGCCGACATCCATCGCTGTCACAGCATATCGTGACTGAACCGGCACAATCTGACTTGGTATTTCATCTGGACTTACATCTTTCCCGACCCATTCATTAAAACAACGATTGTGCAAAAAATCTGATATAACATTCACCGCAGCTTCCTCAATATAAAATGCAGAGTTTCGTTCCAAACCAATTTTAGACCCCTTTTGCTCCAAATAATACGCTTTAGAAAAAGCCAGATTCAATTGAAACTCCGCAGGTGAATACACGCAGATTTTCTGCTGGAGCTTCTGTTGAAATTCAGATGGTTCAACTATGTAATCCGATGCTGGAACAAGTGAGCTTCCCATTTTGATTCGTTCACCGAAACAAAGAACTGTCCGCAAACCCGGAAATCCACTTTGCCGGTCAACCGAACTTATTGTCCCGTGATAGCGAAGCATCCGATCAAGCCAAACAAGTATGTTTCCAGGCGTTTCTGATTCTGGATCGAAATCATAAACCCGCGCAATTCCGTCATTTAAGAATAAAGCAACTTCTTCCAAAGGCGAGCCGGCAGAATGAGCCACCTGCCAAACATTTGACAATCTAGCAACATTTCGACGGCTATGTTCATTGTCGAACGACCAGTTTCCATCTGCAAACGGTTTGCTGAATCCAAGCAAATCCGACCAAACGCAAAAAGTTTTGACAATTTTTTCCATTTGGTTTGGCCGGCGTTTATTTTGTGGAAATTCCGTGTTTCATCCGTGTTCAATCCGTGGCTTAATTGAATTGAAATTTTGATGAGCAAACAATCCAAATCACAATGGGACTTCGGCGAATTGTTCCTGACGGAGCAAACGCGGCAGGTTTTGTCCGTCAGCGACCTGACGTCGCAGATCCGGCGGTTGCTGGAGCAGCGCATCGGCGCGGTCTGGGTGGGCGGCGAGGTCAGCAATCTGCGCGCGCAAGCTTCCGGGCACATTTATTTCACGCTCAAGGACGCGGGCGCGCAGTTGAGCTGCGTGTGTTTTCGCGACGCCGCCCGCGGGTCGCGCGCGTTGCTGGCGGACGGGCAGCAGGTCATCCTGCAGGGCGATGTCACGGTCTATGAGGTGCGCGGCCAATATCAACTGGTCGTCCGGCAGATCGAATTGCGCGGCGTGGGCGCGCTGCAAATCGCGTTCGAGAAACTCAAGCTGAAGCTCGCGGCGGAAGGCTTGTTCGCGCCGGAACGGAAACGTCCGCTGCCGAAATACCCGCAACGCATCGGTCTCGTCACTTCGCCGACGGGCGCGGCGATCCGCGATGTGTTGCACGTCGTGCAGCGACGGAATCCGGGTTTGGAAATCATTCTCGCGCCATGCCGCGTGCAGGGCGACGGTGCGGCGGCGGAAATTGCCGGGGCGATTCGGTTACTGAATGAATTCAATGTTTCTAGGGTAGGGTCGTCGCGCTGCGACGACCGGACGGCGCAGCGCGCCGTCCCTACCAATAGATTGGATTTGATTCTCGTCACTCGCGGCGGCGGTTCGCTGGAAGATTTGTGGGCGTTCAACGAGGAAGTCGTGGCGCGCGCGATTTTTGAATCGGCGATTCCGGTTGTTTCAGCGGTCGGGCATGAAATTGATTTCACCATCGCGGATTTTGTCGTGGACGTGCGCGCGGCGACGCCGAGTGCGGCGGCGGAAATCATCACGGAAGAAGTTTTTGCCAGCCGGCGGCTGGTCGGGAGTTTGACACAACGCATGTTGCGGATGCATCCGCGCCGGCAACTGAACGGGCATTTGCAACGGCTGGATGATTTGCAAACCGGCCTGCTGCGGCAAATGAAACAAGGCGTGAACGAACGCAGCGTGGCCTGGCGCAATCTGGCAACACGGTTGAAGCAGGTGCGCCCGAGGCAATTGTTGAAACAACGGCGTGAGTCGTTGAAGGCGGGCCGGCGGCGCTTGCGCGAGCTGGCGCGGGTGCAGTTCAGGAATTGTAAAAGTTCGCTGGAGGCGACGGTGGCGCGTTTGCGTTTGCTCGGGCCGGAGCAGGTTTTGTCGCGGGGTTACTCCATTACGATGGACAAAATGACGGGAAAAGTGTTGCGAGACGCCGCTAAAATTCAAGCCGGGCAAAAATTAAAAACGCGGTTGAAAGCGGGTGAAATTTTCAGCGAGGTTCAAAAACCGCGGTAATGACTCCGTGCTGGACGCAGGGGAAAATTTCTTTTAGCTTTATCGCGTGGCAAACCAATCGAAAAACGCGGGACAAAATAATCCCGCCCAAACTCCGCCGTTTGAGGACGCGTTGAAAAAACTCGAAGGCATCGTCGAGGCCATGGAGTCCGACGATTTGCCACTGGAAATGCTTTTGGCGAAATACGAGGAAGGGACGAAGCTTGTGAAAATTTGTCAGGGAAAATTAGCCGAGGCGGAATTAAGAATTCAGCAATTGGAGAAAACTGCGGCGGGCGAAATGAAGCTGAAACCATTTGATAAAGACGATGAATCGTGAATCGTTGCATCGGAAAATGCGACGCGATCAATCGCGGTTCAACAATTCAGCGGTTTAACATTTGACAAAATTATGAGCCGATACCTCGACATGGTTGACGGGCCGGAGCACGTCAAAAAACTCACGCCGATGCAACTCGAACAGCTTGCCGGGGAAATCCGGCAGGAGCTGATTGCCGGACTGGCGAAGGGCGGCGGGCATCTCGGCCCGAATCTCGGCGTGGTCGAACTGACCATCGCCCTGCACAGCGTCTTCACCACGCCGAAGGATAAATTTGTCTGGGACGTGAGCCATCAGGTTTATGTCCACAAAATTCTGACCGGACGCAAAAATCGCTTCCGCACCATCCGCCAGACGGACGGCTTGAACGGTTTTGCGCTGCGCACGGAAAGCCCGCACGATTGTTTTGGCGCCGGTCACGCCGGCACGGCCTTGTCCGCCGCGCTCGGCATGGCGGCGGCGCGCGACAAAAAAGGCACGGATGAAAACATCGTCTGCATCTTCGGCGACGCGGCGTTGACGAACGGCATTTCGTTCGAGGCGTTGAACAACATCGGCCACACGACGAAAAAGTTCATCGGCGTCCTCAACGACAACGAGTGGAGCATCGCCAAAAATGTCGGCGCGATTTCCGGCTACCTCAACAAGCTCATCACGAATCCGTCCTACAACAAACTGGCGAAGGATTTTGAAAATTTCATACGCCGTTTGCCGAAAGGAGAACTTGCGCTCAAGCTCGCCCACAAGGCCGAGGAAGGTTTCAAGGGTGCGATCAGCGATGTGGGCATGCGCCAGAAGAACGAAGTCGCGTTCAGTGCGGACGGACGCGGCGGTTTTGGCAATCCGATTTTGTTCGAGGAATTGGGCATCCGTTATCTCGGCCCGATTGACGGACACAACCTGCCATTGCTCATCAGCACGCTCGAATTTGCGAAGACCTGCGACCATCCGATTGTCATCCACGTTCTCACGCAGAAAGGCAAAGGTTTTGAAGCGGCGCTGAAATTTCCGGAAAAATTCCACGGTCTCGGTTCTTACGATGCGAAGACCGGCGAAACGCCCGCCGCCAAACCCAACACCCCGCCCATGTATCAGGACGTGATGGGCCAGACGATGGTCAAGCTCTGCCAGAAAAACAACACGCTCGTCGGCATCACTGCCGCGATGCCGACCGGCACC
>Ga0182015_10002315_pt1 | contig 23408 bp, 21 predicted proteins | sample 712P3MmetaG_FD_120478 | JGI IMG/M metagenome (GOLD analysis project Ga0182015, IMG submission 120478) | Permafrost microbial communities from Stordalen Mire, Sweden - 712P3M metaG | ecosystem: Environmental > Terrestrial > Soil > Wetlands > Permafrost | place: Sweden: Stordalen | collected...
AGCGCTGTTTGGCAACCGTAACTCCTTATTCCGGAATATTTTAGCTATAAGTCCTTTAAACCCAAAGATTTTGCGGGAATTTCTCCCTAACTCGATGATTCCACTACGGAGTGAGAGGGGGGGTGGGTCCTAATCCGCCGGTTATTACCTCATCAGTTAATGGGCTGGAACATGAACCGGAGCCTCTATCAGACTGCACCGGAAGTACCCGAATGCCGGCCGGCGAAAACAGGCTCGCGTTATATTGGATGGAGACCCCGTGAAACGCATCCTCCATCAATTCTTGTTGTGGATCCCCCTTTTCTTTCTCCCGTGTTTGTCGGCCTGCAATCACGGCAGCGGCCGCACGCTGGAGGTCGCCTACGTTTCCGGAGTGCAGGCCATCCTGCGCGACCACGTGGCCGCGGTCTATGAAAAAGCCGGAGTGGTAAAGAACGGAGAGCGCGTCGAAGTGCTCGACCATGACCGCCGCTTCGTCAAGGTACGCACCGCCGGCGGCGCGACGGGATGGGTTGAGCAGCGCTACCTCGTCGGTCAGGACGTCTTCGATCAGATCCAGAAACTGACCGCCGACAACCTCAACGATCCGGTGCAGGCCCAGGGCACAACTCGCAACGACACGAATCTGCACGTCGAGCCGGGGCGCGATACCGACCATCTCTATCAGATTTTGTCCGGTGAGAAACTGTCGCTATTGAAGCGAGGCACGGCGGAAAAGGCAGGCGCGATTGCGCCGCCACCGCGTTCCGCATCGCGCGCTGACAGGCCGGGCAGCAGCCCGCAGAACAAGAAACCAGCGGAACCGCCGAAGCCGCTTCCGGCGACGGATGTTCCCGAACCCCATGCTCCAGCGACTCAGGCTCCGGCGACCCCGGCTCCGGTAAAAGAGGATTGGTGGCTGGTGCGCGACTCCCACAACCGTGTCGGCTGGGTGTTGGCGCGCATGGTGGATCTCGACGTCCCGCTCGACGTAGCCCAATACGCGGAAGGCCAGCGCATCGTCGCGTTCTTCGTGCTGAATCAGGTTCCGGATGGAGACAAGAAAGTCGCGCAGTACCTGACCGTCCTCACCGAACCAAAAGACGGCCTGCCGTTTGACTTCAACCAGATTCGCGTCTTCACCTGGAATGTGAGAAAGCATCGCTACGAAACCGCCTATCGCGAGCGTATGGAAGGCGTTTTGCCGGTGACCGTTTCGCAGGAAAATTTCGACAAGGAAGGCGTTCTGCCCGTATTCATCCTCCGTGTGCCGGACGACAAGGGCAACGTGACCGAGCGCAAATACAAGCTCAACACGCCGATTGTGCGCCGAGTTCTCGCGCCGGGAGAGGAGCCGCAACGGCCATCCCCGAAGCGAGCGCCGCGACGGAAGCGATAGCGTAGGCACCGCCAAGACGCCGAGGTCGCCGAGAAGAAGGAGGTCCTTCGCTTCGCTCAGGATGACAGACTTTTTGGGATGACGATTTTGTTTCATTGTTTCAGAGTAAAAATCCCGGTTAAGGTTTTCTCGGCGCCCTCGGCGTCTCGGCGGTAAAACTCACGAATAGAAATCCGCAATGCTCTCGACCACGCGCCGGATCTCGTCCTCGGTCAACTCAGGAAACATAGGCAGCGCGAGCACTTCCTGCGCGGCTTGTTCGGCGACGGGCAGGTCTCCAGCTTTCAGTCCGAGGTAGGCGAAGACGGGTTGCAAGTGCAGCGGCAGTGGGTAGTAGATTTCCGATCCGATTTTTCGATCGGCAAGGAACTTGCGCAGTTCGTCCCTGCGCAGGGCGCGAATCACATATTGATGGAACACATGGGTAGCTTGCGGACTCCTGGCCAGCAATCGCACGGGCGCCGCGCCCTGGTTCGAAGGCTGATTGGAAGTCTGGTTCGAAGGCAGCGCGGAAGTCAGTCCGGCGCTCACAAACAGCCGGTCGTAACTCGCGGCATTGTTCCGTCGGCTCTGGTTCCAGTCCGCGAGGTGCGCCAGCTTTACGCGCAGCACCGCAGCCTGAATGGCGTCCAGGCGCCCGTTCCAGCCAAATTCGTCATGGTAATAGCGGCGGGGACTGCCATGATTGCGCAGTCGCCGCATGTGCTCCGCCATCTCCGAAGTGGTGGTGGTGACAATGCCCGCGTCTCCGTAAGCGCTCAGGTTTTTCGTGGGATAGAAACTGAAGGCTGCGGTGATGCCGAACGCGCCCGCGCCGCGCGCGTTCCACTGGGCGCCGATGGCCTGGGCAGCGTCCTCGACAATTGCAACTGCGGATTTCTGGCCGTGTTCCGTAACATGTTCCTTGACGATGCGATCGAACGCGTCCATGTCGGCGCACTGGCCGTAAAGATGCACGGGAAGAATGGCGCGGACGTTTTCGGACCGTTTTGTGCTCCGCTGCCCATCACGCAATCGCCGCGCAACGAGCGTGGCATCGAGATTCAACGTGCCGGCATCGACGTCCACGAAGACCGGTTTCGCGCCCGCTCGAACAATCGCGCTGGCGGAGGCAAAGAAGCTGAATGCGGTGGTAATGACCGAGTCTCCGGGCTTTACGCCGGCGGCGACGAGCGCCAGCCAGAGCGCCTCTGTGCCGGACGAGCACCCGACGGCGCCACCCGCTCCCGTGAGCGCGGCAATCTCACGCTCCAGAGCCTCGACCTCCGGGCCGAGAATGAAACTTTGCGAATCGCACACGCGCGCGATGGCGTCCAGCACTTCTTCGCGGATGCCATCGTACTGGCGGCGCAAGTCAAGAAGTGGAACGGACTCGGGTGTCGCTATGGGTGGCGGCGACAAAATAGGTTTCACTCGAACGAAATTCTAGCAGGCGTCAATCAGTCTTGCGATTTTGCGGCCCAGCGGTCATTTTCGCGACGATCATTTTAGCGACAATCATTTTCGCGGCGATGAATTCGCGACGATGAAAATTCTGAAGCAACCACCGAGGACGAGGACACGGAGATCCTCAGGTCATGGGCTTGCGCAGGGCGATCTGTGGCGACTTCGGTTTGGGGGCAGCACCGGCCAGATGCTCCTGCCAATCCGCCAGGTCAGCGCGCAGCCGGTCGAGATCGAGATCGGGGAACGAGCTGTCCGCGCCGTTGAGATTGCGCAGCGCACGCTCCAGAACCGAGCGAGCACCGACACGGTTGCCAGTGGACTCGTGATGAAAAGCGACCGCCAGCTGGACCAGTCCCTGGAGATGCCGACGCAACGGCCGGTCGCGAGGCAGCGCGCGCCAGACATCTTCGAGAGCCTCATGAGCGTCGAAAAAGTGCGCGCGGTTGAAGAGGTCGAGACCTGTTTTGAATTCCCCGTGACTGGGCGAGATGGTCATTAGAAGCCATACCTCAGAAGAGAAGCCATCCCTCAGAAGCTACGCCTCACGCGGTTGCCGGAGCCAAAATCAACGGCAACATCAAAATCAACGGCAGCGGACAGGAGTGTCCGCTCCACATGGGCAGAAACTGTCATCTACATCTTCCCATAGGGAATCAGCGACACCACTCCCAAAAACCGTAGAACGTGGGTACGCTGAACGTATATTGCTGAACCATATGCTAGTTAGTAAAGCCCGTTTTGGAATGTAGATTGCATTTCAGAATAATTATCTTCTCAAGATACTTCTTGGGCTGCGTGCTGATGTCGGGCCCTCCCTGAACCAATCAACGTACGATGAACAGCAATCGGGTTTCCGGAACTCACTAGGAGGGATCGAAAATGGAATCTTCATACCGCAGCACTTGGAAGCACTTTCTGCTCGCATTTGTCGTCGTGGGCCTTTGCGTTGGAGCTCTCGCGCAAGGTGGAATCGGTGAACTGACCGGTGATGTGACAGACTCAACCGGAGCGGTGGTGTCGGGCGTCGAGATTAAGCTGACCAACGTCGCGACCGGTGAAGTGCGCACCACGGTGACCACGCCCGCTGGCTCTTACCGTTTTCCGGCGCTGCCGATCGTGGGCTCGTACACCCTGGAAGTGACTGACAAGGGATTCAAGTCAGTGAAGATTCAGAACATCGTCGCTACCGTGGGTACGATTGTAACCAGAGACGTGACGCTGGAGGTGGGCTCGGCCACCGAGCAGGTCACAGTCGAGGCAGGAGCGCAGTTGGTGCAGACGCAGGACTCGGCGCTTTCGCAGAACGTGGATAAACAGGTCTGGACGAACATGCCGCTGGAAACGCGAAGCCAGAACGAATTCCTCGGTCTGTTGGCCGGCGCGGAGCCCGCAGCTGAGGCGAACATAGAGGACCGAGGCCCCGCCGTCAACGGCACTCGCAGTGGCTCCGGCAACTTTATGGTGGAAGGGTTTAGCAACAACGATCTGGGTGTGGGCGGTGCTGCAAACACTATTGTCGGCTCCGGCGGAGCAGTTACCACGATTTCTCCCGACGCGATCCAGGAATACCGCGTGATCGACAGCACACCGCCGGCTGAATACGGCCAAGCTGGCGGCTTCGTGACCGATACGGTCCTCAAGGGTGGAACGAATCAGTTTCACGGCTCTCTTTTCGAATACAACCGTATTCAGGATCTCGCGGCCAACAGCTGGTTCTCTAATTTTGCGGGCGAGCAGGATCACCTGGTCCGCAACCAGTTTGGTGGATCCGGCGGCGGACCCATCATCAAGGACAAGATGTTCTTCTACTACACCCTGGAATACCAACGCTTGCGCACGTCCAGCCCGTTGACCGGGGACACGTATACCTCGGATTTTGTGAAATTCGTAAATGATGGGGATTTTGAAACCTTCCAGGAGAGCAATCCAGGCGGCATCTGTAATGAGCTCTTAGGAGCCTCCTGCCCCGGTGCCTTCGCGGCGAGTGCAGCGTACCCCACTGGGAGTGCATCGCTCGCGCCGGTGTATTCAAGCATGGCTGCGATCCAGACTCCCGTGCTCTGTACGACCGGAGCCGCGAATTGCAAAAACTTTACGAACGTTGCCCAGGGTTTATACACCGCAGGGTACTACGCACTCGAAAACCCCAATCTCCCTGCTCCGGTGGGCACGTTACCGCTGGTCTACCCGGTTAATGTCTACGGGACCGCAACGGTATCGCAGCCTGAAATCTTCAATCAGGTGCGAAACGCGGTGAAGTTTGACTATAAGCTAGGCGGCAAAGATCAGCTGAATGTGGCCTACCTCATCGACAACCAGGACCAAACCGTCCCGTATGGTGACACCAACTTCACTTTTGGACCGACCTCTTTCGAACACCTCCGGTCGCAGACCGCGGGCGTCACCTTGACACACACCTTCAGCCCCACGGTCCTCAACCAGGCGCGTATGTCGTATCTGCGGCATACCCTTGATGTTCCCGGGGACCCGAAAGTGGCCGGCATGCCAGACACGTTCATGTTTTTCGACGAGCCGGCATTCGCATTTGGCAATGCCGACAACATCCCTCAGTTCTTCACCGAGAATGAGTTTATCTACAAAGACGACCTCTCGGTCGCCCATGGCAAAAACAACTTCAAAGGCGGTGGCGAGTATCGGCGTACTCGGAACGGCAGCAGCTTTGAGCTGGAGGGGGCCGGGTTAAATGGCATGCAGGACGTCGAGGATTTCGTCACCAGCGGAAATTTTACCAATCAGCTCGAAGACCTTCTGGTTTCCGACGGATTCATGACAACGCAAGAAAGATTTGGTTCGATCGCTGAATCTGAAGCTTCTTTGAATCCCCTCACCGGTCAATTGCCGGACTATTACCGTGGCTACCGCGCTAACGAAGCTGCGGCTTACTTTCAGGACGATTGGCGGTTGAGCCCGCGCCTGACGGTAAACCTGGGTCTGCGCTGGGAGTATTTTGGGCCGCCGCACAACTTCCAAAAGGGGCTCGATGCCAATTTCTATCAGGGAGTCCCGGTTACCCCGATTGCGACGACGAGCACCAATCCGTTTTTCCCGGTGAATAGCCCGTACGCGGCGCTGTTTGCGACTGGAACGGTACAGCAGCGAAATAACAACATATGGGACAAGGATCTGCACAACTTTGGCCCGCGGGTAGGGTTTTCCTGGGACGCTATGGGCAACCAGAAGGTAGTCGTGCGTGGCGGCTTCGGAATTAACTACGACCGGATTTACAACAATGTTTTCGAGAACATTCGCTTCAATCCGCCCTACTTTGCGCTCGGGCTGCTGGGATCGATCGTTGGCGAAGCAACCATCACTCCGGCGGAGACAGCAGCTCTGGCCACATTTCCCTTCAAGGGCACCTCGACGTTCCTTTCTTCGCCGTTGACTCCGGAACTGCGCGCCATGGACCAGAACATAGTGACTCCGTATTACGAGCAGGCGCACTTGGGCGTCCAGTACGAAATCGGCAAGGACATGATGCTGGAGTCGAATTACGTGGGAACGTTTGGCCACAAACTAATCGGAGTTCTCAACCGGAACACCTACGACGGCCGCTTCGCCGGTGATGACACGCCGATTAACCCCGATTATGCCAACATCAACTTCCGCACGAATTGTTGTGACTCGAATTACCATGCATTTCAGACCACGTTGCGCAAACGATTCACCAATGGCCTGCAATTCAACGCCAATTACACCTACTCGAAGGCAATGGACACCCTCAGCGACGCTTTCGACGGTAAGGGCACTGCCGCAGGTTTCCCCAGTGACAACCTGGATCCACACCTCGATTACGGTCCGGCGGACTACAATGTCAAGAACCGCGGGGTGGTCAGCTTCGTGTACGATCTGCCCTTCGCGAAAGCGAACCGGTGGATTGGTGGCTGGAACGTGTCGGGAATCTTGTCGGTGCAAGACGGAGCCAATTTCTCGATTTTTAACAGTAGCGTGGACACTAATAAGGACGGGGACTTCAACGACCGGGCGGTTTACATTGGGAGCGGAGCCGTGACCAATAGTATCAGTCACAGCAAGAGCCCGGCGTTGGGATACTATAATCCCGCCGACTTTGCCAGCCTCGGTACCCCAGCGCTGCCGTGCCCGCTAAGCGTCAATATGGGATTGTGGTGCAATGGACCGGGCGAGATGCAGCGTAACTCCTTGGTTGGGCCGGGATTCTTCAACACGGACATCGGGTTCGGCAAGCTCTTTAAGATCAATGAGCGTGCGGCGCTCAAGTTTGAAGCCAACTTCTTCAACATCCTGAATCACCCGAACTTCCTGCCTCCGGATAACAATCTGAACGACACGACGGCCGGGCTCTCGCTATCCACCTTCAGCAATCAGCAAACCGGAGGTCCCCGGATCACGCAGTTGGCGCTTCGCTTCGACTTCTAAGGTAGGTGCCGGAGCGTACTCTTAGGCCGGCCGCGACAGTCTGTTACGAAACACTTGGCGGCTCTCTTAAGCGATAAGAGAATGCCCTCGCGGGAGCGAGGGCATTTTTTTGAGGCCTATGTCCGGGGAGAGAAGCGGGAGCAGACGACGATGTTTCCCGTGACGTTGGAAGAACTGATCCCATCCAACTGTAGTAGCTGGCCTGTGAAGAACATCATCCAACCACCAAGCTTTGGTTGCTCTACCTTCCAAACATGGGATAGTGACTCGCCGCTCCCATCAGGAACAACATGGGGAACGACAGCACAAAGCTCGCGCGCGACGTAAGGAAAACCTGGCGGGCCAAGTACTTTGCTTTCTCCGGCATCGGTGTGCCGTTGGCCGCATTGTCGGCGGTCCACTTGATGATCTTCTTTTGCCCGCGCCAGACTACGCCCCAGACGTTCAGCATCATCGTCCAGCCAATCCCGCCGCCGATGCCGATGGCGAGCAGGCGATTGCTCTCCCATCCATGATCGTTCAGCCGAAGAAACAGGCAGGACGCCGCCAGCACGATGATGGTGTAAATCACGGCGAGCACCGGCCCTTTGTCGAGCGCGCCCTTGCCGGGGATCAGGCAGACATACATCAGCGCCCAGGCGACGGTCCAGATTAGAAAGAAAGTTCCCATCGGTCCGCCGGAAGACGCTCCGCCGTTTCTGGCGTCGGAAGCGACAATGGTGCCCCAGTATACGAACCCCATCAATACGGTGAGCACCGATGACCAGCGAAACCACCATAGCGCGCGGGACATCAGGCCGGGCAAGACTTTTCCCCGGGTAGCCGGATCGAGTTCCTTAGCAAACGGAATGCTGACCAGATTGAAGAAATACAGCAGGCCAATCCAGGTTATGCCTCCGATGAAATGCAACCAGCGAAGGAGCATCAGAAGATTGGTGTTGAAGTCGGCAGGCAGATTGATGTTAGTCAAGTTCAGGGCTCCTATTTCGACACTCTTTTCGACACTCTGCTCGGAAAGTGACGATTGTAGACGGCTGGCAAAGGAAATGAAACCCGGCCGATTTGTGGGTAGTGGTGTAGTTTCACGATCCAGCCGACGAAATCCTGAACCACTAAGGGCACGAAGGATCACGAAGGCTTTTAGCCTCAGATGTTTCCTTCGTGTGCCTTGGTGGTTAACGATTTCGCAAATTGCACCACTACCAATTTTGTGGAGTGTATAGAAATCATACGGCGCATTTTCTTTAGCTGGACAGAAACGGACTGCTGGACGGGCCATGTGCAGGTACTTTCTTGAGAATATTATTCGCAAGAAGTTGAAAAGCGCGAGACAAGGCCGTATTGTAAGACCGACAGAAAAAGAGCTGCAGCCAATTGTCCCTCCCTAAGCTGAATGGCGCAGCATCGAAGTCGAAAAAAGGAGATCGGCAAATGGAAGCCAAGCCGGCACAACAGAACATTCAGGATTCCTTCCTCAACACAGCGCGAAAGGAACGGCACAACATTACGATTTATCTGGTCAGCGGAGTCAAGCTGACGGGCCGTATCCGATCGTTCGATAAGTACTCGGTGGTCCTCGAAACCAGCAACCAGGAGCAGCTCATTTTCAAGCATGCGATTTCGACTGTGGTCATCGCGCGCGGAGCGCACAGCCACATGGATGCGAAGCCAACAGCGGTGGCGCCCCATGCGGAGACGGCGATTTCGAACGCCGCGTCCGGCACCGAAGGATGAAATGAGTTTGCTTGCGCCGAGATGACACCAGACTGAGCAGCCGCAGCCGCTCGCGAAGTGAGCCTACGGCGGTGCTGAATCCGTCGGAGCATCAGGAACGGGCGTTCCTGGTGGGTGTAGAGTTTCGCTCCACGGGGCGTGCGCGCCGTTCGGGAAAAACAAGTTCTGGAACCATTCCTGCCGGCGCGGCGGCGGCTCGAGATCACGCTACCAGCGTGGCCGCTTCCTCTTCCTCTCTGCCGGCGGATTCTCCCGACTTCAGCTCCGAGGAATCGCTGGATGAACTGCGGGCGCTGGCCACGAGCGCGGGCGCCGAGATCGCCGGCGAATTCACGCAGCGCCGCGACCGTCCGGATCCGGCCACGCTGATTGGCAAGGGCAAACTGGAGGAAATTGCGGCCGCGTCCGCTTCGGTTTCCGCGGATGTGATTCTGTTCGATCACGACCTCTCGCCGTCGCAACAGCGCAATATTGAGCGCGTGCTCAACACTCGCGTCATCGATCGCACGCAGCTTATTCTCGACATCTTCGCGCGTCACGCCCGCACCCGTGAAGGTCAATTGCAGGTGGAGCTGGCTCAGCTCGAATATATGCTTCCGCGGCTCGCGGGGCGCGGCGTGGAAATGTCGCAGCTCGGCGGCGGAATCGGCACTCGCGGACCGGGCGAAACTCAGCTGGAGACGGACCGGCGAAAGATTTTCCGCCGCGTCCGGCACGTTCAACAGCAAATCGAAAAAGTGCGCCGCATCCGCGCGCAGCAGAGGCAGCGCCGCGAATCAGGTCCGGTAGCCACGGTGGCGCTGGTGGGCTATACGAACGCGGGGAAATCCACACTCTTCAACGTGCTTACCCAGGCGCATGTGGTGGCATCGTCGCGGATGTTTGCTACGCTCGACCCAACGATTCGCTCCGCGGAGTTGCCCTCGAAACGCAAAGTTCTGTTCTCCGACACGGTGGGTTTTATCCGGCATCTTCCGCATACTCTGGTTTCGGCGTTCCGGGCCACGCTTGAAGAAGTGCAGCGCGCCACGCTGATCATGCAAGTCTCCGATGCCAGCAGCCCGGTTTCCGCCGAGCAGGACGCGCAAGTGGAGAGTGTTCTCAAGGAACTCGAAGCCGACAAGAAGCCGCGGCTGCGAGTGATGAACAAGATCGACCTCCTGCTTCCCAAGCAGCGCGAGTCGCTGCGCGACGACGACCAGACCGTCCACGTCTCCGCGGCAAAGGGAATTGGTTTAAGCACTCTGCTGGATCGCGTCGATGCCTTGATTGACGAAGACCGGCCCCGCCGTGTTCGCCTGCGCATTCCGCAAAAAGAGGGCAAGATGCTGGCCCAGTTGCAGGCTGGCGCCCGCATCTATTCCCGTAAATATCAGGACGGGGCGGTGTTGCTCGAAGCGGAAGCGCCAGCCTCGCTGCTGCGAAAGTTGCGGGAATGGGAAGTCGAGTAGCGGAAGGCGGCTGCGAATTTCCGGTAGTGCTGCAGTTTGCGAAATCGTTAACCACCAAGGCCACCGAGGTACACGCAGGAAACATCTGATCTCGTCGGGCTGCATCGTGAAGCTCCACTACTACCGAATTTCCTTGACAACGGTTTATTGGACCTATATAAATATAGATGCGGCGTGTGCCGTCGCTTATATTAGATTTCCTTAGAGGTGCAAAGATGGATGTCAGCATTGATCAGTTGGAGCAAGATCTCGCCCAGAAGCTTATTAGTCCCCTAAAAAATACCGTCCCGGGCCAGTATCAACTTCGGGTTTCACTCCTAGACGCCAAAGGACGCAAGAAGCGCAGCAATGCGTCCGCAAGCAACTGGTCCCCTGCGTCTGGTCGGATTGAGATTCGTTTCGAGCCCGCCCCAGAACAAGAAAAACTCGCGGCGACCGCGGAATCGCGCGGAGCGGACAAATCCAGCCTGCGCACACAGAGCCTTCCTGCGGATTTTTCTGCTCCGAAAACTTCGGCGGCGCTCCTGGAGATTGAAATTAAATTGATTCGAGCGCTGGATCGTGCAGAATCAACACCGGGTTGGAAGTTTGTCTCCCTGAAAAAATTTCGCGATGAAGTTCTTCCGTATGAACCCAGTGCGCCAGATGCGTTCAAGCCCAGCGACGTACACTGGCAGGACGCGATTCGGATTGCAATCGAAAAGAGGTTGATACTGATTGGCAAGGTGCCCAACCCAAAATCTCCACAATTCCCAGTCACGAGTATCCGCCTAAATCGACTGATGCCTGCAGTACAGGAGATACTGGGACACCCGAAGAACGACCTGGATTTCCATCCGATTCACATCAAAGGTGAACCACTGTCCGCCACGATTCTACGAGAGAGGCGTTGAGCCTTGGCGCTCTACTACCTGGAAACGAGCGCCCTCGTCAAACTCTACGTGTATGAGACAGGCACGGAGCGGCTTCTTGGCCTCACCGCCAGCGACGCGGGGCATCGATTCGCCATCCTGTCGCTGGCGCAGGTCGAGTTTCGAGCGGCGATCCGGAGGCGGCAGCGCGGCGGCGAGATTCCTGACAACGCGGCCGACGAATTGATCGAATCTTTTCGCCGGCATGCGGAGGGCAAGTTTCTCATACAATCCTTCTCGGACTCTTTGCTGGACGTGGCGTCGGCGCTCATCGACAGTTATCCTCTTAGGGCATACGATGCCGCGCAACTAGCGGGCTACCTGGTGCTGCGTTCGATTTCTGGAACCGAGGAGCCGACTTTCGTTTGTGCTGACAAGGTCTTGCTGGCGACCGCGCGCAACGAAGGCTGTCCGGTGCTGGATCCATCCTCGACTGCATAAGCCGTCCACCGGCAGTTGAAAAATTAAAATGATCCGGATAACCGGCCCTACGCCTCGCGAACGGCGAAAGTTGCGCGAATGGGAAGTCGACTGAGCCTGACAGTGAGACTCTGAAGTCGAACTCGGAAGTGAGACTCGGAAGACCCAGGGACTAGGTAAGACACTTGTCACGGCTGACCGTTTGTTATGACATGGATGTCATGACGCCTCGCACGATATCGCTGTTCACTGTCCTGCTCCTTTGTCTGGCGATTCATTCAGCTGCGCAAGAGTCGGCCGGCGCCGTGCAAGTTCGCAGGCTGGAAGAAAAATGGGCCACGGCTTACAAGGAACGGCAGATTGATCTTCTGTCATCGCTGCTGAACGAAGATTTCGTGATTACGGTTGAGGACGGCAATACCTACAGCAAACAGGGCTATATTACGCACAGCGCCGATCCCTCGGTTCACGTGGACGTTGCCGAGTTGTCGGACCTCCGAATCCGGATGCGCGGCAACCTCGCGGTGGTAACCGGGGCTTATCACGAGCGGGGAGAGTCGAACCACAAGCCTTACGAATACCACGATCGGTTCACCGATGTCTGGGTGAAGGTTGAGAACAGCTGGCAGGTAATCGCCTCCCATTACAGCGTCCCGTTGAAGTAATGAGTTGGGCTCCGAAAGTCGCCCCTACAAGTTGCCCTACGCCCTCCCGAACGGATTCTCCAGCGACGGGCTTTGCGGGGTGAACAATTCTGATCCTGCTTCCGTGATGTGCATGTCGTCTTCGAGGCGGATGCCGAATTCTCCGTGGATGTAAATGCCTGGTTCATCACTGAAGGTCATCTCTGGCTGGAGTTTCGTTGGGTTGCCGCGGACCAGATACGGCCACTCGTGGCCATCCATGCCCATGCCGTGTCCCAGGCGATGGGCGAAGTACTTGTAATCCGGGCCATAGCCCGCATCGACGATGACCTTGCGGGCAGCGGCATCCACGGAGCCGGCTTCCACGCCGGGCCTGGCGGTCGCCAGCGCGGCGCTCTGGGCGCGGTGCACGATGTCGAAGACCTGTTTCATTTTGTCGCTGGGCTTGCCAAGGACAAACGTGCGCGTGATGTCGGACTGATAGCCCTCCACCGAGCAGCCACCGTCGATCATCACGATCGTGCTCTCCTGAATGACTTGCGGTTGGACTGAGCCGTGGGGAAAAGAAGAAAACTCGCCAACCTGCACTTCCGCGCCGCCCTCGAATCCCAGCTTGCGGTGCGCGGTCTCCAGCATCTCTCCGACATCGCGCTGCGTCATGCCGACTTTCATCGAACGATAAGTTGCTTCGTAAGCGGCGAGCGTGACCTTGGCGGCCAGCCGCATCAGGTCGATTTCGTGGCGGCTCTTGATCATGCGGCATCCGGCGGTGACCGGAGTCGCGCTCGTGAACGTGGCGCTGGCCGCGGCCTGGCGCAGCTTGTCGCTGAAGACAAACTTTGCCGTCTCTTCGATGCCGATCACGCCGCTCGCAATGCCGCGATCGGTGAGGCCTTGCGCGACGCGGGCGTACGGACTCTCGTCTTCCTGCCAGGTGCGGACATCAGGCTTGATGCCGTCGGGCGCTTGTGCGATCTGTTCGCGCGCTCGGCCCTCCTCGAACGCTGGCGACACGTAAAACGCTTCGCCCTTCGCGGGCAGGACCATAGCGAAGAGGCGCTCTCCACCCTGCCATCTTATGCCGGTGAAGTAGGCGAGAGATGTCCCTTGCGCGAGCAGAATGGCGGACAGATTATTTTCGCGCATCAATTGGCGAGCCTTTTCCTGGCGCGCGGCGCGCTCGTCGATTGTGATGGGCTTGGCTTCTCCGCCGAGAGTGCTGAGGGCGGCGATTGGCGGCGGGAGAGATTTTTCACATTCGGCCGCCTGGGTCAGCGTGGGCAACGCTACGCTGACACCGGCAGCGAGGGAACTGGTTTGCAGAAAATGACGGCGCGAGATCATGAAGCCTCCGGAGAAGAAGAGCCATTATATAGATCTGAGATGGTCGGGCGGGATATGCGAGCACGCTGAGCAGAGGAGCATGAGGTCCTTCGCTGCGCTCAGGATGACAGTTTGGATTTGACCGCTGGAGAGTGCCTTGGTGCCTCATTGAGAGTGGAGTGGGTGTAGGGGTCCTTCGACTGCGCCGGGCCAATCGCTTTGCGCTTGGCTCGGCTGCGCTCAGGATGACAGTTTTGTGGAGATGCCGGCGGGACGCCGGGCTACGGTCGAGCTTGGCCGGCGGGACGCCGGCGCTACTGCTTGGCTTTGGTGCAGTAGAATGGGGCGCTAGAATTGAGCGGGTTCAGACTTCAATCTTTCTGGAGGAGCGATGGGTAGCTATGCCGTGGGGGCAGGAGGACGAATGGTCGCGCATAACATGGTCACTACGCAGTTCGAGCTCGATGGTTTTCGCGTTGTGCGCACGCTGGGTGTGGTGCGCGGAATTACGGTGCGGTCCCGGTCGATCTTTGGGACGATTGGCGCGAGCCTGCAGACGCTGGTCGGCGGAAATATCACCCTGCTTACCAATCTCTGCGAGCGGACGCGCGCCGAAGCGTTCGACGTGATGTTGCAACACGCGGCGGAACTCGGAGGGAACGCCGTGGTCGGCGCGCGCTACGACGCCACGGAAATTATGCAGGGGGTCACGGAAGTGCTGGCCTATGGCACGGCTGTCGTGGTTGAAGCGAGCCGTTAAGGTCAGAGGTTAGAGGTTAGATTGCTGAGGTTAGGACCCTCCGCAAAAAGCGGTCGGGGCACGAATTTTTTTTGTATTGCCTATCTTTAGAATCACGGGGTTAGCGGGGCATAAATATCCTTGACTAACCCACGCCGATTTGCTATTATTCTGGTCATGGACAGCCCAAAGACATTACTCGAAGCGATTCAATACTTTAGCGACGAACAGATTTGCATTAATGCTGTGGCCGCTATGCGCTGGCCTGACGGGGCGCGTTGCCCTGACTGTCACGAGGATGACGCCAAGAATCCCTATTACCTCAAGACTCAGAAGCGCTGGAAGTGCCGCTCTTGCCGTCGCCAGTTCTCCGTCAAGGTTAATACCATCTTCGAGGACTCGCCAATCCCTTTACAGAAGTGGCTCCCTGCTTTGTGGCTGCTGACTAGCTGTAAGAACGGTGTTAGCTCTTGGGAGATTCATCGCAGTATCGGAGTATCGCAGAAGTCAGCTTGGTTCATGCTGCATCGTCTCCGGCTAGCGCTCAAGACTGGCGACCTAGGAACAAAGCTAGGCGGAACCGAGAGCGGCGGTGTGGAAGTCGATGAGACTTTCGTGGGTGGCAAACTCCGCAACATGCACCGAGATCGCCGTGAACGCTTCGCTGCGAAGTCTGGACACACTGGCGGTGCAACTGGCAAAACAATTGTCATGGGCATCCTTGACCGCGATGCGCGTCAGGTTCGCGCGTCCGTTGTGCCCGATGTAAAGCGCGAGACATTGCAGAGCGCAAGTTCTCAACAACGTGAAATATGGCTCTCCCGTTTACACCGATGACGCTGTACCCTACGACAAACTGAAATGGAAATATATCCACGAGACTGTGAACCATGCAGAGACTTACGTTAATGGCCGCGTGCATACCAATGGGCTAGAGAATTTCTGGTCGCTGTTGAAGCGTGGATTGAAGGGCACTTATGTTGCAGTGGAACCATTCCACCTTGAGCGCTACATTGACGAACAGGTTTTCAGGTTCAACAATCGCGCAACCGCGGATAATCCGTTGAACGACTCGGACCGCTTCTTGCTGGCCTTGTCTCAGGTTTCAAACAAGCGGCTTACCTACAAGGAACTCACTGGCAAGAGTGAGAACACTTCGGTGTCTACGACGCCTGAGCCGTTCTAATCCTCGTCGCCGGAAGCGTGGTCCGAAGCCGAAGGTTTCGGTTTAGGGCCGCGCTTCGGCAAGTTCGCTCTCTCCGTCTGGTATCGCTTCTCGCGCTCGGATAATTCGCTCTTGGAGACAGTCAGAACTTGGCGCAAACCATCCTTAAACGCTCGCATCTTCTCGGATGGTGTCGTGTCCGGATCGGGAGTAGACTTCATGCGCAGAAGTTTATGCAATTCTTACTGTCGATGGCACGGTCAGTTGCTGCTTTCTCATCTCAAGATTGTAAGAGCTTTTGTCGATGAGACTTTAGGGCATCCACCAACTTCACCAAGCGGTCGAAATCCATGGATTCCCTATATTTCGCGTGAGTGCGAAAGTCCATATCGCGAAGGTTCATCGTCTGGAAATCTGCGTTAGATGGCGCTGTCTGAGCACTCCTAATCAGCCAAGTAGCCAGCTCATGAAGGCTCTCGCCCGACTTATTGCGGCTTCGCGATCATGCGCGAATTCGTTTTGCTCGTCTTCCAGTTCGACAATTAAGTTTGCTCGCTGCTGTTTCTTTTCGTCTATAGTCACGGTTATCTACTCCTGACGCTTATTATTTCATGGCAGTCAAGCGGCGGAACACCACCGATCACACAATCGTAGCGAGTTTTCCCATAAAGATCCTTACCTGTCGGATCAAGTTGTCCGCCTCTTCTAATGTGTAAGTGTCCTTTGGGTGCATGACTTCGTTGCGCCATGCCAATTTAACTGCGTACAGATTCGCAGACGCTTGCGACATTTCTACAGTCCCTCGGTCTTTGGGGTTCAGGGCTTTAATTGCTTTGTTTACTTCGTCCAAGATGTTCTGCCAATTTTTCTCTCCCGCCAACTTCACTTTGAGTTTAGTTCCGAAGGCTTGTACCCCGGTTTCCATGATTCGCATTAAGTGAAAAACAACGGCTGTTCCACGGCCAGCTGCGTAGCAATTGCCAGCCTCCACAACATCAAACTGGATATCGGGAAACTTAGCATTCACTTCTTTACCGAACAGTTCCGGTTGATCGTAATAAGCGGCTCTCTCCGGCGGAACGAACATAAATGATTTGTCCGCCATCTCAGCGGCGATAGTGGATTCCAAATGAGTGATCGCATCAAGGAATTGCCCAAATGTAGTGCGCTTCCACGTAACAATTTCGGCCAAATGTTCGACAGCCTTTACTGATATCGTCAATCCAATCGCTTTGCAATTTTCTTTGATGAAACCGATTTGTTGTTGAGCAGTAGCAGACTGTCTGGACGCCTGCGGCAAAGTCGTGGAGCGCGTATGCCCGCCCCCTCCATATAGTCCTCAGCGTTTCGCTTTACCCGAAGCAATGACTGTCCGATGTTAAAGAAAGCCTCAGCGGAGAACTTTTGGCATATCCCACCAACTCACCAACCTGTGGGCGGAATTATCCCACGGAACCAGAACTGCCCTGTCACGGCAACCCGAAAATAGCATGATTGGGTTAGCCATGTCTATTGTTGCCGTTAGCCGGAAATTTCTTGTAAATCTTTGAGTTTAAATGGTTTATATGGAAAATATTGTTAAATCAGGGGTTAGAGGGGGATTTCTCGCTCTGGTTGGATGACGGCTGCTCGGAGGGGTTCTGCTGCTCGTTGGATGGCAACTGGTGATCGGAGTACTTGCAGAGTGGATCTGGATAGTAACAGATTTGCGACATTTTTGTTGGATTCAATGAATATATTTCTTCCGAACTGAGGCGGATGTTTGCGGGGTCGGCTCGCATGGCGGCGGTTACCCGCAGCCCAAAGGCCCTGTATTCCAAGGCCTCGGGATTGTCCGGATCGTCCAAGTCGGCCATCGAATCTCTCTCTTCTTTCTCCGAGTCAGGCTCCTCCTCGTCTTTGTTATCTCCGTCATTGGGGTCAGCTACCATGTCGAACTCCTGTCCTTCGACGGTGGACCAGGCGGTTGCGCCTAAGGGACGATTCTCGACGCATTTGGGGTCGATTACGATGCGGGTGGGCTTGGGCTCGAGCGAAGTGAACCTGACGTTGGCGGCGGCGGCGCGGAGGGCGCGCAGGAGCAGAGAGGCGATTCGGTCATCGATCTGGTAAGTGAGGATCAGGCGCATGACTTCGGCGAGGGCGAGCTGGATAGAGTTTGCGTCTTCCAGGTTGGGGAGCTTGATGGTGTCGCGGTCGACAAATTTCATCTTAGGTTGGCTGCTTATGAAGCGGCATTGGTCGTGAAAGAAACAATGCATCTCGTCGCGCTTGGCGGGCGATCCGCATTGGATGCCGTTGACTTTGATGTGCTGGCAGCGGCGGATGGTTAGGGGATAGGTTGGCATTTTTGCTCCTTTGGAAATTGGTTTTCGGTGCTTCAGACAGTAAGGGCGTTTAACAGGTGGCTCGGGAGATGCGGGAAAAATGTTTTCCGCGATGGAGTGTCACCTCAGCGGCTAAAGCCTTATTCAAAATAGGGTAGTTACCGCAGCGGTGAACCGCTGCGCCACCCAAAAACAAACCCAACCGCGATACCTGCAAGAAGGCTCAGTCGTCCCTCCGGGACTTGATCGTCCGTGGCGCCTTCTGACCGGCGCTGAAGCGCCGGGCTATTGTCGGTCGTCCCTCCGGGACTTCGCTTGTTTGTTCCACATGACGAGCCGGTTATCGCAGCGGTGAACCGCTGCGCCACCCAAAAACGAAGTGCCACGCCGGTGAACCGCTGCGCCACCCAAAAACAAACCCAACCGCGATACCTGCAAGAAGGATCAGTCGTCCCTCCGGGACTTGATCGTCCGTGGCGCCTTCTGACCCGGTGCTGAAGCGCCGGGCTGTTGTCGGTCGTCCCTCCGGGACTTCGCTTGTTTGTTCCCGGGCCAATGGAAAAAGGGTGCGGGAGTGGATCCGCACCCTTTTCTTAGTTACTAACTCTATTATATCAATTCGCGGGGGGGTGACCCGACAAAGTTTCCGAGTTTATTTTCCTATCTTATTCATGGACTTATGGGGAGAATCGTGGAAATGGGGGCTTGACAAGATTTGCTACGTCGGCGGCACACTGCGGGGCGAACCACCAACAAGGGCACTAACCACCAAGGACACTAAGGTACACGAAGGAAGGCTGGTTCCCGGGGCATCGGGTGGTGCTGGGAAGGGCTTTGGGAAGCGCGGCAAAGGGGACATGGACCGGGCAATTCCTGATGAGCGCTGTGGCCCGGTTACAACAGCCGAAAATATTTAACGGATTAGGAATAAATCTTATATAGAATGGCGGCACTTTCGGAGGAGGTTTCCCATGAGACAACGCCTGCTCATGAGTGGACAATGCCTCGGGTCAGCAACGATTGTGGACTATTTTCCGAAGCTTTTTCGAGGCGGGTCTTTCCCGGACGGAATGCAGGAGGACGCCGATGAATCGCAGGAAACCTCTGGCAGCAGCAGCTCTGTCTGCGTGCGTGGCATTATCCGCATGGCCGCACGCATCATCGGCGCAGGGAGCAAGCGGCGTCGACCGGCGAATCAGTCTTGACGTCGTCGTAACCGATAAGTCTGGAAATCCTGTGCCGGGGCTTCAACAGCAGGATTTCACCGTCTCTGATAATAAACGACCGCAGCCTGTTACCTCTTTTAGCGCAGTTGCACAAGGCAGTAAGGCCGATGCTCCCCCGTTACGGGTGGTTTTCATAGTAGACGAGCTCAACACCTCATTCCGGGGTATGGTCAATGCTCAGCAGCAGCTCGAGAAGTACTTGCGCCAGGACGGGGGCCAGCTTCCAGTGGCCATGTCTTTGGTGATCTTCAATGAGAAGTCCACTCATGTTCAGGGCACTCCTACGCGCAACGGGAACCTGCTGGCGGACTCCGTGCATGCCATCCCGGCGGGCGCTCCTCGGGCGCTGGAGGGCACCGAGTTTGCGAACAGGCTCTGGCGGCTTCAGACTTCTGTCCGTGCCCTGGGGAAGCTGGTAGCGTACGAGGCAACGCAACCAGGACGAAAGCTGCTGATTTGGCTCAGCTCTGGATGGCCGTTGATCATGGAGAATGAGGATAATCTGCCCGCCAAAGGTCAGGAGACGGACTTTCACACTGTCGTCAGACTGTCCCTCGGGCTGCGAGACGCACACGTGACGCTGTACAGCATCGACCCGCTGGGAACCGACGACGCCGGTGGCCTCGGTAGCATCTACTATCAGAATTTCCTCGAAGGAGTGCCTTCGGCGCAGAAATTCCGAACCGGCGATCTCACACTGGGCGTGATCGCGACCCAAAGCGGCGGCCAGGTGCTCAACCGGAACAACGACGTAGCCGCCTTGATCGGCAAATGCGTGGCTGATGCCAACTCGTATTACAGTCTGTCCTTCGATTCAAATGCGGCTGCGCATGCAGACGAATATCACGACGTTCAGGTCAAAATAGACAAGCCTGGACTGGTCGCCCGCACGCGGACGGGATACTACGCTCAGCCATAAAAGGCGTATCGATTTTCTTCATTCGCTTTCACCCATTGATGTTTGGCGCTGCCAGCAATCCACTGGCGGTATCGAATTGATTTCGCAACTTACTGAGTCAGGCGCGGATCACCGGCACCGAACGCCGAAGCTCCAACAAAGACGTCCTTGCCCTACACCGAGTAGGAGACATCGCCACCTGCGGCGTCGGCCGCGGCGCTTTCGGTGGTGGAGGCGCCGTCGGCCGGCTTGCTGCCACGCCGCATGGCAACGATGCCAGTGCGCACCATTTCCAATACTCCATACGGACGCAACAATTCGAGCAATCCGTCGATCTTGTCTTCGGCGCCGGTGATTTCAATGGTCAATGATTCGGGAGCGACGTCCACCACACGTGCTCGAAACACATTGGCGAGTTCCAGCACGTGGGAGCGCGCTTCGTGCGTGACCGCGACGCGGATCATAGCCAGATCGCGGATGATGGCCGGTTGATTGGTGATGTTCTCGACCAGCAGGACGTTCACCAGTTTGTAGAGATTGGCTTCGATGCGGCGGGCCTGGTCGCGGTCAGCGTCGACCGTGATGGTCATGCGAGACACTTCTGGCTTCTCCGTCCGCCCCACCGTGAGCGAGTCGATATTGAAGGCGCGCCGGCGAAACAACGAGGACACGCGGCTGAGCACGCCCGGTTTATTTTCGACATACACCATGAATGTATTCAGCATAAGTTTATTGAATCATTGAGACATTTAGACATTGAATCATTGAGTCCCCAAGACATTGCGACATTGAAGCATTCAGGATTGAGTCCTTGCCTTTCAATGACTCAATGCCTAAATGATTCAATGAACTTACTCATCTTCCGCCGTCTCGACAATCGGGCTCGGCCGTCGAATCATATCGTGCAGCGCCGCGCCGGCCGCGACCATCGGATAGACAGTATCTTCCTGCTCAACTTTAAAATTGATCAACACCGGCCCATCATGCTCGCGCGCCGATTGCACCGTGGGCACGACCTGCGACCGCTCGGAGACGGTCGCGCTGCGAATGCCGTAGGCATCGGCTAACCGGGCGAAATCCGGATTGAGCAGCGGCGTTGCCGCGTAGTTGCGATCGTAGAAAAATTCCTGCCACTGCCGCACCATGCCGAGAAATCCGTTGTTGATGATGGCGATATTGATCTTCAGGTTTTCCTGCACAATCGTCGCCAGCTCGCACATGGTCATCTGGAATCCGCCATCGCCCACGATCACCCAAACCTCAGCCTCCGGATTGGCAACTTTGGCGCCGATGGCGGCAGGCAGCGCGAAACCCATGGTGCCCAGTCCGCCGGAAGTAATCAGCGAGCGCGGATGCTCATGCTTGTAGTACTGCGCTTCCCACATCTGGTGCTGGCCAACGTCAGTGACAACGATAGTGTTGCCGTCCCGCGTCTGCCGCCACAGATCATTGATCACATGCGCGGCATAAAGATGGCCGCTGTCGGGCAGATTCTGAATGTCGCGCACCGCAGAATCGCCCTTCAGCTTATCGATATGATCCAGCCACTCGCTGCGATCAATGGATTCCACTTTCGGCAGCAGCTCCAGTAGCACCTCCCGCAAGTCGCCGACCAGCGGAACATCGACCTTGACGTTTTTGTTAATCTCCGCCGGATCGATCTCGATATGAATCTTCTTGGCATTGACCGCGTAAGTTTTCAGGCTTCCCGTAACCCGGTCGTCGAAGCGCATGCCGAAGGCCAGCAACAGGTCGGCCTCCTGAATCATGTGGTTCACCCAGGCTTCCCCGTGCATGCCCATCATGCCGAGATTGAGCGGGTGCGAAGCCGGAAACGCGCCGATGCCGAGCAGCGTGAGCGCCACCGGAATGCCGGCGCGCTCGGCAAAATCGCGCACCTCCCGCATCGCTCCAGAAATGATGATGCCGTGCCCCGCGAGAATCACCGGCCGCTTCGAGTTATGGATCAACTCCAGCGCCTGCTCATACTCCGCCGGAGCCGGCGAGAGATCGGGACGGTAGCCCGGCATTTGCGGCTTGGCCGCTTCCCAGTCGAACTCGCAGGTGCTCTGCTGCGCATCTTTGGTGATATCGATCAGCACCGGCCCCGGACGTCCCGACCGCGCCACATAGAACGCTTCGCGAACCGTGCGCGCCACCTCGCTCGCGTGCGTCACCAGATAATTATGCTTGGTGATCGGAAGCGTCACGCCCGTGATGTCAGTTTCCTGGAACGCGTCCGACCCGATCAGCTTGCTGCCCACCTGTCCCGTGATGCAGACGATCGGCGAGGAATCGAGCATGGCCGTGGCGATTCCGGTGACCATGTTGGTCGCGCCCGGCCCCGAGGTCGCGACCGCAACTCCTACTTGTCCACTGGCGCGGGCGTAGCCGTCCGCCATATGGGTTGCGCCCTGTTCGTGACGCACCAGAATGTGATGGATATTGCTGTGCTTCAGCGCGTCATAAGCCGGCAGAATGGCGCCGCCGGGATAGCCGAAGACATGCTTCACGCCTTCGCGTTCCAGACACTCCCAAAGAATGCCGGCCCCGGTCATAATTCCTGTCTTCGCCCCTGCCTTCGTCCCAGTCTTCGCCGTGCCCGTGGTCGACGTGTTTTTCTGATCAGTCATGAACCCCCTCCTGCGCTGCACGCAAAAAAAACAGCGAAAAAACATTTAGAAAAAACGCTAGAAAAAACAAAACCCACCTGGCCAGCGTTTCTGGCGGGTGGGATTCGGGAGCGTTTAAGATTTCCAGCTTGTCAGCTCACTGTTTCCCCCGCAACGAGGCCAATCGGCACTCGCACAATAATTCCAATAATAATTCGCCGCTGGCTCTGCTTCGTTGTCATGGAGTGCACCCTGTAATAGTAACAAAACTGGTATCCAAAGCTAGCAAGATCGTAAGTCGTGGTCCACTTTGCGACACCCCAACCAATCGGTTTTGAAAGGGCACGGCGTTCAGCCGTGCCGTAAGCATCGTATTCTCATGCGGCTTTTAGCCGCTGAGGCACGACAATTTCGCCTTGGGCCAAAAGCCTTCGTGATACTTCGTGCCCTTCGTGGTAAAGGGTTCCATCAGTTGCATCGTGGAACTGTATCGCTACCGGATCGTAACAAACCGACCGGTCGGTTGCAACAGAAAAATCAACGCGAGTCAACTCTTGAAATCAGGTTAAAACCCCGGTCACAGGGTCAGTGAGTGTAATAGCGATATTACGCCAATTGATCGGCAGATCGTTAGACGGCTACACTCGCCGCTCCGGCCAAAATCCAAAGAAAAGCGACTGCCATAGAACTGACGACAATGAGTAATCTCTGCGCGCCG
>Ga0182015_10002316_pt1 | contig 23407 bp, 15 predicted proteins | sample 712P3MmetaG_FD_120478 | JGI IMG/M metagenome (GOLD analysis project Ga0182015, IMG submission 120478) | Permafrost microbial communities from Stordalen Mire, Sweden - 712P3M metaG | ecosystem: Environmental > Terrestrial > Soil > Wetlands > Permafrost | place: Sweden: Stordalen | collected...
CGCGCTGACTCAAAACCGCGCGCGTGCCGCTCCGGCGTCCGGTTCATATACACTCGAATGAAATGGCACGAGTATCGCGGAGACCGTGATCACAATCGCGCGATAAGGAGTTTACAATGTCGCAAAGACTCTTCTGGCTATTCGGAATAACGAGCTTGTTATTGGCCCAACCGCCGCGGCCTCCAATACGTCCAGCTCCCAAAGCAGGCGTCTGTCCTCTCCCGATCCTGCCTGCGCTGCCTACTCTCACCGAGACTGCGTTCTTTGCGAAGGCCGACGTTCCGCACGGAAAGGTGGAACAGGCCACTTACAAAAACTACGCCGGTGCTGACAAACGAATGCATGTCTACTTACCGCCGGACTATGCCGGCAACACCCGCTACCCGGTCCTTTATTTGAACCACGGCGGAGGCGGCGACGACTCGCACTGGACCTCGGAAAATCTGAAAGGGGGCGGCAGCGCACAGTTCATCCTGGATAGTCTGATCGCCACCGGCAAAGCCAAACCCATGCTTATCGTGATGCCCGACACTCACGTGTGCGCCAACTATGAGCCCTCGGCCCCTGGTAAAGACGATGCCTGCACCCAGGAATATTTGAAGGACATCATCCCTTACGTGGACAGCCATTACCGGACCAAGGCCAGCCGCGATTATCGGGCGCTGGCCGGATTATCCATGGGCGGTTTCGTGGTAATGCACACCGGCCTGCCGCACCTGGATACGTTCAGCGAGCTGTTCGTCTACAGTTCCGGCCACATTAGCCCGGAAAGTCTCAAGCAGTTCGACGAGAACTTCGCACCACTGCTGAAGGATCCAAAAACCAACGACCTCTTCCGTGTCCCGTTTTATATGGCCGCGGGCGAAACCGACATCGCGCTGAACAACGGTCAGAAGGATCTCGCGCTGTTAAACCAATACGGCGTTCGCAATTTCTGGGTCTTGAGCACCGGCGGGCACGAATGGGCCAACTGGCGGCGATACTTGTTTCAAACGGCGCAGATCATGTTTCCGGATTGCGGAGCCAATTAATGCGGACCATCGAGTTCATCGTCCTTGCGTCCCTCGCAATGGGATCTCTCGCCGCCTCCATCAACCACCCGGTCAAGACTGTAGGCGGACTCGTTTCCGGTTTACCCGGCAAAGATCCGTCCATCATGGCCTTCAAAGGAATCCCGTTTGCCGCACCGCCGGTCGGCGACTTGCGCTGGCGCGCTCCGGGGCAGGTCGCGCCTTGGCAGGGAGTTCGTCGCGGGGACAAATTCTCGGCCAGTTGCATTCAGCACATTGTCGCGGAACGCAAACCGTGGACCCACGAGTTCATGGCGCATGGCGAAATCAGCGAGGATTGCCTCTATCTCAACGTGTGGTCCGGCGCGAATTCGCCCGCGGAAAAACGGCCGGTATTCGTGTATCTCTACGGAGGTGGTTTCTCGGAGGGATCGGCGTCGGTGCCGGTCTACGACGGCGAAGGCTTGGCGCAAAAGGGCCTGGTGGTGGTCACGATCAATTACCGCGTCGGCGTATTGGGATTTTTGGCGCACCCCGAGTTAACCAACGAATCGGCCCACCGGAGCTCCGGAAATTACGGCCTGCTCGACCAGATTGCCGCGCTCCAGTGGGTGCATGACAATATCGCCGGATTCGGCGGCGACGCGAACCGTGTGACTGTCGCCGGGGAGTCCGCCGGCGGAATGTCGGTGCACGACCTCACGGCATCCCCGCTTGCCAAGGGTTTGTTTCAACGCGCGATTATCGAGAGCGGTGGCTCCAACATCGACCGCGCCGGCATCCCTGGTCCTCACACCTTGGCTGAGGCCGAAGCAGACGGACAGAAATTCGCGCAATCGAAGGGAGCCAAGTCGCTCGACCAGTTGCGCGCCATGAGCTGGCAGGAGCTGACGGAGTCAGCCGCAGGTGGGCCCACCGGACCCGGTCTGCGTTTCGCGCCGATTATAGATGGCTACTCGCTGCCCGCCCCGGTCCGCGAAATCATCGCTCAAGGAAAACAGAACGACGTCGTTACGTTGACCGGCGCCAACACCGGGGAACTCGGAGGATTCGGGCCCTCGCAAGGGCCACCAAGCCAGGACGTCCATGATCGAGCGCTTGTCTCCATGTATCTCTGGGCCAGGGAGCGGTCGAAGACTGCCCATACCAAGGTGTACGAATACTTGTGGGACCACGCTCTGCCCGGGCCCGACGCCGAGCGTTTCGGTGCGTTCCACACTTCAGAAGTTCCCTACGTCTTGAACACCTTATACATGTCGGATCGTCCCTTCACCGACGCCGACCGCAAAATCGCCGCCATGATGTCGTCCTATTGGGCGAATTTCGCCGCCAACGGCGATCCCAATGGAAAGGGTCTAGCGCAATGGGCGCCAGTAGACGAGAAGCAGGAAATCATGGAGCTGGGCGACAAGACCGGGCCAATCCCCGTCGCGAGCAGCCCCGCGAAGTTTCAGTTCTTCGAGAAGCTTCTCACCACGCCAGGACCTTCTCCACAAGAGCAAGCTCGCTGGATCGAACCAGGCCTGGGTGCCACACTTCCCGCCGAAGTTCAGTTCGACGACGCTCTCGGACGGCTTGGAGTCGTGAACGCCTCCGGCCCGGTCAACACCCAAGGGCATCCGTTCTTTGAACCCCTCGGCGTTAACGGCCGCGCCTGCGTCACGTGCCATCAGCCTGCCTATGCCATGACGATTTCGGTTTCCGCGATTCGCGAGCGATGGAGCGCAACCCACGGTAAGGACCCGCTGTTTGCCGCCGTGGACGGCTCCAACTGCCCCGATCTTCCGCAGGACAAGGAAAGTTCCCACTCCCTGCTGCTGAATCGCGGACTGATTCGTTTGGCAATTCCCTGGCCGCCGTCGTCGCCGAAAGGCCGGCCGGAGTTTTCGATCGAAATAGTGAGCGATCCTACCGGTTGCAATACCGGCGCTACCTACGGGCTTCACAGCGCCAACCCCGCGGTGTCCGTGTTCCGGCGTCCGCGCATGGCGGCGAATTTGAAGTACGTCACCAATCCAAATCCTCAGTTCGCCCTGAAGCTGGGTGGGATGGCGGATCTTGATCCAGAGACTGGAAGGCCGGTCAGCATGAATTTCATGGCCGATGCGCGCGAGCCTAGTCTCCGCTCGCAAGCCCGCAATGCCGGACTTCAGCACGGAGAGAGTCACGGCCCGCTGGCCGACGCGCTCGTCCAGCGCATTGTCGATTTCGAAAGCCAGATTTACGTCGCGCAGATTTTCGATCGCAGCGCAGGCAACCTGGCGGAAGCGGGCGGCCCACCGGCGCTGGGCCCGCGCGCGATGGCGGAGCATAAACCCGGAGTGCTTGGCGACAACGACTACGATCCGGTCTTCCAGTTGTTCGACGCTTGGAAACAACCACCACCCGCGCCATCGCCTCAGGCCGAATTCCGTGCGTCGGTTGCTCGCGGCAACGACGTCTTCATGTTCCGCCAATTCTGGCTGCGGGATGCCACGCATATCAACTCCATTGGCCTGGGAAATCCTCTTAAGAGAACCTGCGCCACCTGCCACAATGCGCAGATGACGGGCCAGGATCTTTCAGCCGGGTGGGTCGATCTTGGCACCACGAACTATCCCACTTGGACCGAGCCGCCGCTCTATAGTGAATCCCGCGAACTACCGGTGTTCAAGATTACGTGCGATAAGGATGCTCCGCCGCACCCTTACCTCGGCCGCGTGATTTATACCAGCGATCCCGGCCGCGCGCTGATTTCGGGCCGATGTGTGGATGTGGGATCCATCGTCTTGCAGCAATTTCGCGGGCTCGCCGCGCGCGCTCCTTATTTTTCAAACGGCTCCATGAAATCGCTTCGCGAACTGGTCGATTTCTACGATCGACGCTTCGACATGAAGATGACGGAGTTGGAAAAGCAGGACCTGATGAATTTTCTGGGAGTTCTCTAATGCGTTTCCCGATCCAGCCTCTTCTGCCCCTGATCATCGCCCTGCCCGCTCTCGCTCAGCAGAAAGCCTTCGTCGCCTGCCCCGTCGTGCGCGACACCAAAACCGTTCCGTGCTTTTTGGCCGACTACCAGGGCGAAACATATTTCCTCGGAATCCAGCAGGACATCACGGCCGCGTTCTATCCTCCGCAATTGCTGCACGAGGTGCTGGTGGAAGGCGTCGTCGCGGCCGGCCCGCGCGTTTGCGGAGGGATTCCGTTGAACCCCCTGCATGTCTCGGTACTTCCGGAACTGAACCGCGCCTGCAACACCATCTTGCCGGCCGAACCTGGGATCGACGCCCCGCCCGCCAAGCGCCCTGCCGGACCATCCACGCGTCTGGCTCCGGTATCCACCGCCGCCGTCCCTCCCCAGAAACCGGAACCTCCGTTCATCGAACGCGAGTTCGTCATTCAATATGATTTCGACAGCGACTTCTTGTTTGCCCGCAATACACGCCAGCTTACCGATATCGCCGAGTATGCCCGCGTTTCCAAGGCGCAAACTGTGGAAGTGATCGGCTATCGGGCTTCCACGCTTCTTTCCAACGGAAGTCTTTTGACCGAAAAAGCCAACGTGTCACGGCTGCGTGCCGAGCGCGTCGCGGAAGTTTTGAAGGGACTGGGCGCGCCGGCATCCGCGGTTCGCTGGATCTCTGAACCGGCCGCCGCCAATGGCGCAACCGACTACCAGAATCGCCGCGTCGCGGTGCGCGTATCACCGTGAACCTTCGCTATGCCATTCGCGCGCTGCGCTCCAGTCCCGGATTCGCCGCCGTAGCCATCCTCTCGCTGGCGCTGGGCATCGGCGCCAACACCGCGATCTTCAGCTTGATCGATTCGGTGATTCTCAAGACGCTGCCCGTCAGCCATCCGGAGCAACTGCTCCAGGTGACTATTGGCGACAATCCGTTTTTCACCAACCCGATTTGGGAGCAGCTTCGCGATCGCCAGGATGCCTTTTCCGGGATTTTTGCCTACGGCTTCGAACGCTTTAACCTGGCGGCTGGAGGCGAGGCGCGCTACGCGCAGGGGGCCTATATGTCGGGTCAGTTCTTCGACACGCTTAGATTGCGCGCCATCATCGGACGAGACTTCACCACGGCCGACGATCATCGGGGCTGCCCTGGAACCGCTGTGCTCAGTTACGGTTTCTGGCGGAGGGAATACGAAGGCCGCGCCAATGTGGTTGGCAAGACCATCTCGCTCGACAATCACCCCTTCGAAATTCTGGGCGTGCTTGGGCCCGGATTTACGGGCATCGACGTTGGAAGGGATAGCGCTCTTTACGTACCGCTCTGCGCGGAAAAAATCATTCGTGCCGAAAACAGCGCGCTCGACGAACGCGACGCAGTGTGGCTTCGTATCATCGGCCGCCCGAAACCGGGCATTTCCGCAAGTCAGGTTCAGGCGCGTCTCCGGATATTCGCGAGGCCGATTTTTGAAGCCACGCTACCGCCCGATCTGAGGCCGGAGGATCGCGATAGAGATCGGAAGCGTACGCTTAGCACGCGGATGGCTGCCAACGGACTTTCCTTTCTTCGCGGGGACTACCGGCAGGCGCTGCTCGTGCTGCTGGCGATCGCCGGAATGGTGCTGCTAATCGCCTGCGCCAACGTGGCGAATCTTCTGCTGGCGCGCGGCGCGGCCCGGCAGAGGGAGATCGCGATTCGCATGGCGCTCGGATCGGGGCGGTGGCGCTTGATGCGCCAGTTTCTCACCGAGAGTCTGCTGCTGTCGCTCACCGGTGCGGCGTTGGGCATTGTATTCGCGCACTGGGGCGGGCGATTTCTGGTTGGTTTTCTTTCGTTGGGTCAGAGCAAAGTGTTTCTCGATCTCAGCATCGATTATCGCGTCCTGGCATTCACGGCCGGCGTGGCCATTCTCACCGGCCTGTTGTTCGGCCTTGCGCCGGCCTGGAGAGGAACGCGCGTGGATCCGCAGTCAGCCATGAAAGCGAATGCGCGCGGAACTATCGAACGCTCGAAGTTCGGGCTCGGCAAGGCGCTGGTGGTCGTGCAGGTGGCGCTGTCGCTGGTCCTGGTGGCCGGTGCGGGATTGATGCTCGCGACCTTCTTCCGCCTCGAAACACTCGACCCTGGTTTTGAGCGCGACCATGTCCTGCTGGCGGATGTGGATCTGCGCAACGTACAGTATCCGCCGGCGCGCCGCAGTGCGATTTTCCGGGAAATGCTGGAGCATCTGCGCGCGCTGCCCGGCGTCCGCTCCGTCAGTGCCTCGGATGAGACGCCGATCAACGGCGCCATCGACGCCTGGTATTTGCAGTTCGACGGCTACACTTCCAAGGGTCGGCAGGACACTCTGGTCTATGACAATTCGGTGAGCGACCAGTTCTTTGAAACTCTAGGCACGGATCTTCTAGCCGGACGCGATTTCAACTCGTACGATACCCCGGAATCGCCCAAGGTGGCCATCGTGAACCAGACGTTGGCGAAGAAGTTCTTCGCCGGACAAAATCCAATCGGCAAGCGGTACCGGGTGGAGGAAGGCAGCAAGCTGGGCGACCCGATCGAAATCGTCGGCATGGTCAAGGATGCGAAATACGTAAAGCTGCGCGAGGAAAATCGCCCCATCACCTACCTCGCCGCCAGCCAAAACGCAACGCCAGACCAATCCATCACGTTCGAGCTAAGTGCCAGCGCCGGTGCACCCACCGGCCTGATCTCCGCCGCGAAGTCTTCCATCGCCGACGTCAATCGCGACGCATCCTTGAACTTCACCACGCTGGCGCTTCAGGTGGACGAATCGCTATCGCGCGAACGGCTGCTCGCCACGCTCTCGGGATTCTTTGGAGGACTCGCCCTGCTGCTCGCGATGATCGGCTTGTATGGAGTGATGTCGTACAACGTGACCCGGCGGCGCAATGAAATCGGGATTCGCATGGCGCTCGGCGCCGAACCCGCGCGTGTGCTGCGGATGGTGATGCGCGAAGTGGGGCTCCTAATCGCCGTCGGTCTCGCGCTCGGGCTTGCCGTGGCGCTCGCGACCACCCGGCTCGTGGCAACTTTCCTCTACGGCTTGACGCCGCGCGATCCACTGACGCTTTCGCTCGCGGTTGTGCTTCTGGCAGTAGTAGCATCTCTGGCTGGCTATCTACAAGCGCGCCGAGCGTCACGCCTGGAACCGCTGATCGCTCTTCGGGACGAATGAAGCCGCCTCAAACGTGAACGCCGAATCGAGCCAGCATTTCGCGCCGCCCAAGACTTGTGATACCTAAGGCTCTGCTGTCGAGATCCTGCAGCACCCATTTCCTTTTCAGCGCGACTTTCAGAAGAGCCGCCCCCAACGCCCCGCCAATGTGAGGCCGTCGCTCACTCCAATCCAGGCATCCATACGCGAACCGGCGGCGCAGCATCCGGGTTACCTCTAGGTCAATCCCGAGAGCCTCAAACGCCTTCGCTCCGTGGGGTGTGAGGTCGTACGCCTCGGTGGAATCTACGGACAGCCACCGCAATGTTTGGAACCGATCGTGCAGCAACACGCCCAATGTGCCCGCCAGGTGGTCGTAGCAAGTCCGTGCAACACGGAGCCGGCTGGGCGTATTCGGCACGAACCTGGCGCGCGATCCGCCGGCGAGAACGCTCAGCCCTTCAAGCGTGTGGGCCACGTTGGGTCCTTCCAGACTGTAGTAGCGATGCTTCCCCTGGACAACCACTTTGACCAGCCGCTCTGCTTTCAGCCGGCTTAGGTGTACGCTCCCGGTCGACGGACTCACTTCAGCCACCACCGAAAGCTCGGTGCTTGTTCGTGCATGGCCGTCCATCAGGCAATAGAGGATGCGAGCTCGGGCCGGCTCGCCGATGGCCGCCGCAATTCTGGAGATCGCCGCGTCAGCATAGTGCTCGACATTCATACTTTGACGGTAGACGAATTATTCATGTCCGTCAACTGGCATACTGCCGAATGTGCATCGGCCAAGCCGGCCACAAGGAGAACACCCATGACGATAACCTGCGTCATCCGCTACGAGATCGATCCGTTCCAGAGAGACGGATTCAAGAAGCACGCCGAAAATTTGATCAGCATCATTCCTCAATGCGGCGGCCACCTGATCGGGTATTTTCTTCCTTATGAAGGTACCAACAATGTGGCCTGGGGTTTGATCGCATTCGATAGTCTCGCCTCTTATGAGGCCTACCGGGCACGCTTGAAGTCAGATTCGGAGGCGCGTGAGGATGCCGCGATGGTCGAGACCACGCGCATGATCATCCGTGAAGAGAGAAACTTCGTCGAACTAGTAGATGGAACCTTCAACCTTCCTTCGAAACTCGCGGGAAAAGCATAATCGCCCAGCCAGAACACTCGGAACAACCATGAAGAAAATCGGAATCGTGGGCGGCGTCGCTTGGCGATCCACAGTGGATTACTACTCCGAGATCTGCCGTCGAAGCCAGCAGCGGCATCGCGCCAGGAAACTGCGAGGTATACCGTCGACACCGGAGATGAGTATCGAATCATTGGACCTGAACAAGGCAGTTTCTTATCTCGGCATCGATGGCGATGAAGATTCCTGGGTGCAATTTGACGCCTACCATCGCGCCGCGCTCCAGCGCCTGGAAGCCAGCGGCGCCGATTTCGCGATCATCGCAAGCAACACTGCCCACCATCGCTTCACGTCCATCGCCGGCGGGATTGGGATTCCGGTCATCAACATCTTCGACGTGGTGGCAAAGGAAAGCGCGCGAATCGGAGCCAGCGAGGTTCTGATACTAGGCACGGCTCTCACGATGGGATCGGCAACTTTTCGCGAAGAGTTCGCCAAGCATGGGATTGAGGCGGCCGCCCCGCAGGACGAGGCAGCCCGGGCTAAGACGGCCGGATTGATTACAGATTTACAACTTGGCAAGCTGAAGGGGGCGGCCGAGCGGCTGGGGAGGATTGCGAAGAGCACGTTCCAGCCGCGGTTAACCGCGCAGCCGGCGGTGTGTCTGGCGTGCACGGAGTTGCCGCTGGCCTTTCCGGAGCAAAGGATGCTGGCAACGTTTGAATACAACGGCGTCTTGTATATAAACTCCATCGCCGTGCATCTGAACGCGGCTTTCGATTTCGCCGTCGATGAACGCGGCAGTTGAATTCCAGGCCTGCTACGCTCGAATCGAATGCCTCGCGCCACGCACCACCCATCCCCCGAATAATTCCTCCATGAAGAACACTCCCCTGGAAGACATCACAGTGCTGGATTTGACCACGGCGCTGGCCGGCCCTTTTGCCACTCTGCTGCTGGCTGGTCTCGGCGCCAAGGTCATCAAGATCGAGAACCCGATCGGCGGAGGCGATACCTGCCGCTCCAACGCGCCCTACCTGGGCTCCGCGGGAGGGACGCTCGCGCGGCAGCACGCAGACGACATATCCGTATCCGCTCTCAACCGGCTTCGCAACAAACTGGGCGTGACGCTCAACCTGAAGCACCCCGAAGCGCGCAGCGTGTATGCCGACCTGGTGAAGACCGCCGACGTCATCGTCGAAAACTTCAGCCGAGGTACGCTCGATCGCCTGGGCGCCGGCTACACTTTTGCTCAGGAGATAAATCCGCGCATCGTCTACTGCTCTATCACGGGCTTCGGAAGCGAAGGCGAACCAGGCACCGGCAAAGCAATGGACGCCATCATTCAGGCGTTGAGCGGAGTCATGCTGACTTCCGGCGGACCCGCTGATCCCCCCGTGCGCATCGGCGTGCCGTTCGCGGATCTCAACGCGCCGCTCTTTGGAGTGATCGGTGTGCTGGCGGCAATCCACCAAGCACAACGCACCGGCTTCGGCCAGCACGTGGATGTCTCCATGCTCGGCGTTATGACCATGATGGTGGCGGGTGAACCTTTCGATCTGCTGGAGCGCTGCGGCGTCCCGCAACGAACCGGCCTCACCGTGCCGCGCCTCGCTCCGTTCGGACTGTATCGAACTAAAGACGGCTACGTCTCCATCTGCGCACCCACGGAAGCGTTCGCGCATTCTCTGTTTCGCGCCATCGGCCGGCCGGATCTGATAACGGATCCGCGCTTCGCCCTGCGCGATGACCGCGTGGTGAATGTGTCTGAAGTGGACGCCATTGTCGAAGCCTTCACCTGTTCTAGAACCAGCGCGGAGGTGATCGCGGCCCTGGATCAACAGGGCGTCCCGGCCGCCGAAGTACGCGATCCGAAGGATGCCGTGCGCGATCCGCGCGTCGTCTCGCGAGGCGAGACGGTGCCATTGGCTCATCCCAAATACGGCGTGGTGGAAGATATTTATGGAATGGGCATGCCGATCAAATTCTCCGGAGCGCAAGCCGGATTCGATCAGCCTCCGCCCGGCCTGGGAGAGCACAATCACGCGGTGTATTGCGACTTGCTCGGCTATTCCGAGGAGCGTTTCGAAGAGTTGAAGACGAAGCGGGTGATCTGAAGCGTGTCGGCAATCGCGACCCTTACGAAGGCCTATATAGAGCGAGCGATCCCGTCGCGAGGCCAGATGCCGGTGGTGGGTGTCACTTCCAATACCGTGCCTTGGGAGTTGTTGCGAGCGGCCGGATTCGATCCCGTTCTCCTCAGCCCGCGCCGCCGATACACGCCACTCGCCGATCGTTACATGGAGGACGTTTTCAGCGCGCGCGTGAAAGCGATCTTCGATTTTCTGCTCTCTTCCGAGGCCGCGGCCCTCAGCGCTGTTATCATTCCCAGAACCTCCGAGCAAGAGCACAAACTCTACCTCTATCTGCGCGAGGTGGTTCGCCAGGGTAATTCACAGAGCCCGCCCGTGCCGATCCTCTACAACCTGCTGCACGCGAGATCGGCTGAGGCCGAAGCCTACGGACTAGCACGCACTCACGATCTGAAAAGCACATTGGAGCAATTGACTGGCCGGGCTGTCGAACCCGATGCGCTCGCGACAGCCATCGCCGAAGGAAACGCCGCGCGCCAGGCAATTCGCGGACTATTGCAGCAGCGCGAAGGTCCGGCCCCGAGGCTCTCTGGGACGGAAGCGCTGGCCCTGATCGGTGCCTGGTATTTTATGGATCGCGTCGAGTACACGACGCTGGCGCAGGAAGCGCTCCTGGAAATCCAAACGCGGGCGCCGATCCAGGGGCCACGGATTCTGATCAAAGGCTCGCTTCAGGACACGCCTGATTTCTGCGCGGCCATCGAGGCGCACGGCGCGATCGTGGTGGCTGAAGACGATTGGTGGGGCTCGCGCGCCGCCGGCCTGGACATCGACGCCACGATTGATCCCATGCGGGCCATTTTTGACAAATACTATTTCGATGCTCCCAGTCCCCGAGTATTCTCCGGCGAGATTGCCGATGCGTGGTTCCATCGCAAAGCGACTGAGGTGGACGGCGTGATCGTCTATCTCCCGGAAGAAGACGACGTCATCGGTTGGGATTATCCGCGCCTGCGCGATTATCTGAACGAACGCGCTATTCCGCATCTAATGGTTCGCAAGGAGTCTTCGGCTTCGATCGCCGCATTTATTGAGAGGCTCTCGAATGGCTGAAAAGCAATTGGAATGCACTGTTCGTGCGGCCGCGTATCAGAAGGCGTGGTTCGCCGAACTGCGCGAGGACGTGTTTGAAAAGCAGAAGCCCTACGCCATCGTGCAGGCCGATATGCCGCTCGAACTGTTCCACGCCATGGATGTTCCCGTAGTGAGCAATCAGTGGTGGGCCGCAATGGTCTCAGCCAAACGGCTGGCGCCTTACTATCTGGATAACCTCAACGCCCTGGGCTACCACGACGGATTATGCCGGTATTGCAGCTTGTCACTTGCCTCCACGTTGGCGTCCACGCTGGCCGGAAACCCAACGCAAGCGGCACCTTGGGGGGGCCTGCCAAAGCCTGCGCTCCTTTCCGCCAGGCTTACTTGCGATTGCATCCAGCGCGTTTTCGAAATCTGGGCGGCCAAACTCGGCGCCCCGTTTGTTCCGTTAGATGCTCCGGGCGCATCCGAACTTCCTCCGCGCTGGTGGGAGCTGAGCCGTCATCGCTGGAGCGAACTATTCGAGAGCCACCGGCTGGATTTCATGGTGGCGCAGTTTCATTCGCTCATCGGGACTCTGGAGCGCATCACGGGAAGTACATTCAACTTCGAGCGCTTGCGCACTCTGATGGAAGGCGTCAATCAGCAGGAGCTATATTTCGAAGAAGTGCGCGAAATGATTTGCAAAGCGCCCAAGGCGCCCGTCCGAATGCACGAGCAGGTGAGCAACGTGATGGCGGCGCAGTGGCTGCGCGGCAGCGATTGGGCTATTGCGCACGCTCGCGCGTTTCGCGATGAAGTGAAGAAGCGCGTCGATGCGGGTGTCGCGGCCTGTCCCTCCGAGCGCGTGCGTCTCATGTGGGTGGGCGCCGGCCTGTGGCACGATACCGATTTCTACACCGCCTTCGAAGAACGTTACGGCGCGGTGTTCGTGTGGTCCATGTACCTTGCGTTCGGGCCGGACGGCTATATTCGCTATGGCTTGGACGACCCTCTGCGGGCGCTGGCCAGCCGCACCGTCAGCTTCAACGAACAGCTCCACAATCCGCCCTGGGCCAACGAATGGATTGTCGAACAAGCCAAGGCGCATCGCATCGATGCCGCTCTGGTGCTCGAGCCGCTCGGGACGCGGCCGTCGGCCACGGGCAATCTTTTCATCGAACGGGCGCTCGAAGCCGCGGGCGTTCCCGTTCTACCGATTGCCGCCGACATGGTGGATGCGCGCGGCTGGAACGGCCTGGAAATGCGCCAGAAGGTGGGTCACTTTCTCGAACGCATATAGTGCCTCAAAAACACAATTTCAATCAACGACAGGATTACTCCGATCGCAACGAAATACCAGCCGGCCGTGAAACCTCCGGTGCGATCCCGCAACATTCCCAGGACCTGCGGCCCCACGTATCCGAAGAGGCCTCCTCCGAGTCCGACCACGCCCATGACAGGACCGATCTCGCTTCTACCGACAACATCCGCGGCCAGCGCGAAGATCTGATTGGTTGCACAAAGGCCGAGCGAGATCACGAGCGCGGTGGCCACGCGGAAGACCAGCAGGTTCGGAGTCATCATCGCGAAGCATGACGGAACCAGGAGCACAGCCAGACCGATCATCATGTCCCAGCGGTTAAACTTATCGCACAGATAACCGAACAGAAGATTGGCGAAGATCGCGACAACGTAACTTGCGCTGATCACATAGGCGCTTTCCAGGGGGCTCAGATGGAAGGTCGTCTTCACCGCCGATGGCACGAAGAACGTTGCGCTGAAGCCGCCCATGTTGATCAGTCCCAACAGAACCATGCTCCACACCACAGGCGTGCGGAATGCACTCCTGCTTGGGGCCGATGGGGCGTGGCCGTGCAACACAGTCTGTCCTCCGCTGCGCGCCATTGGTTTGTAGCCGAACCAGAACAGGGCTGCGCCTAGCAGTGCCATGCCGGCGAAACCGATGATCCCGCCGCGCCATCCGTAGGGCTCGGCGATGATGGTGCCAAACGGCGCGCCGATCACCGAGGCAAGCGATGACATCGCGCCCAGAATGCCCATCGCGGTGCTGCGAAAATCAGGCGGCGCCACCAATGCGATGGACGTCATGACGCAGACAAACGCTACTCGATATCCGATGAGCCAGACGGCGCGAGCGCCCAAGGCCCATTCGTACGTGGAGGCTTGGCTGAGCAGCAAGAGCCCCAGCGCAACACCCAACAGTCCACCGGTGAGCGCGGGCTTCTCTCCCACTCGCTTCGCCAGAAGGCCGGCGGGGACACTCACTGCCATCGCCACCAGACCGTAGAGGCCGGTGAACAGCCCGATCTGCGAATAGCTGATGCCGAAGTCTTTCTGGATGGCCGGCAGCAGCGGCGAGAACCCCAGGCTCGACATTTGAATCGCCATCATCGCGACAATGATGGCGGTGAACGAAGCTATCCAGTTCCTGCCTTGATCAGACACAGGCTCCATCCTACACTCAAGCGAGTCTGTTCAGGCTGCCTTACAAATGGATCTGTGTGCCGATCTCAACTACCTGTTTCGTCGGCATTCCATAGCGGCTTTCTTCGTGAACCGCGTTGCGATTGAGATAGGAGAAGATCGCTTCGGGTACTCGCTGAAGGCCGCCATTTTTCGCGATGATCGTTTCGTGACCGATGTAGTAAGTCGCGTCCTCAAGCTGGAAGGGGATCTGCCCTCCGTCGGCCAGGTTTTGCAGTACCGGGAGGAGGAGGGGGACCTCCATGTAGCCGAACGAAACGGAGAGTTGATAGAAGCCTTCTCCAAGCACTTCGACCGTGCAGCGCGAGTCCTCTGGCACCACTGGGGTTGTCGCTTCCGTGACGGTGAGCAGGACCACTGTTTCGTGCAGTGTACGGCTGCGCTCGACGTGGTGCATCAAGACTGGCGGGACGTGATCGGCGTCGGGCGCCAGGAACACGGCGCTGCCGGGTACGCGCGAAGACAGGAACCGCTGGATCAGGGGTTTAGCGTTCTCGAAGGTCGAATAACGCCGTGAGTATTGGTCCACCAGCGCGGTGCGGCCGCGGCTCCAGATCAGCATGCCCGCGATTAACGTAGCGCCGATTAGCATCGGAACATATCCGCCCTCGAAGAACTTGAAGAGGTTGGCGGCCAGGAACGGAATGTCGAAACTCAAGAACAGCGCAAGAATCGCCCAGGCTTTCCACGCGCTCCAGCGCCAGGTGTATCGCGCAACGATGAAATACAGAACCGACGTAATGGCCATGGTCCCGGTAACGGCGATGCCGTATGCGGCGGCCAGTTTGACCGACTCACGAAACGTCAGCACGAGCAGGATGCATCCGACGGCCAGCAGCCGGTTGACTTCGGGTATGTAGATCTGGCCCTCGGTGTAAAACGCGGTATGCTTCACGGTGACTCGCGGAAGGTAGCCCAGCAGCATCGCCTGCCGCGTCAGAGAGAAGGCCCCGGAGATGAGCGCCTGCGAAGCAATTACGGTTGCCGCACTGGACAGCAGGACCAGTAAGTAAGTGGGAAGGCCGGCCGGCACCATCGCGAAAAACGGATTCGCAACCGCCTTCGGATCGGCGAGGAGAAGCGCGCCCTGCCCGAGATAGCCCAACACCAGGGCAGGTAAAACGAAAGCCGTCCATGCCAGGCGGATGGGCCGAACTCCGAAGTGTCCCATGTCCGCATACAGGGCCTCACCGCCAGTCACCACCAAGACGACGGAGCCGAGAATCAGGCCGCCGCGGACTCCATGACGGAGAAAGAACGACAGCCCATGCATTGGCGAGAGCGCTCCGAGAATTTCCGGACGGCGGATGATGTGAAATACCCCGAGACTGGCCAGCGTCCCAAACCAAAGCACCATGACCGGGCCGAAGAGTTTACCGACGTCGCCGGTGCCGCGCCGTTGAATCGAAAAAAGCGCAACGAGAATGACGCAGGTCAAGGGTACGACGGCCGGTGAAAGCCGAGGGCTGGCAACCGCGAGCCCCTCCACCGCGCTGAGGACTGAGATGGCCGGTGTGATGACGCCGTCGCCATACAAAAGCGCAGCGCCGATCACCGCCAGCAGCGCCATTCCCGTTACCCTGCCACTATGCGCCGCCGTCGCGCGAAATCGCTGCGGGACAATGGCCAGCAATGCGAAGATCCCGCCCTCGCCGTGGTTGTTGGCGCTCATCACGAAGGTCAGATACTTGACCGTGACCACCATGATCAGCGACCAGAACATCAAGGAAAGAATCCCATACAGATCTTCGACTCCCGCCTTCACCCCGCCGGCGGCAGCCATGCACTCTCTGAGCGTATAGAGCGGGCTGGTTCCGATATCGCCGAACACCACGCCGAGCGCGCCCAGGGCTAGAGCGGCAAAAGTTGCTTCGTGACCGTGGCCGGCAGGGGCAGTCTGGTTGGTCTCGGGCGGCGCGGGTGTTGCGCTCTGGGCGCTATGTGAGCTCATCAGTTTCTTAGGGTAGCAAGGGATTCGGAAGCTCGGGCCGGTTCCCCGGCAGATCGCCGCCGGGACTGTGGGGGTGTGCATGGTGTGTGTGGGCTGCGCTCGAGTTTTGAAAAATTCGGCGAAACGAAGCCAAGGGGGCGTGGCGATCGGGTGGCGCAAGTGGGTGTGTTTTGTGTTTGGTCGTGTTTTTTTTTCGATTTTTTCGCTGGGGAGCGGCACGGATGGGGAGGGTCCGGGCGCGGCACAGGGAGTCGCGCTTTGGTTCGAGAGTAGCACCCGGTTGGCGGCAAGCGCGGGGCGCGGAGTGGGAAGTTGTTGAATTTCGGAAAGAAGCAGGTAGGCGAGATCCGTGATGGAACACCAATGGAACATCCGCAAAGTGCGGGCGGCTTCTTCGGGAGGGCGGCTGCGCGTCAACGGCGCGATCCGGGGCGCCGCTTCGCAGTGATTGCGCGTCTCTACTATCCCGCTGCCTTTGACGTTGTCCAATCTCGGCGTGACCCGATCTGCCGCAGTTTTTCTATTGTTCCTCGCAATTCAGGTCGATAAGTCGTGTGTAGGATGTGTCGACTTCATACCCCATTGCGTGTGCTGCACTAATTTTGATACTGAACGGCTCTGCTGTTGCCCAACAGTACAGTTTCCGCCACTATGGGGCTGCCGATGGGCTTGAAAATCTAGCCATCCTATCGTTGGCGCAAGACGGAGCGGGTTATGTCTGGGCCGGTTCGGAAGGTGGACTGTACCGGTATGACGGGGCCCGCTTTCGTCTCATGGCAGCCGCCGAAGCGTTGCCGTGCACCTCCGAAGTCCACACGTTGCACGTAGCGGCGGATGGCGCTCTCTGGGTCAACACTTGTGCGCGGATTTTCCGTTTCGACGGGCAGCGCTTCCACCGTATTGCCGGGCTCGGCGGCATGTTGTCCGGCACGCAAGGCATGGCGAACGACGCGCACGGCGGGGTGGTGGTGGCGAATCCTTCCGGCTTGTTCAGCGTGGCGGCCACCGGTGACGGTTCCTTTTCCGTGCGCCTCCATCCGTTGGGGCCGGAGCTTGCCGGCACGCCTATGCGCGGAATTGCGCGGAAGGGTTCGCAACTGTGGTTTGGTTGCGGGCGGCGGCTGTGCATCGAAGACGGCGGACGCGTTTCGATGTTCGGGCTGGTGGAGGGTTTGCCGGACGATGCCTGGGACGCGATCGGAATAACACCGGATGGTTCGGTGTGGGCGCGAAGTCCGAGCAGACTGTACCGCAAGCCGCCCGGAGCAGCGCGCTTCGTCCAGGAAAAACCGGACATCGCTTCCAGTATCTTCTTTGGCGCTTTGACGGTGGGCCGAGACGGATCAGTCCTGGTCCCCACTGACAGAGGGTTAGCCATCTGGCGCGAGGGCGTCTGGAGCGTTATCGACCAGCAACGGGGGCTGCACTCCGCAATGACCGCCGCTGTATTCGAAGACCGCGAGGGGTCGCTGTGGATTGGATTGATCGGAGCGGGCGTGGCCCGCTGGCTGGGTTACGGAGAATGGGAGGCCTGGACCCAGGCGCAAGGCCTGCCGTCCGACCTGATTTGGAGCATCCGCCGCGACCGGAAAGGCGCGCTTTGGGTAGGGACTTCCCTGGGCTTGGCGCGGCTAGACGGGCAGCGGCCGATACGGACCTGGACCAGGAAGGACGGTTTGGGGGGTGACAACGTGCGATGGCTGGGCGAGACTTCCGACGGCGCCATGTGGGCAGTCGTGAAGCCGGGCAGCGTGGCGCGTATCGATTCAGCCAGCGGAGAGATTCGCCTTTTCGGCCACGCGGAGGGGCTCCCGTGCGTGACTTCGCACCGCGGCTTCATCGACCACTTGGACAGGCTGTGGATTGCCACCGCCTGCGGCGTCTTTCGCAACGACCGGCCGTCGGCCTCCGATCGCTTTCACCGTATCGATCAACCCTCGGCGCTGGAGCATGGGACATGGGGGCTTGCCGAAGACGCACGCGGGACGATGTGGATGACCAATCCAGACGGGCTGTGGAGCTTGAGCGAAGGCCGGTGGCGCCAGTATCGGAAAGTGGACGGGCTCCTGAGTGACAGCCCATACATTCCGATAGTCGCCCCGGACGGCGCAATCTGGCTGCGGCACCGCTACGATGCCGGGATCGAAAGAGTGGAATTTTCCGGAGACCGCATTGTTCACTCGACGCCTATCCTGGCGGCGGACGCATTGTCGGTGGAGGTCACCGCCTTTCATGGATTTGACGCGCTCGGGCGCTTCTGGAGAGGCAGTGCGAACGGAGTTTCTGTCCTGGTCAGCGGCTCCTGGAGGTACCTGAGTACGGAAGACGGACTGATCTGGAACGATACCGACGGAGAAGCCTTTTGGGCCGATGCGGACGGCAGCGTATGGATCGGTACCAGCGGCGGACTGGCGCACTATCGGCCTCCGGGCGGTCGTTTGCCTGGGGTGCCGGTTGCCGATCCCGTCATCACCGGTTTGAACGTCGACGAAAAGTCGCGGGTGGTCCGGGCCCAGTTCTCCTCGCTCAGCTACAAGAGCGAGCAATTAGTGCACTTTGCGTACCGGCTGGGCGGAGAACATTGGACCGATACGACGGAGCGAAGCATCTCGTTTGCCGGACTTGGACCGGGCTGGCACCGGCTGGAGATCCAGTCGCGGGTTCGGGATGGGCCACCTTCAGCGAAAGCGGCTGTGGCGGAGTTCCACATCGAGCCGAAGTGGTGGGAAACCTGGTGGCTTCGGTCGGCGGTATTGTTGCTTGCCGCCGCCGCCGTGTGGGGCATCATTTTGTGGAGGCACCGGTTGCTGCGCCAAAGGAATCGCCAGTTGGAACATGCGGTACGCCAGAGGACGGCCGAACTGGAAGCTGAGCGCACCAAAGTATTGGAAGAGAAGCAGCGCGCGGACGAAGCCAGCGAAGCCAAGGGCCGCTTCCTTGCGACCATGAGTCATGAGATCCGGACGCCATTGAACGGCATCATCGGGTTGAGCCGGCTGCTGGAAGCCATGGCGGTTCCCTCCGAAGCGGCCGACATGGTCCGCATGATCCGCTCTTCCGGGGATGCGCTGTTGAGGGTGATTAACGACGTCCTGGATTTCTCCAAGGTAGAAGCCGGGAAACTGGAACTGGAGGTCGCGCCGTTCCATCTCGGCCTTGCGCTGGAAGAAAGCATAGGGCTGTTTCGCGCCGCAGCCGCGGAAAAAGGCCTGCGCCTGGGGTGTGATCTGTCCCCGGAATTGCCAGTATATGTAGCCGGGGACCAAACCCGTTTGAGGCAGGTGGTTATGAACCTGATCTCAAACTCTCTGAAGTTCACCAGCTCCGGAGAGGTGGTGCTCTCGGCCCGTGTCGAACGGGCGGATGAGACATCCTATTGCATCGCCGTGGAAGTTCGCGATACCGGTATTGGCATGACACCGGACCAACTACCTCGCCTGTTCTTGTCGTTCAATCAGGCGGATGCTTCCATCAGCCGCCGTTACGGGGGAACTGGACTCGGTCTGGCAATCTCGAAACGGCTGGTTGAAATGATGGGCGGAACGATCCAGGTGGAGTCCACCTCAGGCGAGGGAACCAGGTTCCGATTCACCGTCCTGATGGGTCACGCACAGGAACCTGCGAAGTCGCGCGCGGCTCCGCCAACCGTCGCTGCGGGACGTCATTTGCGAGTGCTGGTGGCGGAGGATAACGTGGTCAATCAGAAAGTCGTTCTCATGCTGCTCGAAAAACTTGGGGTGAAAGCGGACCTGGCAGCGGATGGCTCCGAAGCCGTGGCGGCCATCGTGGGAAATCACTATGACCTTGTTCTCATGGACGTGCAAATGCCTGTGGTCGACGGCCTGGCCGCAACTATGGAAGTCCGGAGCCGCCTGCCCCAGGAACGCCAGCCCGTCATCTTCGGGCTAACCGCGCATGCGACCACGGAGTATCGCGAAATTTGCCTAGGTGCTGGGATGAACGGGTACCTTACGAAACCGCTGGACCCAGAGAAACTTCGGGACCTGATTGAAGAGTTGTCCAAGCGATCCCAGTTGCCGAATCTCGCTTTGGGCGTCGGGAACGAAGGCGGCCGTCTAACGGGGCATTCCGAGGAAAAGGTTCGACTGGTTTGAGCCAGCCGCATGGAATCATTTCGATCTGGGTCCGCGAGTGCCGGTCAAACAGAATTGCCGGTCCCGTCGATAGATTGCGTAATCCCACGAGTACCGCAGAGAGGGCCTAGCCGACAGCGTGCTGGCGACGAGGATTCGAGAGTTACGACGAGTCGGCTGCGATTTGCTGGCGGGTGATCCAAGAAGAGACGATGTGATCGAGAACGCTTCCGCGAAAATCGAAACGGTCGCCACAGGCTCCACTGATTCAGGATGGCCAATCAGATAACGGGGGCATGTGGCGAACTTCGCGAACAGGGATCGGTAAAGTGCAATACGGAATGCTGCTGGGAGTGGTGCTTGTCACCCTCTTGGTTGCCTTGATCGCGCTGCTATCGGGTTGGCGCGTGCGGGCCACCCGCGAATTCAACGTGGCCGGGCGGCGTGCCGGCTGGAACGTGGGTTCGGACATTATAGGCGGCGCGCTGGTGGGCGGGTCCCAGGTGGAAAGCCGGGCGCATGCGCGTTATACATGACTTGAGCCTTCAAATCCCCTAAAACAGCGCATACGGTAAGATTGTTCAAACCGCCATGCCCGTAGCCGCCGGCACTCGTTTGGGCCAATACGAAATACTTGCGCCCATTGGCGCGGGCGGGATGGGCGAGGTGTACCGCGCGAAGGATACCAAGCTGAAGCGCGAAGTCGCGCTGAAGGTGTTGCCGGAGTCGTTTGCCGGGGACCCGGAGCGTATGGCCCGTTTCCAGCGTGAGGCCGAGGTATTGGCTTCGCTGAACCATCCCAACATCGCGCAGATTTACGGAGTGGAAGAGCGCGCGCTGGTGATGGAGTTGGTGGAGGGTCAAACGCTTGAAGGACCTCTCCCGCTCGAGACTGCTCTCAATTACGCCAGGCAAATTGGCGACGCACTCGAAGCTGCGCACGACAAGGGCATCATCCATCGCGATTTGAAGCCGGCGAACATTATGATCACGCCCGCCGGAGTGGTCAAAGTACTCGACTTCGGATTAGCCGCCCTTCCGAACCGTGACCGTGAGGGAGCGGACTCCGTCAATTCGCCGACGCTCACCATCTCTCCGACTCGCGCGGGGATGATCCTGGGGACTGCGGGCTACATGTCGCCAGAACAGGCGCGCGGCAAGGCGGTCGACAAGCGCGCGGATATCTGGGCCTTCGGCGTGGTGTTGTATGAGATGCTGACGGGCAAACGATTGTTCGAAGGCGAGACAGTTTCCGACACTCTCGCGCAGGTGCTCACTAAGGAGCCGGATTGGGAGCAAGTTCCGGCGAAGGTGCGGCGGCTGCTCGAAGCGTGTCTTCAAAAGGACCCCAAGCAGCGGCTGCAGGCCATCGGCGATTGGCGGCTTTTGCTCACGGACTTGCAACCACAAGCAATCGTTCCCTCTCAGCGGCTCACCTGGGTTCTCGCTGCGGCTGCGGTGGCGCTCGCCATCGCACTCACCGCGGTCTCGTTTCGCCACTTCCGCGAGACACCTCCCGCGCCGCCGGTGCTCGTTCGCTTTGAGGTCGCGGACCCGGCCCTGAACCTGGGAGACATGGCGCCGTCCCCGGATGGGCGCGCACTGGTCTACACCGGCGTGGGCCCCGACGCCGCGCGCCGCTTGTGGATTCGCTCCTTTGATTCGCTCGATTCCCGCGTACTGCCCGGCACCGAAGGAGCCAGCTCGCCGTTTTGGTCTCCCGATGGGCGGTTCGTCGGATTTGCCGAAGGGCCGCGGCTGAAGAAGATAGACAGCTCCGGCGTAGCTCCGCCGGAAACGTTGTGCGACATAGGAAACGGAACGGTGGGGCCGGGCAGTTGGAACTCTGAGGGAGTGATCATTTTTGGCGGCGGTGGGAGTGGACCGCTCCACCGGGTCTCCGCCGATGGCGGGACTGTAACAGAAATCACGGCGCTTTCCGAGGGAGAAATTAATCACACCGATCCGGCTTGGCTGCCGGACGGCCGCCACTTTCTCTATACCCGCGTCAATCCGAATCAGCCTGCTGCCACCTATCTAGGCTCGCTGGATGCAAAGGCGACGGAACAACGCAACCAGCGCGTGTTGATGACTGGATCGCGATTCGTGCCCGCGGCGCAATCTGGAGGCGGGTATTTGTTGTTCTTGCGCGGGACGACGTTGATGGCGCAGCCATTCGACACCAGTCGTCTGGAGCTTGCAGGCGCGCCAGCGCCAGTGGCGGCGCAGGTCGGCGTTAATAATGAGAACGGTTTCTTTGCAGGCTCGGCGGCCGCGTTGGCCTACCGCACGGGAGCCGGGCGGATAAGGCAACTGGCTTGGTACGACCGCAAAGGTGCGGTTCTCGGGACCGTAGGGAACCCCGCCAGCTACCTGGAAGTGGAGCTATCGCCCGATGGATCGCGCGCGGCAGCCTTTGATTTCGACGATCAACAAGATATTTGGTTGTTCGACCTCGCGCGAAACGCGAGTACACGGCTCACCTTCGATCCGGGACCGGAGCGCTGTCCCCTCTGGTCCCCGGATGCCAGCCAGATCGTCTTTACGTCCAACGGAGCCAGGGAGCTGTACCGCAAGGCTGCTAATGGCGGCGGGATGGAACTGTTGCTTAAATCGCCCGAACAGAAATATCCGCAGGACTGGTCTCGCGATGGGCGCTATCTGATGTATGTGGCAATTGATGCAAAGAAAGGAGCGGACTTGTGGGTTCTGCCGTTGAAAGGCGAGCGCAAACCCGCGAAGGTCCTGGCCACGCCCTTCTACGAGTCGCAGGCGCGCTTTTCCCCGGACGGTCGCTGGATCGTGCATCGGTCGAACGAATCGGGCTCCGTCCAAATCTACGTGCGGCCGTTCGTGCTACCAGGAAGCTCCAGTGCGGGGACAGATAGAGGCAAATGGATGATCTCTAACGGAGGAGGGTACCAGCCGCGCTGGCGGCGCGACGGCAAAGAGATCCTCTACTTGTCTCCCTCGGGACAAATGATGTCAGTGGAGGTGAAATCTACGGGCGATTCATTCCAGGCCGCCAAACCTACGCCGCTGTTCGACGCGATTCCCGACATGGCCTCTACCCAACTAGTCACGACGCTGTGGGACATGACTCCGGATGGGCAGAGGTTTCTACTGAATACCACGGCCGCCAATAGCAAGGCCTCACCGATCACGGTGGTGCTGAACTGGCAGGCTGGGTTGAAGAAGTGAACGCTGGAACCTAGCCACGGTTCCATCCAGTATCGTCCCCAAACCGGCAAGTGAGAATTTGTCGTCAGGGCCGGATTCTCAAGGGGAGGGTAGCGCGTTATTCGGGCACTGGGATCGTCGCCGACTTCGAGGGGACTTTTTCTGTGCGCTGCCAGGTGTTCTTCGCTCCTTGAAAGGGTGACACTCCCGACTGGACACAAGTGGCCGCAGGCTTCAGAGCTTGGCAC
>Ga0182015_10002317_pt1 | contig 23403 bp, 18 predicted proteins | sample 712P3MmetaG_FD_120478 | JGI IMG/M metagenome (GOLD analysis project Ga0182015, IMG submission 120478) | Permafrost microbial communities from Stordalen Mire, Sweden - 712P3M metaG | ecosystem: Environmental > Terrestrial > Soil > Wetlands > Permafrost | place: Sweden: Stordalen | collected...
GCCGCAGTGATATTGGTCATCTGAGAGCTGGCGATGTTTGACGCCGCCGTCAGCGTGTTGATGTTTGCCCCCACCTGGCCCCGCTGGAACGCGACCGCGCTCACCGCGTTGTCGGCCGTCGCCAGCGCTGCTTCCGCTGCCGCCTGCGTGTTCAGATTGGTGCCCGCCAAACTCGTGCCAGCTCCGGCGCCAGCCTGAACGCCCCCGGTGCCAACAATGTTTCCGACCGTTGCGGTGATGCCGACACCCATCACTGAGTCCAATGGCGACGTGCCCACCCCCGCACCGGAAAGAGCGCCCACTGTCACGTTGTAATTCTGGCTGCCGTTGGTGGTGCCGTCTCCCGTGTAGACGTCGATCCCTCCCTCTATCGGTGTCTCCTGCGATGCCGCCTGCGTCGCCGCCTCGGCCACCGTGAACGAAGTGATCCCGGTCGCCGCCCCCACCGATGAGACGTAGATCGACAGGTTGCCCAGGCCCAGGGCTTGCGTCGCGGCCGTCGTGTTGTAGGCGACGGTATAATCCGGCCCCAGGTCTTGCTGTATCGTGCTTTGCATGTTCGCGGTGGTGACGCCCTGCAGGTCGACGTTGACCGCCGATCCGGCGCCCGCCGACGTGGTGGGGGTAACTGTAAAGTTGCCCATCACCGTGTTCGCGAGGTTGATGTTTGTAACCGCCACCCCCGATTCCCCCATTGCAGTCGCTGGGGTGTTGCCGTTTGCAATGGCGACCGAGTCCACGTTGGCCGCGAGGCCCGTTGCGTTGACACCGATGGTCAGCGTGCCGACGCCGCTGCTGACGTTGTAAGCCAAGTTGTAGTCGCTCGCCGAGCCAGGCGAGGCCGCGTTCAGCGCCGCGTTGACCGTGGTGACCAGGTTCGACGTATTGACGCCGTTCAGGTTGACTACGACTGGACTGTTCGAAGCCACTGCGCTGATCGTCGGCGTAATGGTGAACTCCCCGCTCAGCTGTTCACCGTCGGTAAACGCTATACTGGCCGCCGTCGGTGTCTTCTCCGTCGCCGTGCTGGACAGAGTAAGGCTGGCAATGTCGTCCGTGGCTGTGGCATACGGCGTGAGCGCCACCGTCAGAGTGCCGGTGCCGCTGTTGTAGCCGACGGTGTAGTCCGCGTTCGATGCTGTTTTGCCGGCATTCAACACCCCCGCAACCGTGCTCGCCAGGTTCGCTGTGGTCACGTTGGTCAGCGGGATGTTGAACGTGTTACCAGGGGTTGTGCTGGACGGTGTCTGCTTGAATACGGTGGGGCTGCCGCCGATGGTGAGCGCCGTGACGCCCGCCGTGGTGCCGGCTGCCGAGATGCTGAAGGTCAACGCGCCGCTCCCGCTGTTGTAAGTGGCTGCGTAGTCCGTCCCCGCCAAATCGGCGTTCAGCGTGCTCTGCAGGTTCGCAGTCGTCACGTTGTCCAGGTCGATGACTGTGTTCGGACTTGTTGTTCCCCCCGGATTCACAATTGGCGTGGTCTGGGAGCTGCCGTTTTGGGTAACGGTGAACGCGCTCAGCCCGTCCCCAGGTACTCCGTTAATCGTGATGGCCACCTGCCCGGTGCCGGCGTTGTAGGCGACGTTGTAGTCGTTCCCGTCTCCGCCCGCGGCAGTAATGTCGCCCCGGATCGCGGCCTGCATCGCTGCCTGGGTGGAGGCCACGCCGGTCAGAGCAACGTTCAGGCTCGCGCCTCCCGTGCCCCCCGTTTGGCCGAGGGTGATGTTGCCCGAAAGCGTGTTGCCGACCGCAACGTTCGTGGTATAGTCGCTCGCGCCGCCACCCCAGACCAACGGTGTGCTCACGCCACCGGTCTGCGGAATGGTACCGCCGATGGTGATGCTGCCGCCTATGTTGTCCGCGGACGGCAGGTTCGCCGTGATCGTGGCGCCGTTGTTGGTGAAGTTGACAGCGGTCTGCGCTCCGGCTGCAACCGCGGTGTTGGGAATAACGGAGATTGACCCGCCCAGTGCGCCGCCATCCGCCACGGCCAGCGTGAAGCCGGTCTGCGCGGCTGCCGCACCGGAGGTCGTCACGTTCGTGGCCGGGGCAGCGGTGAATCCCGTGATATGGTCGGCAGCGGCGTCGGCGCCGAGGCCGATCTGCAGCTGGTTGTTCCCAACCACCGTCACCGTGTAGTCGCTGTCCCCGTTCCCTGCCTGCGCGTTGATCAGAGTCTGCAGGTTGGCTGCCTGCGCGCTCAGCGAGCTGCCCGTAACATTGGCCAGATCGATGCTGATCGCGGATGCGGTTCCCCCGCTGGTTGTAGGTGAAAAAGTAAGTGTGCCGGAGAGCGCGCCGCCATTCGGGATCACGCTGGAGGTCAGGGTCTCCGTGACCGGTGAACTGCCGGTGATTCCGTTCAGGGTCCAGCTCATAGCCGCCGGCGTGCCGTAGGCGGCGGTCTGCACCGGTGCCGCTGCTGCCGCCGATCCGCCCGCCGTGATCGCCCCGGCAGCTACCGCCGCCGACGATCCCGTGACCGAGGAGGACGTTCCCACCCCGTTCGCGCCCCATTGCAGTGTGCTGAGGGTCTGATCGCTGCTGAAAACCGTGATCCCGTTATATTCTGTCGTGGCGCCGATCGTCCCGATCTGCGTCATGATGTCCTGGTACTCCTGGTTGACAGCGCCCATCTGTGACGAGGACAGTGTGCCCCCACCCGCTTCGGTAGCCAGCGTGATCGCGCTGGTCAGCAGACTCGTCACCTGCGACAACGCCCCATCCGCCACCTGCAGAAACCCCGCTCCCTCGCTCGCGTTGCTCGATGACTGCTCCAGCGCCGCGGCATTCGCCGCCAGCCCGTTTGCAATCGATAGACCCGCCGGATCATCCGCCCCGGAATTGATCCTCGACCCGGAAGACAATTGCGTTAACACATTTTGCAGGCTCGCCTGCGTCTGATCCAGATTGTTTTCCGCGTATACCGCCGAGATATTGTTCAGGACACCTAAAGGCATGACATTGCTCCTCTTTTGAATTAGGTCCCTGAACTTGCCGGTGGCCTTGCCACCTTGGTTCCTGGGATCCTTCCTGCTACACATGTCTCATCGGCGGACACCCTCAAGTTCACCAGTTCCCTGCCGAACCCTGGCACGCTACGTGCGCCCCCTCCCCATCCTCTTCTCCCACCTCACCTTGCCGCTTCCGTCCTCTGTACTCCATACCCATCCGCTGCTGGAACTGGTCTCATAATCCTCATACGATCGAAATGGAGCGTGTGAGTACCCCGCCAATAGGCGTTGCACTATATGTGAGACCAGTTCTATAGTGCCGTTGTCGATGACCGGCGCCAGCCTGCACCCCGCAAACTCTGGCTTTGCCCGATTCGTTGCCGAGGAACCTGCATCCACTTGTACCCGGCTTGTCTAAAATCCAATCACGGGGTCATTCACCCAATGAAACTCAGCAGAAGATTAACCGCCTGCCTCGCGGTACTCTCCATCTCCACCGCTCTCCACGCCAACGCGCAGGCACCCTCAGCCGTCGACAACAATCCCGACCTCATTGAGGCCCGTAGGTACACCCTCACCATGGATAAGATCGAGAAACTCGCCGCCGCCACCGATACCATCAATAAGTTGACGGCTTCCAATCCGGCACTCAAAAGCAAAATGGACGCCGCCTCGACCGGTAACCTGTCCATCGATCAGAGAGCGAAAAACATCGACGCGAATTTCCCCCAGGTCGCCACCCTGATCCACGGCAACGGACTTACCACCCGCGAATACATCGTTGTCATGATTGCCTTCATCAACGACGTCACCTTCGTCGGCATGAAGAAGCAGGGCATCATCAACGACTATCCGCCCAATTCCGTCACCCCCCAGAACGCGGCCTTCGTCGAATCCAACTTCGATAAACTCCAGCAAATCGGGCAGAAACTCTCCCCCGCCCAGAGCTAAGGCCCTGTCTCAACACGCAGCCCCTCACCTATAGCCCGCCGGCCCAAAACGAAAAAGGGGAGCAGCCCAAGCCGCTCCCCACATCGCTTTTCTATTCCCTATTGCGTATTCCCTGCCTTTGAGCTGTTGCCTGTTCCCTGTTCTTAGGCCGCCACAGCCATCGCCCGTATCTCTTCCTTGCGCACTGTGAGCCTCTCGACCAGATCCTCCCGCACTTCGAAGCCGCGCCCTGGCGTATCCGGAACCGCAATCTCGCCCGTCCGCGAAACCTCGACCTCCGGCTCGATAATGTCTTCTTTCCAGTAGCGCTTCGACGCCGAAACATCGCCCGGCAGCGTGAAATTATCGAGCGACGACAGCGCAATATTGTGCGCCCGCCCAATCCCCGTCTCCAGCATCCCACCGCACCACACCGGCACGCCCCGCTCCTGCGCCGCATTGTGAACCGCGATCGCCTCGCTGAAGCCGCCAACCCTCCCGCACTTGATATTGATGATCCGGCACGACTCCATCTCGATCGCCGCCAGCGCATCCCGCCGGTTCCGTATCGATTCGTCCAGACAAATCGGTGTCTCCAGCCGCTTCTGCAGCATCGAGTGAAAATAAAAATCGTCGGCCCACAACGGCTGCTCGATCATCAGCAGGTTGAATTCGTCGAACGTCATAATATGGTCCGTGTCGTTCAGACGGTATGCCGAATTCGCATCGCAGCTCAGCTGAATCTCCGGCCACCGGTTCCGCACCGCCTCAAACACATGCACATCCCAGCCCGGCTTGCACTTCAGCTTGATCCGCTGATACCCCGCCGCCACCTCCTTTTCTACTTCGGCCAGCTGCCGTTCCAGCGTGGGCTGAATCCCGATCGATACGCCGCAGTCAATCGTCTCGCGTGTCCCGCCCAGCAGGCTCGCCAGCGGAATCCCCCGCATCTGCGCCTCCAGATCCCATACCGCGTTTTCCAGCGCCGCCTTCGCCATCCGGTTCCCGCGCACCTGCCGGAAAATCCCCGGACACTTCCCTCCGTGCTCCGGATCGGCGCTCGCCAGCAATGGCGCCAGCTCCTGCTGCATCACCAGCCAGGCCGAATCAACGGTCTCATCCGAAAAGAACGGATGCTCTCCAGCGACACACTCACCCCAGCCGACCAAACCCTCGCCGCGCAGCTCTACCAGCAGGATGCGCCGCTCTGTCGTGGTTCCAAAACTGGTTTGAAAAGGTTGAACAAGGGGAAGGCGTAGCTCGCGCATGAATATGGCGTCGATTCTCATAGAACTCCAGGTTGCTGTAGTTGTCCGAGTTCGAAAATGCCGTTACCTTCGTTGTCTGTACGGAAACCCACCACCGCCAAACCGCGAGCAAACGCATCCAGAAAGCGGTGACGATTCTCAGCCTGCACCGCCAGCGCTCTGGAGACACCCGTGGCTTTCCACTCACTCACTTCTTTTGGAACCATGATTGTTTCCAGAATTTCCTGCGGCGCGCCTGGGGTCCCGTTCATTGTAGCCTTCACACGTTCCGAATCCATCCACCACTCCGCGTGGAGACGGTCCGTGGGAAGCCCACCCTGCAGACGTGATGAGGATACACCATAAAAATTCGGTGTATAGGACCGCACAATCACCCCAAGCCTGTGGATATTCAAAAAAGCGTTCTTGATCTCCAGCGGATCAAACGTCCATTCCATTAAAGTAAAACCTCTACTCAGCGCCTCATCTCGCTGATAAAGCTTCAAATTTCGCCCGATCCCTGCGTCCCGGTACTGCGGCTTAACCGCCAGCATATGTGAGTGCAGGTAAGCCCATGGTCGTCCCTCGTCAGACGCCATCTTCTGCCTCACTCCAGGCAATGACATCGCGAACCCCACCATCTCCCTTCCTGGCCCAGATCCCACATTATCTGCTGGCGCAAACGCCCCGATCACCTGCCCGCCAATCCGCTGCGCCACAATAAACATCCGCTGCGGGATCACATCCCCATCGTTGTAGCCCCAGGTCTCTATCTGCAGGCGGACGCATGCCTCAAGCTCCTCAAAACCCTCGCAGCTCCGCAGCACAACTTCCGTCCCCGCCGGCGTTTGCAGGACCTCAGGACTCACGACCGCTCCCCGCGTTCGGAAGCTTTACTCCCTTCCCAAAGCGCTTCCAGTTCCGGTGCCGATAACTCTTCGAGCGGCCGCTCCGCCGCCGCCTCCATCGCCGCAAACCTCCGCCGGAACTTCGCATTCGCATCCCGCAACGCCAACTCTGGATCCACGTTCAAGTGCCGCGCGAGATTCGCTGCGGTAAACAACAGATCGCCAATCTCTTCCGCCACGGCAATACGATCACCTGCCGCGATCTCCGCCTCCAGCTCCCGCGTCTCTTCCCACAGCTTTTCCACAACCCCGAGCGCGTCCGGCCAGTCGAATCCCACCTTCGCCACCTTCCCCCCAATCTTCCCCGCCTCGCTCAACGCCGGCATCGACCGCGCAATCGAATCCAATCTGCCCGCGACCGCCTCTCCGGCCCGCGACTTCTTCTCCAGCCTCTTGATCTCGTCCCAGTTCCGCAGCACTTCCGCCGCGCCAATCACGTCCGTTTCCAAACCCGGCGCACGATTCCCCGCCAGCGCCGAAGCCTCTTCCCCGAAAACATGTGGATGCCGCCGCACCAGCTTCCGATTCAACCCCGCGATCACATCGCCAATCCCAAAATGCCCAGCCTCCGCCGCCATCTCCGCATAAAACAAAACCTGCAGCAGCAAATCTCCCAATTCGTCCGCCAGATCAGCCCAGTGTTCGCGCTCAATAGCGTCCAGCACCTCATACGTCTCTTCCAGCGTGTATTTCCTGATCGACGCAAACGTCTGCTCCCGATCCCACGGACAACCCCCCGCACCCCGCAGCCGCGCCATAATCGCAACCGCCTCCGCGAACAACTCCCCAACGCGCGAATCGCCCCGCGCGTCCGACTGTGAGTTCAGGCACAAATGAACCTCGCGCTCAGGAACGGCGCTCGTCAAACCCGCATCCTTTTCAGGGGGCATAGCCCTACTTTACAACGGTGAACATGGGCTGCTGAAGATCAGCGGCAACCGGCTTGTGCGCGCATCAGTTCGCCCGTTCTTTCAGGATGCTCGCAACATCGCGACTGGCATGCAGGATCGAAACTATCTGCAGCGGTTTTGTATCCGGACGATAGATAATCAGCCAGGACCAGGCGGGGAAAGACTTTCACTGGCTCATCGGCAAGGTCCCGGCGAAAGTGTCCGATCCCGGATTCTCGGCAAGGAAAGCGATCTGGTTTCGAATCACACGCTCGGCCTGTTCCGCCACTTTCTCGCCCGCTTCTCCCCTCAGATCGGCATTTCGGATTTCGATATTCACGGAAGCCTCCTGACCTTGCATATTCTACAGTGGTACCGGAGCCCAACCCTGACCCCGCTCATAGCCATCTTCGTCGTCCTCTTCGGCCTCGCCCTCGGCAGCTTTCTCAACGTCTGCATCTCCCGCCTGCCCCGTCACGAATCCATCGTTCGCCCACGCTCCCGCTGCCCCCGCTGCGGCGCGCCCATCGGTTCCCTCGACAACATCCCCATCCTCAGCTGGATTTTTCTCCGCAGCCGTTGCCGAGCCTGCCGGCAACCGATTGCCTGGCGCTACCCGGCCGTCGAATTCGCTACCGCCGCCCTCTTTCTCCTGAGCTTTCTGTGCTTCGGCCTCAGCTTCAAAGGCGCAGGCATGGACGCTCTCTGCTTCCTCCTCCTCGGCCTCGCCGCCATGGACGCTGAAACCATGCGCCTCCCCGACGCCTTCACCCTCCCCGGCGTCCTGTTCGGCTTCGTCTACGCAGCGCTGCGGCCGGAGGACACCCTACGCGACCATCTCTGGAACGCCGCCGCATCCATCCTCTGGGCCATCGGCGCTGCCCTCTTTCTGCTCCTGATCCGCTGGCTCTACTCGCTCGTCCGCCACCAGGAAGGTCTCGGCATGGGCGACGTCAAACTCATCGCCATGATCGCCGCCTGGCTCGGCCCTTTGCCGACCGGCCTCACCCTGCTCCTGGGAGCTCTCGCCACCGCGCTATTCGGCATCCTCGCAGTCGCCCTCTCACGCGGCAAACGCCCCTTCCTCACCACCCGCCTGCCCCTCGGATCTTTCCTCTGTGCCGCTGCGATCTACACCATCTTCGCCGGCGACCCAATCCTCAGGTGGTACCTGCACTTCTACGGCATAACTTATTGATCTCCATGCGCTCTGTGTCCTCTGTGATGAAGGATTTCTAAACCTTTGCCGCCCCCACTGTCCCCCGGCACTCACCAAACCCAATCCGAGCATACCCCTCCCGCTCACACCACCCGCGCAAAATCACCTCGTCCCCGTCCTCCAGAAACCTCCGCTGCTCCCCATTCGGAAGCAACAGAGGCTCCGCTCCGCGCTTGGTCCTCTCCAACAGACTCCCCACAGACTCCGGCGTCGCCCCGGACACCGTCCCCGTAGCCAGCAAATCGCCCGGCCGCAAATTGCACCCGTTGCTGGTGTGGTGCGTCACCATTTGTGCCAGTGTCCAGTACAAATCCTTCATATTCCCGCGGCTGATCCGCACTGCCGCCGCGCCCGCCTCCCGCATCTTCGCCGTCGCCAGCCACACTTCCAGATTCACATCGAACCCGCCCCGCTCCTGGTCCCCCTGCGACCACAAATACGGCAGCGGCTTTGGATCACCCCCCGGCCGCACCCATGCATAAACCCGAAACGGAGCCAATGCGTCAAGAGTAACCACCCACGGCGAAATCGTCGTCGCAAAGCTCTTCCCCAAAAACGGCCCCAGCGGCTGATACTCCCAGCTCTGAATATCCCGCGCCGACCAGTCATTCACCAGACACAACCCAAAGATGTGCTCCTCCGCCTTCTCCAGCGGAATCGTCTCGCCCAGCCGGTTTCCATCCCCAACGAAGAACCCGATTTCCAGTTCGTAGTCCAGCATGCGGCTGGGACTGTAGACCGGTGCCGCAGCATCCGGAGCCTTCGTCTGCCCGCACGGCCGACGCACCTCAGCTCCGCTCACCACAATCGACGAAGCCCGTCCGTGATACCCAATTGGCACCCACTTGTAATTCGGCAGCAGTGGATTATCCGGCCGAAACAACCGCCCTACATTCGTCGCATGATGAATCGAAGCGTAGAAATCCGTGTAGTCGCCGATCCCGCCCACCCCGAACGGCGGCAGCATCTTCACATCTTTCTGCGGGATCAAATGCGGTTCCACCCGGTCCCGATACGCCGGATCGCTCAGCAACTCGGCCGCACGATGCCGAATCTCCCGCGCCCGCCACAGCTCCATATGCCCCAGCCCGCGCGGACCCAGCCCCACAATCTGCGTCGCGTTCAGCAGCCCCGCAACATTGCATCCCAGCAAATTGAGCACCCGGTCCCCGATCGCCACACACGTGTGCCGTCGCTGCCGATCATCTTCATAAAGCCCAAACGGCAAATTCTCCAGCGGAAAATCCCCCTCCGGATCCTCCGCCGACTCCACCCAACATTTTCTTCTCATCGGCGATTTCGCCCCTCGCACCTGCAAAGAACTTTGGCTTTGAAGCGACACAGTTTCAAGCCGCGCCTTAGGCTTCTCTGGTCTTGAAGCGGCACGACCTCAAGCCGTCGTGTAACCGCAACAGTATGGGACCCGGCGTCAGCCGCGAAGGGAGCTTTGACAAAGGCACGTACGGCTTCACAGCCTGCGAAAAACAACCCACTTTAACCACACCCAACCCACTCAGCCCCCAACCCAGCCCACCTTCAACCCAGCCGGCACAAAAACCAAGCAACGGCCAGGTTCACCCCCTAGCAAGAAGCAAACTCCCCAGCCACCCGAACGTCAACGCGACTCTATTCCGGGTTTAACCGAAAGTACTGCCGCGCACCATTTTGAAAAAGGCACAGTCTCAACCCCATCCATGCCGATTTTTCCGCAAGATGTTCAGCCGAAAGCGTAACCGCGCAAAATGGTTCCGGCACTAGCCGTTAAGGGATGATTCCCCTCCACTCCGCAAGCCCGCCCCTACACCCATCCCATCGCCTTCAAATCCTCAACCGGCTCCTCAAACGAACAAGACCCGAACCCGATTGCAAACTCCCCCCGCACCTGCGCCAGTTGATCCACGATCAGCGCATTGTCATGCCATCGAATCACATCGTCATCCAGCTTGAACGCCCCCGCATCCTCCTCGCTCAGCGTCTTCACTAGCGCCCGCTCATCCGCACCGAAAAACGCCAGCGCCCCCGCCAGGAACAAATTCACAAACCCATGCATCGCTACCCGCGCACCATCCGGCGTCAACGCCCGCACGCCCCGCACCGCATGATGCAACCCCGCTGTCGCCTTCCACGCCACCCGCTCCCGGGCACAGGCCAGCAAAAACTGCGCCACCTTCTCCGGCGGAGGAACCGTATCCGCCCCCTGTGAAAAGTTAGCCCCTCCCATCCGTATCTTCGCCCGCGCCCCATACTCCGCAAGCACCGGCAGCACCTCGCGCGCCCGCTCCGGTGGAAACTCCACATACCGTGACCGCGCCGCCGGCAATCTCTCCAGCGCATCCGCCGCCCCGCGCGCATCCGCCGCCTTCGCCTCCAGCGACCCGATAAACACCGCCCCCTGCTGGAACTCCTCAATCGAACGCACATCGTCGGCCGTCTCGCCCGCGCAAACCACCTTCAGCGTCCACGGCCGCTCCTGCTCCGTACCCCACACCCGTTCAAACGCTCCGGCAAACTCCTCCAGCCGGTTCGCCGGCAACACAAACCCGCCCAGCAGCCAGAATTCATCCGTATCCGCATAGCGCTGATAATTCCGCAGCGCGCTCTCCATATCGAGCGCCGCCGGAGGAAACAACCCGGCATACTCCAGAATCCGCCCCAACAGCGCCTGCGCAGCACTCATCTCGTCGAATCCTCTGGCCAGCTCGTCGCTCGCCTTAAGCTAACCGTTCCCCGCTAGCCGCTTTTCGCTAACCGTTCTTTAGCTAACCGTTCTTCGCCGACCGCTTCTTCGCTAACCGCCTCTTAGCTGACCGCTTTTCTAGCTGCCCTTAAAATGCCTCTTCAACCCCTGCCAGCACTCGAAGTATTCATGCTGCAGAATCTTCGTCTCCAGCGCAAACTTCGTCGGCCTCACCGGCAGCCCCGTCTCGAACATAAACGCCAGAGTATTATCCAGCTTCACCGGCTTCAGCTCCGCCTTCGTCGCCTTCTCCCAGCTCTCCGCATCCGGTCCGTGCCCGCTCATACAGTTGTGCAGGCTCGCCCCGCCCGGCAAAAATCCCTCCGCCTTCGCGTCGTACTCGCCGAACACCAGCCCCATAAATTCATTCATCATGTTGCGATGAAACCACGGCGGCCGGAACGTATGCTCCGCCACCAGCCACCGCGGCGGAAAAATCGCGAAGTCCACATTCGCCGTCCCCGCCATCACCGATGGCGACGTCATCACCGTGTAAATCGACGGGTCCGGATGATCGAAGCTCACCGTATTAATGCACTGGAACCGCGCCAGATCATACTTGTATGGCACATAGTTTCCGTGCCACGCCACCACATCCAGCGGTGAATGATCGATCTCCGCCTCCCACATTCGCCCCAGAAACTTCCCAACGATTTTGAAATCCCCATCCTTATCCTCATACGCCGCCACCGGTGCCAGAAAATCCCTGGGATTCGCCAGCCCGTTCGCCCCAATCGGCCCCAGATCCGGCAACCGAAACGGCAGCCCATAGTTCTCGCAGATGTATCCGCGCGACGGCCCCTCCATCTCCACACGAATCTTGATGCCGCGCGGCACAATGCAAATCTCGCCCGGCGCGACCCCGATAATCCCCAGCTCCGTATGAATCCTCAGCGTCCCCTGCTGCGGCACGATCAGCATCTCGCCATCGGCGTTGTAGAAGTACCGCCCGCGCATCGACGCATTCGCCGCGTAGACGTGAACTCCCACCCCCACCTGCATCGCCGGGTCGCCGCTGCCGCCCAGCGTCACGATCCCCTCCACAAAGTCCGTTTTCTCCTCCGGCATCGGTACCGGATTCCACCGCATCTGGTTCGGCGGCGACGGCGCCTCCGTGAAAGGCCCGCTCCGAAACAACCCAAGGCCCAGTCCCGACCCAATTTCGGCGAATGGCTTGTGCGTAACCGACGGCCGAATCCGATACGTCCACGTCCGCCGGTTCGTCGCCCGCGGAGCCGTGAACGCCGTCCCGCTCAACTGCTCCGTATACAACCCCAGCGGCGCCTTCTGCGGCGAGTTCTGCCCCTCCGGCAGCGCCCCCTTCACCGCCTCGGTCGCAAATTCATTCCCAAATCCCGACTGATACTTCAGCTCTGCCTGAGCCATGCCAACCCTCCTCCATCGATCCTGCGGCGCACAAAACCTTATACGCTACCAGGACCACAGGAAGGTTGGCAACTCACTCCTCCGCCCTCCACTGAAAGCACAGCCCATACCCATCCGGATCGCGCAGCGACAGCTGCTTCATCCCGTAACGCGCCACCGTCGGAGGCTTCACTGCCACCCCCTTGTCCCTCAACTCCTCATACGCCGCATCCACATCCGGGCATCCGAAGAACAGCCCCGTATCCCCGTGCGCAGCCACCCGCGCGCGATCCGCCGGCACCGGCCGCTCGTCGTCGAATTCATACGCCGTGTTCAGCATGATCTCCGCCGATCCCCGCCGCAGCAGCGCCCAGTGAAACCGATCCGGCCCCAGCACCGGCGACGTCGTCACCACCTCAAATCCCAGCTTGTCCCGGTAGAACTTCACCGACGTCGGCATATCGTAAACCTGCACCAGAGGACACACCCCGCGCACATCGATCGCCATACCCCACCTCACGATGCCAATCAGCATAACGCGAGCCCCTCCACTCGCCACGCGTCAGCTCCAGACTCCGCGCTACCGGCTATTCCCTATTGGCTACTGGCTACTCCCTGCCTTTTCCGCGGCTCCCGCGTCTCCTCTTCCATCAACCACCGCCGCAATTGTAGAATGTCGTTCGCCCGCGCAATCCCGACCGGGTTCCGCAGCGCATCCCCCTCCACCACCACCACATTCTCCGTTTCCTTCCGCATCATCTCGCGATGCACCTGGTCCACCAGCTCGCCCGGATGCGCCAGCACATAATCCTGCCGCGCCAGCTCCCGCATCTTTAACGGATGTTCCGCCGAATCCGTCCGCAACAAATCGTGCGGCTCCACAATCCCCACCAGCGCGCCCGCCGCATCCACCACCGGCATCAACGTCGCGTCGCCCGGCACAAACGTCTCCAGCACCGTGCGCAATTCGTCGTCAGCCTTAAATATCGTGAACTGCTTCCGCATCACCTGATCGATCCGCGCCCGCATCAGCACCGGCGCCGAATAATCCTGCAACACGATCAGCCCACGCTTCACCAGTTTGATCGTCATAATCGACTCCCGGCTGCACAACCGAACCAATCCGTCCGACACCATCACGCACACCACCAGCGGCAACAGCGCATTCGGATTGTGACTCAGTTCAAACAGAAACACGATGCTCGTGAACGGCGCTCTCGCAATCCCTCCAAATACTGCGGCCATCGCCGCCAGAGCATAAAACGCTGGGTCGCTCACCAGCGTGGGAAATAAATGCTGCGCTCCCATCGCGAACGTCGCGCCCAACCCGCCACCCACCACCAGTGAAGGCGCAAACACGCCGCCCGTCGTTCCCGAGCCCAGCGAGATCACCAGCGCCCAGAACTTCGCAACCGATATCCCCACCAGATGCCCCGCTGTCAGCCGGTCATTCAGCATGTCGCGGATCGTGTCATAACTCGTCCCCAGCACCTGCGGATAGAAGTATCCAATGACGCCGAGGATCAGCGCCCCGATTACCGGTGACCAAATTAGCGCGTGCCTGAACGGAAGCTCGTCGAAGAAATCCTCCAGCCACGCCAGCACCCGAATCATCACCACCCCAACCGCGCCCATCAGCAGCCCCAGCACCGCAAACAACCACAGCTCCGTCATGCTCGTCAGCCGATAAGCCGCCATCGGAAACAACGGCGCCCATCCCGCAAAATGAATCCGCACCCCCGTTGCCACCGCCGCCGCAAACGCCACCGGAATAAACGACCGCGCGCGCAGCTCGAAGAGCAGCAGTTCTACCGCCACCAGAATTCCCGCCAGCGGAGCGGTGAACGTCGCAGCCATTCCCGCAGCCGCACCCGAAGCCAGCAGCACCCGCCTGTAATAAGGAGACAGCCCCACCGCCTGTCCAAACAGCGACCCAATCGCCGCGCCCGTCTGGATGATCGGCCCCTCCGCGCCAAATGGCCCGCCCGTCCCGATCGCCAGCGCCGTCGCCAGCGGCTTCAGAACCGCCACCCGAATCCGCATCCGGCTTTTGCCGAACAGCACAGCCTCCATCGCCTCAGGAATCCCGTGCCCCTTTAGCGTCGGCTCCAGGTAGTAGATCATCAACCCCACCACCAGCGCCCCGATCGACGGGATCAGGATTACCCACAATCCCAGGTGATTTCCGGCGGGATTTGTATCAGCAAATGAGATCTTTCCGTAGAAAAACAAATTCGTGAAGAAGTGAATCAGCTCCAGCAGCCCCTGCGCCACCAGTCCCGCCACCAGTCCCACGCCCAGCGCGAAAATCGAGATCCGGACCACCTCCGGCTCCAGCGCCACTCCGAACTGCCCTTTCCTGCTCGATTGCGATTCCGGCGTCGCCGCTATTTCGGGAATCGGAAACTCCGCCATCACGCCACTCCTCTCCGCACCGCACCGGGACGCGACGGTAGCCGATTCCATTTACGTCGCATCACGATCTATGTTACATCGTAATACGATGCTTTAGCCGGCACGCCGGATTCAGGCTCTCTGTGCGCCCGTCCATCCCTCCGGATTCATCGAGCGCGCTACAATCCAGGTTCGAGCCACGCTCGCGCTCGTTCGCTTGTCTCACCAATTCTCCAACCCGCCCACAATCCATTAAGGAGACCCCCATGCAGATCACCGGCAACACCATCCTCATCACCGGCGGCACCTCCGGCATCGGCCGCGCCCTCGCTGAAGCCCTCCACAAGGAAGGCAACCAGGTCATCGTCGCCGGTCGACGCAAGCCACTCCTCGACGAACTCACCGCCGCCAACCCCGGTATCAAGTCCGCCGCCCTCGACGTTGGCAACATCGATGAGCTTCCCCTCATCGCCGCCCAATTAGCCAGCCACTACCCCTCCCTCAACGTCCTCATCAACAACGCCGGCATCATGAAGCCTGAAGACCTCAACGACCCCTCAGCCCCCTTCGACATCGTCGACGACATCGTCACCACCAACCTCCTCGCACCCGTCCGCCTCACCACCGCCCTGCTCCCACACCTGAAAGAACAGCCCAATGCCGCCGTCATCACCGTCTCCTCCGGCCTCGCCTTCCTCCCTCTTGCCCTGACCCCCACCTACTGCGCCACCAAAGCCGCCATCCACTCCTGGACCCAGTCCCTCCGCTATCAGCTCCGCGACACCAAAGTCGAAGTCCTCGAACTCATTCCGCCCTACGTCCAGACCGAACTCATGGGACCGCAGCAGACCCAGGATCCCCGCGCCATGCCCCTCGCCGACTTCATCGCCGAAGTCATAGAAATCCTCCGCACCCAGCCCGACGCCAAAGAAATCCTTGTCCAGCGCGTCCTGCCTCTCCGCTTCGCCGCGGAAAAAGGCCAGGCCGCCTACGACGAATTCTTCAAAACCCTCAACGACTCCATGCACTGAGTCCGGTCTGTTTCAAAGCATCGCGCTACTATTCTCAACAATCCGTGTCGATGAAAACGAATTCTTCAAAATTTGATTCGGAATTATCGCAACTTCCCCTCACCACCCGCGTTTGATCCGTCGAACCACAATTTGATTTAAGCGAAGCTGTGCCGCCTGAGGAGATTCATGAACTCCCTTTGCCCGCCCCTCCGCCCACTTGCTGTCCTCCTGCCAGCCGTTCTCATCGCCACAACTATGCTGCCGTGCGCCACCGCCCAGACCATCCCCTCCGCCGACACGCCACCCACCCAGGAAGCACCTCCACCGCCCCCGCAAGCCCAGCAGCCGCCCATTCCCGTCCCCCCTCCGCCGCCCTACGACAAAGCCCTCTTCGAAAATCCCGTCCCTGCCCCAGCCCTTGCCTTCCTCACCCAGTTTGACGGTGCTCCCTCCGGAGCCCTCTACCGCGACCACCAGTTCCACAAGCTCCTCAACGCCACCGTCCCCAACTGCATGTTCCATTACGGACGCGACATGCCCCTCACCGACGCCCTCGACAAAGTGCTCCCCGGCTCCAACGTTCCCGTCCAGATTCGCGATAACCGCTACGTCCTCGTATCCGGGGAGCGCGGTCCCTACCTCGGCGGCCGCGGCTTTATCTGGATCGATATGCAGGACGGCATCGTCCTCGGCGGCTTCTTCTTTCACCCCACCAACGGTGAACCCACGCCTACTCTCGCCGCCTTCTCTCGTCAGATCAAAACCAGAGATCACGCCATCGTAATGAGCCAGCTCCCGCCCGCCTTTCAGGACGACCTTATCCAGTGGTCAACCCGGTCCGGCGTAGCTCCCATCACCACCCGCTACTTCCTCACCGGCAATAACAAACGCATCCTCCTCGAGCACACCGAGGACTACTGCGCCCCCGGCCCCGACCCCAATGCCGTCCCCCCTGCGCCCGACGAATGCGCCCAGATGGACGCCGACGCAGCCGAAATCGATATGAACGCCGCCTACTACCTCGAGCAGGTCAACTACGCCACCAACGCCACCGCCTGGATGATCAACGGCGAGGATCAGATCGCCTGGATTGCCATCCGCGACCGAACCTGCATCGGCCCCAATCCCCTCCCCTGCCGCATTCGCATGACCCGCGAACGCACCCGCGTCATCGTCACCCGTCCTCCCATCGTGCACATCCCCCATCAATGAGCCACGAAGCTAGCGAAGAATTTCAGCTTCGTCTCAGGGCACCGCTTCGCAGCTTGCGGAACAGCCAACTCACACGGCCAACCCACACAACGCCAGTCCACACCTAAGCCCAAAACCAGCGACGGCCAGGTTCACCCCATAGCAAGAAGCAAACTCCCCTGCCAAGGCGAACGTCAACGTGACTCAATTCCTGGTTCACCCCGAAGTGCTGCCCACCACCATTTTGAAAACGGGCACAGTCTCAACTGCGCCCAGCCCGATTTTTCAGCAAGCTCGTGAGGGCAGAAGCGCCGAGTTCTAACCTGGCGAAAAGGAGGCCTTCCCGCGGCGGCCTTATATAGCCCTGAGGCATGAATCGGCACCCCATTCTGATTGAGCTGCGATTGGCTCAATCGGAATGGGGTGGTTCCCGTTCCCTGTAACCTGTACCCTGTACCCTCGATGTCCCCTCCCATCCTCTCGGTCTCTCACCTATGCAAGCAGTACGGAGAGACCCAGGCCGTCGACGACCTCTCGTTCAAAGTCAGCAACCACGAAATCCTCGGCCTCCTCGGCCCCAACGGCGCAGGAAAAACCACCACCATCAATATGATCTTGGGCGTACTCGAGCCCACCTCCGGATCCATCACCATCGACGGCTGCGACCTCGCCAAACGCCGCCGCCAGGCCCTCGGCCGCACCAACTTCGCCGCCGTCTACGCACCCCTCCCCGGCAACCTCACCGTCGCGCAGAACCTCCGTATCTTCGGCATGCTCTACGCCGTTCCCAAACTCAGCGAACGCATCGAAACCATCCTCCGCGACTTCGACCTCCTCCGCTTTCGCAACACCAAATGCGGCGTCCTCTCCTCTGGCGAGCAAACGCGCGTCGCTCTGGCCAAAGCCATGCTCAACCAGCCCCGCCTGCTGCTCCTCGACGAACCCACCGCCTCCCTCGATCCCTCCATCGCCCGCGACATCCGCGCCTCCATCCGCGACGTCGCCGAACGCACCGGCGTCGGCGTCCTCTGGACCTCACACAACATGATCGAAGTCGCCGACGTCTGCCATCGCGTCCTCTTCCTCTCAAAAGGCAAGATCCTTCTTGAAGGCGATCCCCGCACCCTCCCGCAGGAAAACAACCACGCCACCCTCGAAGACCTCTTCGTCGCCGTAGCCCGCGAACCGCTTACCATCCGCGCTATCGCAGAAGACTCCTGATCGGCAACCACTCCCGGCCAACCATTCCACCGCTAACTCCCGCGCCGAACGCTACTGGCTACTGGCTACTGGCTACTGGCTACTGGCTACTGGCTACTGGCTACTGGCTACTGGCTACTGGCTCACCGGCTGCACCCTGTACCCTGTACCCTGTACCCTGTGCCCTCCCTCCGCCGCACACTCGCCCTCCTCCTGCGCCAGTTCTACCTCCTGCGCGGAAGCCCAGCCCGCGTCGTCCCCCTCTTCGCCTGGGTCGCCATCGACGTCATCCTCTGGGGATTCATCACCCGCTACCTCAACTCCGTCTCCGGTTCGCGCTTCAACTTCATCCCCACCATGCTCGGCGCTGTGCTCCTCTGGGACTGCACAGCCCGCGTCATGCAGGGCATCACCACCGCCTTTCTTGAAGACGTCTGGTCCCGCAACTTCCTCAACCTCTTCGCCTCGCCGCTCTCCGTCTCTGAATACCTCGGCGGCCTCGTGCTCTCCACGATCGCCACCAGCACCATCGGTCTCATCGTCATGGTCGCGCTTGCCACCCTGGTCTTCGGCCTCTCGTTCTTCTTCTACGGAGCCATGCTCGCCGCGTTCCTCCTCGTGCTCTTCCTCTTCGGAATCTCCCTCGGCATCTTCGGCAGCGCGCTGGTCCTCCGCTTCGGCCCTGCAGCGGAGTGGTTCATCTGGCCCATCCCCGCCTTCATCTCCCCGCTCGCCTGCGTCTTCTATCCGCTCTCCACTCTGCCCCACTGGATGCAGTGGCCGGCCCGCCTCATCCCGCCCAGCTACGTCTTCGAAGGCATGCGCCAGATTCTCAGCAGGCAGACGAATGCCCAGACCGGCGCACCGGCTGCGGCACACACCATCGCCGCAACGCCTCTGATCTTAGGTGCAGCACTTGCCCTGGTTTATCTATTCGTGATGGCCCAGGCCTTCACCAGCGTCTACCGCCACGCAGTCCGCACCGGCCTCATCGCCCGCTACTCCGCAGAGACCGTCAGCTAGTTTTACGGGCGATCGTGGCGGCTTTCCAGTAGGCCTCAACAGCGGCATCATCATTCGGATCGTACGGCCCATCCCCGGGATCGTAAGGAATCGGAGCATTCGCCTCGGACTCACGTTTCACGCGATCCCAGTCAGTTCGACTCGTCACTCTTGTCGGCCGCATAAGGTTTGCTCCTCCCTATAATAGACAAGCGTGCCCCCCGGCTCCCTCCATCCGGACCTGCCGCACTTCCCTAGGTGAGCCACCCTTGAAACCCGTCAAGCGAAACCGCGAAGGCGCAAAAAAGACAAAGCGCAAAGTAGAGGCAAAGTGGAAAGCCATCCGCCGCGGGCACGCTCCCGCGCCCGAGAATCAAGCCCAACCGAAACGCGCCGAAGAGCGCGGCCGTCCCCGGGCCGCCCGCAAATCCAACAAAGCCTCCCGCCCCTCTCCCTACGCAGGCAACGACCGTCGCCCAACCCAGCGCGAAACCTCCTCCCCTCGCCTGATTGAGGATTTCAAGCAAGCTCCCGCTGAAGAGTTCCTTGGGGCGAAGCCGCGTACCGCTCTGCGCGAAGCAGTTCCGCCGAAGGCGGGTCCGCCTCAATGGCCAATTGTCGCTATCGTAGGCCGCCCCAACGTCGGCAAATCCACCCTCTTTAATCGCCTCACCGGCTCCCGCCGCGCCATCGTCGGCGACGAGCCCGGCATCACCCGTGACCGCATCTACGGCGAAGTCGAGTGGCAAGGTCGCACCGCACGCCTCATCGACACTGGCGGCATTGTTCCCGACGACGAAGCCCTTATCCCCGCCGAAATCTTCCGCCAGGCCCGCTTTGCTCTCGACGAAGCCGACGCCATCATCATGGTCGTCGACGGCCGCACCGAGCTCGCCGCCCCCGACCTCGATCTCGCCCGCCTCCTCCAGCGCACCGGCAAACCCCTCTTCCTCGCCGTCAACAAAATCGACACAGAAAGCATGGAAGCCGCCGCCGAAAATTTCCGCCGGCTCGGCATCCGCAACGTCATCCCTATTTCCTCCGAACACGGCAACAACATCGGAGACCTCCTCGACGAAGTCTTCGCCGTCCTGCCAATTAATGAAGCGTCCGACGGCAACACCCCCTCCGCCAGCCACGAGGCTAACCCGTCAACTGAAGGCGGCGGAGCCGCGCCCGCCTGGACGGCAAGTCCCGCAGCCGATGTGCCCGAGGCGGCCAGTTCCCATAGAACCCATGGCGAATTCGAGCAGCACGAGACCCGCGTAGCCATCATCGGCCGCCCCAACGTCGGCAAATCCACGCTCCTGAACGCGCTCACCGGATCAACCCGCGCCATCGTCTCGCCCGTCGCCGGAACCACCCGCGATGCCGTCGACGAATTAATCGACTACAAAGGCCAGGACCTTCGCATCGTCGACACTGCCGGAATCCGCCGCAAAGGCAAAACGCACCTCATGGCCGAGAAGCTCTCCGTCATCATGGCGCGCCGCCATCTTGAAGCCGCCGACGTCGCCCTCCTCATCATCGATGCCACCGAAGGCGTCACGGCCTCCGATGCCACCATCGGCGGCTACGCGCACGAAAGCGGCCGCTCCGTCATCATCGTCGTCAATAAATGGGACCTCGTCACCACCGCCCGCACCGATGGCAAACCACCGGCGAACCGCGCCATCTTCGAGCGTCAGCTCCGTTCCGTCCTCAAATACCTCAGCTACGCTCCGGTCCTCTTCATCTCCGCCACCGAAGGCCGCAACGTCCCGCGTGTTCTCGACACGATCCTCCGCGTTGCCGCCGAGCGCCGCAAGCGCGTCTCCACCGGCCAGATGAATCGCTTCCTCGACAAAATCGATTTCCAGCGAGCCAGCGTCCCCATGTCCAAACGCGTCCGCATCTTCTATATGACGCAAGCTGCCGTCGCTCCGCCGACCTTTATCCTCTTCACCGACCGCGACGTAAAGCTGCACTTTTCCTTCGAACGTTTTCTCGAGAACCAAATTCGCGCCGCCTTTGGCTTTGAAGGCTCTCCCATCTGGTTCAAAGTCCGCGCCCGCAGCGAAGCTCCCTCTCGAAAATAAATCCGCGCTCGTACCGTTCACCTCCAAAAAACTGGCAACGCCAGACCCACTCCCGCAATCGAACCAGATACAAGGCGGAAACGCTTGCAATCCGAAGAAGGAGGATGGATGTCCACAGTAGTTCGGACGAAACCAACCGAATCGGCACGAAAGCGAAATGTCTTCGCCGATGTCTCCATGAATCGGCAAATCCGCGGGAGAGCAACTCGAGCCGAGTTCCCACTCTCGGAGCCTCTGCTCGAATACATCAGCCCGTCTGGAGGCAACCTCAAATGGTGCAGCCTCTATTACGGAGGCGAATCCAGGGCGGGCAACTGAGCTTCCTCGGTTGATGGAGTACGCATCCCGAGAGTGGTCATGGCCGCTCGCCGATCTCTCCAGGAGATTGGCCATGCCGTGAAGCCAGGCGCGATGCCCAACCGCGGAAGCAGCAGAAAGGCCGGAGGAAATTCAGGAGTTCCCCCGGCTCACGCAAATCCTGACTCGGTTCACCTCAAACCCGAGCCAAAATCGAGCGGGCTGTTCGGATACGGACAGCCCGTTCTCATTTTCCTGCGACCCTTCCCGCCTGCATTGCATATCCCACGCAGTGCCCCTGTAGTCCGCGCATTTTCTGAAGCGCATAATTAGCCTGCCGAATCTAATAATCCAACTCTCCGGGAAAGAGAATGATTCAGCACAGAAGACCCCGCGCCCTTCCTGTATTCTGAATTGTTTCTGGTTCGTACCCATTCGGCTCTGCCCATACTTGTTTTGACACTTGTTCGAGGTCCCGCTGTGAAGATCGCTGTGAAGGTCCCCGCCGTGAATGTCCTTGCTGTGAAAACTGTGAATATCGTGAAGTTCGTCGCAAGAACGCATTCCATCGTCCCACTCCTCGTGCTGCCTCTGCTCCTCGCCGGCGCCACAGGTTGCGACAAGGCGCAGCCGCAGCCTCCGGCCGGCGCAGGTATGCAGGCCCTCCCCGTCCAGACCCTCACTATTGCCGAAACGCCCGTCGCGCAATCCGATGAATACGTCGCCACCATCAAGTCGCGCCGCTCCGCCACCATCAATCCCCAGGTTGACGGCAACATCACCAGCATCCTCGTTCACTCCGGCGACCGCGTCACCGCAGGCCAGCTCCTCATGCAGATCGATCCCTTGAAGCAGGAAGCCACGCTCGCCTCCCAGGCCGCCACCGAACAGCAGAAGCTCGCCGTTTACCAATACAACCAGCTTCAGGTGGAGCGCCAGCGCAAGCTCTTCGCCGCCGGCATCATCAGCAAAGACGCCCTCGACCAGGCTGAACAGGCCTACGCCAACTCCAAAGCCGATTACGGATCCTCGACCGCCTCCCGCCAGGAGCAGGAGAAGCAGCTCGCCTACTACCGCATCGCCGCGCCCTTCGACGGCGTCATCGGCGACATCCCCGTCCACGTCGGCGACTACGTCACGTCGTCCACCATGCTCACCACCGTCGATGAGAACAAAGATCTCGAAGCTTACATCTACATCCCCACCGAGCGAGCCGCGGCAGTTCGTAACGGTCTCGGTATCCAAATCCTCGACAACACCGGCAAGCCCGTCGAAAACACCTCCATCGACTTCGTTTCCCCCCAGGTTGACGACCAGCTCCAGGGCATCCTCGTCAAAGCTCCGATCCATTCGCCGCTTCTCCGCACACAGCAGCTCGTCAAAGCCCTCGTCATCTGGGGCATGACGCCCCGGCCCATCGTTCCCGTCCTCGCCGTCACGCGCCTCGGCGGCCAGGCCTTCGTCTTCGTCGCGCAGAGTGCTGGCCCAGGCAAGTTCGTCGCCCACCAGCAGGCCGTCTCCCTCGGAGACACTATGGGCAATAACTACGCGGTACTCGGCGGCCTGACTAATGGCGACAAAGTCATCGTCTCCGGCACTCAATTCCTTGTGGATGGCATGCCGGTGTTGCCTTTGCCCCCTCGTCCCCCCGGACCCGCAGCCACTCCGCCCGCGGCCGGCTTCTGACCGTCATGCGAGATCAGAGATGAACAACGAGGCTCTCCTTGGTTGACTTCTTCATTCACCGCCCGGTTTTCGCCACCGTCTGCGCGCTCCTCATCATTCTCGCTGGCGCCGTCGTCATTCCGTCGCTCCCCATCTCTCTCTACCCGCAGCTCGCGCCGCCCCAGGTCATCGTCACCAGCGCCTACATCGGCGCCAACTCCAGCCAGGTCGAGTCCGCCGTTACCGTCCCTCTTGAAGAAGCCATCAACGGCGTCCCTGGCATGCGCTACATCCAGTCCACCAGCGCCAACGA
>Ga0182015_10002318_pt1 | contig 23403 bp, 20 predicted proteins | sample 712P3MmetaG_FD_120478 | JGI IMG/M metagenome (GOLD analysis project Ga0182015, IMG submission 120478) | Permafrost microbial communities from Stordalen Mire, Sweden - 712P3M metaG | ecosystem: Environmental > Terrestrial > Soil > Wetlands > Permafrost | place: Sweden: Stordalen | collected...
CGCGCGTCGCACTCGTCTCATTGGTCTTGCTCGGCACGGTTGCCATTCCACTGGGGCTCGAAGCCCACTGGCGTCACATGCAACCCGAGGTCGGAGTCATCGCCCGTTCAGCCTCCAGTGTGAGCAAGGGCAAGGACCCTTACCGCTCGTACATGCACGACGGAAAATTGATCAATGGGATTCCTGGGAAACCGGCCTACGAGTCCTTCTTTCCCTACTTCCCATTGATGAGCATCTTCGGACTGCCCACCGCGCTGACGCACAAGGGCAAGGGCCTCACTGATCCGCGCATCGTCATGTCACTCATGACATTGCTCGCGAGTGGCCTCGCGCTGGGACTGCTACGAGCGTCGAAGGAAATGAAGATTCGCATCGCCCAGGTCTTGATGGCGTTGCCGACGGGCGCACTGTTTCTCTCCACGGGTGGTGACGACATGCCGATACTCGCGCTGCTACTGCTTGGCGTTGTCGCCCTGCAGCGAAGGTCGAACTATCTGGCGGGCGTCAGTTTTGGCGTGGCCGCCGCGATGAAGCTGACGGCGTGGCCCATGGCGGCGGGCGCACTGCTGGTCGCACGCGAACGGGACGGACGTCCGGCGTGGAAGAAGGTTGGACTCATCATTGTGCTCATCGTCGTGGTCACGGTGACGCCGTTTGTCCTGCACGCGCCCGGTGCGTTCATCTCCAACGTCTTCGCGTTCCCCTTGGGGCTGGCCGGAGTGACGTCGCCCGCCGCGAGCGCGCTGCCGGGCCACATCCTCGCTGACTGGTGGCATCCCTTCACGCACATCCTTGAGCCGGTCACCTTCGTCCTGGGCGGCTACTTCCTGGCGCGATACTTTAAGAAGCACTGGCCGCTCACGTTGTCCCAACTGCTCGGCGTGCTGAGCGTGGTCATGTTGGTCCTCATATGCGTGGCGTCGGCGACCCGGGTTGGCTACGTGATCTACCCGCTCAACTTTGCGTTGTGGTCGTGGGTCTGTCAGGACAAGACCGTCAAGACGCTCGAACTGGTCTAGACCGCGCCAGAGTTCTGGTAGATCGTGTAAGTCCAGTGCGCCGACGACTTGGTTGATGAGTGCACCGTGATGCCCACCACCCAGTAGAAACTGTCCGAGCCAGCCTTTTGAAAGAGCAGTTGCGGCGCGCCGTTCGCCGCACCCTTCGAGAACAGATTCCAGCCCCGTGCTTCGAGTTGGGTCATGTAGTAGTTGAGCAGCGCGGCGGGACTGGCCTGGGTGACGAGCGGACGGAAACAATCGAAGTCACCCGCGCCTTCGTTCGGCAGCTGCGTGGGCCCCGTTGACTGCGTGGTCTGGGGCACCAAGAGGGCGTCGGCGATGTTCGCTGGTGGGTTATCGGGCTGCTGGCAGTTCTGCAAGATGATGTGTGACGACTCCGTTGCGAGTCCGCCCACGATGTTGGGCACGGTGGTCGTCGTGGTGGTGACGCCCTGGTCCGACACCAGGTTGATGATCATGAAACTGCCGAGCACAACCACGGCCAGGATGAAGATTGAGGCGGCGGGCCAGATGCTGGTCGTGGTCGTGAGCGGTGGCTTGGTGGGGTCGCTCACGGGTTCCAGCCTAAGTGGTCGATGGGTCCGCGCCCCTGGCCCAGTTGCCACGTCCGGGCGCCGTAGAGCGCCGAGAGCACAAATGATTTGGCGTCGCGGGTGGCGTCAGGTAGCGAGCGCCCGAGACCGAGGCCAGCACATATCGCTGCCGACAGTGAACACCCAGTGCCGTGATCATTGTTCGTGTCAATGCGAGCCGCGTCAAAGACGGTCACTTCGTCGCGGCCCACCAGCACGTCGGGCGTGCGCTCGCCCGTCGACGAACGTGCGAAGTGTCCGCCCTTCACGAGCACGTACTGCGGTCCCATAGCGAGCAGCACCTGAGCGAGTCCGACCATGTCCTCTAAGTTCGTCACGTCGTTGACGTCGACGTCACACAGCACCGCGGCCTCTCGGATGTTGGGGGTCACGACGTAGGCGAGTGGCAGTAGTGCCTCGCGGTAGGACTCGGCCCCACCGTCGGCCATCAGCGCCTGTCCGCTGGTTGCGACGAGTACCGGATCGACCACTAAGTAGGGGAGCAGTTTGTCGCGAGCCAGTTCCGCGACTCGCACGACCGTGGTGGGCTGAGCCAACATGCCGGTCTTGACCGCCACCACCGAGAAGTCATTTATCACCGACTCGATTTGGGCGACGACGAGATCGGGGTCGAGGGCGAGCACCGCGCCCACGCCGAGGGTGTTCTGTGCGGTGATCGCCGTGACGGCGCACGTGCCGTGCATTTCGAAGGCGCTGAAGGTGCGCAAGTCGGCCTGGATGCCGGCCCCGCCGCCGGAGTCCGATCCGGCGATGGTAAGGGCGGTGAGGGGTTGCACTGTTTCAACCTTAATGATGAAGCCCAATTGGTTAGTACGCTTGACCTTGTGTCTGAGTCCTTTTGTGTTGGTTCACTGACGTCGCCGTCGCGTCTCGTGATGGGCACTGGCGGGTTCCGTTCGATGGACATCCTGGACGCTTCGTTGGTCGTGAGCGAAGCGACGATCGCGACGGTGGCGCTACGTCGGGTCGACCCCAACGTGGAGGGTTCGATCTACGACCTGCTGGAGCGGCGCAATTTTTCGCTGCTGCCGAACACTGCCGGTTGTTTCAGCGCGGTCGAAGCGGTCAAGGTCGCTGAACTGGCCCGCGAGGCCTTCTCCACCAACGCCGTCAAGCTCGAGGTCATTGGTGATGACGTCACGTTGCTGCCCGACACCTCCGAGACCCTGGTCGCCGCGCAGCACTTGGTCGAAGACGGGTTCGAAGTGTGGGCGTACACCTCGGACGACCTCATCGTCGCGCAACGCTTGGAGCAGCTGGGTTGCGTCGCGGTGATGCCGCTCGGTTCGCCCATTGGCTCGGGACTCGGTATCCGCAATCCGCACGCAATATCGCTCATCTGTGAGCGCATCAGCGTGCCGGTACTGCTCGACGCCGGTGTCGGTACCGCCTCGGACGCGGCGCTCGCGATGGAGTTGGGTTGTGACGGGGTCCTGGCGGCCTCGGCCATAAATAGGGCGCTGGACCCGGTAATGATGGCCGAGGCCATCCGGGACGCCGTGCGGGCCGGGTACCTGGCGTACCGTGCGGGCCGTATTCCGCCCCGACTTCACGCCGAAGCGTCCTCGCCGGCGCTCGGTCGCCCAGATTTGTTTGTTGAATAGCCCCCGGCGAAACTACACTCGTGTAGTACATCGCGGTAATCTGGACAAGCCTCGGTCGGGAGTGACTTCGTATGACAGATTCTCTAACTACTGGATTTAGTGGCCCTACGGTGTGTCGCCTCACTGGCGTGACCTACCGTCAGTTGGACTACTGGGCACGGACCAATTTGGTGACGCCGTCAGTCACCCCCGCCACGGGCAGTGGCTCCAAGCGCGCCTACAGTTACGGCGACGTCCTGGAGATAAAAGTTATTAAATCGCTGCTCAACTCCGGTCTCTCGCTCAATCGCACCCGGCAGGCCGTGGAGTGCCTGCGCAGTGCCCTGGGCGCCGATCTCGCCTCGTCGAGTCTCGTCATGAGCGACTCGGGCTCGGTGCTCGCCAAGAGTGATGGCGACCTGGTTGACCTGTTGCGTGGCGGACAGGGTGTCTTCAATATTGTTCCACTGGCGGGCGTGGTCGCCGAACTTACGACCATGATTCGCCAAATCCAGAACGTGACGTCGGAGAAGGAGACCCTCACGGCGTGACCAACCAGGCACCGAGCGAGCAGTCTCGCCGTCGGCACCCCAGTGTTGTTGTCTCGGAAAATGCGTTGTTCGCCCACCCCAGTGAACGAATCTTTGCGAGCCTCTTGAGCCTCTACGGAATTGAGTGGGTCTACGAACCGATCGAGTTCCCGTTGGCCTGGAACAACGAGGGCCAGCCAGTGCGAGGTTTCCGACCCGACTTCTTCCTACCCGCCCGTCACCTCTTTATTGAAATGACCGTGCTCGACCAGCGCTCGGTCTCAAAGAAGAATCAGAAGATCCGCCAGTTCCGCGAACTCTATCCGGAGGTCGAACTGATCGTGGTCTACCAGCGTGACTTCAACGCGCTGATCCTGCGCCACGGCCTCCACGTCGCGGCGCCCGCAGCATAGGCTGAACCCCATGAGTGATCGGCGTCCTTTTCTCTTCGACACTCACGTCGAACTAGGTGCCAAGATCGTCCCCTTCGGCGGGTGGGAGATGCCGCTGCAGTACGCCACGGGAACCGTGCGCGAACACCTGGCCTGTCGCCACGATGCCGTTGTCTTTGACGTGAGCCACCTGGGTACCGTTCGCTGTGACGGACCATCAATGTTCGACGCACTGCAATCAACGCTGACGAATGATCTCACGAAGATTGCCCCGGGTCGCGCGCAATATACGCATCTGCTCAATAACGACGGCTTCGTGGTCGACGACATCATTGTCTGGTGGGTAGGTGAACACGAATTCGACGTCATGCCCAATGCGTCGAACACATCGGGTGTTACGTCTGCGCTGCCCGGCGCCGACGTCACCGGCGAGCGATGTGTTTTGGCTGTTCAGGGGCCGAATGCGCGCGCCAAAGTCGCCACGGTCGATGCCCGTTTCGGCGCGGTTGAACGATTTCGGGTGACGCGCTTTGACTACCAAGGCGTCGAAGTGCGCGTGGCGGGCACCGGGTACACCGGAGAAGCGGGATTGGAAATTGCGGCGCCCAATGAGGTGGCCGACCAACTGTTGCGCGCGTTGGTCGCGGCCGACATCACGCCGGCGGGACTGGGAGCGCGTGACACACTGCGCTTGGAAGCTGCGCTGCCGCTCTACGGACATGAATTGAGCCTGGCTTCAACCACGCTCGAAGCACGCCTGGGCTGGGTACTCGGCTGGAACAAGGAGACCTTTCGCGGGCGTGACAAAGTTGAAGCAGAACTGTCGCGCGGTCCTCGCCGTCAACTCGCGGGTGTATGGGTTGAAGGCCGTCAACCGTTGCGCGACGGTGGAGAGGTATTTGTTAACGGTGCCCCTGTTGGTGTGCTCACCTCCGGCAATTTCTCGCCCGTCCTGGAACGCGGCATTGGTATGGGTCTGCTGGTCGGCGAGTTTGACGACAACACGCCCGTTAATGTCACCCTTCGCGGTCGCGACATCCCGGGCACGATCACGACGCTGCCCTTCGTGCGAAAGGTGAAGTGACGTGGCCGACTACCTGCCGCACACGCCGGAAGAAGTCGATGAGATGTTGAATTTCCTCGGCATGGACTCACTCGAACAACTCTTCGCCCATATTCCTTCGGCTGTGCGACTTTCACAGGGACTTGATTTGCCCGCCGGCTTGAGTGAGCCCGACGTCGCGGCCAACTTCACTCATTACACCGACGCCAACCGCGCGCAGGCGAGCAAGATGCTCTGTTTTGCTGGCGCCGGTGCCTACGACCACGAAGTACCCGCGGTTGTCAAGATGCTGGGTAACCGCTCAGAGTTCGTGACGGCCTATACCCCCTACCAACCCGAAGTGGCCCAGGGCGTGCTGCAAGCAATATTTGAGTACCAAACATTGGTATCGCGACTGAGCGGTCTTCCCGTAGCCAATGCGTCGCTCTACGATGCGGCGACCGCCATGGTCGAGGCGCTCAACATGGCTGCCGGCGCCACGAGTCGCCAGAAGATGGTCATCTCGGCCGGCGTCCATCCCCACTGGCGCGGCGTCGTTCGGACCTTTGCGGAAGGAACGGGACACGTGATCGTCGAGGTTCCTCTCAAAGATGGCGTCACTGACTGGGGGAGTGTTGACTGTGCCGGTGCGGCTGCCATCGTGGCTTCCTATCCCAACTACCTCGGCATCATGGAAGACATGAGCGAGGCCAAGGGATTAGCCGTCGCGAACGACGCGCTGTTGGTCTTGGGCGCCGACCCCGTGGCCGCTGGTGTGTTAAAGACCGCCGGACAGTGGGGTGCGGACGTCTTCGTGGGTGAAGGTCAGGCGTTTGGCACGCCACTCGCCTACGGCGGTCCCTACCTCGGCCTGTTCGCCTGCACCAACGACCTCGTGCGCCGGTTGCCCGGGCGCATCGTGGGCGAAACGGTCGATTCGAATGATCGACGTGCGTTCGTCACGACCTTGCGGGCTCGCGAGCAGGACATCCGCCGCGAAAAGGCGACCTCGAACGTCTGCACCAACCAAACCCTGATGGCCGTCACCGCCGCCATCCAACTCGGCTGGCTGGGCACCTACGGACTTCGCGAAGTGGCGACACGCTGCGCACAGGGCGCGCATTTCCTCTTCGATGAAGTGACCAAGATCAAGGGCGTCGAACCCGTCTCGACGCAGCCATTCTTCCGAGAGTTTGCCTATCGTGTTCCGAAGAAAGCATCCAAGGTGCTGTCGCGCATGGCAGATAATGGCATCTTGGGAGGACTCTCAACTGCGTCGCTCAACAGCGACAGTCCAATTGATGCGCAGTGCGAGACCGATCACGTAATCCTGGTCACCGCGACGGAGCGCCGCACGAAGGCGGACATCGATCTCTACGTGAAGACCTTGACCAAGGCGATCAGCTGATGGCGACCAAGGCGCACCCCGGCGGGCGAGCCGCGTCGGCCCCTCTGCTCGGTCACGAAGTGGAGCCGACGATTTTCGAGATGTCGGTGCCGGGTCGTGCGGCGTATCAACTGCGAACGACCGGCATCCCCGCGACCCCCCTGGAGCAACTGTTCGCCGCGGATCACCTCAATGCTGAGGTTGTCCCACTCGCGGAGGTTTCCGAGCGCGATCTCGTAGCCCACTTCACGCGGTTGTCGCACCGCCAGTTCTCGGTGGACCTTGGTGCCTATCCACTGGGATCGTGCACCATGAAGTACAACCCAAAGTTCTGTGACGCGGTGGCGGCCGATCCGGGACTCAACTCCGTGCACCCCGGAGCGCCGGCCGAGTTGACCCAGGGTTGGCTGGAACTATTGGTCACGCTCGAAGAACGGCTGTGCGCCGTCACGGGCATGAGTGCGGTGACCTTGCAACCGGCCGCCGGCGCCGCCGGTGAGTTGACGGGTCTGCTCCTGATGCGGGCCTTTCACAGCGCCAACGGCGATGCTCGCCAGCGGATCTTGATTCCCGACTCAGCCCACGGCACGAACCCGGCCTCCGTGACACTTGGGGGTTACGAAGTAACCACCATTGCCTCTAATGATCGAGGACTCGTGGACCTCGACAAATTGAAGGCCGCACTCGGACCCGACGTGGCGGGCATTATGTTGACCAATCCCAACACCGTGGGGCTCTTCGAAGAAGAGATTTCGGAGATTGCTACGGCGGTCCATGACGTTGGTGGATTGTTGTACTACGACGGCGCGAACTTGAACGCCATCCTCGGGGTCGTCCGTCCGGGCGATATGGGCTTTGACATTGTGCACATGAACTTGCACAAAACCTTTGCGACGCCCCACGGTGGGGGAGGGCCCGGCGCCGGCCCGGTCGCCGTATCCGAGCGTCTCGCACAGTTCCTTCCCGGGCCGAGGGCCACGCGCATGGACAACGGGTCGTTCGACTGGGTCACGCCTGAAAAGTCAATCGGACGAGTGCACGGCTGGCACGGCAACTCCATGGTGTTAGCCCGCGCACTCGCGTACATCGACGTACACGGTGGAGATGGACTGACTCGGGTGGCCCAGCGCGCAGTATTAAACGCCAACTGGTTGCGACACCGCCTTCGCGAGACGCTGCCCGCGGCTTATGACCGCGTCTGCATGCACGAATGTGTACTGACGGCCGTGCCCTTGAAGGCGAAATACGGCGTACGCGGACTCGACGTCGCCAAGGCCCTGCTGGAAGAAGGCTTCCACTCACCGACGGTCTATTTCCCGCTCATTGTCGAAGAAGCCCTGATGTTCGAACCCACGGAAACCGAGAGCCTGCAAACCTTGGAGTCCCTCGCCGAAGCGGTGGAAAGAATTGCCCAGCGAGCAATAGATGATCCCGACTCCTTGCACCGGGCACCTCAGACAACACCGGTCTCCCGAGTTGACGAGGCGAGGGCGGCGCGTCAACTGATTGCTACTGAAGACGCGGCCAATCGTCATGATCCCCAAGAAGTCTCAAGGTCGGCGTAGCCGACCAGAGAACTAAAGCCGGATCCGTTTCTCGCACTTCAAGTAACCCGAACGGGAATGACTACTTATTGTGTCCCGGGTTTTGAGGGAAAGATTTCATCAGTCAATGCGCGCGCCATGCGCACCAACGAGTCAATAGAGAGACCGGCGCCACGGCTCCACGCGGCCTCGAAGCGCTCGGCAGAAAGCTTTGGCGCGGCTCGTTTTTTCAGCGACTGAAATCGCGCGTCGGCCCAGGTACCATCGACGCCCGGCCCGGGTTGGCGAGCGGCACCGGCGGCCAGGGTCGCCGCCCTCTCCGGTTCAAAGTCGAACATCGTTTCACTCATGCCCGCTAGGGACACCAGTACATTGTTCTTTGCGCCGGCGTCGAGCATGTTCTGCAGCGCTTCGGCCCAGGCTTGACAACTGGCCTCAGCGTCGCCCAGTTCTCGGCACGCGAGCGCGAGGGCTGACCACGCGCTACCGAGGTAGTACGTCGAACCAAGACGGGTCGCTTCGACGACTGCTTCTCGAGCGGCTTGCGCGGCGGCCGCGGGCTCGGACAAGTACGACGACCAGACGAAGTTGGTCAGTGCCGAAGCGAGCCACAGATCAGAGCTGCGCGCTCGATCGACGGCCCGTCGGCACATCGCGGCACCTTCTTCTTGGTCCCCGCTGAACGACAGGACCGCACCCAACGTGCGCTCGACAACGAGTTGCGTCTCGCCATCTCCGCGTTGCGCCAACTCGGTCGCGCGCCGGCATATCCGGCGTCCTGCCTCCAAATCGCCCGCCAGCATTCTCATCGTGCCCAGTCGGACTAAGGCCTTGGGTGGTTCTTCGAGGCCGAGTCGCGCCGCCATGTCAATTGTGGCGTTGAGGTAGTGCTCGGCCTTCGCCTCTTCGCCAATCATCCACGCCAAGGTGCCCGCGTCGTCCAGTGCGGCGACCAGGGCGGCATTCGGCACCACTGCTGCAATGCCGCCGAAGGCGTTGAAGGCGTCATCGAACCACCGGACCCCTTCCGCCGCGAGGTCGCGCAAGATCCACAGCGCGTAGAGGTCAGTGAAGATCTTCACGGCACAGTCGGCGTCATGAACTAGGAAATAGTCGAATGCTCGGCGAAGGTCGGGCAGTGTTCGGTACGCGCGATTGACCATCTCCAGCCCGCGCTGACCCCACATGAGGCTGCGCATCTCGGCGGCGCACGCCGCGAAATGATTCGCGTGCAGTTGTCGAACTTCACTCACATGAGACTCTTGTTCGAGCTGTACCTCGGCGAAGAGTCGAAGTGACTCGAGCATCCGGTAGCCCACACCGTCGGGACCCTCTTCGGCGATGAGCATCGAGTTGGTGGCGAGTTCACTGAGACGGTACATGGCCTCGAACTCGTCGCGGTCCGCAATCGCGCACGCGGTCGCGAGGTCAAAGGGCGCCGCCAGCACTCCCAGACTGACAAAGAGGGTCTTGGCCTCCGGGCTCAACAGTTCAACGCTCCATTCGAGTGTTGTGTTGAGTGCCTTGTGTCGATCGTCGGCGCCCGAGGGTGATTGCAGTAATTGGAATCGACTCGACAGGCGCGACGCGATCTGCTCGAGCGTGAGTAGCTCCACCCGTGCGGCCGCGAGTTCGATCGCGAGTGGGAGCCCGTCAAGGTGTTCGCAGATAGAGATCGCCCACGGCAGGTTGCGTGCGGTGAGTTCGAACTGCGGCGACGCGACTCGTGCCCGCTCGACGAAGAGCTGCAACGCGGACCATTGTTGCGCGCTGTCGACGTTCTTCAAGTCAATATCCTTTGGCGCTTGGAGCGGGTCCACGCGCACGCGCACTTCGCCGCCCACCCCAAGTGGGGACAGGCTGGTAGCCAATACACGAACCTGCGATCCGCGCGCGACCACCCGATTCACGATGTCAAGGGTTCCCTTGTGGGGACGATCCGCGTTGTCCAAAATGAGAAGTGCTCGACGAACTCCGAACGCGTCCCGCAGCGTCTCTTCGATGGTCTGGCCGAGTCGTGGCGCGATTCCTAATGTCTGGGCGAGCGCCGTGCCGGTACCGGCATCGTCAAGGACGTGCGCGAGATCCACGATCCACACCCCGTCGGGAAACATGTCAACGAGATGCCGGCCAACATGAAGCGCAATACTGGTTTTGCCAACACCTCCGGGGCCAGTCAGGGTGATGATTCCGGGCTCGGCCAAGAGACCGGACACGTGTTCGACGAGCTCACTTCGACCAATGAGCGTCGCCAGTGCGCCCGGAAGGTTCCCGAGCTGCGCGTTGAGCGACCGCGGGCTTGGGAACACCGCCTCGATGTCAGGGTGGGTCACTTGGAACAACCGCTCCGGATTTGACAGGCCCTTGAATCGGTGGACGCCGAGATCCACCAACCCCGCGGAGGTAGTTGAGTACCACTCCGAATGGTCTTGGGTCAAGGTGCTCGCCACCACGGACGTGGTGATGACTTGGCCTCCGTGCGCGGCGGACATCACTCGATCGCCCTGATTGAGCGTGGGCCCGAAGAAGTCACCGTCGCGCTGATGCGCGAGACCCGCGTGGATGCCCATGCGCACCCCGAGCCCGCCGACGTTGGAGAAATCTTCTTGGCGCAGCCGGCGCTGCGCCTCTATAGCCGCGCCCACGGCTGAGGGGGCATCCTTGAAGTTGGCGATGACACCGTCCCCGGTGTGCTTTACGAGTGAACCGTCAAAGTGCTCAATAGAGCTTGAAAGGATGTCGTCGTGGCGCTCGAGCACTCTGGACATCGACGCCGATGAATGTTCCCATTTGGCGGTTGAATCCTCAATGTCCGTAAACAGCAGGACCACGTCCACCTCGTCGATGGTCGACGTGTTTGGAAAGTCGGTCGTGCCCAAGACGCCTCCTCACCCACCTCGGAACCGCGCACCACAAGACTAAACGAGAACCGGTATTCTTGTGCCGTTCGCTCGTCATGGCGTATCGATGTGAAGACAACATGCAGTGCTACTGAAACTGGAGGACACGATGCCCGTTATCCCCGCGATGTCCTGGGCTGATCTCGAACCAGGAATGCAGACCGGCGACCTGATTCTCTTTTCCGGATCCAAAACGGAAAGTCAGTGGATCGAACTTTTCACCGGCGGCATGTTCTCGCATTCGACGATGATCTATCGTCCCGATCCAGCCCAACCCCCACTGATGTGGCAGGAAGCGCCCGAGGCGATTGTCGCCGATCCCTGGGTCAAGTCACCGGATCCGTTGAAGTCTTTTCACCCGGGAGCCCAATTGGGCGATGCGTTGGAGGCTACGCAAACAATCCAGTTCCAGTACGGCGACATTCCCTATTACGTGCAGCTCGAGTGGACTCGACCCGCGAACCTCGACGCACTGATGGCCTCGTTTGTCGCAACCTACGAAGGGTGGCCCTTCGGGACGGTGATGGAGATGGCCCTGCACTACGCCATTGGCCACGAGTTCAACATCTCATCGGGAGAGGACACGCTCTACTGCGCGGCGCTCGTCGCCCTGACCTACATGAACATCGGCCTCTTCAACGATTCACATCCGCCCAACTACTACTCACCTAACAGCTTCGTGTCCCCGCAAACGGCGAAACTCCCGTGGGCGACAACCGCGTCATTCGTAATGCCGGTCGGGATCGAAGTACCACCGTTATCCCCGACGACCGCCCAGCGATCACCGGCCGACCTCGCGTCGTGGCCCGCGGGACCACTCGCACCGGGCCAGCTACCTGCGCCACCGAGTGCGAACCCGAGTACTTGAGGACGCAAGGCGAGTCCTCAAAATCGGAATTTTAATTTCAGCGCGGATGGTTTCTGGCGTGTGTCTGAAGCGTTGTGTTACTGATCCGACGCGTCAGCGGTACTGATGCCACCGAGGACGAGTCGGAGCAGTCGGGCCAACTCCAACTGTTCACTGTGAGATAGCGCGCTGACGGCCAGGGTCTCGTGCTCGTTGAACTGTGGAAAGACTTCTTCTATCAGTCGCTCGCCGGCCTTCGTCAGATTGATAGAAACCCGGCGACGGTCATCAAGATGCGGTATGCGCCGAAGCAACTTTCGACCTTGCAGCGTCTTGATGACGCCGGTCAATGTGCCTTTCGTAACGCCAGTTTCCGCGGCGACGTGACCGGTCTCCTGCTCGCCCCATATCCACAGGACCCACAGCACAGTGAACGCGACCCAACTGAGGTCGTAGTCACTGAGGATCGAACGTTCCATATGGTTGCGAACCGCCGAACCGGTTCGGTAGATATTTGAGACGGCGCTCATCGCGGTGAAGTCGAGTTCCTGACCGCTCAATCGACTGCGAATATCTCGCTCGGCGCTGGAAACTATGGAGGCCTTGGAACTGGCGATTCGTTTCGACATGATTAGGTCTCCAGCGTACGTCCGCCGGCGAACGTCGTGCCGACACTGCGAAAGTACCCACCGATGATCTCGCGGGGAGCCAAGGAGAGCAATTCTTCGCTGGGGGAGTCAAAAAGTTCCAATGTCGCGTTACCGCTGTACGCCGGACCGAGGTCCAGGTCGACTCCCGACATCGTCACCACTTCGGCGAGACTGTCGCGGCCGTCGAGCTCGATACCGGGAAACCACCGGTGGTGCAGCATCGCGTGGCCGTTGACGAATCCGCCAGACGGTGATGGGCCACTAAGCGTCACCGTTGCCTGAGCGAGCCGACGATCGTTGGCGGCGAGCGTCATGCCAAAGATGCCCCCGGCCTCGAGCCGGGGTCCGGCCTTGCCCTGGGTGACGGGTCGGGTCTGGTGAATTGAACCCATCTTCTTGGGATAACCCTGCAAGTGACCTCGCACCAAGGCGAAGTCCTTGTCGACCCATATGAACAGGCAGCGGCTGAAGAGTTCCTCACGGTAGCGACAGCGCACGACGACGAACGCTTCTCGGTACTGGGACCTGATGGGATCGAGCAGTTCGGCACCGTCGGCGCCACAACTCTGCCAGTCGGCCCAGATAAAGGCGACGGCGCCGGGATCCTCGTCGTCGTGGGCGAGGGTGACACCGTCCGGCAGCAGTGAGCGAATCGCTCCGGGATCGGTGCGGTATTCAACCGTTAGCTGGTCACCCGAGTAGTGCCAGGGCACCGGGGGCAGCAGCGACGCGCGACCACTGGGGGTTCGCGGAAACGGCAGCCCTGACAGACTCATGCCTTCTCCTTCGTCCAACCGTTCGCCGGCTGGTCAAACCATACGTGGATTTGTCCGGTACCAATCGCATTCTCGTACTCGGAATAGAGTCGCCCCGGAGCAACGCACTCCGCGCCACCAAGTGCGGCCACCATTATTTGATAATGGCCGAAGTGGGCCTCAGGTCTCACGGCAAGGAATTCATAGAACTCGTTGACGACCGTTGCGTGGTCGCCGCGAGTCCAGGCGTCGATGACGCGATGATCAGCGTCGCGAGCCTGTTGGGAATAGATGTGCTCTTCGCCCGCCGCCTCGTGGTCTCGCAACGTGCGCAGGTGGTGAAATGTGTGGCTGAGGGCACCCGAGGCAATCAGCACTACTCGCAGATCACTCTCGGCCACGGCCTGGGCAATGACGTGGCCCACCGTCGCGAAGTCGATCGCTTCGGCCGTTTGACAGACGCTGACCGAAATCCACGCCTCATCGCCCTGCAGGAACGGCATGAAGTTGGTGGTGGCGTAGGTGATTGGCAAGTGCTCGTTGTCGATGGGCGTGATCCAGCAGTTGGGCGTCTCGTCGGCAATTCGACCAACCAGTTTGGCGAACTCGGGATTACCCACGATGTCGTAGGGCACGCTCGACATCCCGCGAGGTAGCTCGTCGGAGGTGAAGAGGCCCTTGCGGCGATCGTGCGCCGTGATGACGAACTCGACCGTGGTGAACCAGTGACTGTCGAGAACAATCACGAGGTCGGGCTTGAGCTTATCGAAGACCTCACGCTTTAAGTCGTGCAGCCCTGAATGCAGGGTGCTCTCTTTTCCGTCGTTCAACGCGAGGCGCTCCTTATCGGGCAGCACGATGGTTGGCACGTGTGCGAGCACGGCCGCACCAATAATTTCACCCATGAGTTGTGTCCTCTTTCACTTGATACGTCTTCACTTCGCTGTAGAAATCGAGCGCGTAGTCGCCACCTTCGCGTCCGATGCCGCTGATGCCCGCCCCGCCAAAGGGTGCGGTCAGGTCGCGGACTAAGAAGCAGTTCACCCAGATCGTGCCAGCGCGCACGCCCTCTCCAAATCGGTCGGCCTTGTTTTGGTCGCTGGTAAAGACCATGGCCGAGAGCCCGTAGGCGGTCGAGTTGGCCAACGCAATTGCCTGGGCCTCGGTGTTGAACGCCTGGATCGTCAGTACCGGTCCAAAGACCTCGTGCTGGACAATTTCCGCCTCGTTGGATTTTGGTTCGATCAGTGTCGGCAGATACCAGAGACCGTCGTCCTTCAGTCGGTGTCCGCCATAGACCAACGTGTCGCCACTCGCCACTGAGCGCTGGACGAACCCCTCAACTCGCTGCAGGTGTTCGGGATGGATCATTGGTGACACCGTGGTCGTAAGGTCACGGCTGTCGCCCAACACGTGGCGATTCGTTGCGTCCGTGAGCTTGCGTAGAAATTCGTCGCGACACGGGGCCTCGACCAGCAGGCGGGTGCCGGCGAGGCAGATCTGTCCGGCGTCGTCGTACATGAGGGCGGCCTTTTCGGCCGCCAGGTCGAGGTCGGCGTCGGCGAAGACGACGAACGGTCCCTTGCCGCCTAATTCGGCGGTGAAGGGCACGAGGTTCTTGGCCGCGGCGACGCCAATGAGCCGACCGGTCTCGGGAGAACCCGTAAAGGAAATGCGTCGCACCCGGGGGTCGCTCACGAGGGCGGCGCCCACCTCTTCGCCCAGCCCCTGGACCATGTTGAACACGCCCGCGGGAAAGCCGGCCTCGTCGACGAGGTCCATCAGCAGCGAGCAACTGAGCGGTGACCACTCGGCGGGCTTTAATACAACCGTGTTGCCCGCCGCGAGGGCCGGTGCGCACTTCCATGTCGAGAGCATGAATGGTGCGTTCCACGGCGTGATGACGACGGTCGGACCGGCCGGCATTCGCAGCACCGAATTGTGCGTGCCGTTCGAATCCCACCGACGCGGCTCGTAGGCCACGGCCAAGTCGGCGTAGGCACGAAAATTGCGGGCGCCGCGACCAATGACGCGCAGCCGCAGGCTCTCGTACAGCATCGCCATGTCGAGGCACTCCACGATCGCGATGCGCTCGATATTGGCATCAATGAGATCGGCCAACCGGTGCAGGTACACCTGACGCTCCTGGGAAGTGAGGGCCGCCCAGGCGGGAAAGGCGTTGACCGCGGCGGTGATCGCGGCTGCGGCGTCCAGCGCGCCGCCACGAGCAACGTCGGCTAATTTCACGTTCCAGTCGAGTGGCGAGTGGTCTTCAAACGTGGTGGCTGATCCCACGCGTTCGCCATCAATGAAGTGTCCCGTGGCGACGTCGACGCCGCCCACCGAGACCCGTTCGACGGTCACGACTCGAACTTCGGGTGGACACGAGGATAGGGGAGCGTTGATCGGTCCGTCGGCAACGGGCGGCGTTGGCCTCGAAATTCCCAGTCTCCACCGAGCGCCGTCGAGAGGACTTCCTCCGTCGCCGTTGGTTGCGCTCCGACCTCATCGCTCACTGCGTCGGACGAGCCGACGATGTAGTTGGTCAGCGAGCCGAGGCCCTCGACTTCGACGGTCACGACGTCACCGGGCTCAACCGGTCGAGAAAACGCAGGCGTGCCCGAGAGGATGATGTCACCGGGCACCAACGTGATGAGTCGCGCCATGTCGGTGACCAGATAGTGCATGTCCCAGGCCATCTCGTCGGTCGAACCATCTTGATGGACGCTGCCGTTGACGAGCGTGCGCATGGCCTTGTGATGAAAGTCCCAGTCGGTGGTGACACCCGGACCAACGGGACACAAGGTGTCGGCTCCTTTTACCCGCAACATTGATCCAGCATCGGTGTCGCGGAAGTCGTGTAATCCAAAGTCGTTGGCGATCGAGTAGCCGGCAATGTAGTGAGCGGCATCGGCGAGCGATATGTTGCGTGCCGTAGCGCCAATGACAATCGCAATCTCGCCTTCGTAGTTGAGGTAGTGACAGTTGGCCGGTCGAATCACGTCGCCTCCGTGCGCGTTGAGCGCCGAGACGGGCTTTTGAAACCACGTAGGGGCTGGCGGCAACTCAATGCCGAACTCTCGAACCCGAGAAACGTGGTTCAAGTGACAGCAAAGAATCTTGCTGGGCGAGACGGGAGGGAGGTGGACGGCAGTGGCCGCCTCGACACGTCGACCATCGCTCGCGACGAGCGTGTCGCCGTCGACGGTGACGTCAACGGGTGTGTCCTCAAGAAGGATTCTTCGATACTCCACGGTTCCCCAAAAAGTCGTTTGCTATCAAATGATTCTTCCACCTTACAAAGTTAAACTCGTAGCGGTGCTATTTTGCGCCCAGGTTACCGTGGAGGCAATTATGAGTGAATCATTCGACCGGGTGCGGGTTCTCTGGCCGGATCACTTAGGTCTCGCGAGGGGAAAGTATGTCCCGGCCGCTTTGGCCGACCGGGGGACACGTCACTGCACCGGCACTTGGGCGCTCGGTTACGACCGCGGGATGACGCCCGGCACGGTGGGGAGCTTTTGGGATGAGGGCCTGCCCGACTTTGATGCCACCTACGACATGGCTGACCTGCGTCCTAGTTGGGAGCCAGGTACCCGAGTAGTGGTCGCCAGCTTGGAGCGTCACGGTGAACCATTCTCGGTCTCACCGCGCACGGCGCTACGAAAGGCGATCACCGATTGGCGAGCATTGGGATACGAGCCATACGTTGGGCTCGAGTTCGAGGCCTATATCTTCGCCCCCGATGGTAACGGTGGCTGGAAGCCGCTGGAGACCCCCGGCGCCTTCGTCTACGGCACGGGACCAAGCGTTGACCCGCTCGGATTGATCGACGCGATCTGGGCTGCCTGTCACGAATCGGAGATTCCCTTGGAGTCGGTGAACTCCGAGTACGACTCACCACAGTTCGAATTCACTTTGCGCTACGCCGACGCTTTACGGGCCGCCGACGAGGGATTCCTCTTCAAGGTATTGGCCCGCGAGGTGGCCCACCGATTTGGACTACTACTGACCTTCATGGGTAAGCCCATTTCGGATCGCGGCGGGTCAGGGCTGCACTTCAACTTCTCCTTTCAAGACACGGATCAGCAGAACGTCATCAACGATACGAGCGCCAGGGACGGACTCTCTGCATTGGCCAAGCATTCGATAGGTGGGCTGCTCGCTCATCACCAGGCGCTGGCGGGTATTTGCGCGCCCACGGTCAACGCGTACAAGCGCTTACGACCCGCGTCGCTTTCGGGATACTGGGCGAACTGGGGTTACGACCACCGTGGGGCGACGATTCGCGTGCCCGGAGAGCGCGGCGCGGCAGCTCGACTCGAGCATCGCCTGAGCGACGGCGCGGCGGTTGTGCACAGTGCGATGGCCGCCGTGTTGCAGGCGTCATTATTGGGTGTCAGCGCCAAGACCGATCCTGGCAAGGCGGAAGGTGGCAATGGTCTGGACACGATCGACGCGACCGTTGGCGTGCCGCATTCATTGGCCGAAGCACTAGACGCCTTGGAAGCGGACCAGGAACTGGTCGACGCCATTGGCGCGGACCTCGTGGCCCAACACATCGCGGTGAAGCGAAGCGAATGGGAGCGTTTTCAAGGCGCCACCACGGATTGGGAGTTACGCGAGTACCTGCCGTTCCTCTAGATCCACGAAACGCGGATCGGCAGCTGTTTGGTACCGCCAATGAAGTTAGAACGCAGACGCTCGGGCTCGCCAACGAGTTCGATTGACGACCAGCGTTTGACAATCTCTTCAAACACCACGCGCATTTCCAGGCGGGCCAGGTGAGCGCCGAGACAGAGGTGCGGGCTGCGAAGTCCGAAGGCCACGTGATCATTGGGCGTGCGGTCGGCGCGGAATTCGTACGGGCTGTCGAAGTGTTCTTCGTCGTAGTTGGCCGATGAGAACCAGAGAACAACTTTGTCGCCGACTTTCAGGGTCTTGCCTCGAAGTTCGGTGTCCTGGGTCAGCGTGCGACGAAAGTGCATCGTTACGGTCGACCAGCGCAGCATCTCTTCGATGAGCGCCTTGCGTTCCTCGAGACTCATTGTGGGAATCTTTGCGAACAGCTCGGGTCGGTCGATCAGTACTTGCAATCCGGAGGTCAATGAATATCTGGTGGTGTCATTGCCGGCCGCGACCATCAAGGTGAAGAAATTTTTTAAGGCGAGGTCATCCAATGTGTCGCCGTCGATGGTTGGTTCCAGCAGGGCCGAGAGCACGTCATGAGTTGGTTCAAGGCGTCGCTCCGCGAGTGCCTGACTGGCGTATTCGAACAGTTCTATCGCGACGGGACTGCGAAAGGGCAGTAGTCGGTAGTCCGACGTGTCAACTTGGTCGACGACGTAGTCGGTGAAGTCAGGGTCGGTGTTGCCAATGAGCGCGTCACCGCGCTTCACGAGCCACTCGAGGTCGTCCTCGGGTAGCCCCAAGAGCCTTCCGAGCATGCGCATGGGTAACTCGCGCGCGACGGTGGCGACGAAGTCGAACTCGGTGTGGCCACGTAGTGCATCGAGCACCTGGGCCGCAAGTTCGCGAACGGCCTCTTCGTAACCGTTGATCGACTTGGGCGCGAATGGACGACTAACAAGACGGCGCAGGCGCGTGTGTTCGGGCGAATCCATCTCCATCATCGTGCGGCGCGCCTCGGTCTCTTCAGGGTCCATGTCCTCAATGCGGATGCCGAGCCGACTCGAGAAGATTTCGGCGTTACTGCTCGCAAAGATCACGTCGTCGTACTTGGTGAGACTCCAGAAGCCCCGCCCGCCGTCACTCTCCTCGGTCCAGTGCACGGGGTCATGAGCTCGTAAGTAGGCGAGTGTGTCGTGGGGCACGCCGGTGACGTAGGTGTCGTGCGAGGTGAGGTCAGCGAGAGGAGTCGTCATAGTATTCCTTCAATTCCTGCATTTGTTTGTAACCAAACGATTCTGTAAGTAGAGCACACGGGAGGTTGTGCGTTTAGTATTGCAGTGTGACGAAGCCCCTCATTGGCATCACCGGACGTCGGTGGCCGGCAACGGTCTTGGGCACAAACGTGCCGCCCGCCATGAGCGGCTTGCGCTTTGACCTGCACTTTTCGGACTATCCGCGCTCGGTGGCCGCGGCTGGTGGGCTGCCTGTTGAGCTCACTCGTGATGCCGACGTCGAGGGAATGATCGAACACTTGGACGGACTGGTCTTGAGCGGGGGAGCGGATCTCGATCCCGCGCTTTATGGACAAGAGCCCGACGAGAACTTGCAGTCGTTAGAGCCTGACCGCGACGAGTGGGAGATGGAACTCTTCGCGGCCGCTCGAAAACGCGACATCCCGGTGCTGGCAATCTGTCGAGGATTTCAATTGGTCAATGTGGCCTTTGGCGGCACGCTGGTCCAGCACGTAGAGCTTGACGAAGGCTCGGGACATCCTCAGTGGGACGTTGACGGTCGTTCGGTAACCCACGAGGTGGACGTCGTCCCCGACACGATGGTCTCGACGCTGTTGCCACCTCGGTGGTCAGTGAACTCACTGCATCATCAGACGGTCGAGCGATTAGGCGAGGGCCTCACTGCGTCGGCGACGGCGCCCGATGGCGTTGTCGAAGCGTTCGAAACGCCCGAAGGCGATCTGCTCGGGGTGCAGTGGCATCCCGAATTACTGCTTGCGCCGGACCCCACGTTTGTGTGGTTGGTCGAACAGGCAACAAAACGTCTCGCCTAGTTACTTGACAAAAGTCGTTTGACCCCGTACGGTTTCGCCATGGCTTATCAGCCGTAGTGAACTATGTACGCATCGGGGGGAAGCATGGCGACGGATCAGACGACAAAGACATTGCTCGGCGGGAAAAGAAAACTGAAGCTGATCGATACGATCGCGCAGTCCGTCGGTTTGATGGGGCCGGTCTTCTCAATTGCTTTCCTAGTGCCGCTCATCGTGGGCATTGGTTCCGCGTCGGGCAACGGCGCCGGTGGGGCCGCGACGCTCGCAGTGCTGATTGCGGCCATCGGTGTCATTGGCCTCGGATGGATTGTCGCGGAGTACACGCGCAAGATTCAGGCGGCTGGCTCGCTCTACGACTACGTCACCGATGGACTCGGTAGTCGGATAGGCACGTCGGCGGGCTGGCTCTACTACGCGGGCATCCTGGCGCTTGGCGCGGGCATCCTGCCCATGATCGGCGGCACGATTCACGACACGATTCTGGGTGAGTTCAGCCGGCAACCGTTGCCCTACTGGGCGTGGGACGTGATCTTGTTGTTGGTCGTGGCGCTCATCATGTTCTTTGGTGTGGTCCTCTCCACTCGCTTGCAACTGACGCTCGCCATGATTTCGGTGACCGTCGTACTCGTCTTCTCGATTTTTGTCATCATTAAGAGCGGTGGTGTTCACCACATAGGGACTGGTTTCAACCCCCACAGTTCACCCACGGACTGGAAGGGTGTGCTGTTCGGCGTGCTCTACGGTGTACTGCTCTTTACCGGATTTGAAACTTCGGCCAACCTCGCCGAAGAGACCGAAAACCCCAAGAGGAATATTCCCCGTGCGGTTCTCATTTCGGTACTCGTCATCGCTGGCTTCTACATCATTGGCACGTACGCGCAAGTGGCCGGATATCACTTTAGTTTGAACTTGCTAGGCAAGAACGCCGAAGCGCCGCTCTTTGGTTTAGCGGGTCCGACGTCTGCTGGTGGATACGCCTCGGTCGCCATTCGCCGACTGGTGGAACTCGTTGTCATCTTCGACATGATTGCGGTGCTGATCGGATGTGCGACGTCCGCCTCACGAGGCATATTCGCGCTCTCGCGCGACCGCCGCCTCCCTTCGCCACTCACCAAGATCTCCCGACACGGAACGCCCATCGGTGCGAGCAACTTCGTGCTCTTTGTTTATGCGATCATCGTCATCCTCGTCATCAACACCTCGGTGTTCCTATTGCCCGGGGGCACGCCCGAGTACGTGTCGATGTTCAGTTGGATGTCCACGTTCGGTGGGTTCGCTATTGCGTGCATCTATTTGCTGATGTCAGTCGGCGCACTTCGCGGTCTGCGACTTTCAGATAAGAAGTTCCAGCTCTACGCGGCGTGCACGGTGGGTGGCGTCGTCACGGCGGCGGCAATCTTTGGCGCGATCTACAAAGTCACGAAGCCAACGGTCTACGCCCCATACGCCGCGCTGGTTGTGCTCGTGATCGGACTCGTCGTTGCTGGTTTGATGCCAACGACGACGTCGGGTCTCGCTGACTTCTCAGGACTTTCAGAAGCCGAGCAGGGGCCACTCAAGGTCTAACGCCACTTCACAATTCACTCGTGGCGCAGAGTCGAAGAAGTAGCGGGCGAGTCGTTGCCAGAAGCCGCGCACGAAGTGCGCCCGTAGGATGGTCTCATGGATCTAGAACTTAAGGGCCGTTGCTTCCTCATTACCGGCGGCACCGACGGGCTGGGTTTGGCACTGGCTAAGAAGCTCGTTAACGAAGGCGCACGCGTTGGAGTGTGCGGTCGCGACGCGGGGCGACTCGAACAGGCACAGCAATTACTGGGCGGCGAGTCGCTGTGTTTCAAGGCGGACGTGACCAGTAATTCTGATCTTGACTCGTTCATTGACGCGACATTGTCAAAGTATGGCGGCCTGGATGGCGCGGTCAATAATGCCGGCAAGTCCGCGGGAACACCGGTGGCGACCTCGGATGAAGGTATGTGGCGAGATGACTATGAACTGAAAGTGCTGTCGGCCGTCCGCGTCTCTCGACGTGTCTTGCCCGCGTTGGAAGTCTCCAAGGGAGCGATTGTCAATGTGTTGGCCATCATGGCGCGAACACCCGGGGCAAACTCGACGCCAACGACCGCCTCCCGTGCGGCCGGGTTGGCGCTCACCAAGGCAATGTCCCATGAGGTGGGACCACACGGTGTCCGGGTCAACGCCATCTTGATTGGTTTGATCGAATCGGGTCAGTGGGTACGCAAAGCAGCGGAGGCTGGCGTTACCGTCGAAGAATTCATGACCACCATGGCCAAAGATTCGAAAATCCCGCTGGGTCGAATGGGTCGCGCCGACGAATTCGCCGACCTGGCATCATTTTTGCTATCACCACGTGCTAGTTACTTAACTGGCGTGGGCATCAATCTTGACGGTGGGCTTTCACCGGTCATTTAGCCGTGTGGCGCCGATCACCAGACCCATCATGACGAAGGTCGATAGATGTCGGCGAGCCAATTTTGGACTCCGACTCAGCAGTGAGTGAGCTTCGATTTTTAGGGTAATGCGATAATTGTGGTTTTCGTGCTGTTCATGAGATAAAGTCACAAATGTCGGATGAGGCCCCGACAGGCAGCAGCCCAAATCGCCCTAATCGGCTAATGGCTTCTACGGGAATTCAATCGCGTGGAGGTCTTTGTGGGCTTAATAGATGTATCCGTCGAAGGGGTCCAAGCACTCCAGGTCTTGACGATACTTTTTGGGGCTCCTCTCGTCAGTGGCGTCATCGCGCACCTCGAGGCCCGTCTTCAGGGTCGACGTGGTCCACGGGTGCTCCAGCCCTACTACGACATCGCCAAGTACTTTCGTAAAGAGACCCTCGTCACCCAAGAGTCGAGCTGGGTCTTCCTGGCGGGTCCGATCGTGGCCTTTGCCTGCTACCTCACGGTGCCGATGTTGATCCCGGTGCTCACCACGTTTCCCTTGCCACTGGGTTACACCGGCGACATCATGGGCGGCGGGTTCATCCTGGCCCTGGCTGGTTTTTCCGTGGCGTTGGCCGGGGCGGAGTCGGGTGCGCCGTACGCACAATTAGGCAGCAGCCGAGCGATGACGTTCGGCGCGCTCATCGAGCCCACCATCCTCTTTGTCATCTTCGCCGTGGCGCTCATCACCCGCACGGACCTGCCCTACGCGCTCTCGGCGACGATTCGGTCGTCCGCGTCAGAGATGGTTCGACCGAGCCACGTGCTCGCGGCTGCAGCGTTCTTCCTCGTGGTCTTGGTGGACACTGGTCGCATTCCCGTGGAAACTCATTCGGGCACGTTGGAGTTCGGAATGATTGACGAGGCGCGCACCCTCGAACACTCGGGACCACCGCTGGCGTTGTTGAAGTGGGGTTCAACAATGAAACAGTTGATCCTCTACACGATTCTCATCAATGTGTTTGTGGCACCGTGGGGACTCGCGGCGTCCCAGAACTTGGGCTC
>Ga0182015_10002319_pt1 | contig 23383 bp, 21 predicted proteins | sample 712P3MmetaG_FD_120478 | JGI IMG/M metagenome (GOLD analysis project Ga0182015, IMG submission 120478) | Permafrost microbial communities from Stordalen Mire, Sweden - 712P3M metaG | ecosystem: Environmental > Terrestrial > Soil > Wetlands > Permafrost | place: Sweden: Stordalen | collected...
AACGCTTCGACGCCGCCCTCGCGAGCGGCTCCGCATGACTCAGGGCCGATGTGGGTCGCTACATCACATTCGTATGACTCTTTCATTCACTACACCTCGCCGGTTTAACCGGCGCACAAGGAGCACAATCTATGAGCACCATTACTGCGCCGGCGACCGACATTTCCAGCAAGAAGAAAAATCTGGTGGAGATGAGCTGGGATCCCATCACCCGTATCGTCGGTAGTCTCGGCATCTTTACGAAAATAGACTTCGACGCCAAGCGAGTGGCGGAGTGCCACAGCACCTCTTCCATTTTTCGCGGATATAGCATTTTCATGAAAGGGAAGGATCCGCGGGATGCGCATTTCATAACAAGCCGCATCTGCGGCATCTGTGGCGACAACCACGCCACCTGTGCGACCTATGCGCAAAATATGGCCTTCGGAGTTCGTCCGCCGAATATTGCGGAATGGATCGTGAATCTGGGCGAAGCTGCCGAATACATGTTCGATCACAACATTTTTCAGGACAACCTGGTGGGCGTCGATTTCTGCGAACAAATGGTCAAGGAAACCAATCCTAAGGTCTGGGCGAAAGCGGAATCCACTGCGGCGCCGCACTCCAACGAACATGGCTTCCGTACGATAGCGGACATTATGCGCGCGCTCAATCCGTTTAGCGGCTCGTTTTATCTGGAAGCCCTGCAGATGAGCCGCCTGACGCGCGAGATGTTTTGCCTGATGGAGGGCCGTCACGTTCATCCTTCTACGCTTTATCCGGGAGGAGTGGGAACGGTTCCGACGGTGCAGTTGTTCACCGACTACCTGGTCCGCCTCATGAAGTATGTCGAGTTCATGAAGAAGGTGGTGCCGCTGCACGACGATCTTTTCGACTTCTTTTATGAGGCTCTGCCGGGATACGAAGAGGTCGGGCGTCGTCGCATTCTGCTGGGCTGCTGGGGATCTTTCCAAGATCCCCAGGTTTGCGATTACAAGTACGAGAACATGACGAAATGGGGCCGCGCCATGTATGTCACGCCCGGCGTAGTGGTCGACGGCAAACTGCTCACTACCGATCTGGTGGATATCAACCTGAACATGCGAATTCTGCTGGGCAGTTCCTATTACGACGACTGGAAGAATGAGGAGACGTTTGTCAAAACTGATCCTTTGGGAAATCCGGTGGATAAGAATCACCCCTGGAATCAGACCACGATTCCTCGTCCGCAGAAGCGAGATTTCGGCGGGAAATATACATGGGTGATGTCGCCGCGCTGGCTCGACAAGAGAACGGGCGACCACTTGGCTCTCGATACGGGGGGCGGTCCCATCGCCCGCTTGTGGGCGACAGCGCTCGCTGGACTGGTGGACATCGGCTATATCAAAGCCACGGGCCAGAGCGTGAAGATCTATCTGCCCAGGACGATGTCGAAACCTGAGGTCGAGTTCGAATGGAAGGTTCCGCAGTGGAGCAATGCCATCGAACGCGATCGAGCTCGCACCTACTTCCAGGCTTATGCTGCTGCATGCGCTCTTTACTTCGCCGAGAGGGCGATGGAAGAACTCCACGGTGGGAGGACCAGAACGTGGTCCGATTTCAAAGTGCCTGAAGAGGCGATTGGGTGCGGCTTTCACGAGGCGGTTCGAGGTGTTCTTTCGCATCACGTGGTGATCCGCAAAGGTAAAATCGCGAATTATCACCCGTATCCTCCAACCCCATGGAACGCTAATCCGCGCGACATTTATGGCACGCCCGGACCCTACGAGGACGCGGTGCAGAATACGCCGATCTTCGAGGAAAACGGCCCGGAGAAGTTTAAGGGTATCGACATCATGCGCGCGGTGCGGAGCTTCGATCCGTGTCTGCCCTGCGGCGTGCACATGTATTTGGGCGGTGGGAAGGTGCTGAAGACCCACCACTCTCCGATGTTCGGCGTTCAAACTTAATCTGGGCTGACCAGCAACGGAGTGAGGGTCGCGGAGGTCCCTGCGAGGGGCCCTGCTCGGTTCTTTATTTGATTGAGGCGCAGATTCAGGTCCCCAGGAAGGACCTCACAATTCTATGGCGGATGACAGAGATTTTCGGGCCAAGATCCAGCGAATCAGCGAATTAGTCGCGGAACTGGATACCATTACGCAGCCAGAAATACGTGCCAGCGCGAAGGCGTTGGTTCAATTGATATTGGATTTGAATGCCGCGGGTTTGGAACAGGCCATGGAGATCCTCGCGAAGGACGGCGAGATCGGGCAGAAAATGATTGATAACTTGGGGCAGGATGCTCTGGTCAGCAGCCTTTTGGTGCTTTACGGTCTTCATCCGCTTGACCTGGAAAGTCGCGTGGAGCAGGCGTTGGACAAGGTTCGTGCGTCTGTACAGAAGGGCGGAGGCGAACTGGAGTTACTGAGCTTTACGGGTGGCACGGTGCGACTACGGCTTCGTGTTACCGGGCATAGTTGCGGTTCCACCGGAAACACTCTCAAGAGAATGGTTGAAGATGCATTATTCGAAGCCGCACCCGACATGACGGGCTTGTTGATTGAAGGGTTGGACGAAGCCGGATCGGTGGGTTTCGTACCCTTGGGGAAATTGGGCGGTGCGATCGCCGGCGCTGCAATTTCGTGAGGTTAAAGTAGCGAAAGGGTTGAGAAGTAAACGAAGGCATAATGCGCGAAGCTCAACTGGGATACGAGAACGCGTTTGGGGTGCTGCGCCAGTTCGTTCGCCGCAGGCGCGAGGTCGAACGATGTGAACTTTGCAGTGCCGAAGTTCCGCCTGAGCATCCCCACCTGATCGAACCGGCAATTCGAAAGCTGCGCTGTACTTGCGATGCTTGCGCAATTTTATTCAGCGCGCAGGGAACGAAATACAAGCGGGTTCCCCGGCGCGTTCTAGCTTTGGACAATTTCCATCTCTCCGACGCGCAGTGGGAGAGCCTGATGGTGCCGATCAGCATGGCTTTTTTCTACCGCAGCACCCCGGATGCAAGGGTCGTCGCGTTCTATCCCAGCCCGGCGGGAGCGACGGAGTCACAATTAGCGCTCGAAACCTGGACTGACCTTGAGGATGCCAATCCGGTGCTAAAAGAAATGGAAGCAGATGTTGAGGCGCTGCTAGTCAATCGCATTGGATATGTCCGGGGATCGGCTGCGCCCGAATATTATGTGCTCCCGATCGACCAATGTTACAAGCTGGCGGGGATCATTCGCGCGAGTTGGCGAGGCCTTTCAGGTGGAGCGGAGGTTTGGCAAAAGATTGGCCAGTTTTTTGATGGCCTCAAACAGCGAGCCCGTGTGGTAACAGAGGGCACGAATGCCTGATCTCAATTTCAAGATCGAAAGGGCGGAAGCACAGCGTTTTGCGGCGGCGCCTACGCTCCTCTTTAGGCTCCGCGTCACCAATGCTGTGGCCGACGAGATTATTCATTCGGTGGCATTGCGCTGTCAGATTCAGATCGAGGTGGCGCGGCGGCAGTATACCGCTGAAGAGCAAAAGCAACTCCGTGATTTGTTTGATTTGCCGGAGCGCTGGGGACAGACGTTGAAAACCATGCTGTGGACCAATGCCAGCGTGGTGGCGTCTGCGTTTCAGGAAAGTGCCCTGGTCGATCTCCCTGTGGCCTGCACCTTCGATTTCAACGTGGCCGCGACCAAGTATTTTCAGGGGCTGGAGAATGGGGAAGTGCCGCTCGAATTTTTATTCAGTGGCACGGTGTTTTACGCAACTGCCGCTGGAGGAGAATTGCAAGTCGCCCCGATTCCTTGGGAAAAGGAAGCAGGTTTCAGACTCCCGGTGAAGGTCTGGCAGGAAATGATGGACATTTATTACCCCAACAGTGCTTGGCTTTGCCTCCGCCGCGATGTTTTCAAACGTCTGTATGAATACAAGGTGGCACATGCGATCCCTACGTGGGAGCAGGCGCTGGAGCGAATCTTGTCTGCGCTTGAGGAACCGGTGGCACGATGAATACCAAACACGTCGACGCCATCGCGAAGGCCGTACTTTATGAAGGCTACATGCTCTATCCCTACAGGCCCTCATCGGTGAAGAATCGTCAGCGGTTTAACTTCGGGGTGCTCTATCAGAAATCCTATAGCGAAGCGCAGACGGGATCCGATGCCTGGAGTATGCAGACTGAGTGCCTGGTGCAAGGGGATCTGGTCCCGGTCGTCGAGTTGAAACTGCGTTTCTTGAAGTTGGTGGATCGCTCGGTGCGCCAGTTGAGTGGCCAATCGCCAGAACCGTTCCCTACCGACCCGATTCATTTCGATCCCGTTTCCGTGATCGAGGTCGATGGCAAGGTACTCGTGCCCTGGCGGGAGGCGATCGAATGTGAAGTGAATCTGCCCCCCTGCAAGCTGGACGAAATTGCTGCGATTCCGCTGGACTGGAAATTCTCGTTTCCCGCAAAACAGGAAACGGAAATTCTGCGCGATGAGAACAACCGCCTGATGGGATCGATCGTACGCAAGCAGGATCTGGTCGAAGGCGTGGTTGAGGCGCAAGCCATCTCCCTTGGCGAGCGACGGTTCAAAGTGCAGATTCTCGTGAAAAACGTCACCTCTTGCGGAAAAGACAGCGCACAGATTACCCGGGACGCAGCCTTGATGCGGTCCTTCGTCTCCGCCCATGTGCTGCTCGGCGTGAATGGCGGTCAGTTCGTGTCATTGTTGGAACCGCCCGAGCATCTGCGCGAGGCCGCTGCAGCTTGCCAGAATGTGGGCGTATGGCCTGTTCTGGTAGGAAGGGAAGGCGCCCACGACACCATGCTGGCCTCCCCAATTATTCTCTACGACTACCCGCAGATTGCGCCGGAAAGTCCCGGCGACTTGTTCGACGGAACAGAGATCGACGAGATTCTCGCGTTGCGCATTCTGACCATGACGGACGAAGAAAAGCAAGAAATGCGCCAGACTGACGAACACGCCCGTACGATGCTCGAGAGAACCGAGTCCCTGCCGATGGAGCACCTGATGAAGCTTCACGGAACCCTGCGGGAATTGCGATCTTCGAGAGAGGGGATGCCGTGAACGAATGGGAATTCCAACTCCTCGAAGCCAAGAAATCAGCGGGTGACCTGCGCATCGCGGATACTCTCGTGCGGCCCGGGAGCCGCGTTCGAATCCATCCGCGGGCGGGCGGCGATGTGATGGATATCGCCCTCGCAGGTAAGACTGCCGTGGTTGAATCGATCGAGCAGGATTATGAGGGCAAGTTTCACCTCGGCGTTGTGCTTGACGACGATCCCGGCAGAGACCTCGGCTTGATGCGCCAGCCCGGCCATCGCTTCTTTTTCACCGCGGAAGAAGTTGAACCGCTGCCTTCGGATGAGCAGGAACTCGATTCCGCCGCCGCGCCGCGAATTCTAATTGCCGGAATCGGAAACATTTTTCTGGGCGACGACGCGTTCGGAGTTGAAGTGGCGTGCCGACTGTCCGCTCGCCATTTTCCGCCTAACGTGACGGTGAAGGACTTCGGCATACGAGGCTACGATCTTGCCTATGCTCTGCTCGATCAATACGACACCACCATCTTGGTCGATGCATGTCCGCGCGGCGAACCGGCCGGAACGTTATATGTGATTGAGCCCGATCTGAACGAAGTGGGCGGGGCTGGGGAGCAACAAGGTGCGGTTGAAGCTCATAGCATGAACCCCCTGAATGTACTTCGCCTTGCGAGGTCGCTGGGCGGCCCGCTAAAGCGGGTTCTGTTGGTCGGTTGTGAACCGGCCACGCTAGGCCCGGAAGAAGGCCAGATGGGCCTGAGCGAGACAGTTCAGGCTGTGGTCGATGCCGCTGTGACATTGGTCGAGTCGATTACGAACAAGATCTCGAATGGAGAGGAAGCTGGTCTTACAGAGTTGGTTTGACACCGAACTGAAGTGAAGCAGTGAAATTGACAACGAATACCTGAAGCGAGGAGACTGTCATGGCCACGGAATTCGCCGAAGTAAGAAGCTATGGAAGCGATAAAGAATTGCTCTACATGCTCGGAGGAGCGGCGCTCGTACTTTTTGGATCCGGATTGATCCTTTCCAATCCGACAATACGCCGTTACCTGGGACAGCTGGGAGTCGGAAATGTAGGAAGTCTTGTAACTGCCGCCTTACCCGACGTTGATCGCTATCTGAAACTGCGGAGCATGTGAGCCTGGGACATGGGAGCAACCACCGAAACCAGCGTTAAATACCTTGCGGAAGCGAGGACCAGCCAGTTCACGGTGCAGGTGTTTGCCGGAGGAGTGCTGTCGGCTTTCGGCCATAGTCCAACTATTGTTATCCGCGATTTCTCGGCAGTGGTGCAGCTCAATTCGGAGGATTTGACGAAATCCTCGCTTAAAGTCACGATCAACCCGGAATCCTTGGCGGTGCGCGATGAGGTTCCCGACAAAGACCGGCGCGAGATCGAGCGCACCATGAAGCAGGAGATTCTTGAGACTTCGGCGTATCCCGAGATTGTGTATGACTGTTCGAACGTCGCAGTGAGCAAGACCGGCGAAGGCCAGTATTCGGTAACCTGCAATGGCGATCTGACCATGCAGGGAATTACTCGCTCTAAGAGTGTTTCCGCGCGTGTAGCCTTGGGTGAAGATTCGCTGCGGGCCTTCGGAAACTTTTCGATCCTACACTCTGATTACGGACTTAAACTGGTTACGATCGCCGGTGGCGCTTTGAAGGTGAAGGATGAGCTGAAATTCTCGTTCAACATCCTGGCTCGCAAAGAATAATAGCGGAAGGAAGCGGAGAACAATACTCTATGTGCCTAGCGATCCCCGGACAGGTAGTGGAACTTTATCCCAATCAGCCAAGCGCTGCGATGGTTGACGTGGTCGGTGTCCGGCGCAAGGTTGACCTTGGGCTTCTACAGGACAACCTGCCGCGAAAGGGAGACTGGGTGCTGATTCACGTTGGTTTTGCCTTGAGCAAGATCAGCGAGGAAGATGCGATGGACCAAATGCGCATTCTCCGAGTCCTGGGCGAGGCCGAAGCCGCGATGCAAGAGGTGGAAGGCTACGGTCTGGAAAATGCAGAGAACGCAAAAACGACATGAAGCACCTTAGAGACAATCTGCGAGCGGCACCATAGGGCGGTGAGACTGCGGGCCTTAAGGATTTGCCATGAAATTTGTTGACGAGTTTCGCGCGCCAGAGGTCATCGCCAAGACCTGCAAAGAGATCAAGAGGCTGTCCGATCCGAACCGGCACTACCGCATCATGGAAGTGTGCGGCGGCCACACGCATGCCATCTACCGCTTTGGATTGAAGGATCTGCTCCCTTCCAACATCGAATTGATTCATGGACCAGGCTGCCCGGTCTGCGTTCTTCCCATGGGCAGGATTGACGATGGATTGGCCATCGCTCAACAGCCTGATGTGATCTTCGCCGCATTCGGCGACATGATGCGCGTTCCAGGGACGCACGGAAGTCCGCTCGAACACAAGGCGCGTGGGATGGATGTACGCATTGTTTATTCGCCCGCGGATGCCTTGAAACTTGCGCAAACGAATCCAGACAAGCACGTCATGTTCTTCGCCATCGGATTCGAGACCACGGCTCCGTCGACCGCGTTGACGCTGATGCGAGCCCAGAGTCAGGGCACGCACAATTTCTCTGTGTTCTGCAATCACGTCACCATTATTCCGGCGATTCGGGCAATTCTGGATTCTCCGGATATGCGCCTCGACGCGTTCATCGGCCCGGGCCACGTATCCACGGTGATCGGTTGCCGACCTTATGAGTGGATTGCGAAGAAGGAGAATAAACCCGTCGCGGTCTCTGGCTTTGAGCCGCTCGATATTCTGCAATCCATTGTGATGGTTCTGCGGCAGCTAAAAGGCGAAGAAGCTAAAATCGAAAATCAATATAAGCGAGTGGTGCCTTGGGAAGGCAACAGCGCCGCATTGCGGGCCATGGCGGAAGTTTTTGAGTTGCGGCCCTACTTCGAATGGAGAGGGCTGGGTTTCATCTCCCAGTCGGCCCTGCGCATACGGAGTAGCTATGCGGAGTGGGACTCGGAGCAGCGCTTCGAAGTTCCCGGAGTGCGGGTGACCGACCCCAAGGCCGCGCAATGCGGAGAGGTACTGAAAGGCGTGCTCAAGCCTCATCAGTGCAAACTGTTCGGCAAAGAGTGCACGCCCGAGCATCCAATTGGCGCACTCATGGTTTCATCCGAGGGATCATGCGCAGCGTACTTCAATTACGAACACCGCAAAATGGAAATGGTGACGAGCATCGCAATGCCAGCGTGAACGCCGCCGTGGATCCCCGCTCGCCGCAATTTCAGCCGGAAACCACGGTCTCTTCGAACGCGCGCTCTGAAACTGTTCCTCCCGCGCTTCGATTCCGCGACCCGCAAATCGAAATGGCGCACGGCGCCGGCGGCAAGGCCAGCCGCAGGCTCGTCGAAGGCTTGTTCGCCCCCCTGCTTTTTGCATCCTCTTCTGAGCCATTGGGGGATGCCGCTCACCTTGATTTCAACGGCACTCGAATCGCGATCACCACCGACAGTTTCGTGGTCAAGCCTCTGCATTTCCCCGGAGGCTCCATCGGAGAACTCGCGGTGAATGGGACCGTGAATGACTTGGCGGTGTCGGGAGCGAAGGCTGAGGCAATGGTCGTAACCTATGTTCTGGAAGCTGGTCTGCCAACGGCCGTGCTGGAAGCCGAAGTACGAGCCATGGGCAATGCGGCTCGCAGAGCAGGAATTGCGATCGCCGGCGGCGACACGAAAGTTGTGGAGCACGGCAAAGCTGATTTTATGTATATCACCACGACAGGAATCGGCCGGCCTCTGCCCGGAGTGAAGATCGATCCAGGATCGGTTCGTGCCGGCGACAAGATCCTTCTCTCCGGTGCCATTGGGGATCACGGCATCACGATTCTTCTGGCGCGCGGAGAGCTTGATCTCGAAGCCGATCTCCGTTCCGATACGCGATCCGTTTTCCCTTTAGTGGAGGCGATGGTAAGGGTCGCCGGTCCGGGCATTCGCTGGATGCGCGATCCTACACGCGGCGGCGTCGCTACCTCTCTGAACGAACTGGCCCGCGACTGCGGTCTTGGCATGGTGCTGACCGAAGAAGCAATCCCAATGCATGATGCTGTTCGCGGCGCTTGCGAATTGCTTGGACTGGATCCTTTGCATATCGCCAACGAAGGGCAGTTTCTGGCGGTAGTCGCCCCCGAGTATGCGGACGCGGCGCTTAATGCCTTGAATCTTTCGCCGGGCGGAGCGGATGCTCAGATCATCGGCGAAGTGCGGGAGCAGCCCGGCGGCGCAGTTCTCGTGACCACGGGCTACGGTGGTAGCAGGATTGTGGATATGCTGGTCGGCGATCCGCTGCCGCGCATTTGTTAGAGAACTTGAGGAACGTAACCATGGCAGCGGTTTGTGAACGATCGGCCCAGTTGATCTCTCAGGTGGAAGAGCGACTGCTCAAGCGCAACCAGCTGGTTGAGCAATTTTTTTCGCGCGAAGCATTTCGCCTGGCGGAAGCTTGCCGTTCGATGTCCGAGCGTTTTCTGGAGGGCGGTCGACTCCTCGCGTTTGGGCGCGGTCCCTATGCCACTGATGCTCAGCATGTCTCGGTTGAATTCGTTCACCCCGTAATCGTGGGCAAGCGGGCGCTTCCGGCGCTGGATATTTCTATGCTTTTCCGGCCTTGGCTGGAAACAATTCTCCATCCGCAAGATATCGTGATGGGATTCGGCCCGCCTGAGGGAGACGATGAAATTCATTCTGCCTTGAAATTTGCCGAGTCGCGACATGCGCTGACCTTCGCTCTTCCCGGAGCCCAAGGTTCCTACGCAGTGGAAGCATTCACCGATGATGCATTCATTCACCAGGAGATGATCGAGGTTCTCTACCACACAGTATGGGAAAGCGTTCACGTTTTTCTCGAACACAAGGAATTGGGCCACGATGTGGGAGAATCTTCGTTTCTTTATCCATTTCTAGGCCAGGAAAAACCAAACACGCAAGAGCTTCTCTCGCAAGTCGCAGCATCGATCGGGATGAAAGTGCAGGACGACTCCAGGTTGCGCGCGCAGGTGGCGGGTGAGGAAGCCGAAACCATCGGCAATGCGGCCGTTGCGATTCATGAAAGAGTATTGCGTGGCGGAAAGCTCATCATCTTCGGCAATGGGGGGTCGGGCACTGACGCGAATGACTGGGTCATCGACTGCGTTTGTCCTCCGGCCGGTTACCGTTCTGTTTCCGCTGTTTCGCTTTCGCTGGAGCCGGCGAATATCAGCGCGATCGCCAATGATGTCGGCACGGACGTAATTTTCCTGCGCCAGCTTATCGCGCAGGCTCGCCCCGAGGACGTTGCTATTGGGATTTCCACCAGCGGCGGATCGCGAAACATCATGGCGGCTCTCAAAGAGGCGCGGAATAGAAAAATGCTTACCGTCGCTCTACTGGGTTATGACGGCGGCGAGATCAAACGCCAACAGCTAGCTGACTTTCCCGTCGTCGTCCAATGCGATTACATTCCGCGCATTCAGGAAGTGCAAGCTTCGATCTATCACATTATCCGGGAGCTGTTAGAGGGGCTGAACCATGCCCAAGCTTGAACTCTTCGGCACCCCAAGGTGCCCGCATACCCAGGAGATGCGCGAATGGCTGGAGTGGAAGCATAGCGATTTTGTTGAGTACGACGTCGAAGCCAACCCCACCGCCCTCCAGCGGATGCGCGATCTGGCCGCAGGACAACGCAGTGTGCCGGTGCTGGTCGAAGACGGCAAAGTCCTGCAAATCGGATGGCAGGGGCGCAGTTGCATGGTGGATACCGAATAGCGGTCTGGCGACGGTATGTCTGCGACTCTGTTTCAGTTCGCCTACCCCTCGGCAGCGACGACGAAGCTCTCAGTCCCACACCCCGCCCCAGAAATTTATCGCTCCGATCCGACTGCAAACAAGAAGGCTCCAACCAAAATACGGTCGTGCTCACGATCGGCCAGAAACCAGATCACATACACCTCTCCAATGCAAAATAGTTAGTTCATTTGCGACAGATACTCGGAAAACCTAAGTAACGCCCGACATTCACCGCACAGCTGCTTTTGAGACCGAAATATTGTAGAAAGTTCTCTGGGGGGAAATTGGCCGCTGGAAACAGGAAATGGAATAGTCCTCCTCGAAATGAATTAAGGATGTACGATGAGACGCGTTCCGATTCTAGTCTTCGCTGTACTTGCTTCTCTGATGGCCTGCAACCGTGGAAGTTCTGCACCGGACAGTGAAATACGTGTCACGAAAACAGAACTCATCTCCGACCACAACCTGCAAGACGACCCACAGGAGTGCTGGATTACCGCTACGGGACGACGAGGACGCTCCCGCGTTGAATACATTGCGGTGAACCCGAACGGAAGCTGCCCAGAGATAGAAACTGTAGTTGTCAACCACGACGGCGTGTTGTTAAGAAAAAATGACTCACCCGCTTCGCCGGATGACTCCTCCCGTTGGTCTGCGTTTGTGCAATCGGCCAAGGAGATTCGATAAAAGGAAGAAACTGTAATCCATGGGTTACTTTCAGCCAGTGCTCTCAGTTTTTGCCAGGCCAGTCGAGCAGAAGACAATCCCTCTTGGTCTCACACTGCAAAATATCCTGAACCAGCAGATTCCATCCGACGAAGCCGGGAAAAACGTGGTCTTTCGATTGCTCCGCGGTGGGAGCCAAGCCTTCGCCAGTTTCGGCGTGGTAGCACTCATGCATCGATCCCCACTTGCGAATATCGGCGAGCACCAAGCGTCCCAGAATGCCAGCCAGTTGCGCCGCTTCGTTGTCGAAGCCGTAACGCTTGAGGGCAAGGAAGTACAGGTAGTTGGTATTGATCCATACCGGTCCCTGCCAGTTTGAGTAAGGGTTGATCATGCTCACGTTGTTGTAGCTGGGATCCTGCTTCGACAGGCTGCGAATTCCGTGAGGTGCAAGCATATGCTCGGGGTTCCACAGGTAGCGGCGGATCATGATGCGAGCATCGGTCGGCGGCAAGATGTCTTCGATCAGCGGAATGAAATTTGAGCCGCTGATGCGCTGAATAGGTTTGCCGGTGTCGCGGCGCACATCGAAGAACATCGCATCCTGGGCAAACCACAGATGCTTCAGCATGGCGGCGCGTAGCTTACCGGCTTTTTTCTGGTATTCACTGGCTTCAGCCTCCTTGCCGAGATTCTCCGCCAACCGCGCCATCGCAGCGTACTCCCGAAGCTGGAAGGTGCAGAGATCGACAGCCAGAATAGCGTTGCGGTCTTTCGGGTCATTTGTGAGGGCGACATTGTTGTCCTCCCCGGACTGCATGGCAGTCTCCCAGAAGAACAACTCCCACTTGGGGTCGTATTGTATTTTTTCGCGGTAGGCGACGATGCGGCGCAGGTTTTCCCAGGCCGGCGCCACCCACTGGTAATCTCCCAGTCTTTCTGAAGCGAGGACCGCGCCCTGCGCCAGGAACGGCTTTACGGTAAACCTGCCGAGTATCGGGCTCGGCTTGGGCTCCGGCAGTTGGTCAGGGAGCAGGACCCCCGGCACCCAACCATCTTTATTGATGGCGGCGACTGCGCTCGCAAAATTCAGCACCCACCATTTCAGATACTTCGCCTGTTCGCGACTCTGATGCGCCAAGTGCAACCCGATGAAGAATCCATCCCAGTCCCACATCTGTTTGTAATAGCCGGCGGGAATCAAATAGTCGTACTTGAGGTAGCCTTCCGCGGGGTGGATGGTCTGAGGTTCAAGCTTCGCATAAGCCGAGGAAACATCAGTGAGCAGAAGTGTCAGATTCTCCCTAGTGTTGGCTTGGGGGAAGGCAAACCAGACGGCAAAGAAGGCGGCGAACGTGAGTCGCATGCTTTACCTCCACATCGATCAATGGGAGTTGTCGGGTACCAAGTTTACGCTCAAGGAACCGAAAGACGTTTTCTCACTGGGTTGCCAGCGGCAAAGTAACCTTCACCGCGCAGCCTCGCTGCCCAGAGCGGTTTGCCAGTTCGAGGGAACCTCCGTGAGCTTCAGAGACCTGGCGCGAGACTAACAATCCGATACCGCTGCCTCCTGGTTTGGTGGTGTAGAACGGAACGAATACATTACTGGGGTTCATCAGCCCAGGGCCGTTATCCTCGATTGTGAGAATGACGTTTTCCTCGGTCCGCTTCCACGTGAAGAGTACTTGCGGTTCCGCATTACCCGTAGCGGGGCTCTTCGATCCGTTCGTGGTCTCCCCCGAGACGGATGGCTCCATTACCGCTTCCACCGCATTCCGCAGCAAGTTGATAAACATTTGCTCAAGCTGATCGGGGTCGACCAGCAGAGTAACGTCAGGTCCCGGAACCACGGTGACACCAACCCGGGTCTCCAGGCCAGCGACTCGTTTCACCAAAGCTGATATCGAACACGGTTGTAAGACCGGAGGTGGCATCTGCGCCAACTGACGATAAGCCTGCAGAAAACGATTGAGTGACGCGGCACGAGTCTCGATGACACCCAAGCCACTTACAAAATCCTGGCGCTGTTCGGCGTCGAGATTCATGGCCGAAAGTCGCGCGCTCAGGCTGCCCGCAATCGATTTGATGGGAGCCAGGGAATTGTTCAATTCGTGGCCCATCACCCGGATCAGGCGTTGCCATGCGCGCCGCTCCTCTTCGCGCAAAGCACGGCTCACGTCGGATAGCACAACCAGGGTATGGGGCACTCCTCGCTGGCGAAACAAGCTGCGCCGCACAAGCCAGCGCGCGTCGCTATTGGCACGACTCGCGTTAAGGGAGACGAGAGTTTGATTTTCACATGACAGAGGATCCTGCAATCCCAGCTCCGAGGCTGTCCTGCCAAGCAATTGTGCGGAGGATTGTTGCAGAAGTTTTCCACCGGCTGAGTTTACGATACGGAGTTTGGTTTCTGGATCAAACGCGAAGATAGGAATGTCCACCTCTTCGACTACGCGTTGCAGCAAAGCTGTTGCCTCCAAGGCTCCGGTGCGGTGCTGGGCGAGAAGGTCGGCTAGCGTGTTTACTTCGAGTGAGAGTTCACCGAGAGCATCATTGGGAACCGCCAAGCGAGCGCGAAACGAGTAATCCTCTTCGCGTAGAGCGCCCACAACATTGGCAAGAGTTTGCAGCGGACGAACTACATGATCGTGCAGAGCGACGCCAAACAGCAGACACAAGAGCAGCTCGGCGCCCAGCAACGTCAACTTCGATTCCAACCCCCAAGGCTGCAGCCAAATGAGCACTCCGCTGACGAGCAGTGCGGGTGCAACCATCAACCAGGAAAGGCGCGTTACGCGGCGCTCGAAGGGTGCGCGCTTCGGCTTCCGCAACTTGTGCCTGGATGAGTCACTTACGCCTGGGCTAGAGCCCATACTTTTCCATCCGCCGGTACAGGGCGCCGCGGCTCAGGCCCAACGCTTCCGCTGCCTGGCTCACATTGCCCTGAAAGCGCTGCAGCGCTTTGCGAATCAGAATCGTCTCCACTGATTCAAGACTCAATTCTTCCAAATTCTGCGCCTGCGGTCGCGCCACGCCCAAGCCAAGATCGCCGGGTTGGATTTGAGCTGTCCGGCACATCAGGACGCCACGCTCTAAAGTATGCTCCAATTCGCGGACATTGCCCGGCCAAGCGTATTGCATGAGAACCTGCAGCGCCGAAGGATCCAGTCCGTGAACCTGCCGGCGATAGCGCGAGGCATAGCTGGATAGAAAATGCAATGCGAGCGCCGCAATATCTTCTCTGCGCTCTCGCAATGGAGGCAAATGAATCTCGACGGTGTTCAGGCGGAACAAGAGATCCTCTCGAAATTGACCCGCTTGGCACGCGGCTGGAAGATCCGTATTTGTGGCCGAGATCAGGCGCACCTCAATCTTCTTGCTTCGGGATGAACCCACGCGCTCGATTTCTCCGGTCTCGACCACGCGGAGCAGCTTGGCCTGCTGGCGAGGAGGAAGGTTACCGATTTCGTCCAGGAAGATGGTTCCGCCGTCAGCCAGTTCGAAGCGACCGATGCGATCGGTGCGAGCGTCAGTAAACGCACCCTTCACGTGACCAAACAGTTCGCTCTCGAATACTCCCTCGGCCAGGCCGCCGGTATTTACCGCAATCATGGGACGCGAAGCCCGCAGCGAAAGAGCGTGGATGGTGTGAGCAACCACTTCCTTCCCTGTGCCGTGCTCGCCGGTAATCAACACATTCGCGTCGGACGGAGCGATGCGCGTAATCGCTTCGAGTACCGGCGACATCGACGGCGCGGTGGCGATGAACGTATGCCGTCCTTGAGATTTAAGCAGCCGATTCTCAGCCGCCAATCGTTCCGCCTGCTGCAACGCACGATGCAGTTCCACCTGTGTACGCAGGATGGAAAGCAGGCGCTCGTTCTCCCAAGGCTTCTGGATAAAATCTCGTGCCCCGCGTCGCATGGCTTCGACCGCAACCTCCACGTTGCCCCAGGCTGTCATGACGATGACAGGCATAGCACTGTCGAGCGCGACGATTTCGGAAAGCAGTGCAAGCCCCTCCTGGCCGGAGGTGGTGTCGCGAGTGTAATTGAGATCGATGAGCGCGGCATCGTATTGCCCGCCGGCTAAAACTTCCCGCGCAAGCTCAGGAGACCGCACCACATCTACCTTGTAGCCTTGTGGCTTTAATAGCAGTTCGATGGCCACCAGAATGTGCTGCTGATCGTCGGCCGCCAGAATTCGCGGAGCATTGACAATTCTTGTGAGGCCTGCAGGAGTGCTGATTTCTGGTGGCTTGGCCGAGGTTGGCATGGCTTATGGACCGGAATTGCTGACGGTACCGGCTAGGGCTTCCCCAATGTCGATCCCATTATCTTCCAAAGTGCTTCCCGCAGCACGATGAAGTTCGACCTTGGCTTTTTCGTAAACCGTCATGGCTGTGACCAAGCTGAGTTCCGCAATGGCGAGATCGCGCTGGGCGGTCATGGTCTGGTAAGTCGACCCTGCCCCGAGCGTTTGCTCCCTCTGCATAATTTCAAATGTGCGTTGCGCGAGATTTCGGCCTTTGCGGGCGGCGTCGACGCGAGCGACGCTTTGTTCGAGAGCGTATTGAGCATTGCGCACTTCAATGCGAATTTGTTTTCTTAGCTGCTCCCGGCGCAGCTCGGCTTGCCGATATTCGAGTTCGGAGCGGTATTGATCGGATTTGGCGACGCGGTTTCTGATTGGGATGTTGAGATTGAATCCGATGTAGTAATCCGGAGAAGAATTGCTGAAGGCGTTTTCCAGGGCACCCGAGAAGTCAGTGGGAACGGTTGATGAGTTCGGAACTTCGGGAATGTTGTAAATTGGATTCAGCGGCCCCGCCAATCCCGATCCTCCGTAAAATCCTGCCAGCGAAAGCGACGGTAACAATGCATTGCGCGCGGCCCTGCGGCTGATTTGGCGGTTCACCAGATCGATGTCAGACTCGGCAAGTTCGGGGCGATCGCGCAGCGCCCGCGCAATAAGATCTTGAACGGCCTGATTGGCCTCAGGCTGCGTTGCTTCCAGCCGGTCCGTAGGAATAACCGGCATCGCTTCGAGAGCAGGATCGTCCAGGATCTTGGCCAGCGCATTCTTGACGAGCAATTCCTGCAATTGCAAAGAGGTTCGTGTGATGGTCAGATCCTGATCCCGTTGCGAAACTTCCGCCTCGGCGCGCATCACATCCATTGCGGGGATACTTTCCAGTTGCAGCTGTTTCTTTGCAGTATCGAAGGACTGCTGCGCGAACGCTAATGACTGTTCACTTACTTGCGCCTGCTCATATGCATTCACCAGGTCCCAATAGATGTTTTCAATCTGCGTGATGGTAGTGATCACCTGATCTTTGAAGGCAATGTCAGAAATTTTTCTATTGTTCTTCGCGATCCGGAGATAGCGAAGATTAGGGCCGAGGCCGAATCCGGCAAGCAGTTGCTGCTGGAACGAAATGCGGTACATCGAACTGAGCACCGGAGACAAATTGAAAAAAGGACTATTCGTGGTCTGTCGGCTGTTGTTGAACTCTGCCGAAACGCTGGTGCCGGTCGGGAAGGCTTGCGCATAGCCGATCGCGGTTTGCCCAGTGTTGAGTTGGAGCAACGGAGTGCCGTAAATCTGCAGGTTGGGCAGCGGAGTAGTTTGATGTTCCGCTCCGACGATGCCGGTAATCGCCGGATCGTAGGAAGCAACCGCAGTCCCGGTGCCCAGCGTGGACTGTACCAAGCCGGACGCACCGGCGCCTGCCCCGCCTGCGCCGCTCGTAGTTCCTCCGGCGCCCGCGCCTGGCGCTCCTGCGCCAAAGCCGCCCACTCCGCCACCAGGAGTGTTCTGCACCACACCTGTGTTTACTCCGCGAAAAATTCCACCACCCTCGGTCCGCAGGACATCCATATTGGCGATCGGCAAGTTATATCGAGCAATCGCCAAATCGAGGTTGTTCTCCAGGGCCAGCCGAATTGCATCTTTGAGCGACAAGTACAGTTTGCCATCGCGGATCAATTGGTCCAGCAACGGGGAATTTGAAAGCCGCGGCTCAGGCACGGTGGCAGGTGAATACGCACGAAACGGATTATGCGACTTCGGCATTTCGAAGGAGACCGATGGGTTCGTCTGGGCAGAAGCTGAGCTGGTGAGGCTGATGACCATCCAAGCGGCCGGCCCAATGAATTTTTGAATGCGGCGGCTTTTTTTCATTGCTTCACCGTCTCGTACGGCTGCATCTCAGGATAGGCGGTGTCGCTCGCGACCCAGCCATCGCGCAGCTGAATCGTACGCGAGCCATAGGCGGCATTCGCTTCCGAATGAGTGACTTGAACGATTGTCGTCCCTCGCTGATTCAGTCTGCAAAACAGTTCCATGATCTCTTTGGCTTGCGAAGAATGAAGATTCCCTGTGGGCTCGTCGGCGAGCAACAGCGCAGGTTTGTGGATGACCGCCCGCGCGATTCCTACCAGCTGTTGCTGGCCTCCCGAAAGCTGGCTGGGGAAGAGGTCTTGCTTGGCGACGATCTGAAAATGATCAAGCGTCTCCGCCACCATGCTTTGGCGCTGGCCGCGCGGAACGTCTTTATAAGAGAGCGGAAGCTCGATGTTTTCGCGGACCGTGAGATCGTCGAGTAGGTGATAACTCTGAAACACCATCCCGACATTGCGTCTGGCCAGCTCGCTGCGCTGCTTGCGCTTCATCTCGTGGACCGCGTGTTCGCGAAACCGATATTCGCCCTCCCAGCGATCGTCGAGCAATGCAAGAATATTCAGTAAAGACGATTTGCCTGCGCCGGAAGGACCCATGATCGTGATGAACTCCCCTTCGCTAATCTTCAGGTTGATGCGGCGAAGCACCCAGGTCTGCCCGGCGGGCGTCTTGTAACTCCGCTCCAGGTTGTTGAGCTGAATCATTCGCCTCCTGACTCTGTTCAATCCACACGCAAAGCTTCGTTCGGATCAACTTGAGAAGCATGCCACGCTGGTTTCATAGCCGCGCTGATGGAAACCAATAACAGCACCACGGCTGCTCCGAGCATGGTCTTGGGGTCGTGCGGACTGAGGTCGAACAACAGGCTCGTGATCGCATGTCCCGCAAGCAACGATAGAAGAAGTCCAGCAGCAACGCCGGCGCCGATCACCGCCAACTCCTGACGCAATACGAGCCAAACCACTGCCTTGCGCGAGGCGCCGAGGGCGAATCGAATTCCGAGTTCCCCGGTTCTTCGCGCAACCGTGTAAGACATTACACCGTAGAGACCCAGGCACGCGAGACCCAGCGCGAGTCCTCCGAAGATTGTGGTCAGCCGTGTGAGAAGCCGTTGCTGGGTCAGATTATTGGACAACTGCTCGGCCACGGTGGTAACGCCGCCGATTGGCAGGTTCGGATTGACCCTACGAACCCCTTGACGGACGCTCCAGATGTGCTGTGCGGGATCACCGTAGGTGCGTACGTCGAGACTCTCAACATCGATCACATCCTGCGCGAGCGAATGGTAGATCATCGGCGGGGCGCTCTCGCGGATGTCGTTTACGCGCGCGTCCCTAACCACGCCGATGATTTGAAAGCGGTGATCGTTGGTGGCGTCGTAGCCGAAATATTGGCCGATGGGGTTTCTATCGTGCAGAAACTCGCGAACGAAGGTCTGATTCACGATCGCAACGGGGGGACTCTTTTCGGTATCGCTGCTCGCGAAGTCCCTCCCGTCGAGTAGAGTCATTCCCGTTGTGGCCAGAAAGTGTTGACTGACTCTGCGCTCCTGAGCGTCGGTCTCGCCGTTCGTGTGGGGCACGCCGGGAAGGTAGATGTCGCTGGCATCTCCGCAGCCAACGGCAAGGCCGCAACTGGAGAGCGCTGCCGACCGCACCCCCGGGATCGCCTCCACGCGGTCGATAAGCTCCTGGTACAAAGAAGAAAGTTGCTCCAGTTTGTAGCCGCCCATGTGCGTATCGAGCCAGACCGTCACGATGTGCTCGTGGTCAAAACCGGGGTCCAGCTCAGTGAAATTACGCAAGGTACGAAGGAAAAGACCTGCGCCCACCAGAAGAACGAGAGAGAGTGCCACTTGGGAGGCGACCAGCGTTTGATTAAACGACCAGCTTTTTCCTGGTGTGCCGTTGCCCTGGAATCCGCGCCCACTAGCCTTTAGCGCGTGGACGGGATCGACCCGCGTCCCTTGAATTGCCGGTGCCAAGCCGAAAATGATTCCTGTCAGCAAGGCTACGGTCGTGCTGAAAACAAGGACTCGCGAATCTGGCGCAAGATTCAGCGGAATGGGCGTGGGTGCGCTCGACGCCCACTTCGGAAAAATTGCGCTGCACCAATCGGCGACCGCAAGGCCGAGCACTCCGCCAACTATCGAAAGCAGCAAGCACTCGGTCAGGGTCTGCCGGAATACTCGAACGCGACTGGCTCCAATTGAAAGCCGTATCGCGATCTCACGCTCGCGGGCGGCCGCGCGCGCCAGCAGCAGGTTGGCAAGATTGGCGCATGCGATCAGCAGCACAAGTCCAACCATCGCCATCAATACCAGTAAGGGCTGCGAAAAATCTCTTCGCAGCGTGGATAAGCCTCGTCTACCCGGCTCCAGTTCCAACCGGGCGCGAAGGAAAGCCTGGCGTTCCTGAGGATCTTTAATTTCCGCAGCGGCCCGCTCCAGCTCCTGACGGAAGACTTGATTGATCGCAGTCAGCGTCTTCGGAAAGGCATCGCGGTCTCGCACCCGCACGATGAACTGCAGCCAGCGAATATCAGGCTGCGGTACCCACGGCTTGTCCATCTGGGCTGTTTCGCTTTCGCTATAGTGTGCGGCATAGTGCACTGACGACTGCAGGGTGACGGGCAGCCAGAAATCTGGTGCCGTGCCAGCCTTCGCCCCGAAGAAGCCGGCTGCTGCAACTCCGACAATTTCCACCGGCATTCCATTCACCACCAGCTTGCGGCCAACCGCGGCTGGATCCCGACCGAACCGTCGTTCCCAGCAGCCATAACTGATCACGGCTGCTGGACTGCCCCCCACCACGCGGTCGTCGTCCGGACCCAGAAGGCGTCCGAGCGCGGGGTAGGTCTCGAGAGTCTGAAAATAGTTTCCGGAAACTAACTGCCCTTGCACCATTTCAGGTTGGCCATCCGCTAGGCTCGTGTAGAAGTCCGTAGGCCAGGTCATCGCGGCGAGACTGGCCGAAGGCGGCATCTCCGCGCGCATGTTCTGGAACGTCGGATAAGAGAAGCGCGTGTTTTCGACGAATCGGTCGCTCTGGCTGACTAGGAATAGCTGTTCAGCATGCGGCACTGGCAAGGACTTCAGAAGAACAGCATTCACCACCGTGAAAATGCCGGTGTTCGCGCCAATGCCCAGCGCCAGGGTCAGCACGGCAACAGCGGTGAATCCCGGGCTCTTGCGCGACTGTCGCAGCGCGTAACGAAGATCTTGGGCAAGATTGTTCATTTTGGCTCCTACTCGTAGCGCAACGCCACCCTGGGATCGACCTTCGTTGCCCGATAGGCCGGAACAGTGCTGGCCACGAGCGCGACGGCGGGCCGGCTGGCATCTTTGAAGCCCAGGGGCCGCAGCAGCGCTCCGTTTACCACACTGAAAATTGCCGTGTTGACGCCAATTCCAAGCGCCAGCGTGATCACGGCAACTGCGGTGAAACCGGGGCTTTTGCGCAGCTGGCGCAAGGCGTAGCGCAGATCTTCGATTCGTCCACTCATTATCCATCCTTACTCGCAGCGCAGCGCGACCACGGGATCGACCTTGCTGGCACGGCGCGCCGGAACAAAGCTTGCCGCCGCGGCAAGCGCAATCAGCAGCAACGCTGCCGCTACGAATGTCCGAGGATCAGCGGGAGAGATCCCGAAAAGAAGTTTCGCTATTACTTGACGGAGAATCCAGGCTCCCGCCAGTCCAGTAATCGCTCCAACCATGGCCATCCCCAATCCCTGCTGAATGACCATCCACAACACGTCCGCGCGTTCTGCCCCCAACGCCATCCGCAAGCCGATTTCGCTTGTGCGCTGCGCAACCCCATAGGAGACCACTCCATAAACCCCGATTGCCGCCAACAGCACTCCGAAAGCCGCGAACAACGCGAGTAAGCCGGTGGTGTAGCGACGGTCTGCGGTCTGCCGCTCCATGATCTGCTCCATCGTTGAAACTTCTGCGAATGGAAGGTCGGCGTCCAAAGAGTGGAGCTGTTTCCGAATCGGCTGGGCAAGTTGCATTGGATCTAGACTGGTGCGCACGATTAGATTCTTGAAGCCAGCATTCAGGTCCGGCGTTTGCCGGAAAAGTGTGGTGATGTGCGGCAACGGCGGAAGGGCCAGTCCACGGTTCATGGAATTTCCGATCACACCAACAATTGTGTACGCAACTGTTGACCCGCTTGAGGCGAGTATCGGATCGGAGCCCATGCGAATCTGCTTCCCGTCCGGATCTTCCGTTGGAAAGTAAAGATCGGCGAACGCCTGGTTTACCAACGCCACGGGAAGGCTACTCGCAGTATCTGAGTCCGAGAAGTCGCGCCCGCGAAGAAGAGGAATTCCAAGCGTGTGAAGATAATGCGAATCCGTCACATCGAATGCTGCTGAGGGCGTATCTTCAAGCAGCGACACGGGCCGGCCTACGATGGTGAAGTTTTCCGTCCACTTGTCGTCGAATGGGTAGGCGGCACTAATCACCGCATCCCGTACCCCGGGTAATCGGCGAACGCGTGTCACATATTCGTCGCAAAAACGGGTGATGCCGCCGGGATCGGGATATCGAACGGACGGCAGAAAAAAATGCGTTCTCAGCAAATGATCTACGCGAAAACCGACCCGCTGGTCCTGTAAACGCACCAGGCTCTGTATCAGAAGCCCTGTGCCAACTAACAGCATCACTGCGAGCGCCAGCTCGCCGGCAACAAAAAAATGCCTCAACCATTGTTTGCCTCTCCCCGCGATGTTCGAGCGCCCGCCTTCCTTGAATGCTTCCGACGGATTGATCCTCAAGCTGATCCATGCCGGAAGAGTTCCGAAGATTAGGCTGCTCAAGACTGAAATTACAAATCCAAACGCGAGAACACGAAGGTCGAGTCTTACCTCAGCAAGCTGAGACAGCTGGTCAGGATGGACGTGAGCGATTAATGCGCAGCCGCCCAATGCCAGCGCGCAACCAATAATTCCGCCAAACAAGCCCAACGTCAGGTTTTCCGTCAGGAATTGCCGAATCAGCGCAGATCGTTCTGCGCCCATTGCGACTCGCACCGCAATTTCTCGAGTGCGGCTGGAGTTTCTCGCCAACAACAAATTTGCGACGTTCGAGCACGCCATCAGGAGAATTAAAATTACCGCGCCCATCAGGAGCACGATGGCTGAACGCAGATCGGCGACGCGCTCCTCCCGGAGAGACCGGAGGATTACCCCTACACCGCGATCCAATGGATATTGTGAAGCAAGGTTCTGCGCAATTCGCTGAAGATCAGCGCCTGCCTCCTCGAGGCTGACCCCGGGTTTCAATCGGCCAATTGCACCCCACCCACGCGAGCCGCGTGCGCTTTGCTTCCATACCGTGTCGGTGGCAGCGACATACGGAACAAATGGACTCCACAGCTCGACCTTGCCCTGTGCAGGGTTACCGAACAAATCGGGAATTTCACCCGGCATTACTCCGATAATCGTGTACGGCTCGTCATTGATCCGGATGCTCTTGCCAAGTATGGAAGGATCGCCATGGAACCGAGTGCGCCAGAAGTGATAGCCCAGAATAGCTTCCAACTGATTTCCCCATCGGTTCTCCTCATCCTTAAACAGACGCCCAATCAAAGGTTTGATGCCCAGCACTTCGAAGTATTCCGCTGGGACCAGCCCCACCCGCATCTGCTCGGGCTCGAGGGAACCGCTGCTGGTGCTAACATTCTTCGGCCAGATGTCATAGACGGCGAGCTTCTCGAAAGTGCGGCTCTGGGCTG
>Ga0182015_10002320_pt1 | contig 23371 bp, 12 predicted proteins | sample 712P3MmetaG_FD_120478 | JGI IMG/M metagenome (GOLD analysis project Ga0182015, IMG submission 120478) | Permafrost microbial communities from Stordalen Mire, Sweden - 712P3M metaG | ecosystem: Environmental > Terrestrial > Soil > Wetlands > Permafrost | place: Sweden: Stordalen | collected...
GAAGATTCCGAAGAGAGTCCCGCAGGGGCTAAAGCCCGTCCTTTGTTTTGTTGCATTTGCGGCCCGGCTAAAGCCGTGCCCTTATTACAAAACTCGCCACGAATGAGTTTTTCCGCAAGCTGTGAAGCCCACGTTTTTAACTGCGCTCGCTACGGCCCGGCTGAAGCCGTGCCCTGGTTACAAAGCACAGGCTGAAGAGAGATTTGCAACGGGTCCTGGACCCGGAATGGGGTCGGGTTCCCGTCGGCCGTGTTCGGTGGGGAGGGACGAGGGGAGGGACGGACGAAGTGCTATTCTCACAGCCAGATGCACGGATTGCCCTTGCTGCAGATTGTCGCGGTGGCCTTGTTGGTGCTGGCCAACGCCTTCTTTGTGGCTGCGGAGTTTGGGCTGGTGTCGATTCGCGACACGCAGGTGGAGCGGATGCTGGCTGGGGGCGTTCCGGGGGCACGGGCGGTGCGAAGGCTGCAGCAGGACATGGATGATTTTCTTCCGGCGGTACAGCTGGGGGTGACGCTGTGCTCGCTGGCGCTGGGTTGGATCGGCGAGCCGTTAGCGGCATCGGGGGTGCTGGGGTTGCTGGAGGCGCTGCCGCAGCCTCCGGCGCACGCCGTGTTGTATGCGCACGGGGTCGCGTTGACGGCGGTGGTGCTGGGGTTCGTGCTGATCACGTATTTTCACGTGGTGGTGGGTGAGTTGGTGCCGAAGGCGCTGGCCTTGAGGCGTGCCGAGGCGCTTGCGGTGGCAGTCGCTCCGCCGATGCTGGTGTTCATGGCGCTGGCGCGGCCGGGAGTGCGGGTGCTGAAGGGCTCGGCTGCGGCGATATTGCGGGGGTTTGACATTCCGCTGACTGATCGAGCGGCGGTGCATTCTCCGGAGGAGTTGAAGCTGATTGCTTCAGCGGCGCGGCGGATGGGGTTGCTGCCGAAGTTTCAGGAGACGCTGATTCACCGGACGCTTGAGCTGGATGGGGTGACGATTCGAGAGATCATGACGCCCCGGCAGAAGATCTTTTCGCTGCCTTCGAACATGCTGGTGGAAGAAGCGAGCGGGCAGGTGATCGAGCACATGCACTCGCGCGTGCCGGTGTATGACGAAGCGCTGGGGCCGGAGCACATCGTGGGGGTGGTGTATTCGAAGGACCTGTCGCGGCTGATGTACTTCAGGCGGACGCAGCGGCAGACAATGACGGCGTATCTCGACTTGCGATTGAAGCAGGTGATGCGCGATGTGCTGGTGGTTCCGGAGACGAAATCGACGCTGGATCTGATTCGCGAGTTCCAGCAGAGGCGGCGGCACATGGCGATCGTGGTGGATGAGTATGGATCAACGGTGGGGTTGGTGACGGCGGAGGACGCGATTGAGCAGTTGACGGGCGAGTTGGAGGATGAGTTTGACTCGCCGTCGCTGCCGGTGTTGACGACTGCATCAGGAGCGCTGGTGATGGATGGGGGGGTGAATCTGCGGGATCTGGAGACGCAGATGCAGTGGACGCTGCCGCGGGATGGAGGGGTGGAGACGCTGGCCGGGTTTCTGCTGATCCGGCTGGGGCATATTCCGAACCCGGGCGAGAGCGTGGTGTTTGAAGGCCGGAAGCTGACGGTGATGGAGATGGATCAGCGACGGATTGCGAAGGTGAGGGTGGAGCCGGAGGAAGAAGACGAAGGGCTGCAAGAGGAGAAGGAGGAAGGGCGGTAGGGGATACGACATTTTGTGAGTGATTGGTCTCCCAGGTCCCCAAATGCGAGGGACCTGGGGCACCCGCATCTTTGTTTGGTATGACGTCGTTTGAACAAGCAATTAGGCGAGGGCTGGTTGTTCGAGGGGTTCGACGTCGACGCCGACCTTGAGGGCGTGGCGGCCACCGCCAAGGATGAGTCCGCGCAGAGGGCTGACATCGCTATAGTCACGGCCCCAGGCGAGGGTGATGTGATCACGGCTGGGTTCACAGTTGTTGGTGGGGTCGACGTCGAGCCAGATGGGGCTGACTGAATCTGCGCCGGAATAACTTGAAGCTTGGCTTGAAGAAGTTGTGGCGGCTGGGCTGGGACAGTAGACGGAGAGCCAGGCGTGGGAGGCGTCTGCGCCGACTAGACGCTGCTTGCCGGGAGGCGGATTGGTGCGCAGGTAGCCGCTGACGTAGCGGGCGGCCAGGCGCAGTGAGCGGAGACAGGCGATCTGAAGTTGGGCGAAGTCCTGGCAGACGCCGAGGCGCTTGAGGAAGACTTCGTCGACGGTGGTAGAGACGCTGGTTGCGCCGCCCTTAAATTTAAAGTCGGTGTGGATGCGGGCGGTGAGGTCGAGCAGGGCCTCACGCAAGGGACGTTGCGGAGTGAAGGACTCGAGCGCGTAGTCGGCGAATGTGGGGCGGAGCGGAATGCGCGGAGATTCGAAGGAAAACTGATAAGCGTCGAGGCCTGCAGGTGAGCGATCTTCGGGCAAGAGGTCGCGTGCGGACTCCCAGGGGATCATGGCGGCGGACTGGTTTGGCCGGACGTCGACCAATTCGACGAGACTGTGCGAACGAACGAGCAGTTCGCGATGCGGACTCTGGATAGAGAAGATCTGGTGAGTGTTGCCGAAGTAGTCCGCGCGCTCGATGAACATGGCCGGCCTGGGCGTGATGGAGAGGTCGAATTCGAGGAGACGCTGATGAGGCAGATCGCGCGGGCGCAGGCAGGCCACGTGGTTAGCCACGTCGACTGGATCGGTGTACCGGTAGTGCGTCTGATGAGTTACCCGATACATCACTCTCCGATCTTGATGGGCAGAACGCTGACGTGGCTGAAGTAGCGGGCGGTGATGTTTTGCGACCAGGAAAAGAGGAACTGCTCGAGGTCATCGAGGAAGCCGCGGAGGAGCTTGAATCCAGCACCATGGGTTCGGTGTGCCGCGCTGGGCAGGGGATAGTGGAGCTTTCCGAGATCGAAGATGCGCAGACCGATGAGCGCCTCACGCATGGATTCGAGATCGGCGGGGACGTGGCGCGGAAGCTTCTGATAGAGGCCGATAAGCTCGGCGAGTTGAAAGTCGAGGGAGCGCGGGTTGGCGCGCGCTTTGAGGAGCAGATCGAGAACAGGGAGTGGTTGCAGCGTGGTGTAGTAGCGGGCGCGGTAGGTCATGGAGCAGTCGGCGGCCTCAAGCATGTGCTCAAGCAATGGCCAGTCGGGCTCGCTGAAGGGTTGTGTCATGAGGCGAAGCTGGCGGCAAAGAGCGAGTGCGCGCTCAAGCCGGCGGCCGATGGAGAGAAAGAGCCAGCCGGGACCACGATGGATGTTTTCGCGCTCAAGGCCTGCGAAGGAGGCAAGGAGCTCCATGCAATTGGAGAGGATGAGCGGATAATCGTCGAGGGATTGCGACTTTTCTGGCAGGCAGGCGCGGAGCTTGTTCAGGAGGTGGACCATGTCGAGCGAGAGGCGTTCGCGGACTCGGTTGCCAGCCTTAAATGCGTGCTCAACGGAGAAGGCGAGGCCGTCGACACGGGAGTGGTCGGAGAGGACCGAGAGAAGCTCTCGCTGGAAGCGCAAGGGCAGCGTGCGCGCGTTTCTGTCTTTGGGCAGCTTGGTGCGGCTCAACTCGAGCGAGCTGTAAAGACGGACGAGGCACTGCAACTCGCTCCACCCGGCGAGGGGAAAGCGTGTGACGGCGGTGCGGAGAACGCGAGTGGCACCCTCGGAACGTTCGACATAGCGGCCCAGCCAGAAAAAGTTGAGCGCAGTGCTGGAAGGAAGCGGGGGTGTGTCGTGTCGCAACTCGATTGGGACGTTGCGGGGATGCAGAAGACTGAAACGATCGACGGGTTCGTTGGAGAGCACCCAGGCGTCTTTGCTGTGGCCTCCGCGCTGCATGGAGACGACCTGGCCATCTTCGCCGGCGACGCGGACCAGGCCTCCGGGCAAGACGGCGAAGCCGTTGCCGGTGTTGAGCACGTAGGTGCGCAAGACGAGCGGGCGGGATTCCAGGGAGGGGGATTCGAGCGAGCTGGATTGGGACGATGGGGCCTCCCACACGGGGAGGCGGGAGAGCGCGATTTGCTCTTGCGCGACAAAGGCGTGGGGCTCCGCTTCAATGCGCGCGGTGAGGGCCGCGCGTGCGTATGCATCGAGGTTTGCGGCAAAGACAGGCTCCATGCGGCGCGAAGGGAAGGCGGACTTGACGACGACGGAGTCGAGATTATTAAGAACCCATTCGCGTGCAGAGGGCTGGCCACACCACCAGGTGGCTACCGAGGGCAGGAGAAGCTTTTCTCCACGAAGCGCCTGGCAAAGGCCGGGCAGGAAGGGCATGATGGAGGCCGACTCGATGACGCCGCTGCCAAGGGCGTTGGCGAGGCACACGTTGCCGGCAAGGACTGCATCGACGAGACCCGGCACGCCAAGGAACGAGTCGCCGCGAAGCTCAAGCGGGTCGCAGAAGCTGTCGTCGACGCGGCGGAGGATGACGTCGACCTTCTGCAGGCCGGTGATGGTCTTGAGGAAGACGGTGCGATCGCGGACGGTGAGGTCCATGCCCTCGACGAGCGTGAAGCCAAGGTAGCGTGCGATGTAGGAGTGCTCGAAGTAGGTCTCATTCAACGGGCCCGGGGTGAGGAGAACGATGCGCGGATCGGAGACCGGGCTGAGAGCCTGAAGAGCTTCGCGCTCGGCGCGGAAAAACTGCGCGAGCAAACGAACCTGCGAACTGTGGAAGAGGTCGGGCAGGACATCGGCGATGATGATGCGGTTTTCGAGCGCGTAGCCTGCACCCGAAGGCGCCTGTGTGCGGTCGGCGAGGACCCACCATTCGCCATCGGGAGAGCGCGCGAGGTCAACGGCGAGGAGATGAAGATAGCTGGCTGCGGGAGTGGGCGCACCGACCATGGGCCGCAGGAAGTTGGGGTTTGCGAGGAGCAACTCGGAAGGCAGCAGGCCGCTCTTCACAAGCTTTTGTTCGCAGTAGATGTCCTTGAGGATCTCGCTGAGCAGGGCAGCGCGCTGGATGAGACCCGCCTCGATCTCCGCCCACTGGTCGGGCGGAATGAGGAGGGGAATCATATCGATTTTCCAGGGGCGGTCGGTGCCCTGGGGATCGCCGTAGACGTTGTATGTGATGCCGTTTTCGCGGATGCGGCGCTCGGCGCGTGCCCAGCGGCGGGCCAGTTCCAGAGAGCCGATTTCGTTGAGGGCGTGCGTGAGCGGCGCCCAGTGTGGTCGGGGCTGGCCGCCCTCGGTGGACTCATCGTAGGGTTCCCGATGCTCGTGCGGCGGGTGGTAGGCGTCAGAAGCCGTCGGCTCATCCTGATCGGGCGCGACTGGGGAACGCGAATCTTTGCCGCTCACGATTGCCTCACCGGGGGAATCCTCAGATCGAGCGTGCCGGGAAACGAGGGGTTCGGTTCGAGTGCGGGGAGCTTGAAGGGCGAGCCCGAGGGCAAGACCTTGAAGCGCTCAGCTCTTCGATCGGCTGCGGCCCGTTGATCTGCCGGCAACCCCGTGTACGCGGGACCTGAGGGATTGATCACATGATATAGGCATCGGGCGATTGAGCGCTCGGACCACAGATCGACAAGATCAAAAGTTAAGGGAGCGTGTACTGGGACCATGGGGAGGAGTGAGGCGCGCAGGTTGCGAGCGCGGAAACGGACGCCGGCGAAGAAGGGGGCGCCGGTTTCACCCGGTTGAAGAGGAACGCGCCGGCCGTTGCAACAGACTGCGTAGCGCTCGGGATCTTCGACGCCTTCGAGCGTTACCTGCACGCGCTCAAGCGAAGCGTCGACGCTGCGGACGGTGTTGCCGGAGACGGATTCCTCGGCAAGTACGTTCCAGGGCTCAAGGGCCTTGCGCAGCTCCATGCGGAGCGGGCCGGACTGGACGAGGCCGATGCGCGGGAAGCGGAACTCGAGCTGAGCGCCGAACCACGCGTCTTCAAAGGCGAAGCCTGAGGCGCGGAAGAAGGAAAGCACGTCTTTCAGGTCGCGTTCGATAATGGCGGGCAGCATGAAGCGATCGTGGAGCGCAGTGCCCCAGCGAACGAGATCGCGGGTGTAGGGCTTCTTCCAGAAGGCTGCGAAGGCGGCACGGACTACCAGCATCTGGAGCAGGTTCATGCGGAGGTGCGGGGCCATTTCAAATGCGCGCAGCTCAAGGAGGCCGAGCTTGAGGCCCAGGCCGTCGGGCGGGTAGAGCTTATCGACACAGAACTCGGCGCGATGGGTGTTTCCGGTGAGGTCGGCGAGGAGGTTGCGAAAGAGACCGTCGATGAGCGCGGGGTCGGGGTCTTCCTCGACGGGCAAATTGCGGAAGGCGACTTCCAATTCGTAGAGGGAGTCGGAGCGTGCTTCGTCGATGCGCGGGTACTGGCTGGTGGGGCCGACGTAGGTGCCGGAGAAGAGGTAGGAGAGTGAAGGGTGGTTTTGCCAGAAGGTGAGGAGGCTGCGAAGGAGGTCGGGACGGCGGAGCAGAGGGCTGTCGGGGACAGATGGGCCGCCAACGACAATATGGCTGCCGCCTCCGGTGGCCTGGAGGTCGCCATTCCGGGCGAACTTGCTGGTGGTGAGGCGGTGGTTGAATGCCTCTTGATCGAGGAGGGTATTGATGGACTCGAGTTCGTCCCAGTTTTTTGCGGGCGGCAGGTTGATCTCGAGGACTCCGGGGTCTGGGGTGACGCTAAAGTTTTGAATGCGCGAGTCGGCAGAGGGCGGATAGCCTTCGAGCCAGATTGGCATGTGCAGATGTCGGCACGTGTCTTCTACGGCTGCGATGAGGTCGAGGTAATCGGCGAGCACGGCGAGAAAGGGCAGGAAGATGTGAAGGCGCCCTTCACGGACCTCGGCGCAGAGGGCGGAACGGACGAGAACGGGAGCGTCTTCAGGCTTGCGTGTGATGGGAGGAAGCGGGTCGGGCGCAGGTTCGCGGTCGAAGAGCTCGGGCCTGTGGGCAGGAGGTTGCAGCTTTGCTTTGTCGGCGAAGGGGGCAGCGTCCATTTCGTAGGTAAGTTCGTCGGGAGCGACCCAGGGGACGGACTCGACGGGGATACGGAAGCCAATGGGTGAGTCGCCAGCGGTAAGGATGAGGCGTTGAGGGCGCTCAAACCAGAGCTGGCTTGACCATGCGAGGTTGCCGTTGGGCTGGCGGCGCCGGATGGGCAGGACAAAGCCCGCGGGAGTGGGGGTCTTTGATTCGCTTTCTTCGGGATTGAAGGCGGGGAGGATGCTGTTGGTTTCGACGGAGAGGCGGCGGGAGAGCGCGGCGATGAATCGTTCTGCCTCGGCGGGGCCGTAGCCGTAATCGACTTCTTCGGCGGCGATGAGAGCGCTTTCTTCCCAGATGGGCAAGCCGTCAACCCGCCAGTGGCAACTAAGAATCCAGCGGGGCAGCGGTTCGCCGGGATACCACTTGCCCATGCCGTAGTGAAGCAGCGCTCCACGGCCCATGCGGTCACGGAGAGCCTGCACCAGCACCATTCCACGGTTGCGCTTGGCCGGGCCGTGGGCATCGAGGTTCCACTCGGGGCTTTCAGGCTTGTCGATGCCCACGTATGTGGGCTCGCCACCCATTGTGAGGCGCGCGTCTCCGGTTTCGAGCTCAGCATCAATCAAATGGGCAACGGCGCGAACACGCTCCCACTCCGCGTCGGTCAGAGGTTGGGAGATACTCCGCGGCTTGTTGAGACGGTCGAGGCGGAAGGTGTAGGAGAACTCGGTCTTCACGGGCTCGACGGTGCCTTCGATGGGCGCAGCCTCTTCTGGCGTGGGCGTGCAGACGAGCGGGATGTGGCCTTCCGCGGTCATCTGTCCGGAGGTTGGATCGAGGCCCAGCCATCCGGCACCGGGCAGAAAGACTTCAGCCCAGGCGTGCAGCTCGACGTGATCTTCAGTGAGCAGGTGCGGTTCGTCAACGCTGCGCTGGTCGGGAGCGAGCTGGATGAGATAGCCGGAGACGAAGCGTGACGCGATACCCATGGCGCGAAATGCCTGGACAAGGAGCCATGCCATGTCGCGACAGGAACCTGACTTCAACGAGAGTGTCTGCTCGGGGGACTGGGTTCCATATTCAGGGCGGACCTGGTACTGGACGAATTCGGTGACACGACGATTAACGGCAAGCACATAGTCGACGGTTGGAGAGGAAGTGCGGGCGAGCGGACCGAGGAGGGCGAGAAGGCGAGCCTGCTGGGCGGTGACTGCGAGCCAGGGGCTTAGGTCGTTGCGGAGAGCGTCGGAATAGTGGAAGGGGAAGGCCTCAAAGCCGGGATCGAGGAGGAAATCGAAGGGGTTGATTGGTTCGAGGTCAGCGACGAGGTCGACCTCTACAGTGAGTTCCGGAGATGGGTCAGAGAAAAGTACATACGCCTGTTGGTTCTGGTGAGGATCGAGCCGCCATTTGAGGACTCCGCTGTCTGGTTTAACGCTCAACTCGTACTTGAGGATTTTGGTGCGGCAATGGTGTGCCGGGCGAAGTTGGATAATTTGAGGGCCAATAAGGATAGGTCTTTGATATTGATAGTGGGTCCGGTGGTGGAGCGCGACTTTCAATCCCATATCACCCTATTATCAGCCCTGTCATAAATAGGCCATGATGTTCATGATCTTGAACGGGAGCGGTTTAGGGAATTTGCACCGCTTCAACGGGAGTTTTGGGTCGAGGGAGCTGGATAAATCGATTGATTTGGGCGCCACGAAGAGAATAGAGTGGTTGGGATCGGAAATCGGGTCAGAAGAGAGCCGGGAGAGCGGGCTCATCGACCTGGAAATGAAAGCGTTTGCAGTAAGGACGGGCGGATCTGGTTTATTAAGGGGACCTGACGCCCAGTACGGTCTAACGCGCGCGAAATCAATTGAGACAAAGGGATACCAGATGAATCGATTTGCGAAGCTCTTCCTCATAGGTTCTTTTTCAATGATTGCCGCCTCATTTGGCGGATGCGGCAGCAAGGGAAATGGCGGTGGGGGAGGGGGGAATCAGAATCCCACGACTCCCACGGTGACGGTTGCGCCCGCCTCGAACAGCATTACGACGGTGCAGACCCTTGCCGTGACGATCACTGTGAGTGGCGCGGGCGGAACTCCGACAGGGTCGGTCGTTCTGAGCAGCGGAAACTACGCATCGTCCGCGACGACATTGGTGGCAGGCTCGGCGACCATTACCATTGCGGCCGGATCGCTTGCGGCGGGTTCTGACACGCTGACGGCGAAGTACACGCCGGACGCCGCAAGTTCGGCGACGTTCAACAGCGCATCTGGAACGGCGGCGGCGCCGGTGACAGTGACGGTACCTGTGGCGACGCCGACAGTGACGGTTACGCCGGCGGTGGGCAGTATTACGACGACGCAGAGCCTGAGCGTTACGGTGGGCGTGGCTGGCGCGAGCGGTACGGCGACCGGGTCTGTGGTGCTTTCGAGCGGTGCATACGCTTCGAGCGCAACAACGCTCACTGCGGGTTCGGCGAGCATCACGATTGCAGCCGGCTCGCTGGCCCTGGGCACCGACACGCTGACCGCAAAATACACTCCAGACGCTGCAGGGAGTGCGATTTACGGCAGCGCCTCAGGGATTGGTTCCGTCACTGTCACCCAGGCGGCGGGCACGGCGGTGACCGTCAACATCGATACGCTTTCCAACCGTCACACGATCAGTCCCTTTGTGTATGGCGGCAATTTCAACGACGCTACGACTGTGGCAGATCTTGGCGCGACGTTTGGCCGCTGGGGCGGGAATGCATCGTCGACCTACAACTGGATGCTCAAAACGTACAATGCCGACAATGACTACTACTTTGAGGATTACCTCTACGACGGAGGCGCGCCGGACGGCGATTCCGTAAAGTTCATTGGGGATATTGAGGCTGCCGGGGGCCATCCGCTGACCACCATGGCGACGCTGGGGTGGGCGGCACAGAGCCCTGAGGTCGCGCCCCCGAACGCAAACGGCCACTGGAGCTTCTCGGTTGCGAAGTTCCCTGGGCAGTGCTCCGTGGATCAGTACAACTCGGACGCTGGAAATGGAGAGATGGCAGGGGGCTCGTCTGGGACTTGCTCAACATCGGTGCCGGTGACCAACCTGGCACAGACTGAGGCCTATTACCCGATGGTCGATACACCCGCCGACTGTCCGGGAGGAACTGTAGATGGAACCACCTGCATCGATCGGGAAACCTGGGCGAAGGCGCTGGCCGCGGCCTTTGGCGTGGGAGGATGCGCAGTACCCTACTCGACGATCACTTCGTGCCATTTCTACGACATGGATAACGAAGTGGATATCTGGGGGGGGACGCACAGGGATGTTCACCCAGCTGGGTCTGGCTACGATGAGCTTGCCAACATGTTTGAGAACGAGGGGTCAGCGCTGAAGACGTGGGATCCGGCGGCGGTGCGCTTTGGGCCGGTTTCGTGCTGCTGGTATTTCTACTGGGCGCCCGCGAATGGTACCGACAGGGCCACTCATGGCGGAGTGGACTTTTTGCCGTGGTGGCTGAACCAGATTAAATGGCTGGACACGATTAACGGCGCGCGGACGCTGGACGTCTTTGACATCCATGCTTATGCGGAGGCCAATACTTCTGGGCTTACCCCCGCGCAGTTGCAGGCGGCTGCATCGTCAGTCTATCGCGACTACTGGGATCCGACGTATGTGAGCACCGCTGGCGATATCAACCAGATTTACACGACCTCAGTGGAGCCAAATTATGCGACTCCATTCCGCATTCCGCGCATGAAAGCGCTGGTGAATGCGATTTATCCGGGAACACCATTGTCGTTCACGGAGTGGAGCGCTGCTTTCAACGGAGAGGCGGACTTCTCGACGGCGCTTGGGGATTCAGAGGGCTATGGCATCTTTGGGCGCGAGGGATTGACGTTTGCGTCGCGCTGGGGTGCGCCGGTGGCGGCCAACCCGAATTACCAGGCGCTGAAGATGTACACCAACTACGACGGCGCGCATCACGGATTTGGGACGGTGTCGGTTTCGGACTTGAACACCGGCGGTCCGAATCTGTTGAATCTGTTTTCGAGCTACGCCGCGCTGAACGCAGCGGGCACGCAGATGACGATCATGGTTTTGAACGAGGATCCCGCGAACACGACGCAGGTCACGTTTAACCTGAACGGATTCAGCCCGACTACCTATACGGCGTACACGATATCGTCGACGGCCGCGGCATCCATTGAGGCCTCGGCGTCGACGGCATGGAGTGCGACACAGAACTTTGCGCCGGATAGCATCACGCTGCTGGTGGTGAACGGAAGCGAAGGCGCTACGCCCGCGTCGGAGTGGTATCTGAATCCGGACGATGTGATGATTCCGGCCACGGGCACGGCGACTCTGCATCCGGCGGTCTCGAGCGGCAGCGCAAACGTAACGCTTACCTCGGCGGTTTTTGATTTGTATGAGGGTGCACCGGCATGTGCAAGCGGATCGCTGGCGCTGACCAACGCGACCATCACCCCAGCGCAGCCGGGAACAATTACAGTGACCGCCGGCAGCACGCCGGGCTTCTGCCACTTCACAGTGACCGGGAACGATGGGACGGCGACTGAAACGCAGGGCGGTTGGATTGTTGTTGGCAACCCGGCAGCGACGCTTATGCAGGGGGGCAACAACCAGTCGGCGAGTGCGGGGACGGCATTGGCAGCGCCTTTGACCGTTACGCTGAGCCCGGGGCAGTCGGGAGGCACGGCAACGGGTGCGGGCTTCCTGTTTACCACGTCGGCGGGAACGCTCTTGAATGGAACGACGAGCGGGACGAGCGTGATTGCGACGACGAACGCTGCTGGGGTCGCGTCGGTTACATTGACGCTGCCTGCGGCGAAGGGGCCAGTGACAATCACAGCGCAGAGCGAGTTTGCTTTGGGCGGAGCGACGGTCACGTTCTCGGCGACGGCGAATTAACTTGGCAATTCCTCCATGGTGCGAAGAGTGCCATGGAGGACGGGTGCGCAGTCCATCTGGTTGATGCGGCTGATTGTCGGCGGGAGGCACTCCTGTCTGCTCCGAAACCTCACTGACAACATACGCAAGGGGAGTGATAAATCCATGTACGGTGTGGTTCTGCGGCGGTTTTCGGGAATTTTCGTTGGTTCTCTTGCTTTGGCTTTCGCTTTGGCCGGTGGCGCTCAAACGGCTCAACCCGCAACACGCGAGATTGTGGCGGATATCAAGAACACAACTGGGCCGGTGGATCGGTTTTTTGATTTGTCGGTTGGGTCAGACTATCCGGGCACGCTGATTCGTGATGACAGCCAGGCACAGCTGAAGACCGCGGTCGACGAGCTTGGGTTTCGGTACATTCGGTTTCACGCGATCTTTCACGACGTGCTGGGGACGGTGCGCGTCGAGAACGGAAAGGCCGTGTATGACTGGACGAAGATCGACCAGCTTTACGACGATTTGCTCGCGCGGCACATCAAGCCGTTTGTAGAGCTGGGCTTTTCGCCGAAGGCACTGGCCACATCGGGCAACAGTATTTTCTATTGGAATGGCAACACGTCTCATCCGAACCCTGAGGGCTGGCGGAACCTGATTGAGGCATTCATTCATCACATTGAGGAGCGGTATGGGAAGGACGAGGTTCGGAGCTGGTTGTTTGAGGTGTGGAATGAGCCGAATCTCGCGGGCTTCTGGGAGGGTGCGGACCAGAAGGCTTACTTCGAACTCTACGATTTGACTGCGAAGACGGTGAAGGCGATCGATCCTGCGCTGAGGGTTGGTGGTCCAAGTACGGCAGGCGCGGCATGGGTGCCTGAATTCCTTGCGCACGTAAAGCAGAGCGGCGCGGGCATCGATTTTGTAACGACGCATACCTATGGGGTCGACGGCGGTTTTCTGGATGAGGAGGGGAAGTCGGATACAAAGCTGTCGGCCTCGCCCGACGCGATTGTGGGCGATGTGAGGCGGGTTCGGAAAGAGATTGCGGCGTCGGCGTATCCGGGGCTGCCGCTTTACTTCACCGAGTGGAGCACGAGCTATACGCCGCGCGACTTTGTGCACGATTCATACATCAGCGCACCTTACATTCTGGCGAAGCTCAAGGGCAGCCAGGGGCTGTTGCAGGGGATGAGCTATTGGACGTACACGGACCTGTTTGAAGAGCCTGGGCCGCCGCATGAGTCGTTTCACGGCGGATTTGGGCTGCTGAATCGCGAGGGAATTCGGAAACCGGCTTACTTTGCATACAAGTATCTGCATGCGTTGCAGGGCGAGAGTGTCGCAAGCGCAGATCCGCAGGCGATGCTGGCGGTGAGAGACGGCAATCTGAGCGCGGTGGTGTGGGACTTTGAGCAACCGGAACAAAAGGTGAGCAATCGACCGTTCTACACGAAGCTGGTGCCCTCGCATTCGGCAGCACCGGTGCGGCTGGTGGTGAAGCATTTGACGCCGGGCGCCGAGTACCGGCTGGAGTTGCGGCGGACTGGATACAGAAGGAACGACCCGCTTTCGGAATACATTGACATGGGAAGGCCGAAGGATCTGACGCCGGAGCAGCTGGCGCGGATGAGGGAGCTGACGGCGGATCTGGCGGAGACGGATAAGGTAGTTAGCGCTGGAACTGAGGGCGCTGCGGAGTGCACCTTTCCAATGAGCAGCAATGACGTTGTGCTTGTGACTCTGACAAAGCTGCACAAGTAGGGGAAGAAGATGGGTTGCACCTGGCGGGACTGGGCGCAGCGGGTCATGCGGAGGAAATCAGGCTTGGTCTCGCTGGGCGGGATTCTTCGGAGGTGACACAGATCACCGAAATAAACGGTGGAGATGATAGGCTGAGACCATGTTGCGGAGCTCACTCCAACGCGCGGCGATGGCCATCCTGCTGGTGGGGATGATGATTGCGCCGCTTGGAATCTGTCTGCAACGGACCCACAAAGGCGCGCATAGCTGCTGCATGCAGCAGTCAGGGGCTTCGCATTCGCTGCGGGCGGACTGCTGTTTCGTTCGAGCGCAGTTGCCTGCCACCCTGGTTGCGCCGACCCTGCCGGGTACGAGCGCGAGCCAGGTGGTGCATGAGTATGCGGCGTGCGTGGGGGCGACGGCCATGGATGAGCATTCGGCAGTCGAGGCCAGTCCGCCGCTCTCTCGGCCAATTGGCGCATTCATTCTTCGAATCTAGAATTCACAATTCCGCAACGGCTAGCCGGCGTGCGCATTGTCGCTCCCGGATTTCTCTTCTGCCTATTTATCACGCGGAGTTGACCGGTGAAAATCTATCGAATTGCGGCGCCATTTGTGCTGGCGCTTGGTGTTTCCTGCTTTGCACAAAGCGGTACGGGGCGAATGGACGCGCCGGCAAATGCTGATGTTAGCGCCGTGGCTCCAATCACGGTTGACGATGCGGTAGCGGCGGCCCTGGAAGCGAATCCACAGATTCATGCGGCGGTACGGCGGCTCGCGCTAGCGCAGTCAAAGAGCAGCACGGCGCGGAGTCTCGACGATCCGATGCTGATGGTGCGCGACTGGGATACACCGCTGAAGCAGCCATGGGATTTGAACCAGGCGCAACTGATGGTGTCGATCCAACAGACATTTGTGAGCAAACAAAAGCGCGACCTGAGAGCCAGAGTTGTGGGCGACGACGCGGAGATGGCTGCGAGCGATCTTGAATCGCTGCGCCAGGAAGTTGCGGCGGAGGTGCGGAAGGCGTGCGCGGATCTGAAGCGAAACGCGGAAGAGATGAAGCTGCACGACCGGCAGTTTTCGCTGCTGAAAGAGGCCCTGTCGGCGGCACTCGCGCAATACTCTACGGGCCGCGTTCCGCAGGCAGACGTGCTGCGTGCGCAGATGGCGGTGACGCGCCTTGACGAGCACCTGATTGAACTGGACCAGGAACGCGATACAGCGCGGGCTGAGCTGAATACGTTGATGGGGCGGCGAGCGGATGAGCCCGTGGAGATTGCCGGCGAGTACTCTGCGACTGTCGAAATGCCGGCTCTCGAAGAACTGGAACGGCTGGCGATGGAGAACCGACCCGAGCTAGCTGAACTGCGCAAGGGGATTGACAAATCGAAGGATCAGGCCGAGGCTACGCGTCTTGGAGCGAAGCCGGACTTCACCGTTGCGCTTGGATACATGCTGATGCCTACAGGCTCTTACGCACGGAACGCATATATGGCCGAGCTGACTATGAACCTGCCGGGGTGGAATCGCCAGCGCCATGATGGGGAAGCAAAGCAGGCGGATGCCGCAACCGCAGTTGCACAGGCCGACCTCGAGGTTCGCACATCGACGGTGTTCCTCGAAGTGCGCCGGGCGCAGATCGCGGTCGAAACGTCGGAGAAGCGGACGAAAGTCTATCGCGACACTTTGTTGCCCCAGGCAGAGGCATCGTTCAAGGCTGCAACCGCCGCTTATCAGAACAATCGCGCTGAGTTTTCGTCGCTGATCGACAGCCAGAATTTGTTGCTTGATATTCAGATGGCGCTGTACAAGGCTTCAGCGGAAAAGGACGCAGGCATGGCGGACCTTGAGCGCGCGATTGGAACAGCATTGCCGAACAAGACCACCGCGGAAAGGAAAAGCAAATGACTGCGAGAGAAACCAAACTGATGGGATTGGGAGTAGGGGCAGGGATGCTGGTGGTTGCGCTGATTGCGGCGCTGCTAGCTGTGCGAGGCCAGCATATCTTCGCGGGCGAGACTACTGCCGCAGCGCTTCCGAATCCGGGGTCGAACGGGACGGCGTCTACGGTGCCGCGGACCACGGATACCGGCACGCAGGCAGGAACCACTGTGGAGCTTTCACCCGCGGAGATTACGGCGGCAGGAGTGCAGGTGGGAGACGTGCGCACGGCGATGCTCAAGACCGACATCGATGCTTTTGGCCGCGTGGAGCAGCCGGAGGCACAACTGGCCGCAGTAAGTTCGCGAATCGGCGGCAGGGTGGACAAGCTCTACGTGCAGTACACCGGTGAAAAGGTGCGGAGTGGACAGGCGGTTGCCGACATCTACAGCCCTGAAGTGGCTACAGCCATTGACGAATATCGGCTGGCGGAGGAAAACCGCAATGGACTGCGCCAATCCGAAGACGCTTTCGCACGTACGCAGGCTGACGCGTTGGTGAAGGCAAGCCAGCACCGGCTGGAGCTCTGGGGCATCTCAGGCAAGCAGATGGATGCGCCTGCGACGACAGGCGTACCCCACGTAACCATCTACGCGTATGCATCGGGGACAGTTGTCGATAGGAAGGTAACGCAAGGCCAATACGTGAACGCAGGGGACACGCTGTTCACGGTTGCCGATCTGAGCCAGGTGTGGATCAAGGCCGATGTTTACGAAGAGCAACTGCCGCAGATACGCCCGGGCCAACAGGTGGACATCACCGGCGAGTCGCTGTCGAACCAGACGGTTCATGGTCATGTCGACTTCATCGAGCCCTCCGCAAATCCGCAGACACGGACTGTATCAGTGCATGTGCATGTAGCCAATCCGTCGATGCGTCTGCTGCCCGGCATGTTTGTCAACGCAACTTTTGTTAGCCGCGCGGCGCAAGCGTCGGTCGTCGTTCCGCGCTCGGCTGTGCTCGATACCGGCACGCGCAAGATTGTTTATGTCGCACGTCCGAATGGGGTGTTCGAAGCGCGCGAGGTGGCGGTGGGGGCTCCTTCTGACGATCTGTTTCCCGTGACGAGCGGCTTGCAGCCGGGGGACAAGGTTGTGCTCAACGGCAACTTCCTTATCGACTCGCAGGCTCATCTGAGTTCGGGGATGTCTGGCCTCTACGGCGGATCGAAGGAGTTTGCGGGTTCGGGGCAGGCGCAGGGCGCGGGCGCTTCCGCCGGTGCAGGGAACTCACAGGCGGCCCAAGCGAAGATTGAATTCCATGTAGATCCCGAACCGATGAAGGCCGGTGAAGAGAACAGCTTTCAAGTGAAGGTTACCGGGCCCGATGGAAAGCCCGTTGCCGATGCGAATGTGACGGTCACCCTGATTATGCCCGCGATGCCATCGATGGGGATGCCGGAGATGAAGAGCACAGTTGATCTGACCTGGGCAGCGGATCGCGCAATGTACATGGGCAAAGGCCAGCCAGGTATGGCGGGCACATGGAACGTAATTATTGAGGCGCGCAGGAACAACAACGTGATCGCGACCACTCACACACATATAAGTGCCAGGTAGGAGCAGCGATGATCAACCGCATAATCGAATTCTCAATGAAGAATCGCTGGCTGATCCTGGCCATCTATGCTGCGCTTGCGGTGTGGGGCTACTGGGCGCTGATACACACTCCGATCGATGCGATCCCCGATCTAAGTGAAAACCAAGTGATTGTTTTCACGGACTGGCAGGGGCGCAGCCCGCAGGAAGTGGAAGACCAGATCACGTACCCGCTAACAGTGAATCTGCAAGGCCTGCCCCACGTGCGGACGGTGCGGTCTGCTTCGGCTTTTGGATTTTCGATGGTCAACGTTATTTTCGAGGACTCAGTTGACATTTATTTTGCGCGCACGCGTGTGCTTGAGCGCCTGAGCCTTGCGGGTAGCTTTTTGCCCGCGGGTGTGACGCCGATGATGGGACCGGACGCAACCGGAGTGGGGCAGGTTTTCTGGTACACCGTGGAAGGCCCATACGACAGCGGCACACTTCACTCGATTCAGGACTGGTTTGTGAAGTACCAGTTGAACTCAGTGCCGGGTGTAGCTGAAGTAGCGAGCGTTGGCGGGTTTGTGCGGCAATACCAGATCGATCTCGATCCGATGAAGCTGCGCGCATATAACATCCCGCTGCAAAGCGTGGTTTCAGCCGTGGAGCGAAGCAATAACAACGTTGGCGCCAAGGTGGTGGAGGCGGGGAGCACTGAAGAAATCGTGCGCGGGATTGGGCTGATAGGTGGATTGAAGGATATTGAACAGATTTCACTCGGAGCTTTCAATGGAACGCCTGTAACCGTTGGCAACGTGGCCAGTGTGCAGCTTGGTCCCGAGTTTCGCCGCGGCGTACTCGACAAAGATGGCAAGGAAGCAGTTGGCGGGGTAGTGATCATTCGATATGGCGCCAACGCTCGTGAGGTGATCGAAGCGGTGAAGCAGAAGATCGGGGAGATTCAGCCGGGGCTTCCCGCAGGCGTGAAGATCGTTCCGTTCTATGACCGCAGCATCCTCATCGATCATGCCGTGGATACGCTGCGCCACGCGTTGATTGAAGAGCTCATTCTTGTGACGCTTGCGCATGTGCTGTTTCTTTGGCATTTTCGCAGCATCCTGGTGGTCACCATCCCTTTGCCGCTTGCTGTTCTTGGCGCGTTTCTCTTCATGAAGGGCGCAGGCATTTCGTCGAACATCATGTCGCTGGGCGGGATCGCGATCGCCATCGGCGTGCTTGTGGATGCAGGCATCGTGATGACGGAGAACGTAATCCGCCAGGCGGAGCGATACGAGGAGGAGCACGGGAACTACCGCGAGCACATTATCGAAATCACTCTCAACGCCGCGCGCCTGGTTGGCAGGCCTATTTCGTTCGCGATGGTCATCATCATTCTTGCTTTCGTTCCGGTGTTCGCACTTACCGGGATGGAGGGCAAGATGTTTCATCCGCTGGCCTTCACAAAGACCTTTGCAATGGTGGGTTCTACTATTCTCGCCATTACTCTTGTGCCTGTTCTTTGCAGCTTTCTGATCCGCGGCAAGCTTCATCGCGAAGATGAGAACCCCATCATGCGCGTTCTACGCGGCCTCTACCAACCGGTGCTGACCTGGGCACTGCGCCACCGTGCGATTACGCTGGGCATTGCGCTTGCGTTCTTTTGTGCGGCCATTTATACGGCAACGACCATCGGCTCTGAGTTTATGCCGCCGCTCAATGAAGAGACTGCCGTCTTTATGCCTATCACCGATCCGCGGATTTCTTTGACCCGCGCAACAGAGATTCTGCGCCAGCAGGACGCCATCATCGCCGCCGATCCTGAAGTGGCGATGGTGGTGGGTAAGGTGGGACGAGCGGAAACGTCGACCGATCCCGCGCCGGTGAATATGAGCGAGACCACAATCACCTTCAAGCCCGTCGCGCAGTGGCCGAAGGGCCTGACCAAGGACGCGATTCTTGCGCGGCTTGACGACAAACTGCAGATTCCCGGCGTGACGAATATCTGGACTCAGCCGATACGCAACCGCATCGACATGCTTTCAACGGGAATCCGCACTCAGGTGGGGATTAAAGTGTTTGGCCCAGATCTCACTGTGATCGAACAAAAGTCTGAAGAGATCAAAGAGGTGGTACGGAAGATTCCGGGCGCGGTGGACCTCTACGCGGAGCGCACGACCGGATCACCGTATCTGGAAATGACCGTGGATCGCGCGGCCGCAGACCGGTATGGGCTCAACGTGGCCGATGTGGAAGACGTGATTGAAACCGCAATCGGGGGAAAGAATTTGACTACCACGATTGAGGGCCGGCAGCGTTTCCCTGTTCGCGTGCGTTATGCGCGTGATTTCCGCGAGAATCCCCAACAACTTGGCGAGGTTCTTGTTACCGGCAGCAACGGCGCGCAGGTGCCGCTGGATAAAGTGGTAACGCTCAAGAGCGTCATGGGCCCTTCGATGATTTCGAGCGAAAATGGGCTGCTGCGGGGTGCTGTGCTGCTGAACGTGCGCGGCCGTGATGTGGGCGGGTTTGTTGAGCAGGCGCAACAGGCGGTGGCCGCCCAGGTAAAGATGCCGCAGGGTTACTACATTGAGTGGAGCGGTCAGTATGAGAATCAAATCAGCGCGCGCAAGCGCCTTGAGCTTGTGATTCCGCTGGTTCTGCTGGTGATCTTCGTACTGCTCTATCGCACCTACGGCTCTTTTAAAGAGGCCGCGCACGTTCTGCTGGCCGTTCCCTTCGCGCTCACCGGTGGCATCTTCCTGGTGAAGGCAATGGGGCTTAACTTCTCGGTCGCAGTCTGGGTGGGCTTTATCGCGCTGTTCGGCACGGCGGTGCAGACCGGAGTTGTGATGGTGATCTATCTTGAGGAGGCTGTAGCCCGACGCAAAGCGGCCGATGGCCGCCTGACCAGGGAAGGCCTTCACGCGGCCGTTATCGAAGGGGCTCTTTTGCGCCTGCGTCCGAAGGTGATGACCGTGGCCACCGTAGTTGCCGGCCTATTGCCGCTGCTTTGGTCCACACGCACGGGAGCCGAGTTTATGAAACCTCTTGCCGCTCCGGTATTGGGAGGAATGGTGAGTTCGTTGATACACGTGCTCATCGTTACCCCGGTTATCTTCACGTGGCTTCGCGAGCGAGAACTTGCGGAGTGAACGGACGATTGAACCGAACAAGCGCGGATGAACGTTGGGCGGGGCAGTGAGAACGGGTCAGCTCGGGGCAAACTCAGATACTCGCACTAAGACCCAGGACCATAAAAGAAGAGGCCTTGCATAGTGGCATTAGGGAAGAACGGCAAGGTGCGGGTGCGTTTCCCGCTGGCCTTGTAGTAGGCGTTGGCCACAGCAGGAGCGATGCAGGGAACGCCGATTTCGCCCACGCCACCAAGGAGCGCGCCTGGCGTGGACTGCGCAGGGTTGGGAATCAACGTTGTAAAGATCTGCGGCATCTCGTCCATGCGCATGACGCGGTTCTGGTGAAAGTTCAGATACTGAGGAACGCCATTGTTGAAGCTCTGCCGGCCGTAGAGCGCAGCGTTGAGGCCGTGAGCTACGCCGCCGGCCAATTGCGTCTGGATCTGGCCGGGGTTCACTGCGAGGTAACAATCGAGCGCGATGTAAACGGCGTTTACCTGGAAGAGATTGGGGTGTCCATCAAGTCCGTTGCCTGTGGCGAGGGAGACATCCGCCACTTCAGCCACATAGCTGTTGGCGTACTTTGTGACGGCTATGCCATAGAAGTGTCCGGAGGGGGGAGACGACCAATTGCAGAGACTGGCGACGGCATTCAACACGCCCGCCCATCGTGGGTCGGTGCACATATTGAGCCTGTACTGGAGTGGATCCTGCCCCGCCATTTCGGCCAATTCGTCAATCGCCGATTCCACCGCAAATGTGTTGATGGACATGCCGACAGATCGCCAGAATCCCACAGGAATCGGCGAGGGATGAGAAACCCACTGAGTGGAGATGGTACCGAGGTTGTAGGGCAGAGCTGACGATCCTTCGGTCGCCTGACTGTCGCCAACGGCACCCACCGGGAAGCCTCGCTGCGCCAGAATCGAAGGCGAAACGTTGATAAGTTCCCACCCGACAACGTTGCCGCTGCTGTTCAACCCGGCGGAGACCTGGACCCAGGCGGCCGGCCGGTACTGGTCGCGGACGAAATTCTGCGGCCGCGGCCACAACAGCATCACCGGCAGGCCCACGGCCATCGCAACCTGAATTGCCTGGCTGACGAAGTCTACTTCGATTCTGCGACCCAGGCCGCCGCCGAGCCACGTGGTATGAACATTGATCTTGTTGAGCGGCAGCCCCGTCAGTTGGGCCGCAAGCGATAGTACGCTCGATGCCACCTGGGTCGACACATAGATGTCGATGGAGACGCCTGGGACGTAGTTAACAGTGCAGCTCAGCGGCTCCAACGCGTTGTGTGGCACATAGGGCAGCACGTAGATCTCGGAAAACTGTTTGGGCGCCGTTTTGACGATCTGATCTGCTGCCGCATAATTTCCTTCCACTGTGTACGAGGTGGGAGGGGTATTCGGACCTCCCGGGGAGTAGGGCAGGTTTTTGTAGATTGCGGACAACCCCTGGGTCGCGATATTCGCATCGCTCAGACTGGAAGCGTCGGCTGGGGTCGTCCAAGAGACATTCAGGTTCACCGCACCCTGCCAGGCATCCCAGGTGTTGGAGGCCACGACAGCAATGGCATTGACCATCCCCGTTTGTTCCGTACCTCGGCCTGTCCCCGCGATCACCTGCGTAGGCACGACCGCCATGGTGTTAGGCGGCGTCGCAGGAAGGGAGCCGCTAAGGACTCCTCCAAAGGCCGGAGCGTGCTGAATTGCCGCATAAACCATGTTGGGCAGGGAGATATCCAGGCCGTAAACTGCGGTGCCGTTGACCTTAGAAGGGATATCTACGCGGCTAACGGTTTTGCCGATGAATTGGAACTCGCTGTCGGGAATCAGCGGAGGATTGGGTGGCACGGGCAACCGGGCAGCGGCGTTTGCCACCAGGCCATAGCTGATGAGGGTGCCATTCGGAGTGTAGGTGATGACGCCATTCGCAACGGTGTAGTTGGCGCGGTTCTGATCGCCGATGATTTTCATCGCCGCCGAGACCAGCATCTCGCGGGCGGCCGCGCCCGCCTGACGAAGGGCCCAGTAGTTGGTCCAGGTAACGGTGCTGCCGTAAGTACCAATGGAATTGCCGATCTGCTGAGCGCCGGTTGCAGGGACTCCCTGCGCGGTTTTGATGGTGTTGTAATTCACCATCAGGTCTTCAGACAGGATCTGCGCCAGTCCAGAGAAAGAACCCTGGCCCATCTCGGAAGAGCCGATGGTGAGAGTGACGACGCCGCTGCTGGAGATATTGAGCCAGGTGTTTACCTGCGTATTTGCAGGCGGGCCGGCAATTCCAGGTGGTTGCGCGAGTGCCTTTCGCGTACCGGCCTGGAGCGCGAGACCCAGAGTGAGGCCTGCTGCGCTTCCAGTGGCCAGGAAATGCCGGCGGCTGATCTTGCGCGATTCAGTCTCTTGCTGGTCACTGGATTGAATCTCGTGTCTCTCGTTGTTTTCAATTTCAGGCATGTGTCTATCGACCTCGCTCGACCTGATGTGTCTCGATCGGTTGAAACCAGAGTGTCTGGTCACGTTGCCGCTAGAGCGTTTGGACCGCTTGCAGAATGCGGGGATAGGTACCGCAAATACAGGCACCGTGCATATTCGCGGCTATGTCGGCGCCGTGGTTGCCATCCAGCATCGCAGCGGCACACGCCATGATTTGCCCGGACTGGCAGTAGCCGCATTGGGGAACCTGGTTGGCGATCCAGGCCAGTTGGGCGGGATGGGTGGAGGTGGGGGAAAGACCTTCGATGGTGACGATCGAATCACCCACCAACGATTGCGCCACAGTGATACAGGCCTGCGTGGCCACGTTGTTGACCAGCACGGTGCAGGCGCCACAAATTTGCTGTCCGCAGCCGTACTTGGTTCCCTTGAGGCCAATGAGATCTCGTATGACCCATAGGAGGGGCATATTGGGGTCGTTGACTGTGACGTTGTGATTCTGGCCGTTCACGTTAAGCGTGAAACTAGTCGCCATTGGAACCTCCGACTTTCGGGGAAAAGCCTGGACATCAAGGGGGGAAGGCCCAGAGCACTATGAGAGCACATGTTGAGATTGATAATCAAGCGCTACTCTTGTCCAACACAAGATGAGCCTGAGCGTGGAAGTTGATTCCAACGCAAGATGAGCCTGAAGGAGTCTGAGCGGGCAAGCTGAGGATGGATGATCAGCGTGCTTGGAGCAGAGAAGTTGA